>JABAOE010007761.1_pt1 | contig 10865 bp, 11 predicted proteins | sample 7062141 | NCBI WGS metagenome assembly JABAOE01 (sample SAMN14538627, study PRJNA623070) | marine sediment metagenome | biome: marine biome [ENVO:00000428]; feature: marine pelagic biome [ENVO:01000023]; material: deep marine sediment [ENVO:00002113] | place: India: Gulf of Khambhat ...
GTCCACGAAGCCGTGGCGTGCGCAATAAAGGGGGTCCGACGTATTCCGATACTGCTCTGCGAGCTCGTTCATCTTGTCGATGACGGGCTCCAATGGCCTGCCCGCATCTTTCTCTTTTACGGCGCGCCGCGCGTAGGTTGCGACCGCGGCCGTTTCCCCATGCATGACCGAAATTTCGGTTGTCGCTGTGCCGAGCGTGAACGCGTTGTGCCGGTTCGCATTCGGTCCGCCCAGCACGTAATGGGCGGCCGCGCTGCCCTTGCGGAGCACGACGAGCATCAGCGGGACATCAGTCTGCTGGATGCTATATATAAGTGACTGGCCGAGGCCCAGCAGTTCGGCACGCTCGGCCACGTCGCCGACATCGATGCCGGTTGTGTCCTGGAACCAGATCATCGGTACGCGATCGCGGCCGCACAGCGTCACGAACTCGTTCATCTTGATCAGGCCCTGGCGATACAGTTTGCCGCCGATGCCCGGATAGTCGGCGTACTCCGGGTAATTCTTGCCGAGAAATCCCTGGCGGTTGCCGATGCAGCCGACAAGCATGCCATCGATCTTGGTGAGGCCCGTGTATATCTCCGGCCCATAGTCCGGACGAAACTCGAGGTGTTCGCTGCCGTCGACAAGCCTTGCCAGGACCTGGTCGAAGTCGTAGGTTTCTTTCTGATTGAACGGGAGCAGGCTGTACAGGTCCTGTGACGGGAATGCAGGTTCGGCCGGTTCTGCTACCCGAAAGAATTTCGGCGCATAGGCGGGTATGCCTTGCATGTATTCCTTGATGCCGTCGAGGACGCCGGATTCTTCGTCAAAGACGTGCGAAAAGAAACCGGTGTGTTCGAAGTGCGTCTCGACATTTCCCGGCGGTTTGCCGGAGAACTCACGCGTTTTCTCGATGATGTCTTCGAGCATCTCCGCATCGAAGCCGCCGCGCGGCGCCATCCCGGACACGATGCCGACGCCGCCGACGGCCATGTTGGCGTCCTTGTGCGCGATGAGGATCGTCGGGCTGATGCTCTGGTATCCGCCGCCGGCCGGGTTGGTCCCGTAGATTCCTGCGAGCACCGGTATGCCCGCCTGGGCAAGTTCGGCATGGCGGAAAAACGGCGTGCCCGCTCCGCGCCGGTCGGCATAGAATTTTTCCTGCTCGGTCAGCTTCGCCCCGCTACAGTTGACGAGCCAAACGAGCGGCACATTCAGCCGCTGCGCGAGGTCGGTGACGCGCAGGATGTTCTCTGATTGTCCGGGTAACCAGGCGCCCGCCATGACCTTGTTGTCGAAGCCGATGACGACTGCCCAGCGTCCCTCGATCCTTGCCAGCCCATCGACGACGTTGGTGGTGCCTTCCGAGTTGTCCTGCGGATTATAAAGAGTATGTAACGGCGTCCATGAGCCCTCGTCGACCAGGTACTCGATCCGCTGCCATACGGTCATCCACCCCCGGGCGTTAATCTTTTCCGTCGGAAAACCGGCTTCTTCGACCTTCTTTTTCTCCGCGGCGATTCCGGCTTCAGCCTTCTCCAGCTGGTCCTTGCTCTCGACCGCCCGTTTGATGCGACCTGATTTGAGTTCCTTGCCGAGGGCGTCCATTTGTTCGAAGTACGGTTTCATTTTTCGAGGCCCCTAGCGGTTGGCCGTGAATCCGCAGGCGATGCCGGAGATGATCATCTTTTGCACGTTCGACGTGCCCTCGACGACCTGCAGTGACTTCGCATCCCGGTAGAAACGTTCTGCCGGATACTCGGAGGAATACCCATAGGAACCGAAGATCTTCATGCATTCGTTGGCGGCATGCACGGCTGCCTCCGATGCGGCAAGTTTTGCGAGAGAGGTTTCGTACTGGTTGGGTTGACCCTGATCCTTGAGCCACGCTGCGCGGTATACCAACCACCTGGCTGCTTCATGTTCCACGGCCATGTCGGCAATCTGTGACTGGATCATCTGGTGTTTCGATATCGGCTTGCCGAATTGCGTGCGCTCATTCGCATAGTTAATAGCTAATTCGAGCGCGCCACCGGCGACACCCAGCGCACCGGCGGCACAGCTGACGCGTGTGTTACCGAGCTGCCACATGCAAATCTTGAAGCCTTCTCCCTCCTTGCCGAGCAATGCGTCCTTGGGAATCTTCGCGCCGTCGAAGACGAATTCGCCCGTCGGCGAGCAATGCAGCCCGAGCTTGGTTTCGATACCTTTGGCGGTGCAGCCTTCGAGATTTTTAGGCTCGATGATAAACGCTGAGATGCCTTTATGACCTGCCTCCCTGTCCGTATAGGCATAAAGCAGTCCGGCGTCACCAACATGCGCGTTGGAGATCCACATCTTGTTGCCGTGTATCTCCCAGTGGTCTCCCTTGTCCAGCGCGTAGGTCTTCATGCCGGCAACGTCGGATCCGGAATTGGGCTCCGTCATCGCGAAGAAGCCGAGCTTCTTTCCCGATATCCAGCCTGAAATGTATTTTTCCTTCTGCTCGTCCGTACCGTGACGAGCGACAGCCAGCGGCGGCCCGAGATTCTGCATGTTGAATTGCACTCGCCAGGAAGCCGATACCCGGGCAATTTGCTCGGTCATCAGGCAGGACTCCAGGAATCCCATGCCATTGCCGCCGAGTTCGTCCGGCAATGCGCAGGCGAAAAACCCGAGCTCACCCATGCGCTCGACACGATCGGCGCGAAATTCGTGATTCCGTTCCTCTTCCTCTAGCGTCGGCGCTATGTCTTCTTCGGCAAACCGCCGCGCAGTTTCCTGTACCAGGCGTTGTTCTTCTGTCAGCTCAAACATTGTCTCCGTCTCATTCGATCACAGCCAGCACATCGTCCTCTTCGACCGCATCACCCTTGTTGACCCTGATTTCCTTCACGGTGCCATCACAGGGCGAATATACCGGGATTTCCATTTTCAATGCTTCGACGACGAACAACTCCTCGTCTTCCTCGACGCTGTCACCGACTTCAACGGAAACCTTCCATATGTTGCCGGCGAGTGCGGCCAGTACTTCTTGTGACATGTTGGATCCTTACTCTTCGATCATTGTAGTAAAGTCAAAAAGATTCCTGCTGCTATGACGGTGCCGATCACCCCGGCAATATTCGGGCCCATCGCAAACATCAGCAAATGATTCTTCTTGTCGGCTTCCATTCCCATCTTTTGCGCGACACGGGCCGCCATCGGCACTGCCGATACACCCGCGCCGCCGACGAGCGGATTGATCTTGTCAGATGTAAACAGGTTCATGAGCTTAGCCAGGATGACACCGGTGGCCGTACCCATGATGAAGGCGACAAGACCGAGCAGGAAAATAAAAATCACTTCCTGCCTGAGAAAATTTTCGGCATCCATCGTCGCGCCGACACTTAATCCCAGGAATATCGTCACGATATTCATCAGCGAATTCTGCGCCGTTTCCGTCAGGCGCTCTACGACCTTTGATTCCCGAAACAGGTTGCCGAGCATGAACATGGCGATCAGCGGTGCCGACGCAGGTACCAGCAGAATAATTACGGCGCTGGCGACGACCGGGAACAACAACTTCTCGCGGGCACCGATTTTGCGCCCCTTCTTCATTTTGATCCTGCGTTCGGTCTCGGTTGTCAGCAGGCGCATCACAGGGGGCTGGATGATCGGAACCAGGGCCATGTATGAATAGGCTGCGACGGCACAGGCGCCCAACAGGTGCGGCGCGAGTTTCGCCGTTAGAAAAATAGTCGTAGGCCCGTCGGCGCCGCCAATGATGCCGATAGCTGCGGCTTCCTCGAGCGTAAACCCGACCGAGGTTGCGGCGAAGAAAGTCAAGTAGACGCCGGCTTGCGCGGCCGCGCCGAGGAATATCAGGCGAGGTTGGGAAAGCAACGGGCCGAAGTCAGTCAATGCACCCAGCCCCAGGAAAATCAGCGGTGGAATGACCTCCCATTCGACGCCGTAGTGGTAAAAACGCCAGATCAGTCCGTCGCCGGGCTCCATGAGATTCGTCAGGGGAAGATTGGCAACCAGGATGCCGAAGCCGATCGGCAAGAGCAGCAGCGGCTCGTACTTTTTTTGAATGGCCAGGTACATCAGCGTCGCGCTGATCAGCCACATGACCACCATGCCCGGCGTCACGGCGAATACGCCCATGTGCTCGAAAATGGCCATGCTATTCGGTCTCTTCGGTTCCTTTCCGCGGCGCGAACAGTACAGCGATGAGTTTGATGGCCAGGTAGAGAATTGCCATACCGATGAAGACACCGGTGATGCCGTTGCCGAATATGCCTACCGCTGATTCCACGGCATATTGCTCCGTTATTGTTTTCGCCGGGCGGCGATTCGCAAGACGCGTATCATCCCGTAATGGCTTGGCCTATTCAATCGCCGAAGAGCGCTTGCCGGCAGGCAAAGAAAACCCCGGCCAAATGCCATTGACCGGGGTATTCAAAGTTCTGGATTGTCGTCAGACGTCCATTACGACACTAAGCTTCTTGATCGCGGCGGCCTCGATCTGCCTGATACGCTCTGCCGAGACACCGTAATGGTCGGCGAGTTCATGCAGTGTCGGCTTATCTTCCGAGAGCCAGCGCGATTCCAGGATATGCCGGCTGCGCTCGTCGAGCGTCGTGATCGCGTCCCGCATTCGCGAGGTAACGTCGTCATGCCACTGGGTGTTCTCGACCAGCACTGCAGGATCGGCGTCCGGGCTCGGCAGGTAAGCGGCTGGTGAGAACGCCCGGTCATCATCGCGGGCATCGGGCAGCGGGTCGAAGCCAGGATCGCGTGCCGCCAGCCGGCGTTCCATTTCCGTAACTTCATCGGGGCTTACCCCGAGGTCCTTGGCGACAGCCTTGGTTTCCTCGTGCGATAACCATGAAAGGTTTTTCTTCGCCTTGCGAAGATTGAAGAACAGTTTGCGCTGCGCTTTGGTCGTCGCGACCTTGACGATACGCCAGTTACGCAGCACGAACTCGTGAATTTCTGCGCGGATCCAGTGCACGGCGAAAGAGACCAGCCGGACGTCGAAGTCGGGGTCGAATCGCTTGACGGCCTTCATGAGGCCGACATTGCCTTCCTGGATGAGGTCGCCGATCGGCAAGCCGTATCCCGTATATCCCTTCGCGATGTGTACGACGAAGCGCAGGTGCGCCATGACCAGTTCGCGTGCAGCATCGAGGTCCTCGTGATCGCGGAAGCGGCGGGCAAGCGCCTGCTCGTCTTCCTTGCTGAGGACCGGGATATTGCCGACCGCCTGGATATAGGCCCCCAGGTTACCGACGGGGCTTGCCAGGTTGAGATCGTGCACCATTGTTGCGACTGCGGTTGTCATGGATTTTGCTACCTCCCTCATTGCGCCAGATTTTAGCACTCGCCCCCTTAGAGTGCTAACAAGGGCCATTAGTTCCGTGACACGCGTCTTGGAAAGTCAATAAAAAGCAGAAAGTTAGCGGCCTTTCGGCCTGCCGGATTATGTCATATCGGCGGCTCGGCGGGCCCGGCTAGCGGGGCTCGATACGGCGCATATGACGGGCTGCCGCGACCCAGGAGCCCAGGAGCCCCAGCGCCATGCCCGCGCCGACCAGGCCCAGGCTCTCGGCGAGATTCAGCGACAGGACGTTGAAGGGGCTGTTGTACAGGCCGGCCAGCCGCGTCACGGGTGTCTCGAGGGCAAACAGTCCATAGCGGACCAGTGCCAGCGCCAGCAGGCCACCACCGAGGCCATACCAGAGGCCGGAATAGAGAAACGGCCGCCGGACGAACGCATTGCTCGCGCCGATCAGTTTCGTTACTTCGATCTCATCGCGGCGGTTCTGGATGTCGAGGCGAATCGTATTGCCGATGATGACGATGATCGCGGCACCCAGCAGCGCACTCGCCAGCGCAATCGATCGTTGCAGAATCTCGAGGATCGCGTGAAAGCGGCGGACCCACTCCGTATCGACCTGCACGAAGTCCGTTTCGGGAAGATTGCCGAGCTCCTCATTCAGGAGGTTCATCGAGACCTCGGTATGGTTGTCACCCGGCCGCACCACGAGCGTATGTGGCAGCGGATTGACCGTGAGATGGTCGAGCGATTCGCCAAAGCCCGATTGTTCGCGGAATTCCTCGAGGGCCTGGTCGGAAGTAATCAGCATTACCTCTACCACGTCGGCGCGTTGCCGGATGATGTCGGCGAGTCGGCGCGCTTCCCCGACCGACGTGCCGGTATGCAGATACACGGAAAAATCGAGCGCGTTGTCCCAGCTGGCGCTGATCGACTGCGCGTTCTTGATGACCAGGTGCATCGCCGACGGCAATGCCAGCGTCACGGCAATAACCAGGATCGTCATCAGGCTGGCGAACGGTTGCCGCGCAAGGCGGTAGAATGCGGCGCTGCCGGTCCGTACGTGCCGAATGAACCAGATGCCGAGCCGCCCGGGTGACGGCGGCGCCTGCAGCATATTCGGCGAATTCACTGTCGCCATTCCGTTCTTTCCTCGCTGGCCGGGAGCCGTTCGACGTATTCGGCAACGACGTCTTCCTCTTCCTCGTAGTGCAATATGCCATTAGCCAGCGGAATGCGGCGGCACCCCAGTTGATCGATGAGGGCTGTATCGTGACTGGCGATCAGTATTGTCACGCCGACTTCGTTGAAGCGGCGAAAGATACGCATCACCTCCAGCGATAAGTCCGGGTCCAGGTTGCCTGTCGGTTCGTCGGCGATCAGGAGTTTTGGCTTCGATACGATCGCGCGCGCGATGCCGACGCGCTGCTGCTCACCGGAGGACAAGGTTTCCGGGTAGTGCTTCTCCGTGTGAAGGAGGCTCACCTGGTCGAGCGCAGCCCTGACCTTGCGCGCTGCCTCGCGGTCGCTGAAGCCGGCGATGATCAGCGGCAAAGCGACATTGTCGAAGACGGGCCGGTCATAGAGCAACTTGTGATCCTGGAACACCATGCCGATCTGGCGGCGATAGGCCGGTATCTTTCTCTTGGGTACGCGCCGGGTATTCTGTCCGTCGACGATGACGTGACCACTCGTTGGACGATCGATCAGCGCGATCAAACGCAGCAGCGTGCTCTTGCCGGCGCCGGAATGCCCGGTGACGAACACCATTTCCCCCCTGTCGACGGTCACGCTGAGTCCCCTGAGCGCATCGTGGCCGCCGGGGTATCTCTTCGTGACGTTCTCGACCTGGATCACCTTAGGCACACCTGGTTCGCATCACCACTCGAGAGCAGCGCTTCAACGTATTCGTCGGCGCGGAAGGCCTGCATATCCTCGACCGACTCTCCGATACCGATAAAACGCACCGGCACCCCGAGCTTCCGGGCGATAGCGAGCAGAATACCGCCTTTGGCGGAACCGTCCAGTTTGGTGACGGTGATGCCGGTCAGGCCGAGGGCATCGTTGAATTTTTCCGCCTGTGTCAAGGCGTTCTGGCCCTGGCTGGCGTCAAGGACCAGCATGATTTCCTGCGGTGCGGCCGGGTCCTGGCGCTCGACGACGCGCTTGATTTTCCTGAGTTCGTCCATCAGGCCCTGCTGCGATTGCAACCGACCCGCGGTATCGGCCAACAACACGTCGATCTGTCGCGCACGTGCCGCCTCGACCGCATCGAATATTACAGCTGCAGGATCGGCGCCGGTCTGTTGTGCGATGACGGGGACGTCGTTGCGCTCCCCCCACGCCTGCAACTGCTCGATCGCCGCGGCGCGAAACGTATCGCCTGCGGCCAACATGACAGTGAGGCCATCGTCAATGAATTTCTTCGCGAGCTTGCCGATCGTCGTGGTCTTGCCGGCACCGTTGACGCCGACCATGAGAATGACGAACGGAGCATTGCTGTCCGGAATCTCGAGCCCTCTCTCGACCGGCGAAAGGATGTCGACGAGCGCAGAGCGCAGGCCTTCGCGCAGTGCGGCCGGGTCGTTCAATTCCTTTCGCCGAAGGCGCTCACCGAGTCCCGTGACGATATCGGCGGTCGCCTCAACCCCGACGTCAGCCATAATCAGCGCCGCTTCGAGTTCCTCCAGGGCCTCCTCGTCGATCCTGCCGCCGGGTGCCAGGTTCGCCAGGTCGTAGGTGAGCCAGCTGTCGCCACGGTTGAGCCGGGCTCTGAGCCTTTTGATGAATCCTTCGCGCGAGGGAGCGTCAGGACTCTCGATTTTTCCAAACACGAATTTCCACCAAGCGAAATCCTAAAGTAACCTCGTGCCCTGAACCGGGGATGCCGGGAGAATCATGGGGCGACGAATGAGCCGGGGACGTAGTGACAGGGGATCGNNGCGCAGTCGTCTGTTGCCGATTGCCGACGAACCCTGGCTTCGACCGACACCCGAACGGGTACGCGAGACGCTCTTCAACTGGCTCGGCCCGACGATCGAAGGTGCGAGGTGCCTCGATCTGTTTGCGGGCAGCGGTGCGCTCGGGCTCGAGGCCTTGTCGAGGGGTGCGCGCGAGGTCGTCTTCGTCGAGAGGTCGGCAAATGCCGTCGCGGTGCTCGAGCAAAGCATTTCAAAGCTCGAGGCGACAGGCGCCGAAGTGCTGAAGATCGACGCCATGATTTACTTGCGCGCCGAACCCGAAGCCTTCGACATCGTATTTCTGGATCCACCATTCGACGCCGATATCGGCGGAGATTTGTGTAGACTGCTGGACGAGCACGGTTGGCTGGCTGGCGGTGCGCAGGTATACCTGGAGCAGGATCGCGACCGGCCGCTACCCGAATTGCCCGCAGGCTGGGAAGTGCAGAGGGAAAAAACAGCGGGCCAGGTGCGGTACGCACTCTTCAAAGTAAAGGACGCAAAAACAAGGAGCGCCAAATGACAGTCTCCGCGATGTATCCGGGAACGTTCGACCCGATTACGCTTGGTCACGAAGATCTTGTTCGCCGCGCCTGTCGCCTGTTCGACAAAGTCGTCGTCGCGGTTGCCTCGAATCCCGGCAAGGAACCGATGTTCTCGCAAGAGGAGCGGGTGGAGCTCGCAAAGGACGCCTTGTCGGAAATAGACAATGTCGTGGTAAGCGGCTACGAAGGACTGACCGTCGACTTTGCACTGCAAAACGACCTGCAGGTCATCGTCCGGGGTTTGCGGGCAATTTCGGATTTCGAATACGAATTCCAGCTTGCCAATATGAACCGGCACCTGACCGACGATGTCGAGACGGCGTTTCTCACACCAACGGAGACCTACACTTATATATCGTCGAGTCTCGTCAGGGAAATCTGCAGCATGGGCGGCGATATCTCCGATTTCGTATCGCCGAAAGTCAAGGCGGCACTGATGGAGCGTTGCGGGCGCGCTTAAAGCCGGACTATCTCTGACAATTCTTGCAATAAAACGTCGATCGCTGGCCGAGCACTCTGACTGAAATTGATCGCTTGCAGCGGCGGCACGGCTCGCCTTCACGGCCATACACCTCGAGCTTCGGTCGAAAGTAGCCGGGCTCACCGTCACCGCCGTGGAAATCGCGGAGCGTCGTACCGCCCGCCTCTATCGCATTCTCGAGGACCGTCTTGATTGCCCCGGCGAGCCGATGCATGCGAGTCGTCGAAATCCGGTCTGCCCGGCGTTTCGGATGAATGCCGGCAAGGAACAGGGCCTCGCTCGCATAGATGTTGCCGACGCCGACGACCACGGAGCTGTTCATAATGAACGGCTTGATGCTGACGCGCCGCCCGCGCGCCTTTTGCCGGAGATAATCACCGTCGAAGTCCTGCGACAGCGGCTCGGGCCCGAGATAACGCAGCAGGTTGTGCTCCTGCGGTTTATCGGTCCACAGCAATGAGCCGAATCGGCGCGGATCCCGGAACCGCAGGGCCTTGCCGCTGTCAAACTGGATGTCTACATGATCGTGCTTACCCGCCGGCTCTTCCGCATCGATGATGCGCAGGCTGCCGGACATGCCCAGATGCAACATTGCCGTGCCGGCGTTCGTCTCGAGAAGCAGGTATTTTGCGCGTCGCCTGAGCGAACGAATGACCTGTCCCGGCAAGACCCGCTCGATATCGCCGGGAACGGGCCACCGAAGTCGCCGGTCGCGAACGACCACGCCGCGAACCTGCTGGTTGAGGACCCACGGTGCGATTCCGCGACGGCTCGTTTCGACTTCGGGTAGTTCGGGCATACGCTGGGCAAATGTGACGAGGCGCACACTATAGAATCATTCGTACCGGCGGGAAACCCGGCCCCTCGGCGCGCGAGTTCTCAATTTGCCGAGCCCGTCCTTGGAGGCATCGCGGGTATTGGCTATAGTGTCGCCCACTTTTTCAACGGAATCAGCGAATGGAATTTTTGTACGGAATATTGAACCTGAGTATCTGGGGTTACGTGATTGCCGCTTTTGTCATGCTGCAGATCACGATGATGGCTGTCACCTTGTATTTACATCGCGACCAGGCGCACCGGGCAATCGACCTGCACCCCGTTCTCAGACATTTCTTTCGCTTCTGGATCTGGTGCACCTCCGGCATGCTGACCCGGGAATGGGTGGCCGTGCACCGCAAGCATCATGCGTTCTGTGAGACCGAAGACGATCCGCACAGCCCGCAAATTTACGGATTGAAAAAAGTCTTACTGGAAGGCGCCGAACTCTACCGCATCGAAAAAGACAACCCGGCGACACTGGAGAAATTCGGCCGTGGCGCGCCGGACGACTGGCTGGAAAGAAATGTGTACCTGCGCTTTCCTTACGGCGGCATCATCCTGATGCTGATTACCGACCTGGTTCTCTTCGGTGTACCGGGCATCACGATCTTTGCGTTCCAGATGGCGTCGATGCCGTTGTTCGCCGCCGGCATCATCAACGGTCTCGGTCACCACTCGGGCTATCGCAACTTCGAATGCGACGACGCCGCGACCAACCTCGTTCCCTGGGCGTTTCTCATCGGCGGCGAGGAGCTGCACAACAATCATCACGCGTT
>JABAOE010004806.1_pt2 | contig 10860 bp, 10 predicted proteins | sample 7062141 | NCBI WGS metagenome assembly JABAOE01 (sample SAMN14538627, study PRJNA623070) | marine sediment metagenome | biome: marine biome [ENVO:00000428]; feature: marine pelagic biome [ENVO:01000023]; material: deep marine sediment [ENVO:00002113] | place: India: Gulf of Khambhat ...
TCGAAGTGGGTCTCGGTGCCGATGACGCCCGCGACCTTGCAATGCGGCACGGGTGCTTCTTCGGCCGTCACGGATGTGATGCGCACGTCGGGCAAGCTTCGCAGCGACTCCGCCGTGCACGGCTTCGCTCCTTCTGCCAGTGTGGACACCGACATGAGCAGGGCCACCACAGCGCAGAGTGAGGACAGGAAAGGATTTCGCATGGAGCACTCCATGGTCTTCGCGGGAAAAACTGGAGGTTAGCCAAATTACGGGCTTTTGTCAGCTTTGGGGTTTTGCGTCGGAGCCAAGCCCGACTGATCGCGGCATCCGCGCAGCCGGAGCTACAGTTGGCTCTTCGGCAGGATACGGAAAAAACCGTCCATGAAGCGCTGCCAGGCATTGCGTGCGGGCTGGCGTCGAGCCGTTTCCAGATCGTTGGTCCAGATCAGCTCGCCGTCCGGGTCCAGGCCGACCCGCCAGGCATTGGCGGCACCCATGTCGCGTTCGGCCAGCTGCAGCACGTCGGCCCCCAACGCCTCGCTGTCGATGAGGATACCCATCTCGGTGTTGATCGCCGCGGAGCGTGGATCGAAATTCATGGAGCCGATGAATACCTGGCGCGCATCCACCACGAACGCCTTGGTGTGCAGGGCCGAGAAGCCCGACACCACGGGCGCCGTGTCGATCCGCGTCTTGATCGTCGGATCGGCGCGGAACTCGAACAGCTCGGCGCCGGCCTCGAGCAGCGGCTGTCGCCACTGGCGGTAGTGGCTGTTGACGGCGGGCACGTCGTGGGATGACAGCGAGTTGGTCAGTATCCGCACCGAGACCCCGCGTTGCGTGATGCGCTGGATGCCGTCGATGAAATCCTGCTCGGGAATGATGTAGGCGTTGACGATGTCAATGCGTTCCTCGGCCGCACGCAGCACGTTTCCCAGGGGGTCGATCATCCGGCGCTCCAGGTTTCCGTTATCAAAGCGGTCGTATATGGTCTGGCTGCGGCCAATCCTGAGCCCGAGCGACAGCTCGTGCAGCTCTGCCGACCAGTCTGATGGACCGAGCGGAAAGGTTTCGAGCTTTTCCGAAACCCTCAGCTCTTCCAGCAGCTTTTCGAATCGGCGCTCGCGTTCTTCCTCGCTCACCGACACCGGCAGGAGACCGGCGGGGACCGACCACGGACCGTTCCAGAAATTGTCGAACAGCTCGGATGACTCCAGGGCGACGGGGCCGAAGCCCAGCACGTCGAGGTCGTGAAAGTTGTATCGGCTATTGAGCCCGAAATAATGATCGCCGATGTTTCGTCCGCCCAGAATGACGGCGCGATTGTCCGCCACGATGAGCTTGTTGTGCATGCGGGAGTTCATTTCCGAAAAGCGCAGCAGGGTATCCAGCAGCATGCCCAGGCGGCGCTGCCGTTTCGGGTTGAACAGCCGCAGGTCGATATTGGGATGCGCATCCAGCGCAACCAGCGCTTTCTCATTGCCGATCAGCAGCAGGTCGTCAACCAGCAGGCGCACCTCGACCCCGCGTTCGGCCGCCCGGATTAACCGCTTGAGCAACAGGCGGCCGGAGTCGTCGCCGTACCACAGGTAGTACGCCACATCGAGGGACGAAACCGCGGAATCGATCAGCGCCAGGCGCCATTTCAACGCATCGGCATTGCGGTCCAGCAACCAGAAGCCCGATTGATCCGGCCCGTGGTGGAGCTCGATGGCGCCAGCGACTTCAGCGAGAACACCCTCGACGGCCGGAGCACCAGCGTACGCTTCCTCGACGTCCACGTCGCGCGGCAATGTCGCGCAAGCGCTCAGCGCCACTGTCAGCGTTAGCGCCGTCGATCGAATCAAGGGTCTGAAGCTCATTGAAGACGTCGCTGTCCTGCCTGACCCGGCACGGAAGGGTATGGCCCGGGCCTCACGTTAGCATTTTCGACCGCCCGCAGCACCCGGGAACCCAGCCAGCGAAGTTCGGCCAGGGGAACTCCCGGGAAAACGGATTTCTTGGTTTTGTCAGAAGCCAATGGCGGGATGTGAAGAAACTTTCGTGCTCGCGTGGGAGCGACAGGTATTTCGGATAAAGGGTATTGTCGGGGCTCAATCTCCCGGCCCGTAAGCGGTCGCGGCAACCACGATGCAGCGGCGCGAATAGCCGACCCCGAAATACACTTCGTCATCGATCGACATGTCGACCAGGAATTCGGTGTTTGGGATCTGCGACATGGCATCGTGAACAGCGCGGTCGGTCGTGGCCCGCTCCCCCTTGGGCAGCGAATACAGAACCCTGGTTTGACAACTGCGGCCTTCGACCTTTCCGAGCGCGCGCGCTGGGCCTTGGCCAATCCGGTAGGTGCTCTGGGTAAAGGAACCGTGCATGTTCTGCGTGCATCCTGCCTGCACCAGCAGGAGCGTGTACAGCAGGACCGGAATCATGGTTTTCATTGGTGACTCGGGGCGACGGCGCGGTTTCGGATCATTGTAGAAGCAATCCGCGGCCGGGTCACCCGATCTGAATGATGGCCGCCCGCCCGGGCCGGGCTGGCATGCGCCGGTCCACCCGGACCCCAAGCCTCGGGGCGGCCCCGGCGACCGGGGCCGCCCGACCGGTCAGGGCTTCAGGCCGCGGCGCTCGAGCAGCGGCTCGATCTCGGGGTCGCGCCCGCGGAAGGCGCGGAACAGCGCCAGCGCGTCTTCGGCGCCGCCGCGGGAGAGCAGCGTGCGGCGGAAATGGTCGCCGTTCTCACGCGTCATGCCGCCGTTTTCCTTGAACCACTCAACGGTGTCGGCATCCATCACCTCGCTCCAGATGTAGGCGTAGTAGCCCGATTCATAGCCGATCACGATGTGATTGAAGTAGGTGCTGCGGTAGCGTGGCGGCACGGTATCCATGGCCACGCCCGCCGCTGCCAGCGCCTCGGCCTCGAAGGCCAGCAGCCCGTCGGCGTCGGGCAGTGCGTCGGCCTGGCGCTGGTGCAGCGCCTGGTCGAGCAGGGCGGAGGCCAGGTACTCGGTGGTGGCGAAGCCCTGGTTGAATTGCTGGGTCGCCAGGATGCGCTCCACCAGCTCCGGCGGCATCGCCTCGCCGGTCTCGTGGTGGATGGCGAAGTGCTCCAGCACCTCCGGCCAGGTGATCCACATCTCGTTGACCTGCGAGGGGAACTCGACGAAGTCCCGCGGCACCTCGGTGCCGGAAAAATAGGGGTACTCGACGTCGGAGAACATGCCGTGCAGGGCGTGGCCGAACTCGTGGAACATGGTGTTGGCCTCGTCCCAGGTCAGCAGCGCCGGCTCGCCGGCGGGCGGTTTGGGGATGTTCTGATGGTTGGCCACCACCGCCAGCTGGCCCAGCAGGCGGGATTGCGCGACGTAGTCGAGCATCCAGGCGCCGCCGCGCTTGGACGGGCGCGCGAAGAAGTCGCCGATGAACAGGGCCAGGGTGCTGCCGTCCGCATCGAACACCTCCCACACCCGGACATCCTCGTGGTAGGTGGGCAGGTCGGTGCGCTCCTCGAAGCTCAGCCCGTACACCTGGTTGGCGGCATGGAACACGCCGTTCTGCAGCACGTTGTCCAGCTCCAGGTAAGGCCGCAGCGCCGATTCGTCGAAATCGTAACGGGCCTTGCGCACTTTCTCGGCGTAGAAATCCCAGTCCCAGGAGGCGAGCTGGAAGCCGCCGTCTTCGGCGTCGATCATGGCCTGCAGGTCGGCCGCCTCGCGTTGCGCGTTGGCCACCGCGGCGGGCGCCAGCGTGGCCAGCCGCTCGTTGACGGCCTCCGGGGTGCGCGCGGTCTGGCTCTCCAGCTTGTAGGCGGCGTGGTTCTCGTAGCCCAGCAGTTGCGCCCGCTCGGCCCGCAGCTTGAGGATGCGCGTCAGCACCTCGCGGTTGTCGTGTTCGCCGCCGTGGCTGCCCCGCGCCAGCGAGGCCTTGTGAATGCGCTCGCGCAGAGCGCGGTTGGTGAGCGAGGCCAGCGCCGGCTGGCCGCTGGTGTTGAGCATGGTGATCACGTATTGCCCTTCGAGGCCCCGCTCGCGCGCGGCCTCCGCGGCAGCGGCGATGGCGTTGTCCGACAGGCCGTCCAGCTCGGCCACGTCAGCCACCACGATGGCGGCGGCGTTCATCTCCTCGAGTGCGTTCTGGCTGAAGCGGGTCTCGAGCCCGGCCAGCTCGGCGTTCATGGCTTTAAGGGCGGCCTTGTCCTCATCGCCGAGGCCCGCGCCGGCGCGCACGAAGTTCTCGTGGTATTTCTCCACCAGGCGGTAGGATTCCGGGTCCAGACCCAGTTCGTCGCGCTGCGCGTAAACGGCATTGATGCGCTCGTACAGCGCGCTGTTCAACAGGATCTGGTCCTGGTGCGCGGCCAGCCGCGGCGCCATTTCGGCGTCGATGGCGTCCAGCGTGTCGTTGGTGTGGGCCGAGGTCAGCGAAAAGAAAACCCGGGCCACGCGGTCCAGGGTGCGCCCGGAGCGCTCCAGCGCCACCAGCGTATTTTCGAAGGTGGGAGGCTCCGCCAGGTTGACGATGGCCTCCACTTCCGCGAGCTGCTCGGCCATGCCCTTTTCGAAGGCCGGCACGTAATGCTCCTCGCGAATCCGGTCGAAGGGTGGGTAGGCGAGGTACAGGTCGCTCGGCTGATCGAATGGCGTGTCCATGGACTCGGCCTCGGCGGCCGCCGGCTCGGGCTCGGTTTCGGCGGGTTCGGTGGCGTCCCGGGAACACGCGCCCGTCACCAGGACGAGCGCCGCGGCCAGGGCCAGCGGGTATCGGATGTGCATCGGTGAAGGTCCTCGAAAAAACATCGGAATCGAACCCCCAAGCATACCTTATTCCGGGCTTTTCCGCCTGCCTCGGGAGGGCGAGGGCGCGTCAGCCGCCGCGGCGCTCGGCGAGCCAGGAGGTGAGGCGGCGGATGCGGCTGCGCAGGCCGGTGTTCACCGCGCCGCCGGTGTAGCGGCCCTTGTGCACGTGCCGTATCCGGTACACGCTGGGTATGTCGAGCGGCGTGCCCTGGGTGCGCAACAGCCAGCGGAAGGCGCGGTCCTCGTGGGTCTTCAGCCACACCGGCGAGGGTTTCTGGTAGATCGCCAGGCGGTCACAGTAGCCGCAGGTCCGCGCCACGTCGCCGTGCACGATCTGCAGCGGGCCGGTGGCCCGGTCGCGCTCGCGTACGGTGAAGCGCTGCTCCGGGATGTCCAGCAGCTGCGGATGCCCCATGCCGGCCAGCAGGATGGGGTCGTCGGGCGCCAGCAGCGACGTGCAGCGCTCCTGGCGAGGAAACACCAGCGTGTCGCTGCGCCCCTGCACGGCCCGGGCCAGCGCGTCGAGGCATTCGTCGCGGAACAGCAGGTCGCAGTCCGTGAACCACACCCAGTCGGCGCGGCTGGCGAGCGCCGCGCGGTTGCGGCCGATGGCGCGGCGGAACAGTTGCTCGCGCGGCAGGGGCTGCCAGTTCCAGTGCACGCGGGACACTTCCAGGCCCTGGAAATAATCCAGCAGGGCGCCGGTGCGTTCGTCTTCCGGGCTCCAGAACACCGTCATGGTGACCTCCGTGTCCGCCGGCGGGAACGTCACCAGCGAGCTCAGCTGGTACACCAGCAGGTGGGCGTAGTTCCAGCAATGGCTGACGATCTCGACGTGCAGGCGCCCGCTGCGCTGTGCCCGCGCCGCGGGTGGCGGCAGGTCCGGCTGGTACCAGCCGGCCGGAACCACGCCGCTGGCGGCGAGACGGAAATAGCGGTCCCGCCAGCGGTCCGTCCAGCGTCCGCCGTAGAACCGGGCCTCGTTCACGGCTCCGGGCATGGCGACGGGCTGCAGACCTTGACGCTGTCCGCGGAGCCGATGAGGGCGATCAGGGCGATGATGCCCAGCGCGCCCAGCACGTAACTCCAGGTCTGCTCGTTGCTGCCGGGGGTTCGCACCCGCAGGGACGCCATGTTCGAGTAGGGGATGAATGCCGACTGGCTGTACAGCCCTTCCGCGGAGATGCGCGCGACGGTGAATTCCAGCTTTTCACGGTCCCGGGTCACCACCTCGACGCGGCTGCCGACGAACACGTTCTCCGGCGGCCCCCCGCCGGCGAGGGGCAGGCGTACGGACTGCACGGTGGAGCAGGCCGCCAGGTTCAGCGACAGCGCCGCCACCACCAGCCGATGGCCCCAGCAGCGCAGGCACCTCATGGCGCGTCCTCGCCGGACTCGGCCGGCAGCGGGGCGAGCCGCTGCTCGCGGTACAGCCGCTCGACGTGCGCCACGGCGCGGGGGTAGTTGGCGATCCACGCCTCGATCTCCGCGCGCATCGCGGGCGGCAACTCCTCGCGGGGCAGGCGGGTCGCCGTGGCCTTGCCGCCGCCGTACCGCTCGGGCTGCAGCCACAGCCCGGTGAAGGCCGCATACGCGAGGTCGGTGTAATCGATGGCCTCGCCACCCAGCAGGGCCTGCGGCGAGCGCTGCAGGCGTCCCTCGACATCCGCCAGCAGCGCCGCGATCTTCTCCACCGCCCGCGCATGGCTGCGCGGCGAGATGCGGAACGCGTGGCGGATCAGCCGGCGCAGCACCGGGAAGGCCAGGCGCAGCGCGCGGCGCTGCCAGGCCGGGACCTGCGGGCTGTCGACGCCCCAGGCGCGCAGGGTCAGGTCCCGGTCGGCCTGGAGGTGGAAATACACCCACACCTGCAGGTCAACGCCGTACCGGTCCAGGCGCTGTTCCAGCTGGACGCGCTCCGGCGTGGGCTCGAGGAATGCCGCGTCGATGCCCGGCTCCGTGCCGTAACGGCCCCACAGGTAGCGCAGGATCTCGGGCGAATTGCCGATGCTGGAGCGCACCGCCCCGGTATGAACCTTCAGGCACGGCACCGTGCGGCCCACGAAGAACGCGCCCAGCGCGCCGCCAGCCGGGCGCTCGGTGTATTCCAGTCCCAGGCGGTCCATGCACCAGCGCACCTTCTCCACGAAATGGCTGGCGGTGATGGTCTGCAGCTCCAGTTCCGGGACGCGCGCCGGGGCCAGGAACACGCTCAGCGAGATCAGCCATCGCCACAGCAGGGCCAGCGCCACCAGCGCCAGCGCGGTGGCGACCGACAGGCCGAAAGTAGCCACCACCAGCGGCAGCAGGTAGAGAAAGGCGGCATGGACCAGCAGCCGGTGACCGGTCATGAGGCGCCCGCGCCGGCTGGCGGCCTCGCCGGGGTGCGATCGACCCCGTCACCGCGACGCGTCGTGGCTGGCATCTGTGACCTCCGGGCAGCGGGGGATACGCGAAAGTCTATGTCAAAGCGGGGCTGGGTTACAGCGCGGCCCCGGCGCCCGCCGCCGGCTCAGCCCTCCAGGTACGGTGCGTAAACACTGGTGTAGCGGGCCGCGCCGTCGGGGGAGATCACCACCGCCGTGCCCTCGCGGCCCGCGCCGAAGCGGCGGGCGGCGAACAGCAGGGCCCCGGTGGTCGGGCCGGCCATGATGCCTTCCCGGCGCGCCAGCAGGATGCCGGTCTCGCAGGCGTCGCGGTCCTCCACTGTGACGATCTCGTCCAGCACGGATTCGTCGAGGATGCGGGGCGCGTGCTCGGGCGGCAGCGTGGTGATCTTCTTCAGGCCCGAGAGCTGGTGTTGCCGGTGCGCGGGCTCGACGCCGATGATGCGGATATCCGGGTTCTGCTCCTTGAGGTAGCGGCCCACGCCGGTGATCGTGCCGCAGGTGCCGAAGCCCGCGAAGAAGTAGTCGATGCGCCCCCCCGTCTGCTGCCAGATTTCCGGCCCCGTGGTGCGGTAATGGGCCTCGACGTTGAGTTCGTTCTCGTACTGGTTCGGGCTCACGTAGCGTCCTTCGTAAGCCGGGCTTTCCACCAGGCTCTTGACCACGCCGCGGGCGCCCTCGGTCGGAAACAGCGGGCACAGCTCGTCCTCGACTTCCAGCAGTTCCACGCCGAGGAAGCGCAGCAGGGTCTTTTGCGCCTCGGGGGTGCCCTCGGGGACGGCGATTTCGATCGGCAGGCCCCGCGCATTGGCGAGCGCCGCCAGCGCGATGCCGGTGTTGCCGGACGAGGGCTCGACCAGGGTCTGGCCGGCCTGCAGTTGCAGGTTGCGCAGCAGGTAACTGGCGGTGCGGTCCTTGATCGATCCGAAGGGATTGAAGCCCTCCAGCTTGAGCAGGATCTCGAAGCCCGGCTCCAGGTTGCAGCGCGGGCTGAGGCGCACCATGGGGGTCGGGTTCTCCGGGTTGGGAACCAGCTCCGCGATGCTGTCGTGTACGCGTTTGCGGTGGTCGGCGCGCGGACGCGGGTGCCGGCACAGGGCCAGGCGGGCGCTGTGGGCCGTGCGGGTGCCCGCGTCAGCTCGAGCAGGTTTGCGGGCCTGCCGGGTGCGTGCGGTACGGGTGGTTTTCATCATCGGTGCTCCTGCCGGTTGCCGCCGGAAATGCCGAAGCACCTGCGCCCGCTTCGGCATCGCCGCTGCGGGTGCTGGGATTGAACTGGGGAATACTGGGGGTCAGATCACCTGGCAACCGCACGGCAGCGCGTCGCGCATACAGGCGCAACAGCAGGCGGTGCAGGTCTGGGCCAGGTAGATCATGGCGCAAGACTAGGCGCTGCGAGCGTATCCGTCAAGTTCAAGCGGCGAAACGGGTTCGCGCGCCAGGCAAACAAACGGCGTTCCCCCGCATGGCGGGGGTCAACGGATCAGCTTGAAGCGGTCCCAGAAGGTCTTGTGCACGAGGTCGGTGAATTCACCGGCGTCCAGGAAGGTGCCGTGCCCCTGCGGGCAGGATTCGAACATGACATGCGGCTGCTCGTCGTCGAAGCCCTGGCGCATGTCCTCCTCGCAGAACGGGCAATGGATGCCGCGGATGCGGTCGTACATCTTGCCGGTTTCCACGTCGCCGGTATCGAACACGTGCTCGGCCATCCACTTGTCCCTGCGCAGTTGCGCCAGGTCGTCGCCGTGGAACCAGAGCCCGTGGCACAGGCTGCAGCGCTCGACCGAGCGCCCGGAATGACTGACCGTTTCCATCTTCGAATAGCACTTGGGGCACTGCATGGCCTGCCTCCCGCACGCCCTTGCACGAGCCGCCATTCTAGGCGCTCGGCACGGATGAGATCAAAGCCCCGGCGCGGGGCGATCAGTCCACGATCTGCCAGCTGCCGTCCGCCTGCCGGCACGCGGTGCCGTAGACGGTCTGGGCCTCGCCGCCGATGGTGGCCTCCAGCGTGTACTCGCGGCACGGACCGGCGCCGGATTCGTAGGTTTCCGTCGGCGTGACCCGGTAGGCGTAGCCGGTGTCGGGGTTGACCCACTGCGTGGCCACCCCGGTGCGCACCGTCTCCAGCGCATGGGCGGTCTTCAGCCGGTCGGTGTCGTCCATCGAGCGGCCCACGCTGCCGCCGATCGCGGCCCCGGCGACCGCGCCGATGATGGTGGCGAGCGTCTGGCCTGAGCCGCTGCCCACCTGGTGGCCCACGATGCCGCCGACGATGCCGCCGATGATCACCCCCTGCTCCTCGTGGGTCGGGGGCGTGCTGCAGGCGGCCAGCACCAACGCGCCGGCCAGCCACGGAATCCAGGTTCGGGTATGCATTGCTGCCTCCTGCCGGGCATGGCCGGCAGTCATGGGCCGGGAGCGGCCCGCATTTTCGGGGACAGTCTCGCCCGGCCGCTTGCAGCCCGCCATGACCGGGGTCAGGCAACCAAAAGCGGGTTCGCCGCCGCTGCCGATTTGGGGCTGGGCCTCATCTGGGGTAGTCTTGCTGCTTTCGGGGCGGACGAGCGGCAACCACGCAGTGACGGGCACACGCAAACTCGCGGAGAACGCACACCGGCCACTGCGGCCGGGAGAGCGCTACGAACCGTACGTCCCGGCTCCGGAGTCGCTTCGAGAATTCACGCTCAAGGCTCTGTTTTTCGGTGTTTTATTCGGCGTGCTGTTTGGCGCGGCCAATGCCTACCTGGGCCTGCGTGCCGGCCTGACCATCAGCACCTCGATCCCGGTGGCGGTGATGACCGTGGCCGCGTTCCGCGCGCTGCGAAGCCTGGGCGGCTCGGCGACCATCCTGGAGGCCAACCTGGCGCAGACCGTCGGCTCCGCCTCCAGCTCGGTGGCCAGCGGCGTGATCTTCACGCTGCCGGCGCTGTTCCTCTGGGGCCTGCATCCCCCGCTGCTGCAGATGACCCTGCTGGCGATGGCCGGCGGGCTGCTGGGCGTGCTGTTCATGATCCCGCTGCGGCGCTTCCTGATCGAGCGCGAGCACGGCAAGCTGCCGTACCCGGAGGGTACCGCCTGCGCCCACGTGCTGGTGGCCAACGAATCCGGCGGCGGGCATGCGCGGCCGGTGCTGATCGGGCTGGGCGCGGGCATGCTGTACAAGACCCTGACCGGCTGGGCGCGGGTGTTGGCGGACGAGGCGCACCTGCGCCTGCCGTTCCTGCGCAAGGGCGAGCTCGGCATGGACCTGTCGCCGGCGCTGTTCGGGGTCGGCTACATCCTCGGCCCGCGCATCGCGGCGGTGATGGTGGGCGGCGGCCTGCTGTCCTCGCTGGTCATCATCCCGGCGATCGACTGGTGGGGCCAGGGCCGCCCGCCGCTGTACCCCGAACAGGTGCTGACCATCGCCGAGATGTCGGCCGGACAGATCTGGACCCGCTACGTGCGCTACATCGGCGCGGGGGCGGTGGCCACGGCCGGCATCATGACCCTGATCCGCAGCCTGCCGGTGATGATGCAATCGTTCCGCATCGGCGCCCACGAATTGCGCCAGCGCGTGGAGGGCGGCACGGGCGGAGCCATAGCCGCGGCGCCGCGCACGGCGCGGGACCTGCCGCTCAAATGGGTGGGCATCGGCATCGTGGCGATCGGGCTGGTGCTGACGCTGGTGGAGGCGCCGTTCGGCGCCCTGGACC
>JABAOE010058616.1_pt1 | contig 10860 bp, 12 predicted proteins | sample 7062141 | NCBI WGS metagenome assembly JABAOE01 (sample SAMN14538627, study PRJNA623070) | marine sediment metagenome | biome: marine biome [ENVO:00000428]; feature: marine pelagic biome [ENVO:01000023]; material: deep marine sediment [ENVO:00002113] | place: India: Gulf of Khambhat ...
ACAGTCGTAATCAGTTCCGCTGACATTGCTATTACCGATACGGTGCATCCGCAGCTTTGTCGGCCGCGATCATGGCCTCGTACTTATCGCCAACGGCGAGGAGCTTGTCCTTATTCATGATGTTCTCGCCGCGCACTTCCATGTGATATTCATGGATCCGTGTCTCGACGATCGCATCCACGGGACATGCTTCCTCGCAGAATCCGCAGTAAATGCACTTGAAGAGATCAATGTCGTAACGCGTCGTTCGGCGCGTGCCATCGTCGGCGACGTCCGACTCGATCGTTATAGCCAAGGCCGGGCAAACCGCCTCGCAGAGCTTGCACGCGATGCAGCGCTCCTCGCCGTTCGGGTAGCGACGTAACGCGTGCAATCCACGAAAGCGTGGCGACTGCGGCGCCTTCTCCTCCGGATACTGCACGGTGAATTTCTTCACGAAGAGATTCTTGAACGTCAGCCGCAATCCCTTGCCGAGCTCCGTCATCAAAAATGTCTTGACGAGATTCGCTACCACGTCCAATCCCCTTTCTTTAAGCCGCCCATGGTCCGATCTCGAGCACGACGAGCACGCCCTCGACGAAAATCCACACTAACGTGATCGGCAAGAACACTTTCCAGCCGAGTCGCATGATCTGGTCGTAGCGATAACGCGGGAACGTCGCGCGCGCCCAGAGGAAACAGAACATGAAGAACACCATCTTCGCAGCAAGCCAATGAAAGCCCGGTTGCGCGAGCAACGTGCCCTCCAGCGCGCCGATACCCGCAAACGGCGATAGCCAACCACCGAGGAAGAACACGACGGTCAGCGCTGTGATCAAAATCATGTTCGCGTATTCGGCCAAGAAAAACAGACCGAACGCGATTCCACCGTATTCGACGTGAAAACCTGCGACGATCTCCGACTCACCCTCGGCGACGTCGAACGGCGCACGATTCGTTTCGGCTAGACCCGAAATGAAGTAAACGACGAACAATGGAAACAGCGGAATGAAGAACCAACTCAGGAAGCTCGTGCCCTGCTGCGCGAGAACGATATCACCGAGCTTTAGGCTACCGCCCGCCATGAGCACGCCGACGAGCGCAAAACCCATGGCGATCTCATAAGCGACAATCTGTGCCGCACAACGCATTGCACCCAGAAACGCATACTTCGAGTTCGACGCCCAGCCGGCAATGATGACGCCGTAAACGCCCAAGGAAGTGAGTGCGAGCACGTAAAGCAAGCCAGCGTCGATCTCCGCGATGACATAGGTCTCACTGAAAGGCACGACAGCCCAAACGGAGAATGCCGTAACCAGGGAGACGAGTGGTGCCAACAAGAACAGAAAGCGGTTCGCGTTAGCTGGAACCACGATCTCCTTAAACAGCATTTTGATCACGTCGGCGAATGGCTGCAGCACACCCTTCCACCCGACGCGAGTTGGACCCATGCGATTTTGGATCCAGCCGATGATCTTGCGCTCCCAGTACGTGAAATACGCGACCGAGAGAATCAACGGCACGAGCACGATAACGATCTTGACGGCCGTAACGACGATGTACGGAATCGGCGACGGAATACCGAAGCCCGAAAGCAAATCGTCAATCAACGTGAAGAGCGCGTTCATACCCGAGGCTACGCCTCCGCAGCCTGCTCGACAGGCTCATCGTCATCGAACTCGCCCGCGAACCGAGTCTTTTGTAACGCCGCAGCGCGGCGTACGATGGCGTCGACCGAGTAGATCGGCAAGTCGATCTCGCCGTCGATGCTCTCAACAGCATCGATCGAAACATCCCATGCGCCGTCATAGCTGTTGTTGACTTCGATGTCGCCAATCGATTGTCGTAGTGCGTCGCTTACGTCGTTGGCACTTTGATATTCGCAGTCGGGTAGTTCGAGCGCATTTCCGAGCACACGTAAGACACGCCAGCCTTCGCGTGCGTCGCCGACGGGCGTCGCGGCCGGCGCGAAGCTCTGCCAACGGCCTTCAGCATTTATGAACGTTCCAGCTGTCTCGGCGAATGTGCTTACCGGTAGCAGAATGTCCGCACAGTCGAGCAGCGCGTCGGTCACGAACGGCGTAAAGCAAACAACCGTGTCAGCGGCCCGCAGTGCCTGTGCCGCAAGCTTGTCGTCCGCGAAGTCGCCGTCTGGCTCCGCACCGAAAAGCATGTAGACGCGGCGTGGCGCTGTGAGCATCGTGTGCGCGTTGCGGCCGATCGACTCACGGGCTTGACCGCCCACCGTGCGATGCGGCAGCGCCCCCGCAAGCGCAGCACCGGCCGTGTTGGCACCTTCAGACAGATACCCGAGTTGTGCACCGGTAGCTCGACACAGCTCTGCCGCGAGCGCGCGAATATCGGCAGCATGTGGATGTCGTTGCGCGATATGACCGAGCAGAACGAGCGACCGCTGCTTGCCGTCCAGCATGGCGGCAGCCGCCTTCGCCGCATCGTCAGCCTTCGCGCCTGACGCTTTACCACCGGCCGCAGCGACCACCCCGGCGAGCGAACCGACGAAGCTCTCGATCGGCGCCTCTACGAACGCTGCACGCGGGAAATGATATTCGTAGGCCTGCGGGTTCACGAAACCGACAGCCGCACCGTTGAGCGCGGCCTTGCGAACGCGGTGCGCGAGGATCGGCACCTCCATACGCAGATTCGAGCCGACGATCAGAACGCTCTCGAGCTCGTCGATCGCAGCGATGTCCGTGCCCAGCCAAGGCCACGGCGGATCCGCTTCTTGATCGCGGAAGTCGCTCGTGCGCAGACGATGATCGATGTTTTGGCTACCGAGGTGCTCAGTCAAACGATTGAGCAGGTATAGCTCTTCGACGGTCGCGTTCGGCGAGACGAGCACGCCGAGCGCGTCGCCCTCATCAGCCGTACCACCTTGAAGCGCCTCGGCGGCAGCGGCCATCGCCTCAGTCCAGGCACATTCCGTCCACTCCTGATCCCGCTTGATCATCGGTGCCGTAAGGCGGTCGTCTGCATAAACGCCTTCGTAACTGAAACGATCCCGATCAGAGATCCAGGTCTCGTTAATCTCTTCTTGCTCGCGTGGCACGACGCGCTTGAGGGTGCCACGCAGGACGTGGCCGTCGAGATTGGAGCCTGCGCAATCGTGCGGCGAGACGAGTGGCTTGGCGATCATTTCCCAAGCTCGTGCGCCGAAGCGGTAGGGCTTGCTGTTCAATGCGCCGACCGGACACAGATCGATGATGTTGCCCGAAAGCTCGTGGTCCACGCTGCGCTCGATATACGTGCCGATCTGCATGTTCTCGCCGCGCCCGGTCGTACCGAGCTCCTGAATCCCCGCAATCTCTTGCCCGAAACGCACACAGCGGGTGCAGTGAATGCAGCGAGTCATGTCCGTCGATACGAGCGGGCCGAGGTTCTTGTCTTTAACGACACGCTTGCGCTCAACGTAGCGCGAAACGTCGCGCCCGAAGCCCATTGCGAGATCCTGCAACTCGCACTCGCCACCCTGATCACAAATCGGGCAGTCCAGCGGATGATTAATCAGCAGAAACTCCATCGTGGCCTTCTGCGCCTCGATAGCGGCGCGCGAACGCGTAAAGATCTTCATGCCTTCGGCGACGGGCGTCGCGCACGCTGGTAGCGGCTTCGGTGCCTTCTCGACCTCGACGAGACACATCCGGCAGTTAGCAGCTACGGTCAGCTTCTCGTGGTAGCAGAAGCGCGGCACATAGACTTCCTCGCGGTCCGTGACCTCGATGATCATCTGCCCGCGACGCGCCTGCCTCGGAACGCCGTTGACTTCGATATTGACTACATCGTCACTCATGCTCTCGCTCAGGCGGCCGCCGACTCAGGGCTGTCCACGATNNTCGGGGCTATCCACGATCGAGCGCCCATCGTTCTCGATCATGTACTCGAATTCATGGAAGAAGCGCTTGAGGAAGCTCTGCACGGGCCATGCGGCGGCATCCCCTAGCGCGCAAATCGTATGGCCCTCGATCTTGTTTGCCACGTTCAGCAGCATGTCGAGATCGCTACGCTTGCCCTCGCCCTCGGTGATTCGTGTGAGCATGCGATAAAGCCAGCCCGTACCCTCACGACACGGCGTGCATTGACCACAAGACTCGGCGTAATAAAAACGCGAGATGCGTCGAAGCATCTTGACCATGCACGTGGTCTCGTCCATGACGACGACCGCGCCCGTGCCGAACCCGGAGCCGGCTTGCTGCAGCGTGTTGAAGTCCATCGTCAGATCCATGATGTCCTCGGCGCGTAGCACCGGTACTGAGGATCCACCCGGGATGACCGCCTTGAGTTTGCGTCCGCCGAGGACGCCACCGGCGATCTCGAGCAACTCTTTGAACGGGATTCCGAGCGGAAGCTCATAGTTGCCTGGCTTCTCGACATGACCGGAAACGGCAAAGATCGCCGTACCACCGGAGCCTTCTACGCCGAGATCGGCAAACCACTTCGCACCCTTATTAATGATCGCGGGAACGGACGCGAGGCTCTGGGTGTTGTTGATCGTTGTTGGTGCACCATACAGACCGTAGTTGGCCGGGAACGGAGGCTTGAAGCGTGGCTTGCCGGGTTTGCCTTCGAGCGACTCGAGCAACGCCGTTTCCTCACCGCAGATGTACGCCCCAGCACCGACGAAGCAATGCAAGTCGAAATCTATCCCTGCGCCCTTGATGTCTTTGCCGAGCCAACCGGCGTCATAAGCTTCTTTGAGCGCCGCCTCGAAGCGAGGCACGGGCTCCGCCAAGAATTCACCTCGAACGTAGTTGTAACCAACGGTCGCGCCCATGGCATAACCGGCAATCGCCATGCCCTCGATGAGTGAGTGCGGGTTGTAACGCAGAATCTCTCTGTCGTGACACGTGCCTGGCTCGCTTTCGTCGGAGTTGCAGACCAGATATTTCTGAACGCTGTCGTCCTTGGGCATGAAGCTCCATTTGAGCCCTGTAGGAAAACCGGCACCGCCGCGCCCACGCAGACCGGAGGCTTTGACCTCTTCGATGATCGCGTCACGGTCGAGTTTGCCGTCGAGCACTTTCGTCCAGGCTTTGTAGCCACCGACCTTGAGATAGTTTTCCAGCGACCAGCATCCGTCCCCGATGTCCAAAGTCGAAAAGCAAACCTGATTGAATTCCAGCATCGCGCTTCCCTACTTCAGTTTCTCGAGAACTTCATCGACCTTCTCGGGCGTGAGCTTCTCGTAGTAGTAATGGTCGACCATCATCATTGGAGCGCCGCAGCAGGCAGCCAGGCATTCTTCCTCACGTTTGAGGTAGAACTTACCGTCTTGCGTGCTTTCCCCTGTCTTAATGCCGAGCTTCTGCTCGATGTGCTCGACGATCTCGTCGGAGCCTCGCAACATGCACGAGATGTTCGTGCAGACTGAGATACTGTGCCTGCCGACCGGCTTAGTCTCGAACATCGAATAGAACGTTGCGACCTCGTAGACCTGAATCGGGGGCAAATCGAGGTAGCCCGCGACGGCATCCATGATCTCCGGCGTCAGATACCCTTCGTTCTCGTGCTGAGCGGCCTGCAACGCTGCGATGACCGCCGAGCGCTGCCTGCCTTTCGGGAATTTTGCGACCCAGTGGTCGATCTCCTCGCGAACGTGGTCGGACAGCACGTGTTGTGTATCCGTAGTCACCGGTCTATCTCCCCAAACACGATGTCCTGCGTGCCGATCACGGCGACGACGTCAGCGAGCATATGGCCGGTGACCATCTCATTCATCNNCTCCGACATGGCGGACAGATGCACGAAACCCGGCGCCCGAATCTTGACGCGGTACGGCTTGTTGGCGCCGTCGGAAATCAAGTAGACACCGAACTCACCCTTCGGATGCTCGATCGCTGCGTAGACTTCTCCCTCCGGCACGCAGTAACCCTCTGTGAACAATTTGAAGTGATGAATCAGCGACTCCATGTCGTCCTTCATCTCCACGCGCGTCGGTGGTGAAATCTTGTGATCGTCCAGCATGACCGGGCCGGGATTCTCACGCAGCCAAGCGACGCACTGCTTGATGATGTTGTTGGACTGGCGAAGCTCTTCGACGCGGACCAAATAACGATCGTAGCAATCTCCATTCACACCCACGGGGATGTCGAAGTCCATCCGATCGTAGACCTCATAGGGCTGCATCTTGCGCAGGTCCCAGGCAACACCCGATCCGCGCAGCATCGGTCCGGAGAAGCCAAGCTGCATCGCGCGCTCCGGCTCGACGACTCCGATATTGACGGTTCGCTGTTTCCAGATCCGGTTATCAGTCAATAAGGTCTCGTAGTCGTCAACGCAGGCTGGAAAGCGATCGGTGAAGTCGTCGATGAAGTCGAGCAACGAGCCGCTACGCGCCGTATTGAGGCGCTCGAGATCCTTTTCGCTACGATACTGCGACGCTTGAAACTTCGGCATGCGCTCGGGCAGATCGCGGAACACGCCGCCGGGCCGATAATACGTCGCGTGCATACGCGTGCCCGAGACGGCCTCGTAGCAGTCCATGAGATCCTCGCGCTCGCGGAAGCAGTAGAGAAACATCGTCATGGCGCCAACGTCGAGCGCGTGGGTGCCGAGCCACATCAAGTGATTCAGAATTCGCGTGATTTCGTCGAACATGACGCGCACGTAACGCGCGCGCTCCGGCGGAACGATGCCGAGCAGCTTCTCGATCGCGAGCACGTAACCGTGCTCGTTACACATCATCGACACGTAGTCGAGCCGATCCATATAGCCGATCGACTGATTGAAAGGCTTGCTTTCGGCGAGCTTCTCCGTCGCTCGATGTAACAGACCGATATGAGGATCGGCACGCTGAATAACTTCACCATCCATTTCGAGCACGAGGCGCAACACGCCGTGCGCCGCGGGATGCTGCGGGCCAAAATTGACCGTGAAGTTCTGAATCTCAGGCATTGTCGGCGTCCTTGAGATCCTCGGTATAACGGTTGTCGTCGCGAATCGTCTTCGGCACTTGCGTTCGCGGCTCGATGCTCACGGGCTCGTAGACGACGCGGCCCTTGTCCGGGTCGTAACGCATCTCGACGTTGCCGGTGAGCGGGAAGTCCTTGCGGAACGGATGACCGATAAAGCCGTAGTCGGTCAGGATACGGCGCAGATCCGGGTGCCCAACGAACACGATGCCGTATAGATCGAAGGCTTCGCGCTCATACCAATCCGCCGAAGCCCATATGCCGATAACCGAGTCGAGCAAGGGTTGCTCATCGTTGGCGCAGAACGTTTTGAGGCGCACACGATGATTGTGTGACACGGACAGCAGCTGGTATGCGACTGCGTAGCGCCCTTGCGGCTGTAACTGCGTCTCGGCGAGCTTTTGCCGCGAGAAGCTATCACCGCGATGCGCGCCACGGCTGAAACCCGCGCTCGTTGCATGTCGAGTGTCCCACTCGGCGTGCCCGTAATCGAGGTAATCGACGCCGCAGACATCCTGGAGCATCTCGAACCGAAACGGCTCCTCATCGCGCAAGGCTCGACAGACTTCGAGCAAGTCTTCCGACGCAACGACATACGCCAAGTCGCCGGCCGTTTGCTCTACACGCGCAAGCCTATCGCCGAAACGCTCTTCCAGCGCCGCGGCGAGAGCTCGATTTTTCGTCGTGAGGTTGATCTCTACATCCCCGGTCGATCCATGCGGCGCTCGCCCCCAGTGAGCGCCCCTCGTTTGTTTGTCTGCCGTTCCTTATGAGCGCGCTATCGTGTTGGTCCGGCGAATCTTCTGCTGAAGCTGAACGATGCCGTACAGCAGCGCCTCCGCAGTCGGCGGACAGCCCGGAACATAGACATCGACCGGCACGATCCGGTCGCAGCCGCGCACGACAGAGTACGAATAGTGATAGTAACCGCCGCCATTAGCGCACGAGCCCATCGANNGGCATCTGGTCGTAAACCTTGCGCAGCGCCGGCGCCATCTTGTTGATCAGCGTGCCCGCGACGATCATGACGTCAGACTGGCGGGGGCTGGGTCGAAACACGACGCCAAATCGGTCCATGTCGTATCGTGAGGCGGCCGCGTGCATCATCTCCACGGCGCAGCAAGCCAAGCCGAACGTCATCGGCCACAGCGAGCCCGTACGGGCCCAGTTGATGAGACTGTCGAGTTTCGTGACGACGAAGCCCCGTTCCATGATCTCGGGGATATCGACGGGTGCTTCCTGACTCAATCCCACTCGAGTGCCCCTTTTCGCCATTCGTAGATAAAACCGACGGTCAACACGACTAGAAAAATCCCCATCGCAATCAGGCCGAACAGGCCAATCTGATCCAGCGTCACGGCCCATGGAAACAGGAACGCGATCTCGAGGTCGAAAATAATGAACAGAATTGCGACGAGGTAGTAACGCACGTCGAAGCGCATGCGCGTGTCCTCGAAAGCCTCGAAGCCGCACTCGTACGGCGAAAGCTTCTCAGTGTCCTTCTGGCCACCGCCGAGCGCAAAGCCCAATCCCAAGAGCACGAGCCCTAAGATCGTGGAAATCGTCAGGAAGATCAGAATAGGGGCGTAGTTCGCGAGCATGGGTGTCTGAGACGGGTTCTCAACGGCATCAGGACGGCGCGGATTGTAACAGCCACGGCCGGTCTTGTGTGCTCTGCGGATACGCCTCCAACGATTGGTGCGGATGGTCGGACTCGAACCGACACGGCTTGCGCCACTGCCCCCTCAAGACAGCGTGTCTACCAGTTCCACCACATCCGCAATTGCTAGTCCGCGTTACTGCTGTGCCTCGCCTTCTTCGGGAACCTCAGGCTCCGTGCCGATTGCCGGAAGCTCAGGCAACTCGGGCAACTCCGTCTCCCCGAACGCGGCTGGCGCGGCGTCTGCGCCGGGCTCGGGGATCCCCATGCCCTGCTCCATTAGGCTCGTCGGCGCAGTCGGCTGGCCCGCGAGGTAGGCCAGGGCCAGGCTCGTTGCGAAAAACATCGTCGCGAGCACAGCCGTCGTTCGTGACAGGAAGCTCGATGCACCACGCGAACCGAAAACCGTGCCCGAGGCCCCGGCACCAAAGCCGGCGCCCGCATCGGCCCCCTTGCCGCGCTGCAGCAGTACGAGGCCGATGAGCAACAATCCAACGGCGACGTGCACGATCAATATGAAGGATTGGACCAGCATACTTTCTTAATCCGGGCCTAGCTCGAGGCGGCTCGGCAAATGGCGAGAAACTCGTCCGCGCTCAGTGAGGCGCCTCCGACAAGGCCGCCGTCAATATCCTCCATTGCGAGCAACTCGCCCGCATTGGCTCCCTTGACGCTGCCGCCGTACAGCACCGATAAACCCGCTGCGATTGTACCATCTAGCGCAGCGATCATGCCTCGGATTAGCGCGTGCACCTCTTGCGCCTGTGCGGGTGTGGCCGTCAAACCCGTACCGATCGCCCAGACGGGCTCATAGGCGATCACGGCCTTGGCAAACGCCTCGATGCCCGCGGCATCGAGCACGACCTGCACTTGGCCGGCGACGACGTCTTGCGTCTGGTCGGCCTCACGCTGCTCTAACGTTTCACCGACGCAGAGAATCGGCGTGAGCCCCTCGGCCTGAGCTGCCTTGAACTTAGACGCTACCCGAGCGTCCGTCTCACCGAAGATCGTCCGACGCTCGGAGTGGCCGACGATGACGTAGCTGCAACCGACGTCCGTGAGCATGCCGCCGGCGACTTCGCCCGTGTAGGCGCCCGTACCGACCTGCTCGGCGAGATCCTGAGCGCCGAGCGCAATGTTGCTTCCGGCGATCCATTCGCCGACGCTCGATAGATAGACGTAAGGCGGACACAGCAATACCCCCGCTGTCATGTCCGCAACGCCCGCGGCTATACCGGCCACGAGCTCCCGGCTCCCGGCCAGCGAACCGTGCATTTTCCAGTTTCCAGCGATCAACGGGATTCTTGCGCCTGAGGCCATGGCTGCAGATCTCCTGGTAGTGAGGATTGGAGGCGGGCCGAGAGCTTACGGATCACCCGCAGCGTTGGCAATGGGGGTGCTTGCGGGCAGCGCCGATTAGCTCGTAAGGACCGCGCGCACGGACTCTGCCAGGCGGTCAGCCAGCTCATCGACAAAGCTACGATTCTCGCCCTCGACCATGACGCGGATGACAGGCTCGGTGCCTGAAGCCCGCAGCACCACCCGGCCGCGATCACCGAGCTCATTCTCCGCGGCACGCACTGCGTCGCGAATGGCCGGCTGCTCGTCGGGATCGACGCGTTCGGTGACGCGCACGTTGACCATACGCTGTGGCAACTGAGGCATCGCCTCGACAAGCTCCTTGAGCGTGCTTCCGCCCTCTTTCATGATTGCGAGGACCTGCAAGGCCGTGACGAGCCCGTCGCCGGTCGTCGTTTTGTCCAAGCAGATCAGGTGCCCGGACGTCTCGCCACCGAGTATGCCGCCGTGCTCCTTGAGCATCGCAAGCACGTGCCGATCGCCGACGCTCGCGCGCCGAAAATCCACGCCGAGCTCCTTGAGCGCAAGCTCAAGACCGAGATTCGTCATCACGGTTCCGACCACGGGCCCGCGCAGTGCGGCGCGCTCGACTCGATCTCGCACGAGCGCGTACAGCAGCTGATCGCCATCGATGAGTCGGCCGTCCTCGTCGACCATCACGAGCCGATCGCCGTCGCCGTCCAATGCGATGCCGACGTCGGCGCGAACACCTGTCACGGTGAGCTGCAGTAAATCCGGGCGCGTCGAGCCGCAGCCATCGTTGATGTTACGTCCGTTCGGAGAGCAACCGACGGGCACGACGTCGCCGCCGAGCTCTGCGATGACTCGGGGTGCGACTTTGTAACCGGCCCCGTGCGATGCATCGACGACAATCTTCATCCCATCGAGGCTGAGCCCCTCGGGGATCGTCGAGCGACAGAAATCCATGTAGTCAGT
>JABAOE010012011.1_pt2 | contig 10858 bp, 10 predicted proteins | sample 7062141 | NCBI WGS metagenome assembly JABAOE01 (sample SAMN14538627, study PRJNA623070) | marine sediment metagenome | biome: marine biome [ENVO:00000428]; feature: marine pelagic biome [ENVO:01000023]; material: deep marine sediment [ENVO:00002113] | place: India: Gulf of Khambhat ...
ACCTGGCTGGCCAGGAACAAGGACCGGGTAGCGAATATCAGGCATGGTCTGATCGTGTCCTGCGTTGGGGATCCGGGCGGCCCCATGTACAAACGCAGCCGGCGCGGAGATGCCGTCATCGACCGCACGGTTGCGAGAGTATTCGCCGAGCACGCACCGACCGGGGTTGTCCACGAGTTTTCGCCATACGGCTATGATGAGCGCCAGTACTGCTCGCCCGGATTCGATTTGCCCGTCGGCTTGTTCGAGCGCAGCAAATACGGGGAGTTTCCCGAGTACCACACCTCGGCCGACAACCTCGAATTCATCAGCGATCGGGAACTGGATACCTCGTATGCGCTGGTGGCAAGAATCATAGATCGGCTCGAGACCGACTGGATGCCGGTCAGTACCGCGCCGTGGTGTGAACCCCAGCTTGGCCGTCGCGGGCTGTACCAGGCCATGGGCGGAGACAACGAAAGGGTAGAGCGCCAGATGGCCATGCTTTGGATCCTGAACCAGGCCGACGGTCAGCACACGCTGCTCGATATCGCGGAGCGCTCGGGCATTGACCTGGCGCGAATTCATGAAGTCGCCGACGTATTGCTGCAACACGACCTGATCAAGCGTTGATCCGGCGCCTTTCAACCTCCGGAATGACGACTTCGAGTACGAAACGCCTGTAGGCATCCGCAAATTTCTGTCGCGTATGATGCGCGCGCGCATACTCCCACGACGCGCGCGCCTGTTGTTCAAGGTCGGTAGCAGAACGGCCGGACAAATCAATCACGGCATCACGAATCGCCTGTATCGATGCCTCTTCCAGGACGATACCAAAATCGCCGACGTTCACACTGGATTCAGGCGTGACAATCGGAATCATTCCGGCATGCATGCACTCGATGACGCTGCCGCCTCCGCCTTCGGAGCAACTTGGATAAATAGTCGCAAGCGTCCTCTGCCTGATCGACGCGAACTCGGCGCTCGTGACATCGACCCAGCCGATGGTCTCTATATTGCTGCTTTCGTACATCGCCTCGCGAAATGCCTTGACGAAGCGTGGTTCGACGTCGAGCGGGCCGCAGATTAGCAGCTTGTGCTCTGGCAGGCCGGCGAACGCGTCGATCACCAGGTCGAGGCCCTTGTGAGCGAATCCGCCGCTTCCGAACCAGATGAACGTGTTGCGGCAGGCGTCGAAGTCCTTGTCCGGGTCCCAGTCGTACTGCCGGACCGATGACAGCGGAATGTAATGGACCGGCTTGCCTGCAAAGCTGTAGGAGTTCGCGGTGAAGTCATTGCCCAGCACGCAGCCCATATCCGCGGCTTCGATCGCCCAGTTGTACTCGACAACACGATTGCTCACGAGCGTGACCCGGTGGCGTTCCCGAATATCTACGAGCCGATTGTTTGCATTGGCGTTGTGAGTCAGGAAATGCGCCGTGTCCAGGTGCGCGATCTTCACGCAGTGGCCAGGAACGTGTGCCGCAAGCCGCTCGAGGTTCGTCCGGGCGGACACGAGGACGTCATAAGGCTTCTGCGGAACAAAATCATTATCCGCAAAATCAATGACGTCCACGGCGAAACCGGCTTCACGGAAAGTATGCGCCATCTGCCGGCATTCCCAATAGTGCGTGTGCGAAGCCGATACCTCGGACTCGTCCTTGAGCACATCTCCGGGGATGTAGGAGATCAAAACGTTGCCGGCCGGTGTCCCGTCGGGACGCAGAGATACGATTCGGCTTGGGGCCACAGCGGCGCGACTGCGATGCAGTTCCAGGCCGATAATGCGCAGGAGTCGATTAATCAATCGCAGCATGGCCGGCAACTTCCTTGTGTAACTCCATGGGTGTCATCTCCGCTACTATTTTCGCATAATGCTTCAACTCGTTTTCCCTAGCAAAGGCGTTATTTCAAATTACTGATCCAGGCGAAAAGAAGTTTCTCGTGACGGGGGCGTCGGGCTTTATCGGGCGTGCACTCTGTGTGCACCTGCTGGACATCGGCGCCACGGTGGTCGGGACATCCCGAAGCACGGTTGATCTGGGGTCCGACCGGTGGACCCACGCATCTCTAGATCTGACGAACGCACAGGCGGTGGACGAGTTGATTGGTGGCGAACAGCCCGACTACGTCATACACCTGGCAAGTTGCGTGACCGGCAAGCGGGAAATTGAATGGATACGGAAGACACTCGCTGGCAACCTGCAGACAGCTGTTAATGTACTCGTCGCGTCACAGGAAGCCGGTGTCGAAAAGACGGTACTTGCGGGATCGCTCGAGGAACCGGATGCGAGTGATGCCGCTCCCATCGCCGCTTCGCCGTACGCGGCGTCAAAATGGTGCGCGAGCACCTACGCCCGGATGATGCATGCCCTTTATGGAACCCGGTCTGCGATAGCGCGGATCTTCATGGTTTACGGACCTGGCCAGCAGGACCTGATGAAACTCGTGCCCTACGTCTGCCGCCTCGCTGCGAAAGGTGAGGCGCCCGAACTGATGAGTGGAGGGCGCGACGTGGACTGGATTTACATCGATGATGTGGTCGAGGGACTCATTCGCCTGGCCCAATACGGCCCTGCCGATGGCAGCTATGTCGATATCGGTTCAGGAAACCTGGTGACGACTGGAGAGATTGCGCAGAGAATCTGCACCTTGTCCGGAACGGGTGTGGAACCGATACTCGGCGCAATTCCCGACAGGGCCATGGAGCAGGTCAGACGGGCAAACATTGATGCGACGCGCGACCTGCTCGGCTGGGCCCCGGCGATCGGTATCGACGCGGGGCTCGAACAGACCTTCAGGTGGTACAGGGATCTCGGTCAATGAGAGACTTAGTCCGCAGAATCAAACGCAGAATAGGCATCAAGCTCGGGTTGCTGATTCGCAGTGTCGATGACGATATCAACCGGTTGACGCTGCCCCGGTTTGCAAACGAGCCGAAGAACCTGCGTTTTGAAACGCCAAGAAGGATTTCCAATCCAGAGTGCATCTGGATAGGTGACGATGTCTCGCTGGGACCGGGTTGCCTGCTGAGTGCAACGCGCAGGTACCCGGGCGCCTTCATGCAGGGCGCTCCTGACGTCGACGTGCAGGAGTTCGACCCGATTATCCGTATCGGCAACCGGGTTTCGGCGACGGGCCACCTGACAATTGGCGCTACAACGCGGGTCGAAATCGGTGACGACGCGCTGCTCGCATCCCATATATTCATCAGTGACAACCAACACGGGCGTGCGAACGCGGATGTGCCGTACAAGTATCAGCCGCTCGAGAAGATTGCGGCCTCATCGATAGGGCGAGGGTGCTGGATAGGTGAGCACGTGGTCATCATGCCCGGTGTCGAGATTGGCGAGATGTCCATCGTGGGTGCCAACAGTGTTGTCACCGAGTCGGTGCCGCCGCGATCCATTGTCGTTGGGAGCCCGGCCAGGGTAATACGACGTTGGAACCCTGACAGCGGCGCCTGGGAAGCGCCGACAAGCACTTAGTGCCAGGACCGCAGGTGGTGCTCCTGCCACAATGCGAAGCTCAATAGAGGCCACAGGCCTGGCGCGTGATCTTCATCGCCGGACAGGTGCAGGTTGTAGAGTTTGCGAAGCGCCTCTTTGTCGACCGGCTGGCCAAAAAATTCGTCGCGATCTATCACGAGATCCTCGAATTGTTCGCGCAGCGGGCCGCGTAACCATCCGGACATTGGTGCCTCGAAGCCGCGTTTCGATGCAGTCTGGTGCTGCACATGGCGAGCAAGCGCGGCACGGAGTGGTTGCTTGCCGATGTTGCGATCGAGCGACAGGCAACTGCGCCAGTCGACCTGTGCAGCGATCTGAATGACTTCTTTATCCAGGAGCGGGACGCGCACTTCCTGGGAGAAATGCATGCTGGCGCGGTCGACTTTCAACAACACCATCGTGAGGTGGTAACGAAACTCGTTGAAGCGCAGCCATTGGGCCGCCTCGTCCTGGTCACAGCCGGAATAATCGAAGCCGTCGAACGCCTCATTGCCATTATCGATCTCCGGGAAGACCCGTCGCATCCAGCCATGCTTGAGGCGTGTATGGCTATTCCGGTACCAGTCCCCGATGGTTTGCCGGTTGAGGCTGGCGGCTTTACCTCGGCCAATCATCTCTCGAGCCAGCGAGCGCAGGCGGCGCAACAAGTAAGGCCGTCGAAATACGGGCGCGAATCGGATCAGTTCAGCCGTCCTGTCGGGGTAGCCCCAGAACAATTCGTCACCGCCATCTCCGGAGAGCATCACCGTGAATTCCTCGCTCGAGAATTTCGAAACGAGCATCGTCGGGAATATCGAGTAATCGCCGAATGGTTCGGACTGCGACTCAATGACATCGGGCAATAGCGAGAGGGCCTCATCTGATGTGATGGTTCTCACGACTTGTTCTACGCCGAGTTCTGCCGCATAACGCCGCGCATCATCGCTTTCGTCGCTGGCCGTATCGCCGGTCGCAATCGTGTAGGTCCGCAGATTCGGATGGCCGGATTCGAGGATCTTCGCGACGACGAGAGGCGAATCAACCCCGCCCGACAGGAAAGCGCCAACAGGAACGTCGCTAACCAGTTGCCGTTGCACGGCGGCCCCGATTGCCGAGTCGACAGCCTCCAGGGCTTCGTCTCCTTGCAACGTGGGCTGATTGGGATAGGGGAAGGACCAGTAGGTGCCGTGTTGAATTTCGCCATTAATCGAGAAGCGAACCCAGCAGCCCTGGTCGAGCATCGACGTCTGCTGCAGTATCGAAAACGGCGCCGGAATATAGCCAAATCGCAGGTACAGGCTCAGACCGTCGTCGTCGACTCCGTGATCGGCGCTCCAGGGGTGGCGCAGTATCTGGTTGAATTGCGACCCGAACACAACACCGCGTTGGTCCTGCATAAAATATAAAGGCTTTATGCCCGCATGATCCCTGGCCAGCAAAAGCGACTTCTCAACATTGTCGTAAAGCGCCAGTGCAAAAATGCCGTTGAGCCGCTCGAGCGCCGCAACATCCCAGCAGATCAGTGCCCTGAGGAGAACTTCGGTATCGCCACTCGAGGAAAAATTCTCGCCCCTTGCCTCCAGGTCGGATCGTATTTCGCGGAAGTTGTAGATCTCGCCGTTAAAAACCAGGGCGTAGCGGCCGGTCGGGTCGATCATCGGCTGGTGACCGCGTGCACTGAGGTCGAGAATTGCCAGTCGCCGAAACGCCAGCGTGCAGTTGTCGTTCTCCCAGAGGCCATCGTCATCCGGGCCTCGGCGGCGCATCAGTTTGCTGATTTCGTCCCAGTCGGCAGCGGTCGGACCGGGCTGGTAACGTAGTTCGCCGGCAATTCCACACATATTGTTAATTTAGCGCCCAAGTCCGTAGCAAGTCGTTGATTATACGCACGGCAGTCATCGTGTCCCGGTCACACGGGCGATTGCGACCAGGGTCACGGGGCCCTCGTCGCGATTCACGTATCATTGGCGAATAACAACGAGAAAGACTCCAAGATGACACTCAAGGTCACGATCGGGATCCCGACGTATAATCGAGCAAATCGCTTTCTTGTGCCTGCGCTGGAGTGCGCCCTGGCCCAGGACTACGATAATCTCGAGATTATTGTGTCCGACAACTGCTCGACGGACAATACGAGCGAAATCGTGACCTCCTATGATGATCCGCGACTGCGTTATGTCAGGCAGAGCGAGAATATCGGCGCCAATAACAACTTCAACTTCTGCGTCCAGAATGCGCAGGGGACCTATTTTCTGTTGTTTCACGATGACGACGTTATTGATGCCGATCTCGTTTCCAGTTGCATGGAGGCGGCTGGCGGCAACCCGGCGTACGGCATTATCCGGACGGGTACTCGCCTCATCGATAGTGATGGAGACCTCATTCGTGACCTGCCAAATTACGCGGCCGGGCTAGACTACAATGCCTTTTTTCGTGGCTGGATGGAGGGCCGTTTTACNNTTTCAGTCTCACCATGGACTGTTCCAGGATTTGATGGCCGTGGCCAGACTTATGGCCAAGGGTGGTCGCTGCGATATCGAACCCTCCAAAGCGTCATTCAGGCGTCATGATGAAAATTACGGCAATGCCGCTGATCTGCGTGCGTGGTGCGAAGACGGCGTTCAGCTTGCCGACGTGATAGCGTCGGAAGCGCCGAACGACAACGGCGCGCTCTACCGGGAGTCGATGCGTTACCTGTGCTGGACGGTTTATGGATATGCCCGGCGCTTCCTGACGTCCCGGCGGGAACGGCTCAAAGCGTATCGAATGATTGATGCCGAATTCCAGCATGTTTACCCGTTCACACGATACATGTACGACAGAACCGTGAGGCGCCGTTACAGAGACCTGAAGTCACTGGCGAGAAAGGCTGTAAAGTCGTGAGGATTGCCTATTTTGTCGATTGCTTTCCGCTTGTGTCGGAGACTTTCGTCCTGGCGCAGGTTGCGGGCATGATCGATCGCGGTCACGAGGTGACGATCTTTACCAATAAGCGCGTCGATACGACTGTCATCCACCCGGATGTCGAGCGTTATCAACTGATGGAAAAATTGATCGTGCGGCCCGTAGTCGACGAGAATTGGCTGGCTCGGTTCGGCCAGGGGGTGAAAGCCTTCACAGCGGCTGTCGCCGCAACCGATATTGGATCGGCCCTGAGGACACTGAACGTATTCCGGTTTGGCCGGTCGGCGCTGGGCTTGCATCTGCTGATTCGTGCAGGTGCGCACTACGGCCGTGGTGAATTCGATGTGCTCCATTGCCAGTTCGGGCAATTGGGTATCGAGATTTCGAATCTTCGGCGTTGCGGCGTCCTCAAAGGGGCGCTGATCACATCCTTTCGCGGAGCTGATGCAACGCGTGTCGCCAGTGAGGAGCCGGAAAAATTTCGCGATCTTTTTGCGAACGGCGACCGTTTTCTTGCAGTTAGCAAATCAATCAAGGACAAACTCATCGAGGTGGGCTGCCCGGCAGAAAAGATTGAGATACTTCGGTCAGGCATCGACTTGTCGCGATTTCATTTTCGCGGGCCGCAGCAATTACACAGTCCGATTCGCCTGATCACGATCGGTCGCCTCGGGCCAACCAAGGGCCAGGAGTATGCGCTCGAGGCCGTGCGTGAACTCGTTGATTCCGGGTTGTCGGTGGAGTATCGGATCATCGGGGAAGGCACGCGTCTGCAGGAATTGAAGGAATGTGCCGCCAGGCTGGAACTTGAATCGGTCGTGAAGTTCGAGGGAGCCGTAGATGCCGATGGCGTCATCCGGACACTTCGCGACGCGGATGTACTGATCGCGCCCAGCGTTGTTGCGCCAACAGGCCAAACAGAAGGTGTGCCGAATGTGCTGAAAGAAGCAATGGCGTCGGGCGTGCCCGTGATTGGGACAATGGTGGGCGGTGTTGCCGAACTCATAGACAATCGCAAGAACGGGTTTCTTGTGCCGCAAAAAGACCCGCACGCCATCGCGGACGGCGTCCGCGAAATTATTGCCGCGCACGACGCTTTGCCCCGGATACTGTCCAGGGCACGCAAGTCAGTCGAGCGAGACTATGATGCCCGGCGACTCAATAGCGACCTCGAAAACGTGTACGCGCGCTGGGGTAACGTCTGCTGATGCCAGGTAGAGGGGACATCGATGGCCGGTCGACTGAATGGCCCGAAGGGACCGGGATGGTCTATTTCGGGATGTCGCCCTGGAAAGGAATGTGGAAGTCACGGCACCAGTTGATGTCACGCTTTTCTGTGCAGATGCCGGTTCTCTACGTCGAACCATGGGTCGATCTGCGATCCCTGCGAACAGGCCGTATTCCGTTCTCCAGAATAATAATGGACATGCGCAAGCCGCGCGTAGAATTCCACAAGCCAAACGTGGCCGTTTTCCACAGTCCAACGTATCTGCCCATATCCGGGTTCAGGAAACTGGCCAAGATTACGCGGCAGCTCTGGACCGGCGCCGTCCGCCGGGCTATGCGAAAAGCAGGAATATCGAGACCGATCATATGGGTATCAAAACCCGAAATGCAGTTTGTTATCGGCCACCTCGATGAGATTTTTTCGATTTACCACGTCGTCGACGAGTACGCTGGCTACACCGGTGTTTCAAGCGAGGTAAGGGAAAAGCTGGCACTTGGAGAGGCGGCGGTACTCGACAGGGTCGACCTTACGATTGCGGCTTCTCCGGAACTGGCAGAGGCCAAGAAGGGCCCATCACGCGATATCCTGGTCCTGGAAAATGGTGTAGAACCACTTGAATACGAGAACGCCCGGCAGTCGGGTTTCGAGCCGGGTGATCTTGCTGCGATAGCGAAACCCCGGATAGGCTACAGCGGCCTGATCGGCAATCGACTGGACCTGGCGCTGATCGGTGATATCGCCAGGCATCGGCCACAATGCTCGATCGTGATGATCGGAAAAGTAGACGACCGAGAGTGCGCAGCCACTCTCGAGGGCCTGCGTTCCTTGCCAAACGTGCACCTGCTTGGCGAAAAACCGCCGACCGAGGTTGCCAGCTATATTGCTGGATTCGATATTGGCTTGCTGCCTTACGCTATTAATCTCGAAACCGAACACATCTCCCCGATCAAGATGTACGAATACTGGGCAGCAGGCATACCCGTAGTCTCCACGGCGATTCCGGCCGCCAGACGGCATGAATTCGCGGTGAACGTTACGGATAGCCGGGATGAGTTTATTTCGGCAATCGACCGGCTAATAAACGAACCCGTCAAGCACGATGCGGATAGACTCGTCGCACTCGCCAACGATAATTCATGGCAATCGCGTGTTGACCATGTCGCATCAGAGCTGGGCTCAAGGTTCGGAGCTGTCTGATGGCGCGAGTTCTTATCCACTGTGCGTCGTATCCGGCCGATCTCAGCAGCGGTGCTGACCTGCGCTTCCTGAATCTATGCAGGCAGCTTGCAAAGCGACACGAGAGTTATCTCGTTTGCCTGGGCCCGATTCCCGAAGGTGTTGATCCAAAATCGCATATCGGGGTCCTGGGTTTCGAGACACTGCCGGATTTGCCGAGCCAGGGCAGATCGATTTTGCGCCATCTTCGGCTGACCGACGCGCATTTTCTCAAGCGCAGCATGCCCGAGTATCTCGCAGCGTCCCAGGCAACAATAAACACTCTCGTCGCGAAATGGGACATTGAGGTTCTTGTCTGCTTTGCCTCGGGCGCAGCCGAAATGGTGTCGCCGATCAAGCTGCCGAAATTGCTGGACTGCTGTGATAGTCGAACGCTGACGTACCGAAGGGTCTTGAACAGTCGCGGCCGACAAATGTCGTTGCGCGAGCGCGTGGAGACCTATATCGCGTATTTCAGGCAGCGCCAGCGGGAGCGCGCACTGGTACGGCAGTTCGATGTGACGACAACGGTTGCCAATGCGGATCGAGTTTGTCTTCTGGAAATATCCGGAGTGCCTCCGGAAAGGATTGTCGTCGTTCCAAACGGGGTGTCAGATAGTGCGCTAGAGCTAAACCCATCAAGCAATGCCCCAAAACGCAGCGTGGTCTTCTGGGGTAACCTCGACTTTCCGCCCAATTGGACGGCTGTTCACTATTTCAATAAAGAAATTTTTCTTCCCTATCTGGCAGACAAAAATGTCGAATGGCACATCATCGGCAGAGGAGCTGACCATGCAATAAAGAGGTTGGCTGAACACTCCAAAATTCAATTGCAGGGTTTCGTCGAAAATCTCTATCCCGAAATTGCGTCGCACGGTGTAATGATCAACCCCATGGTCGAGGGCAGTGGTCTCAAGAACAAGGTGTTGGAGGCATTCGCGTGCGGCCTGCCTGTCGTTAGCACGAATATGGGCATCGAGTCCGTCGGTGCACAAGCCGGGAGGCACTATGTTGCGACGGATGACCCGGCGGAATTTGCGACCGCCGTCCTCCGCTGCATCGAGGACCAGGAGTTTGCAGCTTTGATGACGGCCGCCGCACGGCAGTTTGTCGAAGAAAACTTCATGTGGGACGCCGTTGGTGGGCGGCTCGACGATCTGGTTCACGAGGTTTTGTGATGAGCCGCCGCCTCAACGCACTCGTACATGCCTATGCCTGTAATCCGAGGTACGGTTCCGAGGAAGGGGTCGGCTGGGGCTGGGTCACCGCTATATCCGAGCATCATGACCTGCACGTACTTACCGCGGCGTATCACAAGGCAGACATCGAAGCCGCGCTGGACGCCCGGCCCGAGCTTAGGGAGCGTATCCGGTTTCACTATGTACGACCTAGAGCCTGGCACTACCGGCCGAGTCCGGCGTGGAAGCGCATCGAGGCCTCCTACTTAAAGCCGATCATGCACGCTGCGTACAGGTCCTGGCAGCGATCGGCCTACGAGCTCGCGAAAGATCTGTCGAAAACCACGCGATTCGATCTGGTTCATGTGATTACTTATGTCGGGTTTCGCTTTCCCGGTAAATTCTGGAAATTGCCGATACCGTTGGTCTGGGGGCCGGTCGGCGGGCTCGAAAATACTCCCTGGCGGTACTTCAAGGTTTTCCGCCCGGCGGGCGTCATAAAGTACACGGGCCGGAATATCATAAACAGCCTGCACAAGCTGCTGCTGATTGGACCGAAGAGGGCGTTCAAAAAGGCGGATGGCGCCGTAATTGCTGCAACTTCGGCGATTAGCGAGGAAATTTTGGAACGTTATGGCGTGGGCAGTGTTGTTCGGTGCGAAATCGGTGCTGTTGGCATGCCAGAATCCTCCACAGTGAGCGAGCGGTCGAGAGATGAACCGCTCCGCATTGCCTGGAGCGGCCGACACGAGGAACACAAGGCGCTGCCGCTGTTGTTTGATGCACTTGCGACTCTGCCACGGTCGGTGGACTGGACGCTGACCGTGCTTGGCAGCGGTCCGCTTACCAACATTTGGCAGGCGCAG
>JABAOE010037382.1_pt1 | contig 10853 bp, 13 predicted proteins | sample 7062141 | NCBI WGS metagenome assembly JABAOE01 (sample SAMN14538627, study PRJNA623070) | marine sediment metagenome | biome: marine biome [ENVO:00000428]; feature: marine pelagic biome [ENVO:01000023]; material: deep marine sediment [ENVO:00002113] | place: India: Gulf of Khambhat ...
GGCCGGCCTCAGGCACTCGATCGTCGCCGGCAGCGAGATCTATCTGGATCGGGTCAGCAGCAGACGACGGGCAACCGATCAGGACACGGGAGAGATTACGATCATGCCGAGCCGTTTTCCGGATGGCGCGCAGATGGACAGCATCGGCGTCTATGTCCACGACGAATGGCGGCTCCATCCAAAGCTGGTGCTCCAGATGGGCATCCGGTACAGCGCGTTCGATATCGAGTTGCCGCCGGCGGATCGTGGCGTCGGCATAGATCTCGATCTCGATGACTTCACGGGTGGATTGGGTCTGAGCTACGCGCTGCGACCCGAGTTGCGGCTGATGGCCAACATCTCCCGAGGCTTCAGGCCTCCCAACGTATTCGATCTAGGCACGCTCGGTCCGCGCCCGGGCGACCGCTTCAATATCCCCAATCTGGACCTGGGCGCCGAGCGCATCTGGACCTACGACGTCGGCTTCAAGCTCGCCACGGATCGGATCATTGCCGAGCTCTACGTGTTCTATTCAGACATCAGCGATCAGATCGTATCGGTCTCGACCGGCGTGATTGATGCCGATGGCCGCGAAGTTTTTCGCAGCGATAACGTGAGCGAGGCGGAGCTCTGGGGGGTGGAAGCGGATCTGCAATGGTCGATGGCCGATTGGATCGAGGTGTTCGCTGGGCTCAACTACACCTGGGGCGAGGAAAATACCGCGACAGGAGCGCGTCAGCCGGCCGACCGGATCCCACCGCTGAACGGCCGGCTGGGCCTCGAGGCTACGCCCGCTCAGAACTGGTCGCTGGCAGCCTATTTTCGTTTCGCCGGCGAACAGGACCGCCTGAGTGATCGTGACGTTCGCGACCCGCGAATCGACCCCAGCGGCACCGCGGGCTGGGGAACGGTAAACCTGCGGGCCGGCTATCAGCCCATACCTCTGCTGACCCTGAGCATGAGTCTGGAGAACGCCGGTGACAAACGATACAGGGAGCACGGCTCTGGAATCGATGCGGCCGGCCGCAACCTGATTCTCGGCATCGACGTCCGCTTCTAGCGGGCGATCACGTTGTCGATGCCGCTATTCCGCAGCATTGCGTTGAGCTCCTGCAATCGGCTATCGAAGATCTGATTCAATCCGGCTTTGAGCGAGGACCATTGCGCCTGCAGCTGCCCGACCCGTTCGACCAATGCGTCGGACACGGGCGGATCCTGATTCATCGTGTCGATCACGTGCAGGATCTGCGTGCTCAGCAGCCGGCTGGGATATGCAATGCGGTCCTGCACGCCGTCGGGCAACTCCGCCTGGGGTACATGATTCTCCCACTGTGACAGCGCATCGATCAGCTGCTCGCCACTTGCCGCGATCGCGCGCGCGTTTTGGCGATCGGCCGTCAATCGGATCACCGTGCGCGTCTGCGCCGCGACCGATCTTGCCCGGTTAGTATCCGTATGGACGTCATTTACCAAGTCCNNCGATCGGCCCAATCCGCCGCGGGAATCGCCTCGCGCCGCGGGTCAGACACCACATCGAAGCGCTTCTCCAGCGTGTCGCCGCCCGCCGAGAGGCGCGCGGTGTATCGGCCTGCCGCCACGAGCGGTGGAACCTGACTCACATAGCGAATGGTGTCGGCCGTCTCCACATAGCGCGGGTAGCGCAGATCCCAGATGTACCGGTTCATGCCGGCCTCGGACGGCAAAGATTTATCCGGGGACGGACGCTGCACCCCCTTGACCAGACTGGGCGGAAGCGGGTCTGGCTCGTCGGTCGTGAAGCGACGCAACAATGTGCCGTCCGACGCGATGATTTCGAGCTGCGCATCGCCAGCCGCCGCAGCCGATGCCGACAGGTTGTAATGGATCACCGCGCCACCCGGCGGATTCTGCCCGGTGCCGGGCCGGTCCGCACGTGGCGACAGACGCACCGCCGGCCGCGGCTGATACAGTGCCACACTGGCATCGAGCAGCTCTGCGTCGAGCTGATGCAGCGGGGTCAAATCGTCGAGTATCCAGAAAGCGCGCCCCTGTGTGGCCGCGATCAGGTCGTCCGCATGGACGCGCAAATCGGTGATAGGGACCGGGGGCAGATTGAGCTGCAACGACTGCCACTGCTCGCCGTCGTTGAACGAGACATACACACCAGATTCAGTCCCCGCATAGAGCAGACCTCGACGCGCAGGATCTTCGCGCACGACCCTGACGAACGCTTCGTCGCCGATGCCGTCGACGATCTCATCCCAGTCTTCCCCATAGTTCTCGGTCCGATAGATCATCGGCGTAAAGTCATTGAACTTGTAACGCGTTGCGACCGCGTAGGCTACGGCCGGATCGTGGGGCGATACCTCGATGGTGTTGACCTGAGATTCGGGCAGGCGACGCGGCGTCACGTTCGTCCAGTTCTGTCCGCCATCCCGCGTCACGTGAATCAGCCCGTCATCCGAACCGGTCCAGATCGTGTCCGGCGAGTGAGGCGATTCGGTCACATACATCAGCGTCGCATAGTGCTCCCCGCCGGCACCCTCGATCATGATTGGACCGCCGGTGGTGCCCAACTTCTCTGAATCGTTGCGCGTCAGATCCGGGCTGATTTCCACCCACNNTCGCGGCCGGGACGGAAGCCCGCGAAGTAGGGGTAACCAGTAATGCTCCTGCGCTCTCCCGTAGCCGTATTCAGCTCCTCGATGGTGCCCAGCAGACTCGTGCCATAAACCAGCACCGGGTCATCGGAATCAAACGCGAGGTGCGCGCTCTCGCCGCCGGACATCGGCCGCCAGTCGCGCTTGCCAATACCGGCGTCCAGAGAACGGCTCGCGATCCGCACCGACGTGTTGTCTTGCTGCCCTGCATACAGGTTGTAGGGGAACAGGTTGTCGGTGATGACGCGGTAGAACTGCGCGGTCGGTTGATTGTCCTGCCGCGACCAGGATTTCGCACCGTCCAGAGACACGTTGGCACCGCCGTCGTTGCCCTCCACCATCCACAGGTTATTAGTCGGATTGATCCAGAGGTCGTGATTGTCGCCGTGCGGTGTCGGCACGTCGGTGAAGGTGCGGCCGCCGTCGGTGGATTTCGCCATTGCGGCCGCAAGCACATACACGGTGTCCGCATCCTGAGGATCGGCAAACACATGCGTGTAATACCAGCCCCGGTCGCGAATGCCCGGATTGTCGTTCACATGAGTCCAGGTCAGGCCCGCGTCGTCGGAGCGGTAGACGCCGCCTTCCACCGCCTCGATCATCGCGTAGACGCGGTTGGAATCGGCACGCGACACGCTGATACCGGTATTGCCCGCCAAATCGGGCAGACCCGCAGTCAGCTCCTGCCAGGTGTCGCCGCCATCATTGGTCTTGTACAGGCCGCTGCCCGGACCCCCGCTGCGCACGTTCCATGGCTGCCGCTGATGGTCCCACATTCCCACATAAACCACACGAGGATTGGTCATGTCCATCGTGAGGAAGCTTGCGCCCGTCGTGTCATTGACGAACAGCACCCGTTCCCAGGTCTCACCGCCGTCACGCGAGCGATACACACCGCGGTCGGTGGTCGGCGCCCAAGGCGAACCCTGAGCACCGACGAAAACGACCTCAGGATCAGCAGGATGAATCGCAATCTTGGAGATCTGACGGGTCTGTTCCAGGCCTACTCTGCGCCAGCTCCGGCCACCGTCGGTCGACTTGTAAACACCGTCGCCATGGGATGTGGTAACGCCCCGAATCGGCGACTCACCCGTACCCACATAAATAACATTGGGGTCCGATTCGGCGACCGCGATGGCGCCGATCGTGCCGGTGCCGAAAAAACCGTCGGAAATATTTTCCCAGGATCTTCCGGCGTTCGTCGTCTTCCAGACGCCCCCGCCGGTTGCCCCGTGATAGTACGTGAAGGGCTGATCCGGATGCCCGGCGACCGCGGTGACGCGGCCACCCCGAAATGGTCCCACGTGACGCCACTCCATCGCCTGGTAGCTGGCCGGGTCATAGACCTGCGCCTGAGCTGTCAGTACCACGACCAGATAAGCGAGCAGGCCAAACAAGGCGCCGGAGACAACCGGTGGCGGATTTATTCTTTTTGGAAACATTGCCGTTCCCCTGCAGATCCTCTCTACATTTTAGCGCCGGCCGCCCGCTCAATCAGCACGGCGTCTGGGTCCGCCTTGGCGCAGCATGCCACTTGCAGCCGGCGGGCTGATCTGTCAGCTTACAAAAGTTGTGCAGGAGAAGGGGATGCATGGATTGCGAGCGGCGCGCAGACTTTCCTGTTCAGCTGTGCTGCTGCTCGCAATGACGGCGCGTGTATCGCTTGCCGATGAGGCCACGACGGGCGCACAGTCCGCGGATCCGGACGAGACCGTACCGCTCTGGGAATGGTCGCTGGCCGCGTTCACGCGATATGGCGCGTCCTACCCCGGATCCGACGAATCACAATTCAATTTCATCCCGCTACCCTTTCCGAAATACCGCGGTAAATATCTGCGCGTCGGCGACGAGACGGAAAAGCCGATTCGCGGGCGCGTGTTCCGGCGGGACAGAATCAAGCTGGATATCGATTTTGACCTGAATTTCGGTTCCGACAGCGACGACATCGATGCGCGCACCGGCATGCCGGATCTCGACTTTATTCTCGAGCTGGGCCCCGAGCTCGAGCTGCAGTTCGCCGAGCGTTCACCGCTGGCCGGCGCCGACCTGTTCCTCGGCCTGCAGCTCAGAGCCGCAACCTCCTGGGACGGCATCGACCCTGGCTATGAGGGTCTAGTGTTCAACCCCGAGCTGAAATGGCGCAAGAGGCTCTCGACCGAGCGCCGCAGCGAACTCAAGTTCAGAATCACGCCCGGCTTTGCGACCGACGACTATATGGACTACTTCTATGGGGTCGGGCCGCAGTTCGCGACTCCCGACAGACCCGTTTACAACGCCAAGGGCGGCTACCTCGGGACAGATTTCACGCTGAGCCTGCGCCAGCAGCTAGGAAAACGCTACGAAATCTATACAGCAGTACGTCTGTCGGCCCTGTCGGGCGCCAAAAACGAGGACAGCCCGCTGTTCGAAGATGACTTCAACGCGGCGGTGATCGCAGCCTTTCTCTGGAAATTCTGGGAGAGTGAGCGACGAGTGCCGGTCGACGACGATTAATGATTGCCTCAATCGGCGATTTCGAGCGGCTCCGGGGCGGCCTACAGAACAACCTACGGGAACAACTCGGCATTGAGCCCCTTGCTGTTTATAGAGAAAACAGCGCGGGTGGCGTGAACTCAATAACGCCTTAGGGTGATCGCAACGCGAAACCTCAGCGCATGAGCGACGGTCTCGTGTCCGCTATCAACACTAAGCCGGACGGCGACATGGGATGAGCGCTAGACCCAGAGAATCGATCGATGAGATGAGCCGCCCGGCGCGCCTGGGGCCGATCATGCTGGCCTCCGGGGTGAACACGCGGAACGGCTGGACGCTGGTCTTCATGTCCTTGTCCACCATCGGTCTGCTGACGTTCGTCGCGATNNCCCTGTCAGCGAGCAGGGCACGATCGTCGGCGATCTCGCGTTGCTGACCGAGGTCGTGCTGCTGCTGGTATTTGGCCCGTTTGGAGTGCTTGCCGACCGCACCGGCAGGCGGATGGTCTACACGTCCGGCATGCTCGCGATGACGGCGGCTTATCTGCTGTATCCCTTCGCGCAGACGATGACCGAGCTGGTTTTCTATCGGGCCATTTATGCGATTGGTATTGGCGCCGCGACCGGCATGCTGCTCACCGTCGTGTCTGACTACCCAGGTGAGTCGTCCCGCGGCAAGATGGTTGCGCTTGCTGGCATTCTCAACGCGATCGGCGTGATTGCGGTGACCGTATTTCTGGGTCGGCTGCCCGCGATTTTCGTCGAGCTGGGTGTCGATGGCATCACCGCCGGTCGCTACACGCATGGGGTGGTCGCCGCATGTTGCCTGATCACGGCCGCCGTCGCATGGCTCGGGCTGAAGAGGGGCACGCCGGTCCGTGACGAGGAACGCCCGCCGGTCAGAGAGCTGATTCGTAGCAGCCTGACCGGGGCACGAAATCCGCGTCTTGCTCTCGCCTATGGCTGCGCGTTCGTAGCCCGGAGCGACCTGGTAGTGCTGGGGACGTTCACGGTGCTTTGGGGCACAACCGCCGCGGTCAGTCAGGGGATGGACGCCGCCGAAGCCGTGTCCCGAGGGCGGGTCATTTTTGCCACGACGCAGATCGCCGCACTGCTGTGGTCACCGGTGGCCGGTTTCGTGATGGACCGCGTCAACCGCGTCACCGGCATCGCGATCTGCATGGGTCTTGCCAGCGCAGGTTATCTGTCCATGCTGCTGGTTCGCGACCCGCTGGCCGATGAGGCACTGATCTGGTTTGTTTTGCTGGGAGTTGGTCAGATCAGCGCCTTTTTCGGCGCGACCACCTTGATCGGTCAGGAGGCGCCTCTGGACAAACGTGGCGCCGTTGTGGGCGCGTTCAATATCTGCGGCGCGATGGGTATCTTGTTCTCCACCGGCGTCGGTGGTCGACTGTTCGACGCGGTAGCACCGGCGGCGCCGTTCGCGTTGATCGGCCTGCTGAACGCGCTGATCGTCCTGGCCGCGATCATAATCAGGATAACGGCACCGGGTCCGATGCCAGCCGAGATCCGTGCGCGCCAGGAACACCGGGCGACAGCCAATCCGCCGCACTGATCTTCCGCAAATTGCAGCTCCAGCCGGACCGCTCTCAGTCGACCGACACGTCCTCGAAAAACTCGTGGCCGTGCTGCGGCATCAAGTGCTCGATCAGATCCCTCATGCGGGGGCCCTGCACGTGCTTGCCGAACAATATTCTGTCCTCGACGCTGTCCCAGGCTTCGATGATCACGAACTGCGTGCCGGTATCCTCGTGAGGCGGTTCCGCATGCTGGGCCAGCTCCTCCGCGGTGTAGAGCTCTTTCACTGCGCCCGCCATCGCGCCGGTCTGTCCCCGGAAGATTTTCCGCGTGCGAAAGCCCTTGGCCTCTCGCAGCAGAGGCTCCAGATCCTGATAAAAGCGTGTGACCGGCTCCTCATGACCCGGCTTGGCGACGACTTGTACGATGTAGTTTTCCATGCTGATCAAGCCTCTTTTCTACCGTTTGCCATTCTCGACGGTTCACCCACAGCGCCCGGCCTCATTCAGAGACCGCCGCGCGCAGACCGGCGACGTTGGCTCGCATAACGCTCAGATAATCCCCCTCTGACGGCCGGTTGCCGGAGGGATCCAGCACGACGCTGCCAATGGCCATTCCGGCTAGGGCGGTAACGGTCTCCGGCATCGGCTCGCCCTCCCAGATCATCAGCTCGGCCGGATGGCTCACGAGCCGTTCCGCCAGTTTCATGAGCTCCTCGCCGCCCGGCACCTCACCGGGCTCCCAGTGCACGGAGTAGCCGTTGATCCCGTAGCGCCGCTCGAGGTATTGGTAGACCGGATGTGAAAACACGACCGGCGCATCGCCAAGAGCTCCGAACACGGCTTCGAAGTCCTGATCGAGGGCGCTCAGGTCGGCCTGTAGAGACTCGAACCCCGCCTCAAATTCGGCGGTGGATTCCGGCTGCCTGGCAATCAGCGCATCCCGGATCGCGGCCGCATGAGCGATCGCGAGCTGCGGATCCAACCAGGTCGTGAATGCGGTCTCCGCCTCGTGGCTGTGCTCGCCCTCGGGCCCATGGCTGTGCGTGCCCTCGTCATCGACGATGTACTGGTCCGCGAAGCTCGCGGAGGTATCGACCAGCCTGTCCTCCGGCAGCGTCACGATCCGCGTCCAGCCGGCATAGCCCGCCCCATTCAACAAAATCAGATCCGCCTGCTGAAACGCCACGATGTCGTCGGCTTCCGGCGCCCAGTTCGCCGGGTCGCCGTCGGGGGGTGCGGGGAACACGACGCTAACCCGATCGCCGCCGATTCGTTCTGCAAAGTAGCTCAGCGGGTAGTTGACCGTGTAGACCGTCAGTGGCTCAACGGTTGCGGCTGCTGTCCCTGCTGCGCCGGGAGGGGGCCGCGTTTCGCCCCGCTCATCCGGCGCACCACCGCACGAGGTCACCAGGAACGCACAGCCAAATAGCACCGCCAACCAGCGCGATGCCAAAATGAGGTTTCGACTCCCCACAAATCGCAAACTGTCTCTCATCGCGACCAACGCCTCCTGCCAAGCATATAGAAAACGGCGCTAGTTGCCGGCCGCTCGAGCCGCTTCCGAATGTGCCTCAACCAGCACGATTCTCGTTGGCTCCCCACCCGTGTCGTAGTAGCGCTCGATTTCGGCCGTCTCGAGATCGACCACCGCGATCCGCCCCTCGTGCGGCAGGCTCACATAGGCTTTCCCACGCATGGTCTTGATGTCCGGAAGAATGGCCTTGTCAACATGTTCGTGATAGTCGTCGGTGAAGGCTTTACAGACTTCGGCACTGCGCAAGAGCTCACCGCTCGAACCATCGCGGATCTGTAATACCCCACCGCGGGTGAGGCTCAGCAGCATCTCCCCGCCTTCCGTGGACCACTGCCGCATTGATGCGCCGAGCGGCAGCACCTCCATCGTGTACGGTTCTACGGACGGATCGAAGCGATAGATGATCGGCAGCGTTCCTTCCGTATAACCCCAGAGCAGCCGCCCGGGACCATGCAGGAATGCGCCTACGCGCTGCTCCTCGGGATAGGGGATGCGGGCCACGACCTGGTTCATCTCGTCGCCGCGCGTGCCGATCACCATGATGTCGCGCATGCACGCGTAGAACAGCCGGCCGGTGGCCTTATCGTGCGCCTTGCCGTGCACGATCGGGCAATCCGCGATCCGGGCCACCTCCTCACCGGTCTCACGGCTCAGCACCTGGATATAGCCCTTCACCAGGTGGCCAACGTAGAGGTTCTCGCCGGCTTCTAGATAAAAATAGTGATCGGGCGCGCCGAGCTTGTACGTGCGGGTCCCCACCGGCGCGAAGCCGGTGAAGTCGGTGCCGTCCATCACCACGAACTCACCGGTGCCTTCAATCAGCAGCGCATCTTTGCCGCCGACGGTGACCATGCGGCTCTCGTCACCCGGCCCGGGTGTGTCGATCGGAATCGTGCGCGCCACATACGGGGGTCGAAGCTTCCCGCTGGTCGCATCCAGGCCGGTTTGCACAACCGTGACCCAGTCACGATCGGTGTCGCGGCCACGCATGGTGAAGAGATGCTGCTCGTCCGAGCTCAGCGCTAGACTCATGATGAAGGGCGGCGTCGACAGGCGCGTGATGCTATCGCCGGCCGGCAGGTCCAGCGCGACGAGATCGCCGTTGGCCGCATCCGCGAAAAACAGGCGGGCCTCCGCGTCCGATTTTTCGGCGACCCGGTCCACGGGGCCGTGCGACCAGCCGGCTCCAGACCAGAGTGCCGCCAGGGCAAGATTGGCGAAAAACGCGATCGATCCTCTGCGCATGATCTTCCTCCGTTGTGCGGGGCGTTTCTGGCGCCCTTAGAAGCATTGATAGTGCCTGCTATATTAAGAAATAAAATGAGTATTTACCGAAGCTCGAGGGGCGCTGGGCGCCACGTGGCGGAGACTCTTTAAATCAGGAGCTTATCGATGAAAAACAAAGACCGGGCGAAGGGCATTGCATTGGCTGCGGCTGCGGCCAGCCTCTTTGCAGCCATGCCGCTGACAACCGGCGCACACTCCGGCGGCGAGCAGGGGCATCCGCACGGCCTCAACGGGAAATGTGTGGGCGGTAATGCCTGCAAGGGTCAGAGCGCCTGCAAAACGGCCTCGAGCCAGTGTGCAGGCCAGAACGCCTGCAAGGGTCAGGGCTTCAGCATCACGACAGCCGAGGACTGCGAGGCCAAGGGCGGCTCCTTCGAGGGCGCGTGACCGGCGCTGGCAATACGTACAAGCTCGGACTTGCGGCGGCGTCAATGCTCCCTATGATGGATTTATGCGGGTTGAGATGGAGATTGACGCATGCTGACGTTCGAGGACTGTCTGGCCTATTGTGATCTGACCGAGGAAGAGATCCACGCCATTGCGCAGCACGAGCACATCCCGGAAATGGTGGCGCTCGAGTTGGGGCAGTATCTGGTCAAAAGCCCCGACGGCACCCGCCGGATCAAGCGAATGATTCTCGACGACATCGAAGAGGCCAAGGCCCAGAACGAGCTAGACCGTTACCTGTGCCTGAAGGCCACGCTGAAGCATTTCGTCGATACGCACCCGGACAACCCCGTGCGCGTCCAGGTCACAGCAGCGGCGGACTGATCGCGTGTCTGTGGCTCGCATCATCTGCTTGTCCGTTTTCCTGGCGGCCGGGTGGCCCGTAAATGCGCCTGCGGCAGACCAGGCTCGCATGAATCAGACGCTGTCATTAATTCAGCAATGGGTTTCGGGACGCTACGACAACGCCGCACAGGTCGATGCCGACGTTGCGAAGGACGTTCCGGACGAACTCAAGCATCGGTTGATGCACCAGATCTTCGTGCCGGTGCAGGCACCGGCGATCCCTGGCTATGTGGTCTTTCAGCAGTCGTCGGTCGACGGCTCGACCGACCCCGGCATGATCACGCGGGTGGGGCTGCTGCAGTTCCTGGCGGATGCNNGACGCGGAGAAATTTAAGAACGCCCACCTGGCTCAAGAGGGCCTGACATCGGTCACGCTGGGAGATTTCGAATTCGATCCCGGCTGCGATTTCTTCCTGCTGGCCGACGAGGGCGGTAGCCGGGTGTCCGGTCCGATCGGCGAGGATTCCTGCCGGATCTTCAGTGCCGGCATCAACAAAGAGATCGTGGCCGACGACGAGGTCGTCATCACGGCAGATGAATACTGGTTCCTCGGGCGATTCGTCGATGAGACCGGTGCGGTAATCTGGGGAAATGCCAGCGACGAGCACGT
>JABAOE010033094.1_pt3 | contig 10851 bp, 11 predicted proteins | sample 7062141 | NCBI WGS metagenome assembly JABAOE01 (sample SAMN14538627, study PRJNA623070) | marine sediment metagenome | biome: marine biome [ENVO:00000428]; feature: marine pelagic biome [ENVO:01000023]; material: deep marine sediment [ENVO:00002113] | place: India: Gulf of Khambhat ...
GCTCAACCACTCCCTCGATGTCGAAGCTCGTGCCGTCGTCGGAGGTGGCGCGCAGCCGATACTCGAGCTCTCGCAGATCTCCGGTCCCGATGAGCAAGCCCTCCAGGCGGTGACCGTCCTCGTCACCGACGCCGACGAACGTGCCCCGCCACCGTCCCTCCTCGGTGGTGAGGTCGACGAAGGCTCGCCGGATCTCGGAGTCCTCGATCCACCCCACCCTCGCCGTGCCGGCGACACGGGCGTCGGAACTGGCGTGACGGCATGCGGACCAGCTCCAATCTCGATAGTCCCAGCCGAGTGGGGCCGGCGCCGGCTCACAGCTCAGCGTGCCGTCCGCCGAAGGCGGTTCGGCTCCCGGCGCCCACGTGCCGAAGGGCTCGATGGTTCCGTACCGCTGGCCGCGAAACAGTTCGTCTCCGCCCTGACTGATGCGGGTCCGCAACTGGAGCCCCTCGTAGGCACCGGTTCCCACCAACAACTCCTCGTGCTCATGGAGCGGCGGACTCCCCGTCAGCTCGTGTGTGCCGGTGGCCATCCCGATCCACTCACCGTCCTCGTTCGTCAGTTCGACCCAGCGACGATCGACGCCCACGCCGGAGTTCACCCCGACCGTGGTCGACCCGTCAGCCCGTTCATCGGAAGTGGTGCGACGAACGCTCATCCACGAAAACCCCGACCAATCCTCCTTGCCGTCGGGCGTCGTCGTCGGCCCGACCTCTTCGACACCGCTCACGGTGACCGAGGCGACCGGTTCCTGGCCGGCCGACCCGTCGCGATCGGTGACGATCCGAATCCCGAGCCAGACCAACCCGGCTGCACCGGCGGCGCCTGCTGCGATCAACCACCGGTTGCGCCTCGATGGCGACGACGAGCGGCGACCGGTTGGCAGCTCCTGCCGAGCGGGTCTCCTCGGCGCCGTCTCCAGTTCCGTGGTCATGGGATGCGCTCCCGTGGACGAGTGCCATGACGACCATCTCCGGCGCCGGACACGACACCCGAGGCTCTCCGACCCACGGTTGCCCCAGGCCATCGAACGGGCAAGAGGCCAAGGTCCCGGGGCGTCGCCGTCGAGCACACACGAAGCGCGCATGACACCGGGAGCCCGTGTCGGGGATCAGGCGAGAGGCGCGCCAGGAGCTTCGCCTGGTATCGCGCGTGAGCCGCGGCCCGATTATTCGTCAGCGGTGGTGTGGGCCACGAGGACGTCGCACGGGGCCTGCCGCATCACGTCGCGGGCGATGCTGCCGAGCACGCGGGAAATCCCCTGCACCCGGCGGTTCCCGACCACGATCATGGCCGCGTCGAGACGCTCGGCCTCGTCGCACAATGCCTTGGCCGGGTCCTCGGTGCTGACCGAATGGGTGATCGAGTCGTGGGGGAGACTCTGCGCGAGATCGGTCAGGAACGTCCGGGCCTCGGAGATCGGGTCGCTCCGGAAGTGGTCGGTGCCCACGTCCATGTTGACTCTTCCATGACGCTCGACACAGGTGACGAGGTGGAGGTTGGCGTCGCACTTCGCGGCGAGTTCCGCAGCGCTCGTCGCGGCCCGCCGGGCGGTCTCCGATCGGTCGACACCCACGATGATGTCCTGCATCCCTGCCTCCCCTCCCGGCTGCACCGGCTCGCCGGAGATCGCCACGGTACCCGCTCGGCGCGCGCGGAGCGCAACAGTCGGCCCGACCCCGCCGACCGGCGTCGACCTGGCGACCGTGGGGCTGTCGATGTCCGGCGTGGACCGCTGAGCCCGCCCGTGTCGGGTGATCCGGGGACGCAGCGGGGATCGGACGGATAGCGTCGCATCGATGACGGGTAGGTGGACCGGCGACGTTCGGGAGCTGACCGATGCGGCGACGGTCCTCGTCGGTCGCGACGGGGGTCGCTACCCGTCGGGGAACACGGTGGTGGTCCGGGGGGCGGGGGAGACGGTCGTCATCGACCCGTCGGTGACCGTGGCCGAGTGCGGCGGGGTCGGTGAACGGGTCGATGCGGTCCTCAACAGCCACGGTCACGAGGACCACGTGGCCGGCAACGGACAGTTCCCGCACGCTCGCGTCCACATCCACGACGACGACCTGCTCGCGGCCCACAGCCTCGAGGGTCTGGTGGCGGTGCAGGGCCCGGCACCGGAGGAGGCCGACGAGATCGCCCGCCACTTCCTCGAGGAGTTCCACTTCTCGCCCCGCCCCGACGCGCGGGGTTTCGGAGACGGCCACGTGTTCGATCTCGGTGGGGTGACCGTCGAAGCAGTCCATCTGCCGGGCCACACCCGCGGTCACAGCGGATTCCGCATCTCCGGCGGCGTGTTCTTCCTGTCGGACATCGACCTGACCGGGTTCGGGCCCTATTACGGCGACGTGTGGAGCGACCTCGAACAGTTCGAGGAGAGCCTGCGCCGGGTCCGCGACGAGGACGCCCGGTGGTATGTGACCTTCCACCACAAGGGCATCATCGAGGGCCGGGCTGCGTTCTTGGAGCTGCTCGACGGATTCGAGGCGGTGATCCCCCGACGTCATGCGGCGATGCTCGAGTTCCTGGCGGAGCCCCGCACGATCGAGGAGATGGTGGCGAACCGCTTCGTGTACCGCCCGCAGGTGCAGTCGTTGTTCGCCGAACGGGTGGAGCGCCGGACGGCCGAGCTGCATCTGGCCCGCATGCGGACCAGAGGCGAGGTGGAGGATCTGGAGGACGGCCGGATCCGGGCGACCTGACCCGGTCGCCCCGACGCCGCGCTCGGCCACCCCGTCGTCAGCGGCCGCCTGAGGCGTCGTCGGGCCCGTCCCATGGTCGCACGTCAGGGCGAGGGCGCTACCATTGCCCTCCTGGCGCCGGTGCCCGAGCGGACCAAGGGAACGGCCTGCAAAGCCGTACAGTCACGGGTTCAAATCCCGTCCGGCGCTCGTGGAGCTCAGGGATCGCCGTCGGGCGGTCCCTGACTCGTCTCGGGGCTCACTCGTCGAGGTCGGCCGCGATCTTGGCGCCGATGACGGCGGCGCCACCGGCGACGGTCACGCCCGCCAGTGCCGGGCCGACACCGAGCTCGCCGGATGCGCCGACCAACACGACCGCGTCGACGGCGTCGCACGCCGCGCCCGCCTGCACCCACGTTCGCGCCCCCCGGCCCCGGGTGAGGGCCCGCAGCGTCCCGACCCCGATGGCCAGGTCACGCACGCCGGTCGTGCGAACCAGGAGCCGGCTGCCGGGTCGCGACTCGACACCCAACGTGCGTACGGTCCACCCCGGAACGGCCAGCAGCACGACGCCCACGACGACTCTTCCGGCGGCGAGCAGGCGGGCGAGGTGGTGGGAATCCACGTACCGGATTGTGGCACGGCACTGGTAGGGTTCCCGTCTCCGGGCCGTTAGCTCAGTTGGCTAGAGCGCCTGCTCGACACGCAGGAGGTCACAAGTTCGAGTCTTGTACCGCCCACCGAGAGCGGGGGATGGCGAGATCGTGGCGGAGCCACCCGACTGGCGGGGCGCGACGGCGGAGCCGTCGCCCACGCTTTGCACCGCGAGCGCCCGCACCGCGGCGTGGGCCGCACCGAAGTAGCGGCGGGGGTAGCGCCAGCGGTGGTTCGTCCGCAGCGCGATGGTGGCGACGGTCCGGTTGCGCCACCACGGTTCCACGGTGACCCACACGCGAAGGGCGGGCCACGACGCCCGGAGGCGCAGGATCCCGGCGGCGCGGAGCGCGCCCTTCGGGGCGGGTTCGAATCCGGTCCGGAGGTGGAGCCGGACGCCCCGGGCCTCGACGACGGTGGGCCCGGAGGGAAGCCGCTCACGTACGCTCGAGAACGGGTGCCAGACGTGTTGGCGGACCCGCGAGTCGCGACGGGGGTTGCCCGAGCGGGTCATGGCCCGGCGCCGCCCGAGCCGGAAGAAGGTCTTGTCGAGCTGTCGCTCGATCGCGGCCGCCTGCTCGAACCAGGGCTCGAGCCGGGAGGGGCCGAGCGGCTGCGGCTCCCAGCAGGCATCGACCGAGTCGGCCGGTGGCCCGTCGGCGGCCTCCGGCGACGCCAGGATCTCGATCACGAGGCCGGGATCGGCCGGCGAACGCATACCGAGATGGTAGATCGCCGCGACCCGTTCGGTCCGGCGGAGGGGGCGCTACCGTTGCGGTTCCGTTCCCGTGACGACGACTCGAGGGGGTGCCGATGGCCGACGAACGACTGGAGGGCTACCGCGCCAGCATCGACAACATCGACGCCGCTCTCGTGCTGCTCCTGGCCGAGCGGTTCAAGATCACCCAGGAGGTCGGGAGATACAAGGCGGAGGTGGGGCTGCCGCCGGCCGACCCCGAACGTGAGGCCGAGCAGATCGCGCGGCTGCGGGAACTCGCAGCCTCGGCCAACCTCGACCCGGCGTTCAGCGAGGCCTTTCTGCGGTTCGTGATCGCCGAAGTGATCCGTCACCACGAACGGGCTGCCGAGCGGGACTGAGCCGCCTCGGCTCAGGGATGGCTCGTCACCGCCCGGTCGTGGGTCCGCACGATCTCGAGCACTCTCGAGGCGATGCGCCAGCGCCCGCCGGTGCGCACGAACCGATCGAGGTACCGGATGTGCATCACGCGGTCGGTTCGGGACGGGCCGTCGACGAGGAGATGGTGGGCCTCGCAGTGGGTGACCCCCTCGGCTTCGTCGGGTCCACCGGTGAATCGTCGCTGACCCAGCAGATGAGAGGTCGACTCGTAACGCCGGAGGCGCTCCATGGCGGAGACGATCTCGTCGATGCCGTGACGCTCACCCCGCCCGGTGTCGAGTGCCGCATCGGGGGTGAACACATCGGCGAGGCGGTCGAAGGCGCGGGTGTCCACGGCCTCGGCGTAGGCGATGACGAGGTTGCCGAGGGCGAGCCGATCATCGGAGGTGAGCGCGTCGGGCACGTCGTCACGATCGCATCCCCGGGGCGCCGATAGTGTGACCGGCGTCCGAAGGAGCGCCGGTGACCACCCCTCTCGACCGTTCGAGCGATCAACCCCTGTGGGCGCAGCTCGAAGCCGAGCTGCGCCGGAGCCTCGACGACGGTGAGTTCGACGCCCGCTTCCCGACCGATCTGGAGCTGACCCGCCGCTTCGGTGTCAGCCGTCACACGGTGCGGGAGGCCGTCGGCCGGCTCCAGGCCGAGGGGCTGCTCGTGCGGGTGCGGGGCCGGGGCACCGTGGTGGAACGGCCGGAGTTCGAGCAGCGGCTCGGTGCGCTCTACAGCTTGTTCACGTCGATCGAGGCGCAGGGGGTCGAGCAGCGCAGCGAGGTGCTCGAGGTGGGGATGGTCGGCGATCCCGACGTGGCGGCTCACCTCGGTCTCGACCCGGGGGCCGAACTGTTTCGCCTCGACCGGCTCCGGCTGGCCGACGACGAGCCGCTCGCCATCGACCGGGCCTGGTTGCCCGCTGCGCTGGGGAGGCCGCTCCTCGGCGCCGACTTCTCGCACACCGCCCTCTACGACGAGTTGGAGCGCCGCTGCGGCTGTCGGCCCGATCGGGGCTGGGAACGCATCACCCCCGTCGTCCCGGAGCCCGGCGAGGCGGCGATGCTCGGCCTTCCCGACGGTGCGGCCGCGTTCCAGGTGACCCGGTTGGGGCAGAAGGGCGAGGAGACGGTCGAGTGGCGGATCACCGTGATCCGCGGTGATCGCTACGCGTTCCTCTCGGACTGGTCGAGCGCCGGTCCCGGCGGACTCCGACTCACGCCCGAAGAGGGCGTGTGACGGCGATCGAGACCGGCCCGTCCCGCGGCGGGGAACCGGTCGACCCGGCGGTCGAGCGGCTGGCCCGGATGCTCCACGACGCCTTCGTCGACTACCACGACCGGTACCTCGAGGTGACCCACCGGGCCCAGCGCCGGTTCCTCGACCGGGACTGGGAGGCCCACCAGACCGACACGACCGAGCGGCTGAGCCTGCACAAACGGCTCGTGCGGGGGGTGGTCGATGCGGCCCGGCTGGTGATCCCCGACGACGACCTCGCGGCGCGTGCGCTGTGGGTGCGGGCCCGGCGTCGCTACGTCGAGTTGGTCTCCCAGCGCATGGACCTCGAGCTGGCGGAGACGTTCTACAACTCCGTCACCCGTCGGCTCTTCGCGATCGTCGGTCTCGACACCGAACTCGAGTTCATCTGGCTCGGGCCGACCGCACTGCCGGCCGACGACGGCACCCGGGGCGAGTACCGGTCCTTCCCCGTGGAGGAGTCGCTCACCGAGTGCGTACGCCAGATCTTCGACCACTCGCCGCTCGCCACCCACTTCGCCGACATGGAGTCCGACGCCGAACTGGTGGCGGCGCGGGTGAGCGCCCACCTCGACGAGATGTGGGACGGCCAACTCGACGCGATCGACCTGCTCCGGCCGATCTTCTACCGCAACAAGGGCGCCTACCTCGTGGGCCGCCTGCGCTGGCTCAACCGGGTGTCGCCGATCATCATCCCCCTGCTCAACGACCCGGAGGCGTCCGGCCCCGGGGTCCACGTCGACGCGGTGCTGCTGACCGAGACCGACGCCAGCCGGCTGTTCGGGTACACCCGGTCGTACTTCCACGTGCTGTGTCGGCGCCCGGCGGCCGTGGTGGGCTTCCTGAAGTCGCTGCTGCCGGTGAAGCCGGTGGCCGAGCTCTACACGTCGATCGGCTACAGCCAGCACGGCAAGACCAACCTCTTCCGGGCGTTGTACCGCCACATGGAGCACTCCAACACCCGCTTCGAACGGGCCCGGGGCGCACGGGGCATGGTGATGGCGGTGTTCACCCTCCCGTCGTTCGACGTGGTGTTCAAGCTGATCAAGGACCGTTTCGCGCCGACGAAGCGCACGACACCCGAGGACGTCAAACGCCGGTACAAGCTCGTGTTCGACCACGACCGGGTGGGCCGCCTGGTCGACGCCCAGGAGTTCACGAACCTCAGCTTCGAGCGCGACCGCTTCGACGAGGAGCTGATCGACGAGCTGCGCAACGAGTGCTCCCGTGCCGTCACGATCACCGACGACGAGGTCGTGCTGCACCACGTCTACACCGAGCGTCGGCTCTATCCGCTCGACCTCTACCTGAGGGAGATGGCGCCGGACCGGGCCCGGGCCGCGGCCATCGACTACGGGTACGCGGTCAAGGATCTCGCCGCGGCGAACATCTTTCCCGGCGACCTGTTCCCGAAGAACTTCGGGGTCACGCGCCACGGGGCGGTGGTGTTCTACGACTACGACGAGTTGGCGCTGCTGTCCGACGTCAACTTCCGGCACATGCCGGTGAGCCAGACCTACGAGGACGAGATGTCGGACCAGCCGTGGTTCCCGGTCGAGCCCAACGACGTCTTCCCCGAGGAGTTCAAGACCTACCTGCGGTCGCCCAGGATCGTGGGCGAGATCATCGAGACCCGGCACCCCGAGATCTGCACCGTCGACTTCTGGAAGGCCATGCAGGACCAACACGAGGCGGGTGAACTGCCCGACTTCTTCCCGTACCCGGACGAACTGCGCATCCCGCGAGGTGTCGATGCCGCTGACTGAGCTCACCGGCCGGGTGGCGGTCGTGACCGGCGCGGGCTCGGGGATCGGCCGGGCCATGGTCGAGCACTTCGTCGGGCGGGGGATGGCGGTCGCCGCAGCCGACATCGACGGGGAGGCCGTGGCCGACACGGTGAGGGCCTCCGGCGGCGACAGCCTGGCGGTGACGGTCGACGTGACCGATCCGGACGCGGTCGAGGACCTCGCCGCGCTCGTCCACGAGCGATGGGGCACGGTCCATCTGTTGTGCAACAACGCCGGGGTGTTCCAGGCCGGGGTGGTGTGGGAGTGCACCCCGGGCGACTGGGAATGGACGCTCGGTGTCAACGTCCACGGGATCATCAACACGATCCGCGCGTTCGTGCCCCGGATGCTCGAGGTGGGCGAGGAGGGCCATGTCGTGAACACCTCCTCGGTGGCCGGATTCGTGGCTGCTCCCATGGCCGGCCCCTACAACGTCTCCAAGGTGGCGGCGCTGTCCGTCACCGAGTGCCTGGCCCACGATCTCGCCGTCATCGGTGCCCCGATCGGCGCCTCGGTGCTGTGCCCGAGCGCCATCCGTACCGGGATCGCCCACACCGACCGGGTCCGTCCCGGCGGGCCGGTCGACGAGGGAGCCGCGGCCACCGTGCGGGAGTCGCTCTTCGCGATGACCGAGGCGGGAATGGATCCTGCGGAGGTGCCGCCGATCGTGCTGGACGGGATCGCGGCCGGCGACTTCCTCATCGCGACGAAGCCGTCGTACCGGGATCAGATCTCGACCCGCTTCGAGGCGATGCTCGAGCGGCGACTGCCGCCGACGCCGGCGGTCGACTGAGGGCCGTGTGGGCCACGTCCGGGCCCTCGACGGACTCCGCGGCCTCGCGGTGGCCGCCGTGGTGGCGTACCACGTGCGGCCCGACTGGGTGCCGGGCGGCTTTCTCGGTGTCGACCTGTTCTTCGTCCTCTCCGGCTACCTGATCACGAGCCTTCTCCTGCACGAGCGGGCCGGAACCGGACGGATCGACCTGCTGTCCTTCGCCGGCCGGCGGCTCCGGCGACTGCTCCCCGCGGTGTTGGCCATGACCGTGGCGGTCGTGGTCTACGAGATGACCCAGGACGACCTGGGCCGGCTCGAGCAGACCCGTCGACATGCCCTCGCCACCCTCGGCTATGTCGCCAACTGGATCTTCATCGCCGACGGCGACTCCTACTTCGCCGACGTGGCCGGGCCGTCGATGTTCCGCCACGTCTGGTCGCTGGCGATCGAGGAGCAGTTCTACCTCCTGTGGCCGCTGGTGACCTTTGCAGGCCTCCGGCTCCTTCGCCCTCGTGGCCTGGCCGTGTTGGTTCTTGCCGGGGCTGTCNNTGGAAGGGCACCCGTGCGGTCGGCGTCGGCGCCGTGGCGCTCGGGGCGGCCAGTCTCGGTTGGATGATCGCCCGCCACACCGGGGGTGATCCGAGCCGGGTCTACTTCGGGACCGACACCCGGATCTTCGAGCCCCTCATCGGGGCGGCGGCGGCATCCGTGTGGCCCCTCGGCCGGCCCAAGCCGGGCCGTCTCGCGCCGCTGGCCGGCGCGGGACTCCTCGCGTGGGTCGCCGCCTCGTTCCTGATCGACGACACCTGGGGCGGCTTCTACGAGGGCGGCGGCGCGGTGCTCGGTCTCTTCGCGGTCGCCGCCGTGCTCGGGGCCGGGCTTCCGGGGCCGCTCACCACGGTGCTCGAGGTGGCTCCCCTCGTGCGTCTCGGGGAGATCTCCTACGGGGTGTACCTCTGGCACTGGCCGATCCTGTTGATGGCACGGCGGGCCGGCTGGACCGGCGGGGGAGGGGATCTGGCGGTCGTGGCGATCACCCTGACGGTGTCGGTGGTGTCGTATGTGGCCCTCGAGCAGCCGGTGCGGCGGGGGAGGGGACCGGCCCGGATCCTGGCGGCGGGCTGGCGTCCGGTCGGGGCGGCCGGCGTCGCGATCACGGTGGTGGCGGTGATGGTCGTGGGCGGCACCCGCCCGTCGGTTCCGGCCGACGCCATCACCGTCGAGGAGGCGCTCGAGGCGTTCGTCGGCGACGACGGTCCGTCCGAGCCGCCCTCCGACGATCCGCCGGCGCCGCCGCCCGAGGACGAGCCGGACCGCCCCGAGCTGCCGATCACCGTGGTGCTCGTGGGTGACAGCGCGGCGTGGACGCTCGGCGGGGGGCTCGTCTCGTGGGGGACCAACCACGGCCCGTACGACTCACCCTTCGATCCCGCCGAGATCGAGCTGGTGAACCTGGCCCGGAAGGGCTACCGGCTCGTACCGGGGGCCACCACCGAGCTGGGTGGTGTACGGGAGCGGCCGTCCGACGACCTCGAGGACGAGGCGTGGTGGCGGGCCACACTCCCGGAGGTGGCGCCCGACCTGATCGTGGCCCTGTTCGGGTTGAGCGATCTCCAGGGGCGCGAGATCGACGGTGAGCGCATCGAGTTCGGATCGGCGGCCTTCGATCTCCACGCGACGGCAGCCGCCGAGGTGCTGCTCACCGATCTCGCCACCACCGCGCCGGTCGTGGTGTTGTCGTCGCCGCCCCTCCGGGGACGGGACATGCCGCAGCCGGAGATGGCGGCGTTCTTCGAGGAGCACTCCGCCGAGCGGGCCCGCCATCTCAGCGGCCTGTTGGCGGCCGTGGCCGATCGCGGCGAGGGGATCACGATGCTCGACTTCGCCGCCTGGTTCTGCCCGGACGACGACTGCCGCCCCGTGGCTGATGGCAGCCCGGCCCGCTTCGACGGCGTCCACTTCAGCGCGGCGGGGGCCGCGTTGGCGGCGGACTGGCTCACCGCCCCGCTCCTGGAGGCCGCGCGGGCGCGCCCGGAGGAGGGCGTCGCGTCGTAGTCTCCTCTCACCACCCGGAGGTTTCGATGCGCGCTGTGGTCTTGGAGGAGAAGGGCGGGCCCGAGGTCCTGCGGGTACGAGACGACATCCCCGACCCGATCCCCGGCCCGGAGGAGGTGGTGGTCGAGGTCGCCACCTCCGCGCTCAACCGGGCGGACCTGCTCCAGCGCATGGGGCTCTACCCCGGCCCGCCGATGGAGCACGAGATCCCCGGTCTGGAGTTCGCGGGGCGGGTCGTCGAGCGGGGATCGCGGGCCCGGGCCCACGAGGTCGGTGCCGCGGTCATGGGTATCAGCAACGGCGGATGTCACGCCGAACGCATCGCGATCCACGAGCGCCAGGTGATGCCGGTTCCCCGCGAGCTCGGCCTCGACGTCGCCGGTGGGTTCCCCGAGGTGTACATCACGGCGTGGGACGCCCTGATCCGCCAGGGTGGGCTGACCAGCGGGCGGTGGGCCCTCGTCCACGCCGGAGCCTCGGGGGTGGGCACGGCGTCGATCCAGATCGCCA
>JABAOE010007058.1_pt2 | contig 10850 bp, 12 predicted proteins | sample 7062141 | NCBI WGS metagenome assembly JABAOE01 (sample SAMN14538627, study PRJNA623070) | marine sediment metagenome | biome: marine biome [ENVO:00000428]; feature: marine pelagic biome [ENVO:01000023]; material: deep marine sediment [ENVO:00002113] | place: India: Gulf of Khambhat ...
GTGCTGATGGCGGGCAGCACCGGCCTGACGCTCGATCTGCAGCTGTTCGGCATGCGCTACCAGCCGCATATTGTCATGGTGCCGATCGCCGGGCGCTACATGATGCATCCCGACGACGCAGCCTTCGCCACCAAGCTGCTGATGACCGACAACCCCAACCTGAAGACGGCCATCCCGCAGCATTTCCGTGTCGCCGGAAAGCCCGGCTGGATGGGCACGCCGGACGAATACGAGGCCGAGGTCAAGAAGCTCGGGCTCGACGTTGCCGTGCTCAAGCCGGAAATCGGCAAGACCTATACGCTGACCAAATAACGCTCGTGCGCTTGGCGCGGCGCCGGCTGCCTCGGCATCATGCCGGGGCCTTTCGCCCGGCGCCGCCTTTCATTCTTCGACAAACGGCAGACGGATCCCTGTCTCAGGTCCGAGGATGGCGGTGGAAAGGCCTTTGCGATGCCGCTAGACAGGGCGGCGGACGGCACTGGCGGAACGGTCATGGGTCTGGGACGCGAGCTTGAAGGCTGCACGGTCGTCGCCGTGGAACAGGCGGTGGCGGCGCCCTATTGCGGCCTGCTGCTCGCCGACGCCGGGGCGCGGGTCATCAAGGTGGAGCGGCCGGGCGGCGATCTGGCGCGCGCCTATGACAGGGCGGCAAACGGCCACAGCGCCTATTTCGCCTGGCTCAATCGCGGCAAGNNTTTCGCCTGGCTCAATCGCGGCAAGCAGTCGATCGTGCTCGACATCGACGATCGCCGCGATCGCAGCCTGCTGCGCCACATGCTGGGCAGCGCCGACGTGCTCTTGCACAATCTGGCGCCGGGCTCGCTGGACAGACGCGGCTTTACCGGGCCGGCGCTGCGGCAGCGCAATCCCGGCCTGATCACCTGCGAGATCACCGGCTACGGCCGCGACGGGCCCTATGCGCGAATGAAGGCCTATGATCTGCTGGTGCAGGCCGAAAGCGGCCTGTCGGCGGTCACCGGCACGCCGGAGACGCCGGCGCGCGTCGGCTTTTCGGTCTGCGACATCGCCACCGGGCTGACCGCCTATTCGGCAATCTTAAGGGCGCTTTTGGGGCGCGGCAAAAGCGGTAAGGGCACGGATATCTCAATCGCCATGTTCGATGTCATGGCCGACTGGATGAATGTGCCGCTGATCTATCAGCGCTGCCGCGGCCAGGCGACGCCGCGGGCCGGCCTGAGCCATGCCATCATCGCCCCCTACGGCGTCTACCGGGCCGGCGACGGCAATGAGGTGCTGATCTCCATTCAGTCCAATCGCGAATGGAAAAACTTCTGCGAAACGGTGCTTGCCGATCCCGATCTTGCCACCGATCCGCGCTTTGCCGACAATGAGGACCGGGTCGCCAACCGTGCCGAGATGGACGCCATCATCAACAAGGCGTTCTCCCGGCATTCGCGCGCGGCCCTTATCGCGCTGCTCAACGACAACCGCATCGCCTGCGCCAACCTCAATTCGCTCGCCGATCTGGCGAACCATCCGCAGTTGCGCAACCAAAATGTGGAGGTCGATGGTGCGGAACTGCTGGTCGCCGACCTGCCGGTGCGTATCGACGGCGAGCGGCCTAGCCACGTGCCGGCGCTTGACGAACATGGCCCGGCCATACGAAGGGAATTTGCAGCCGCCGCGCCGCTGAAGGAGTGAACCGCGTGCAAGATACGGCCTCACGTCCGTCCGACCACGCCGATATCCGCGACGCGGTGGCGCGGCTGTGCCGGCGCTTTGCCGGCGAATACTGGCGCCAGCTGGACCGTGACCAGGCCTATCCGACAGAATTCGTCGCGGCGCTGACGGAAGCGGGCTATCTCGGCGTGCTCATCCCGCAGGACTATGGCGGCTCCGGCCTCGGCCTGTCGGCGGCCGCCGCCATTCTGGAGGAAATCCATCGCTCCGGCGGCAACGCCGCGGCCTGCCATGCGCAGATGTATACGATGGGCACGCTGCTCAGGCATGGCAGCGACCGGCAGAAACAGCGCTTCCTTCCGGAAATCGCCGCCGGCACCCTGCGCCTGCAGGCCTTCGGCGTCACCGAGCCGACCAGCGGCACCGACACCACGGCACTGAAGACGACGGCGCGGCGCGACGGCGACGCCTATGTCATCAGCGGCCAGAAGATCTGGACGTCGCGGGCTGAGCATTCCGACCTGATGCTGATGCTGGCGCGCACAACGCCACGCGACAAGGTCGAAAAGCGCACCGACGGGCTGTCGGTGTTTCTCATCGACATGCGCCAAGCCAGGGACGACGGCCTGACGATCCGGCCGATCCGCACCATGATCAACCACGCCACGACGGAGGTCTTCTTCGATGATCTGAGCGTGCCGGCGGACAACCTGATCGGCGAAGAGGGCAAGGGCTTCCGCTACATCCTGTCGGGCATGAACGCCGAACGCATCCTGATCGCTGCAGAGTGCATCGGCGATGCCAAATGGTTCATCGAAAAGGCCGCCGCCTATGCCGGCGAGCGGGTCGTCTTCGGCCGGCCGATCGGCCAGAACCAGGGCATCCAGTTTCCGATCGCGCGCGCCTATGCGCAGATGCGCGCCGCCGAGCTGATGGTGCGCNNNGGTGCGCGAGGCGACCTCGCTCTATGAGGCCGGGACCGATCCGGGGGCGGAGGCCAACATGGCCAAGATGCTTGCTGCGGAGGCGTCCTGGGCGGCGGCGGAGGCCTGCCTGCAGACCCATGGCGGCTTCGGCTTCGCCGCCGAATACGATGTCGAGCGCAAATTCCGCGAGACGCGGCTTTATCAGGTGGCGCCGATTTCGACGAACCTGATCCTGAGCTACCTCGCCGAGCACGTGCTCGGCCTGCCGCGGTCTTATTGAGGGCCGGCCGATGCGAGACGTCGTCGAGCGGACCGGACTCACCGCAGCCATTGCTGGCTTTGCCGCGCAAGCCGATGACGGCCGGTTTCCGGCCAGCGCCAGGGCGGTCGCCAGACTGTCGATGCTCGACTGGTCCGCCGTCCTGCTCGCCGGGCTTGAGGAGCCGGTCAGCGGCATGGTCCGGCGCATGGTTGCCGATGAGGGCGGGGCGCCGCAGGCGACATTGTTCGGGCTGGCCGGCAAATGGCCGGCGCGGGCGGCGGCGTTGGCCAATGGCGCCGCCTCGCATGCGCTGGACTATGACGACACGCATTTCGCCTATGTCGGCCATCCCAGCGTCGCCATTCTGCCGGCGGCGCTGGCCGTGGCCGAGAAGACGGGCGCGTCCGGCGCCGAACTGCTTGCCGCCTATCTGGTCGGCGCAGAAACGGCCTGCCGGATCGGTCGCCACCTGGGATCGAGCCATTATCAGCACGGTTTTCACCAGACGGCGACATCGGGATCTTTCGGCGCCGCTGCCGCCTGCTCCCGGCTCATGCGGCTCAGCCCAGATCAGGCCCGCCATGCGCTGGGAATCGCGGCGACCCGCGCCTCGGGCCTGAAATCGCAGTTCGGCACCATGGGCAAGCCGTTTCACGCCGGCATGGCGGCGGCCAATGGCGTGGAGGCGGCGACGCTGGCCTCGCTCGGCTTTGTCTCGCGGCCCGACGGCATTGAATGCGACCAGGGCTTCGTGGAGACCCATGCCGGCGCCGGCGGCGACGCGGAGGAGCTGGTCGCCGACCTCGGCCGAACCTTCTCGTTTGAAAATGTCCGCTACAAGCACCACGCCTGCTGTCACGGCATCCATGCGGCGCTGGAGGCGCTGGCGCTGATCGGCGACGAAGCGAACTTTGACGCGGTGGCGGTCAACAGCGTGACGATCCGTGTCAATCCGCGCTGGCTCAAGGTCTGCGATATCGCTGAGCCGGCGACCGGGCTTGAGGCCAAGTTCAGCTACCGGCTGACGGCGGCCATGGCGCTTGCCGGTGTCGACACGGCGGCGCTGGCGAGCTTCACCGACGCCATCTGCCAAAGGCCGGACCTTGTCGGCCTGCGCGACAGGGTAAGGGCGGTGGGCGAGGATGCCGTTAGCGACACCGCCGCCACTGTGGAGGTACGGCTGGCGTCGGGCGAGGTGTTGGCCCGGCAGTTCGATCTCGACGAAGCGCTGCCGCTGACCGTGCAGCAGGACAAGCTGCGCGCCAAGGCCGCCTCGCTTGTCGGCGCCGCGCCGGCGGAGGCCATTTGGCTGGGCGTTGCCAATCTTGAAGAGCAAACGGCAGGGGAATTTGCCGCGCTCTTGGAAAGCGCGCGCCAGTAACCGACCCGGCGCTGCCGGCACCGGTGAGGCCGGGCGCGTCAGACCGCGCTTCATCGCCGGTCTTTTCAGGACCTGAGCCGACAACCGCCGGCGATCTGCCGGGCAAGGGCGTAGTGGCGGCGCTTGACCAAAATCAATCCCTTCAAAGGCGAAATCGCCCACAGTAGGGCCGTCACCTCCCCGAGACTTCAGGCGCAATCAAGACAGATGCGAATGGGTCGCGCTTTTCGATCAGCCCTGGTGGCTGCTGCCCTCGTTATCGGCTCGCTCGCCGGCGCCGCGCCCGGCGACCGGCTGGGCGGCTATTTGCGCGAAATAGCGCCAGCCGACCTTCATGGCGAGGCCGAGGCGTTTGGCGCCGTGCGCTCCGACATCCCGGTAGTGCCGCTCCTGAAGGGCACGGAGACGGTCGCATGGGCGTTTTTGACCTCCGACTTCGTGTCGACGACCGGCTATTCCGGCAAGCCCATCCATATCGTCGCGGCCATCGACAACGACGCCGTTATCAGCGGCGTGAAGCTGGTGGAGCATGCCGAGCCGATCGTGCTGATCGGCATTCCGGAAAGCCGGATCCGCGCAGTGACGGAAGGCTATGCCGGGCTCGATCTGAAGATTGAGGCGGAGAGTGAGGGCGTCGGGCACGATCTGGACATCGTCTCCGGCGCCACCGTCACCATCATCGTCATCGACGATTCCATCGTCCGCGCCGGCCTCAAGGTGGCCCGTCAGCTTGGCCTTGGCGGCCTGGCGCCGGCGCCTGTCGCGGTGGGCCCGGTCTACGAGATCGACGAGACCGTCGCCGATCTCCGCAGCTGGCGGCAACTGAGCGCCGAGGCGGCGATCGTGCAACTGACGCTCGATATCGGCCAGGTCAACGAAGCGTTCCGCGAAAGCGGCGACGCCGAAGCCGCCCGGCGACCGGAAACCGGGGCGGAGTCAGACATCTTCATCGACTTGCAGACGGCGCTGGTCAGCGTTCCGGCGATCGGCCTGAGCCTTCTTGGCGAGGCCGAATACCGGAACCTGAAAAATACCCTGAAAGAAGGCGATCACGCCATCCTGATCGCCGGTCGCGGCCGCTACTCATTCAAGGGATCGGGCTATGTGCGCGGCGGCTTGTTTGAGCGCATCGAGGTGATCCAGGGCGACGTCAGCGTCCGCTTCCGGGACCGGCAGCATCGCCGGCTCGGCGACATTGCGGCGGCCGGCGCGCCGAGCTTCACGGAGATCGATCTGTTCACCATTCCCGCCGATTCGAATTTCGACCCGACCAGGCCATGGCGATTGCAGCTTCTGGTGCAGCGGCCGATCGGCCCGGTCAAGAAGTCCTTTCTCAGCTTCGATCTTCCCTATCAATTGCCCAGCGCCTTTCTGCGCCAGGTGGCGCCGGCGGCCGACGCAGGCGAAGCGGGCATCCTGGATGCACAGGCCGAAGCTGTCGCGAAAGCGGCGCTGTGGCAGAAAATCTGGCGTGACCGAAAGGTGAAGATCGGCGTGCTCGTTGCCGCCCTGGCGGTGCTGACCGTTTTCTTCTTCTTCCAGATTCCGCTGACCCGCAACGAGGACGGCGTCTTCTGGTTTCGCATCGCTTTCCTGACCTTCACGCTGGTCTGGCTCGGCTGGTACGCCAATGCGCAATTGTCGGTGGTCAATGTCCTGGCCTTGGCCAATGCGCTGGCCACTGAATTCAGCTGGGATGCGTTCCTGATCGATCCGCTGATCTTCATCCTGTGGTTCAGCGTCGCCGCCTCGCTGATCTTCTGGGGGCGCGGCGCCTTCTGCGGCTGGCTGTGCCCGTTCGGCGCCCTGCAGGAGCTGCTGAACCGGCTCGCCAAACTGGCGCGCATTCCCCAGTGGACGCTGCCGTGGGCGCTGCATGAGCGGCTGTGGCCGGTCAAATACATCATCTTCCTCGGCCTGTTCGGGCTGTCGCTCTATTCGCTGCCGCTGGCGGAGCAATATGCCGAGGTGGAGCCGTTCAAGACGGCGATCATCCTGAAGTTCCAGCGCGACTGGCCGTTCGTGGCGTTTGCCGCCGGCCTGCTCGTCGCCGGGCTGTTCGTCGAGCGCTTCTACTGCCGCTATCTGTGCCCGCTCGGCGCGGCGCTGGCGATTCCGGCCAAGCTGCGGATGTTCGAATGGCTGAAGCGCTACCGCGAATGCGGCTCGCCGTGCCAGCGCTGCGCCAATGAATGCATGGTCCAGGCGATCCATCCCGACGGCCAGATCAATCCCAACGAATGCCTGACCTGCATGCATTGCCAGGTTCTCTACCAGCACGACCAGAAATGTCCCGTCTGCATCAGACAACGGCAGCGACGCGAGCCGTTCATCCGGCAGGCGGATCAGGAGTCCAAGGCCGCCAAGGTGGTGGCCCTGGCAAAGACTTGACTGAGTTGCCAGTCACAACAAGGAGAAGGACGATGACAGACAAAAGGCCGAAACCTGAAGAGTCGGCAAGCGACTTCGCCGTTACCCGGCGCGGCATGCTGGGCGGCACGGCGACGACGGCGCTTGTCGCCGGCGCCGGGGCGCTCGGCGGCGGCGCGGCGGCGGTCATTGGCAGCGGCGCCGTAACACCGGCGCTCGCCCAGGCGGGCCAGAAATACGCTCTCGATCCCGGCGAGCTCGACGAATATTACGGCTTCTGGTCGAGCGGCCAGAGCGGCGAGCTGCGAATTCTCGGCGTGCCGTCGATGCGCGAACTGATGCGCGTGCCGGTGTTCAATCGCTGCAGCGCCAGCGGCTGGGGCCAAACCAATGAGAGCCTGAAAGTGCTGAGCGAGGGGCTGTTGCCGGAAAGCAGGGACTTCCTCGCCGCCCACGGCCTGAAGACCTACCATAACGGCGACCTCCACCATCCGCACATGTCGTTCACCGACGGCACCTATGACGGCCGCTACCTGTTCATGAACGACAAGGCCAATACGCGCGTTGCGCGCGTGCGCTGCGACGTCATGAAATGCGACAAGATCATCGAGATCCCGAACGCCAGCGACATCCACGGCCTGCGGCCGCAGAAGTTCCCGCGCACCGGCTATGTCTTCGCCAACGGCGAGCACCGCATTCCGCTGCCCAATGACGGGATGATTCTCGACGAACCGGACAAATACGTGGCGATCTTCACCGCCATCGACGGCGACACGATGGAGATCGCCTGGCAGGTGATCGTCGACGGCAATCTCGACAACGTCGACGCCGACTACCAGGGCAAATATGCGATCTCCNNGAAGGCGTCAATCTGGCGGAAATGACGGCAAGCGAGACAGACTGGGCCGTCATCTTCAACATTGCGCGCATCGAGGAAGGCGTCAGAAACGGCGATTTCACCGAATATAACGGTGTTCCGGTTCTCGACGGACGCAAGGGCTCGCGCTATACGCGCTACGTGCCGATCCCCAACAGCCCGCACGGCGTCAACACGGCGCCCGACGGCAAGCACGTGGTGATCAACGGCAAGCTGTCGCCGACGGTCTCGGTGATCGACGTCGACAAGATCGAGGCGTTGTTCGAAGAGGACGCCGATCCGCGTTCGTGCATTGTCGCGGAGCCGGAACTGGGCCTCGGCCCGCTGCACACCGCCTTCGACGGCGAGGGTAACTGCTACACCACCCTGTTCCTCGACAGCCAGGTGGCAAAGTGGAACATGGATCTGGCGATCCGGCAGTATAATGGCGAAGACGTCGACCCGATCCTTGACAAGGTCGACGTGCAGTACCAGCCCGGCCACAACCACACCTCCATGGGCGAGACCAAGGAGGCGGACGGCAAGTGGCTGGTGTCGCTCAACAAGTTCTCCAAGGACCGCTTCATCAACGTCGGCCCGCTGAAGCCGGAGAACGAGCNNCCATGACGGACCGACTTTCGCCGAGCCGCATGACTGCATCATCGTGCATCGCTCCAAGGTCACTCCGGCGTCGGTCTGGCGGCGTGACGATCCGATGTGGGAGGAGGCCCGCAGACAGGCGGAAGCCGACGGCGTGGCGCTGGAGGATGGCGCTCCGGAACCGATCCGCGACGGCAACAAGGTGCGCGTCTACATGCACTCGGTCGCGCCGAACTTCTCGCTGGAGAAGTTCACCGTCAAGCAGGGCGACGAGGTGACGATCTACGTCACCAACATCGACGATGTCGACGACCTGACCCACGGCTTCACGCTGGGCAATCACGGCATCGCCTTTGAGATCGGGCCGCAGGCGACCGCTTCCGTCACCTTCACGGCGGACCGGCCGGGCGTGCACTGGTTCTACTGCCAGTGGTTCTGCCATGCGCTGCACATGGAGATGCGCGGCCGGATGATCGTCGAGCCGCGCTCAAGCTGATGCTGATGCGCGCCCGAACATTGTTGACGCTGGCGCTGGCCGTGCTGACCGGCACGGCGGCGGTGCCGATCGCTCATGGCCGGGAGTGGATCGTCGCAGCGGATTCGGGCGCGCTTTCATCAATCCTAGAAAAGGCCGGGCCGGGCGATGTCGTCCGGCTCGGACCGGGCACACATCGCGGCCCGGTGACCATCGACCGTCCGCTGACCCTGGAGGGCGGCGGCGCGGCGCGGATCATCGGTAACGGAACGGGCTCCGTCATCGTGATCGACGCCGCCGACGTGACGGTTCGCGGTCTGGAAATCTCCGGCTCCGGCTCTGAGCAGCAGACCAACGATGCCGGCATCCGGCTGTTGCCGGCGGCCGAGCGCGCCGTGGTTGAGGACAACCGTCTCAGCGGCAATCTGATCGGCATCGACGTGCACGGGGCGGCCGACGCGCGGGTCGCCGGCAACACCATTATCGGTCGGCGCGGCCACCGCATGAACGAGCGTGGCAACGGCGTCTATGTCTGGAACGCCCCGGGCACCGTGGTGGAGGACAATGTTATCCGCTACGGCCGCGACGGCATCTTCGTCAACACCAGCCGCGACAACATCTTCCGCAACAACCGCTTTGAGAACCTGCGCTTTGCCGTGCATTACATGTACACCCATGCCAGCGAGATTTCCGGCAACGTCTCGCGCAACAACCACATCGGCTATGCGCTGATGTATTCCAAGGCGCTGAGGGTTCGCGCCAACCTGTCGCAGAACGACCGCGACCACGGCATCATGCTGAACTACGTCAACGACGCCACGGTGGCGGGCAATGTGGTGCGCGGCGGCGGCGAGAAATGCCTGTTCATGTATAATGCCAACAAGAACCGGATCGCCGCTAACCGCTTTGAATCCTGTCCGATCGGCATCCATTTCACGGCCGGGTCGGAGCGCAACGCCATCACCGGCAACGCCTTTATCGGCAACCGCACGCAGGTGAAATATGTCGGCTCGCGCTGGCTGGAGTGGAGCGCGGAAGGCCGCGGCAATTACTGGAGCGATCACGCCGCCTTCGACATCAATGGCGATGGGCTGGCCGACATGGCCTACCGGCCGAACGACCTGATGGACCACATTTTATGGACGCAGCCGGCGGCCCGGCTCCTGCTCGGCAGCCCGGCCGTGCAGCTTATCCGCTGGACGCAATCGGCGTTTCCGGCGCTGCTGCCCGGCGGCGTCATCGACAGCAGACCGCTGATGCAGCCGCCGGGAGCGGGCATCGTCGGCAAGGATGACCGGCAATGACGGATCGCGCACTGACGGTGGAGGCGGTGAGCAAACGCTACGGATCGCAGGTCGCGCTGGACGATGTCAGCGTGACAATCGCGCCGGGTGAAACGCTGGCGCTGCTCGGCCACAATGGCGCCGGCAAGACCACCCTGATAAAGCTCGTGCTCGGCCTGACGCGGCCGCAAAGCGGCAGAATCGACGTACTTGGCCAGATGCCGGGAAGCGACGCCATGCGCCGGCAATGCGCCTACCTGCCGGAAAATGTCGTCTTCCACAAATCGCTGACCGGCCGCGAGCAGCTCACCCTGTTCTCGCGCCTGAAAGGCGGCCGGGCCTGGCGCGTGGCGGAGCATCTGGAGCGCGTCGGCCTTAGCCAGGCGATGGACCGGCGCATCGGCACCTATTCCAAGGGCATGCGGCAGAGACTGGGCCTTGCCCAGATGCTGATCGGCTCGCCGCGTATCGTCATTCTCGACGAGCCGACCAACGGTCTCGATCCGGCATCGCGCGACATGTTCTACGAGATGGTTTCGCAGCTCGCCGAAAACGGCGCCGCCGTTCTTTTGTCGTCGCATGCGCTGACGGAACTGGAGGCGCGCACCGACCGCATCGTCATTTTGCGCGACGGCCGCGTGGCCGCCAATGGCCGGCTGTCGCAACTGCGCGCCGGCGCCCGCCTGCCTATCCGGGTGCGCGTTGAGGCGGAGGCGGCGACCGCCGCGCAGCTCGCCCGGCGGTTCGGCGGCACTCAGATCAATGGCCGCTCGGTGGAGCTGGTGTGCGAGGCGGGCGAGAAGCTGCAGCGGCTTTCGCAGGTCGCGGCGCTGGCGCCGGCAGTGGAAGACATCGACATCGTGCCGCCGAGCCTGGAGGACGTCTATCGCCACTACAGCCGGCCGGCGGCGGCGCGGGAGGGCGAGCGATGATCGGCCGCATATTCGCCATCGCTGCGGTCGAAATCCGCATCGCCCTGCGCAATCGCTGGATCATAACGGCGATTGCCCTGATGACTGCATTCGGGCTGATCCTCGCCTTTGCCGGCTCGGCGCC
>JABAOE010000809.1_pt1 | contig 10849 bp, 15 predicted proteins | sample 7062141 | NCBI WGS metagenome assembly JABAOE01 (sample SAMN14538627, study PRJNA623070) | marine sediment metagenome | biome: marine biome [ENVO:00000428]; feature: marine pelagic biome [ENVO:01000023]; material: deep marine sediment [ENVO:00002113] | place: India: Gulf of Khambhat ...
GCAGGAATGGCAAGTAGCATCAAACCGAGGAGCCAGACGATCCACATGGCGAACCTCGCAGAAGCATAAAGCTATTCAAGTCAGCGTACTCTCTTCTTACAGACGAACTCAAGCGGTTCCGAAATGATGCCTGAATCCTTTACAGGTTCCGGTAGAGTGAGTTTTCACCTAGGCAGGCCACTGTGTAGAGTGATAGGGCGTGGGCTTGGCGACTTTCTGTCCCGTAGCTATAGTGGGGATAGTGAGACAATAAATCATTCGGATACATGAGGGAGCTGAGATATGGCTAGAAGGACAATAACCCAAAGCGAAGTGGAAATCAGAAGAGAGCGGTGGAACCGTTGGCGGATACTCATTCGACGAGCAGATTTTCAAAAGGACATGCGTGTCATTCAGCAGTCGATTCAAAATAATAGCGAAAAACGTGATAGTGAAAAAGAGTTCTGCAAGAAGTGGGGAATAAATAGTCTCTGGCTTCAGCGGCTACGAGATCGAACGATCCCTGCCCTTTCCATGCGAACGGTACAAGAATACGAGACCTTCTACTCGAAAGAGGCCCATCTAAGCCCTATCCCAGACGCTGTCGAGGCCTATGATCCGTACTCCAACGATGATCCTCCCTATCCGGAACAAGCGAGCTGGCCAAACCAATATATGATTTTCAGAGCAGACTTAAGTTATCCGCTCACAGACATGCTGAACATCATTGAAGACGTCCTAAAGTATTCGATCGCCAGACGAAGCAAGGCTGCACCTGGTTCATATTTGCCAGGCTACCGTACTAGACGGCGGACTAATTTACTGACAAAGCAACTTGAGATTTTCGACCGGTATATGAATGGAGACTCCACCCGGCACATCGCACAAGCTCTCCATAGACCATTGAGCTCAGTGCGTACGCAACTCAAGACGGTTTTTGAATTGACCCGGTACGAACGCCAACATGGATCGGAGAAGCTATGGGAGCAGTCTCACGTAAAAAAGTGCCCACGGTGTAAACCACAGCGGAAGCTTGATAACGATTGTCCAGAGGTTGCGCGACGTATACAGGCGCGGTACCAGGTCATTGACCATGAAACAAGAGAGTGGGAAGTGTCTCACCTTCCTCCACGTAAGTAACGAGAAACACGCTTCTCGGTGAATGCATCTCTGTGCCCCCCATGATTTCCCGCACAACCGCCCCATAAACATCTCCGTCTAAGCCCTGCCACCTGTGTAAATGTCTGACAGCGCACATGCGAAATAAGGGCCCCCTTTTCGCAGCCTTGCATTAGTAGAAGGTGGGAATCTCCCCTCCTTAGATGAAAGAGGATCAAGATGGAAGGATTGTTTTCGATTAGGCAGGCCGCACAGTACCTCAGCTGCAGTGAGGCGATGCTACGCAAGTGGATTACTCATGGCAAGCTGCCGGTAGTCAAGATTGGCAGGTTAACCCGGCTTCGCCTTGAAGATCTCAAGGCCTGGGCGCGAGTGGGGTTGCGTGATGATGCTAGGGGAGGTGCGAAATGAATTTACACATGACACCGACACAGGAACAAGCAGTCACACCCGATGTAGCGGAATCGTCGATGACGCCACAGCCAATGACACCCAAACCAGGGTCTCTATTGTTTCAAATTCATACCACCTTGGAGGACCTCACCAGCTCACCGCATGCACATGACGCCATCGAACTCATGTTGGCTGGTCTAGCAAGCCTCTCCCTGATCAGAGCGGATCATCCAATCCCACTCTGGCTACTCCTTGTCGCCTCACCAAGTTCCTTCAAGACGGCTGGCCTCCAGCCATTGCGCACGTTGCCCAGTGTCTACTTCTTAGACAACCTGACCGAGAACAGTTTCCTGAGCGGGTATGTGAGTGAAGGGAACACTAGGCTGGGCATTCGAGGGAAAGGGCTGGAGAAGCAGCTTCTACCGGAACTCAACAAGAAACTGGTTGTGATCAAGGACCTCACGACGTTGTTCTCAAGCAAAGATGAGAAGGTCAAGCAAATCCTTGGGGAACTGCAATCCATCTACGATGGCAGTTATCGGAAGGCCACCGGAACGCTGGGACTGCTAGAGGCCGAAAGCATTTTTAATCTGGTGGCCTGTATCACGCCCCAGGCCATCAAACAGCATCAGCGGCACATGTCCGCAATCGGAAGCCGCTTCCTCATGTTTCGGCTTCCGGCGCTGACCCATTCTGAGCGAGAAGAGGGGTTTGAACGCATGTGGGATGAGGCAGGCCAAGCCGGGAAGTGGAGTCAGATGACACAGCTGGTTGCCAATCTGTTCGCCGAGCTGACGGCATCGCCTCCAACGGTTGAGCCAGAGAGTGATCTGCAGAAATGTGAACTCAATGATCTCTCCCTCCTGTTGGCTCGGGGTCGAGGAGTGCTCATCACGGAGTACGATGAGGATTCAATGTCACGAGAGATTGTGGAGGTGCAAATTGAGGAGCCGTACCGGGCCCTCCAACAGCTTCGCTTACTTGGGCGAGGGCTGACTCTCATACACGGGCGCACAGGCATGACTGACCACGAATTAGAGGTGCTTCGGCGTGTCGTCTTCTCGACCATTGATCCTGACCGGGCGAAGATCTTGGGTCTCTTTGCAGAACAGCCTCGCCTCACACGGGACCTCTGTGTACCAGCCTTGAGGCGCAGCCCTAGCCGAATCGTTCAACTGCTCACAGCGTTGGAGAGACTCTCGCTTGTGGTCCTTGAAAAACAGCAGCAGGTCTGCACGTATCTTCCCCACCCGGACCTGGAACACGTGCTCAGACGACGTGTGATGACTGTCGATCATGGGGTAGACCTGCTTGGAGTTTCTCCCACACTTACACCGAACTCCCCCCACACTCACACCTCCCAAAGCCCCCCTGCGGATCACAGGGGTCTGGGGGGAGTTTGTTGTAGCGACGAGGGGAAGGAGGGGCTGCCATGACTCACTCGACCATAACCGCCGCCATTGCCCGGATCCCGCCAGGACGGGCCCGGCTCCGATACGAGCAACTCGTGGCAGATCTTGGCAGTACAGTCTACACGGTTGAAGTGCCAAGTGCTCCATGCACCCTCTGGTTTGTAGCCGATCAACAGGCTGTCAGGAGACTCAAGAGCCTTGGGATCCCGCGTTGGCGGGTGTGGACGCTGAGAGAGCTACAAGATCTCTTTCTCCCGTTCGGCCTCTCGGTTGGAAGTGTGGACGAGGCAATCGGACTCTTTCTGAGCGATCCTCCGCGTGAGGACATACAAATGCTTGAGGGGTAACAGAGCCGAGCACGAGCCTGGCCTGAGCGTAGCGAAGGGTCCAGGCGAGTGCGAAGGCTCTGTCCTTCTCAAATACATAAGGGGGCCCATGATGCGATGTTATGCAGGCAATGTGGTCTCAGGTGTCTATATGGCTATATGCGTATCTATGCCCAGATGCCGTTATGTGCATATGTCCTTATGTGTAAATCTCATTCCCGAGACCTCATGTTCAGTTGTTCAGGGGAGCGTCGTTGGGGGTAGGAGGGACGTAGGGGGGGGGGCGTAGGGATGGGTAACTGAGGCATAGCGAAGGGCGTAAATACGAGAAGCGTCGATTTAGGCTGAAGGACATGAATAAAGCAATCAAGCGGCTGTACAACATTGCTGAGGCAGGGACGTATCTTGGTCGCACGGCCTGGTCGATTCGTCGGCTTATCTGGAGGGGGGAACTGCCCTCTGTTCGAACAGGACGGCGGGTGCAGGTAGATGTGAAGGATATGGATGAATTTGTAGACCGCAACAAAGTACAGGAGGGCGTATAGTACCTTGATGCGCAAGCGAGATATGTGCTATCAGTAGCGTTAATATGATGAAGCTTATCGCGCTACGAAAACAACGAAGATTATCTCAGCGAGCCCTGGCTAAGTTGTCGAAGGTCACGAATGTGACCATTGCACGGATTGAGACTGGAGTGTACGACCCTCGGCTTTCAACGTTGAGACGATTGGCAAAGGCGTTGAAAGTGCCGGTCGAGAAGTTGGTGGAATGAGGGAGGGGGATCTCGCCTTGGGCGGCAAAGTCCTGATGCGGTTGTTGACCACATAGAGATTGGAGGGAACCAACTATGAGTGCAAAAGAATGCTGGCTTGTCGTTCTCGTATCCGTCGTGGCGGGGTCATCGTTGGGTGCGCTTATCGTATGGATTATCAACACCATGCTTACAACACCGGGGCAGATGTCGATGCCGATGTAACAGAGAGGTTGCNNAAAGAATAGAGCCTCTGCAATGAGAAGAGTGGTGTGCGCCATGACCGGTAGCAACAACACGGGTAAGTCACGCGATCAACCCAACGTGAAGGCAGAGAAAGGAGAGATCTGATGGGAATGCTCTATCGAAAATATGTGTGGGATAGAGCGACAAGGGGACCTCGGCGGGATTCAATCACTGGTGAACCTGTACGAGGTGGTCCTTGGTGGATGAAATATTACGACAACGGGAAGCCCATCTGCCGAAGCACGGGCAAGTTGGAGAAACGCGAAGCGTGGTTCGTGCTTCTCAAGGCGCAGGGTAGGATGGCTGAAGGCCAACGAGAAGCTCCGCTTGTCCACAGAGTCAAGCTTGAAGATCTAGTGGAAGATATGAAGCGCGAATATCAGTTGAAAGGTCTGAAGACATGGAGGCGGCGGGAGCAGCACATAGCACGTTTGCGCCCTGTGTTTGGGGGAATGAGAGTGAAGGCCATTACCACGCGACGGCTGCAAGATTTCATCTTGAAGCGGCAACATGAGAAAGCAGCATCTGGAACGATCAACAGGGAGCTAGATTGTTTGCACCGAATGATGGTTCTTGGTGCGAGGCAATCACCTCCCAAGGTAGGTCAGATTCCCCATTTTCCTAAACTAACAGAGGACAATGTTAGGGAAGGGTTCTTTGAACATAATGAATTTCTCAGCGTGAGAGGAGCTGCCCCCGACCATGTGAAGGTTGCCATGACTGTTGCGTACTACACAGGAATGCGTATGCGTGAAATTATCGGCGAACGAGGACTGCGCTGGGATCAGGTAAACCTTGAGGAAGGTAGTATTCGTCTATCTTCAAGTCAGACCAAAACTCGTAGCCCACGCGTCATCTATATGGCCCGAGACTTCTTGAAGGTGATGGGCAAGGCTAAGGAGTTACGAGATCGGGCCTATCTTACCTGCCCCTATGTCTGTCATCTGAATGGCAAGCCGTTCAATGAACTGATCCAAGGATGGAAGACGGCCTGCAAGAGGGTGGGTGTGGTAGGAAAGACGTTCCACGACTTGCGCCGGACAGCTATAAGAAATCTCGTTCGTGCTGGTGTACCTGAGACTGTTGCCATGAAGATTAGCGGTCACAAGACGCGTTCGGTCTTCGATCGTTATAACATTACGAGTGAGAAAGACTTGAAGGAAGCCGCGAATAGGTTAGGGGAGTATATGGAGAAGAAAAAGGCTACTGCTACGGCTACTGCACCCGATTTTGTCCCTGTTAACCTTGGCGATCTAGGCTCGCAACTTATTGAAAAATGGCGGAGGGGGCGAGATTTGAACTCGCGGATGGGTTCCCCCATCTCCGGTTTTCAAGACCGGCACGTTCGGCCACTCCGTCACCCCTCCATTGGCCGGTTCTTTTGATATTCCCACATCTTCTACAAACACAGTAGCTCGATCTACAACACGGAATTGCGCCTGGGTCGCGGATTCGGCGTCTGCAACGGCCTCTTTACCCATCGACAGTTGCGGGTGATCGAGCCGGTGGACGTGATGGCGATCGTCCCCATGGAAGAGGTGTGAGTATACATCGAGGGTGATACTGATGCTACCGTGTCCGAGTTGCCGCTGGACGTAATACATTATACCAACTTGCTGCCTACTTCTCGTGCCACCCTCACACACTGGTCTTTGGCTGAGAAGGATGAACCCTACTGGGATCAGGCGAGGAGTCCCCGCATCCTTCGTGACTCACTTGTGCTGAGATGCTTGAGGGAGTAGGCTAATTCATAAGATTGCTGTTTCTGTGAGGCCTACCCTGTGGATGGTCTGGCTCCTCAGTCTCATGCTCCTTGCCGTACCCGCTGCAAAAGCAAGATAGGTCTCTGAGTAGGGAGGTGCTCCATGGAACCGCTTGAGTGTGTGATATTCGGCTGCGTCATCGGCATTGGTGGCCCTAACTTCGCGGAACAGCAGTTACTCTTCGACGCCGGTTCGACACCAGAGTCCTCCGCGTCTCTGTCCGCTACTGAGGGAGAGCGGCAAGTCTATGATGGGCCTCCTGATGCCTCTAGTCCCTATGCTCCCCTCTCGCGACAGCGCAGCTTGTATGATGCGCGCCCAGGAAGCTCGTCGGAGCAAGGCCCAGCGCTGCTGTATCCTGATGCTTTGGAAAAGCAGGGGAAAACACGCGAGTATAGTGGTGGCAGGACAGGCTACCAGTTTGGCCGACCGTTGCCGACGTTTCCGAAAGAACGAGACTGAGCGGAGGATTCGTTGAGGATGAGAGGGGCTCACAAGAGGTTCGGCTCTGCGGGTTCGTCGAAGTCTATGGAAAGATCTCTTGCTGCGATGCTCCCATGAGTTTCACGATTCGGCCCAACAGTCGCTATCCCGTGAGGACTTGCACGATCAGTCTCATACCTTTCGCAACGTGCTCTGCTGCCTCGATAAAGCCAAGCGCGAGACGCCGGCATATGATCTGACCGTTACACACGTCAAAGAACTTGGGGCCATTTGCAAACGGATTAAGCAATTCAAAGACATTCAACCGCAGCGCGATCAGCACCTAGATTTGTATGTGACGGAATTACGCAAGACCCGTGATTCCCTGCGGGCCGTGGAATAGGAGATCTCCACGCTTGAGAGTCATTCACCTATGGGAGAGTCCCAATGCCGAGTTCTGTCGCCAGTGAGCTGATTCTGCTGGCAGTCTTGGCCGCCGCTCCATTGGCCCAGGCAGACGATCTGTCCAGAGCGTCGCTCAGCGAGGGCGTCATTAAGAACGACTTAGCGCTGCTGAAAACTCTCCTCGCAGAGCAGCACTCGCAAGATGAACTCGACTTCTCGCTAATAGTTGCTGCAGGCAGGGGACGGTCGGAGGCGGCACTCCTTCTTTTGGCCTCTGGAGCAAATCCGAAGCGACAGGTCGCACCCCATGGATTTTCCTCCATAGTTGAGTCCATACGTAATAACCACCTTGAGACGCTAATCGTTCTCTTGGAGCACGGCGGTGATCCGAATGAAACGGACCAAAGGGGATGGCAACCACTGCATCATACGATAGGACTCGACTACGAGCGCCCTGACACAATTCACACTCTTGTTAAACACGGCGCAGTCGTGGATAGTCGAGACAGACTCCAGCGGACCGCACTACATCGTGCCGCTGGGCTTGGCCATGCCGAATCTGTGCGTGTGTTGTTGGCAGTTGGTGCAAACCCTTTGTTGCGTGACAAGAATGGCTATTCGGCTGCGCGACGGGCGATACTGGCTGGCCATCGCAATGTTGCGCAGTTGATTCAGTCGCATCGGTGAGCCATAGCCGAGCTCAGAGTCGTTGAGCCGAGTGGGGAAGACGCCATGTCAGGCCTTCTGTCTTTAGCCATGACAAAGTGCCGACATGGATAAGCGGGAATGTTTTAAGTAGAAGTACATTGCCATGAACCAATTCGTTCCGGGAGAGTTGTTTTCATATGGAAACCATAGCCTAGGCAGTGGGGGGGCGATTACGCTTTACCTTGCAACTCTGTTAGAACACTCCTAGAATGCGCCTCCCTGCGAGGCTCTCATGACGTTCACAATTCACCCCGTCAGCCGTTTCTTTCCATGGAATGATGAGTTCGCAAATTGGTTGCTAGTCTTACTACCCTGGTTGGTCCTACTTCTCGCAGGCTGTGCGTCATCACCGAGCTTTACTAATCCAACTAGTTGTAAAGCTATGGGCCTGAAAGAGGCGGGGTGACTTTGCGGTTCCCATCAAGAATAGTCCTCTCATTGGCTGTCATCATGTGCTTGGCAGCGATCTCTGTTTTAGTCTGGACATTGTTTGTTGGTAGTAGAGAATCGTCTATGGTATCGGTCACTTTCAATTTTGAGTGCAAGCCTGAAACAACCGCGTCAATTCTTATAGATATTCCGAAACGCAAATCTATATTTTCGAGTTTCGCACCGGTTGCTATTTCATTTATACCGTTTCCCAAAGGTGGGCAGGGCGTTTTCTATGAAGAGGTAAAGTGCGACGAAATATCTATAACTACGAATGGTGAGATCAGTGAAATTGGCTATACGAGAGACCTCCGGTCCAAAAAAGCTAATCCGTTCACAATGAAATTGGTAGAACGAAAGGACAGGATGGAATTTTCTTACTCCGCGAAGGACTTATCGTTCAGAAGTTTACCAGAACCCGCGCCAGGGCAGTATAATTATGGAGGCATTAATCTCTTCTTCAACGACGGCGTAACGCGCATGTCGTTTGATAACTTTAAGTTTGATCTCTTTGCGAATGCTTATGATCGGACTCATGGATCCTCAAACAAGAATGTCAGGATTAGCTTTAACCCCAGTTATACGCTAACGGCGTTCAATGACAACTTGACCTGGCCGACAGGAACGAACTTGTACTTAAAAGATGGCGTCTTTACCCCTTATATGGACGGACTTCTTGAGGACAATTTCTTGAAACAGCTTGGGCCGTGGCTAATTCTTCTATTCTCGATGTTGCTAGGAATAGCCATCTCTACCATCTTCCAAATCTTGCTAAGTGAGACCACCTGGAACAAAGGGAAGTAGCCGTATTCTCAAGGAGGGGGACGAGATTGCTTACATCGGCAAGGATTTCAACGCCGGTGCATCCAAAAGCGGGGTGGTCATCATAGCGTAACACGCGCCTTGTGCATCAGTATTCGTCCAATTCATCCGTTTCATCCATCAACTCGGCTGTGATCTCGGTTCCCCCGCTCTCCCACTGCGCTAACGGAATACTCCGGGCCTTCAAAATCGCCTCTTCTTCCGTCCCTGCGGCCATCATTAAATCATAATGCATGCTTTGGCGAACCTGAAACATCTTCATATCATCCTCATTTTACGCCGATCCTGAGTATCTCGAGGCTCCTAGATAAATTGATGATTACCTAACATTTGTTGCTTGCCGCTATCTTTCATCGCTTCAGCCCGAGTAGGCACGACATACTAGCATTGTGCAAGTGATACCAGCTACAGAGAGAAACGGTGATTCCTGGTGGGCGCATCTTGTATGTGAGGCGTTTATTCCAACTGTGGATCGATACTTATCAGGTGGAAGTGTGTACCTATGATCTCCAACTTGAACTTCGTTCATAATAATCCTAGACTGTGCCTCCTTGTGAGGTGACCATGGCTTTCAGATTAGATTCCCTCTCTGGCGCTCGATGCCATCCGAGAAACAGGCAGAGACAGATATGTTGAAGGTGCGTAGGTGATTGGGCGTCTCAGGCTGGTGATCGGCATTGTTTTTGGACTCCTAGCTGTCTACGCACTGGTCGGATTTTTTCTCCTCCCATATCTTCTTGAAACCTATGGGGCTTCGGCGGTTGCCGACCGTCTGCAGCATCCCGTCGTCGTGCGCGAGGTCACTTTCAATCCTTTTGCCCTCCGCTTGGAATTGTTTGGCCTCGAGGTCCACGAGCCTGATCACACCCCAATGCTCGGATCCGCGAAGGTTGATATTGACCTTGCTTGGTCGACACTGACCCTTCAAGCCATTCGATTTAACGAGTTTCGTCTTATTAGACCCTTTGTGGGGGCCAAGAATAATCGAGAAGGGAATCTGAATCTCTCGGCGCTTATCCCGCCTTCGGACCAGACGGAGGTGACTCCTCCTGCGCAGCCGACAGAGAACGATGGTGAACCAATGATGCCTGTGGAAATTGGGCTACTGGAGATCAATCGGGGATCGATTGAATTCACGGATGAATCCAAGCCGACTCCTCTGACAATGGACGTTGGGCCCATCGACCTCGTAATGCAAAACTTCAGCACCAAGCCCCGAAAGGAAAACACCTATGCCTTCACGGCTGAGCTCGGGAAGGATGAACTGATTGCGTGGGAAGGGACTGTCTCACTGGAGCCGATTGAATCGGACGGCAAGTTTGTCTTTGCCGGCGTCAAGGTAGGCACTGTGTACCAGCTGGTGCAAGACCAATTCCCATTCGAGGTGCTGAGTGGCACAATTAGACTGTATGGGCGATATCACTTCGACCTCACTGGTCCAACTCCACGCTTGACCGTCGAGTCGGGAAGCATCGGGCTGAAGGGGCTGGCGATTGGAACACAAGGCGATCCGGAACCCGTGGTCGAACTTCCCACCTTCGAGATCGCAGGGATCCAATTTGATCTGGAGCAGCAGACCCTCGGAATCGCGAAAATCCACTCGGCGGATGCCCGGTTTCGGTCATGGATTACACCGGAGGGTATCCTCAACTACCAACAGCTCTTTACGCCGACCGGACAGAGTGGGGCACGATCAGCAGACCCCGCGCCAGCTGCGGCAACGGAAGAAGCCGCACCTGCCCCCTGGGCCATCACGGTTGATGAAGTAGCGCTGCGCCGCTACGGGGCCCACTTTGAGGACCGGTCGCTCCCCACCCCCAGTGCGATCGACCTGGAGGCCTTCGATCTGACCGTCAATGAGGTGCAGATCCCATTCAAAAATCCAATGCCGGTGGCGCTGGCGCTGACACTCAATCACACGGGTCGTGTGGGCCTTAGGGGTCGGGTTGCGGTCGAGCCACTGACCGCCGACCTAGATGTGACTATTAAAGAGATCGAGATTCGCCCCTTTCAACCCTATATCGATCAGTTCCTCGCTGTGGGCGTGGGAAATGGAGCGGTGAATCTGCAGGG
>JABAOE010007527.1_pt1 | contig 10845 bp, 7 predicted proteins | sample 7062141 | NCBI WGS metagenome assembly JABAOE01 (sample SAMN14538627, study PRJNA623070) | marine sediment metagenome | biome: marine biome [ENVO:00000428]; feature: marine pelagic biome [ENVO:01000023]; material: deep marine sediment [ENVO:00002113] | place: India: Gulf of Khambhat ...
ATAATAAGAATACGCATGAGTAACGAGAACCCGGAACAGCGCGGCGAATTCGATTCACTCGAGTTGCCATCGATGACGCCCGGCAGCCTGGTACGGAAATTCGGCCCGGGCATGATGCTGATGATGACCGGCATCGGCACCAGCCACCTGGTGACGGCGCCGGTGGCGGGCGGCCGCTACGGCTATGCATTGCTCTGGTGCCTGCCGATCGCCTACATCTTCAAGTACTACGGCTTCGAGATGGCCTTTCGCTTCACCCACGCAACCGGTCGCAGCATGCTCGACGCGTACGCCACGGCGTGGAAGAAAATTCCGGTCTGGTACGTGCTGGTAACTACCATCATTCAATCCGCCGTCGGCCAGGCAGGGCGACTGATTGCCGCAGCCGCGGTCATGTTCTACTTTTTCCGCCTTTACCTCGGGCTCGACATCCCGGGTATCGATGACGACGGAGAACTCGCCGTCTACGGATTTCTGCTCGGTATCCTGTCCGTCGCGATTATTCTTCGCGGTCGTTACGTCATCGTGGAACTGGCGACGAAGATTGCGGCCGGAATTCTCATCGTGTGCACGTTCGCGGTGTATGTCGTGCAACCGGCTCCCGTGACTGAATTCGTGCATTTTTTCAAGCTCGACACGCCGGAGGGTTCCTGGCTCATTATCGCGTCGTTCCTGGGGCTGTTGCCGACCGGCATCGATGTGTCGTTACAGGCGTCGGAATGGGGCAAGGCAAAGAAAGTCGGCATGGGGCGCCTGCGCCACACGATGGAGGAGCAAGGACTCGCCCGCACTTTCGATCCGTTTGATCCAAATAAATCCGACCTGGGCGTCGAACGCTCGCGGCTGCCGGAACACGCACAGGAGTATTGCCGCCGCTGGTTCAAGATCGGGCTTCTCGATTTCCGCCTGGGTCACGGCATCTCGTTCCTGCTCGCTTCAATATTCCTGTTGCTGGCGGCGGTCTGGCTGTATCCGAGCGAAGTCCGCGGCAATGCCGTGATGGGAGAGATAGCGAGAATATTCACGGACAGCGTCGGGCCACACCTGATGATTATCTTCCTCGCTGGCGCGCTGGCGGCGACCTATTCGACGGCATTCAATTATTTTGATGGCTGGCCACGCGTCGTGGGCGCCTGCTGCAGGAACCTGTTCCGCAACACCGCGTCTTTGCCCAGGACTTCTCGCGAGGAACTGAGTGAGGAGCAGAGAAAGACCTGGTATTCCGAATACAATGTGTACCGGGCGACGATGTTCTTCTCGCTCATTGCGTCGGTCGCAATCATCGGCGGTATGCCGCGGCCGGTCTACCTCGTCCTGGTTGCATCCGCGCTCGCCTATTTCGTCGCGCCGGTCATATTCTTTTTGAATCTCTATTACTGCCTGACGATCATTCGGAAGGACGACAAGGTTTTCTATCCGTCGACGTTTGCGACCTGGTTCGGCTGGCTCAGCCTCGCTGTGTTTACAGGAATGTCCGTCATACTGATTCTGCAGCGATTGTTCGATATTTCACTGTTCGGTGGCTGAGCGCAATTCAATGGAAGTCAATTGAAGATAGAAATCAGATCGCCGTACCTGATCTTTCTCGGAGACGAACCTGAGGAAACGCACGCGAAGACCGGGATCGGCATCGCGCACTGGCGACCCGAGCTCTGCGTGGCGCAATACCGTTTGCCCGGTTCCTGCGTCGACCTCGGCATTCCGGAAATGACGCCGGCGGAAGCCGTGGCGGCAGGCGCGAAGACCATGATCTGGGGCGTGGCCAGCGTCGGCGGGACCATTCCCGATCACTGGATCGCCACCCTGTTCGAGGCAGTGGATGCAGGCCTCGATATCTGTGCGGGCACGCATTCGTCGCTTACCGAGATCCCGGGTCTCGCCGAAGCGGCAGCCGACAAAGGTGTCTCGCTGATCGACGTGAGGTCACCGCCACCGGGCTTGCCGGTCGGGACCGGTGTCAAAAGATCCGGTAAACGCCTGCTGACGATGGGTACGGACTGCGTCGTCGGCAAGAAATATACGGCACTGACGATCGCGAAAGAAATGCAGGATCGTGGGTGGAAAGCGGATTTCAGGGCAACCGGGCAGACGGGCATCATGATTGCCGGAAGCGGTATTCCGATCGATGCCGTCGTGTCGGATTTCGTGTCTGGCGCGGCGGAAGTCCTGTCGCCGGACAACGATGCGGATCACTGGGACGTCATCGAAGGGCAGGGCTCGCTGTTTCATCCCGGCTATGCCGCGGTGACACTCGGTCTGCTGCACGGATCGCAGCCGGATGCTTTCGTCATATGTCATGCAGCCGGCAGGCAGTTCGTCGAGGCGTTTCCCGAGTGTCCGTTACCGGACATACCGTCGCTGATCGAGCAGACGATCGTCTGCGGGCGCGTGACCAATGCCGATATCCGCTGCGCCGGCATCAGCGTCAATACCTCGACAATCGGTGAAGACGAGCGCAAGTCATACCTGCATGACCTCGCGGAGCAAACCGGATTGCCGTGCGTCGACCCGGTGGCGATTGGCGTCGGCCCGATCGTCGATTACGTGGAAAAGAATTTTTGACCGGAGTCGGCATGACATACGAAATCAAAGTCGAGGAAAAGGACTGGCTATTACGCAAGCCGTTCCAGATCTCGCGCGAAGTGCAGACGCATGCGAAGACGCTTCTCTGTCAAATTAGTGACGGCACGCACACGGGTTCGGGCGAAGCGACTGGCGTGACGTATAAAGGAGAAACGATTGCCTCGGTAAGGGAACAGATCGAGGCAGTCAGGTCGGAGATCGCAAATGGCATAAGCCGCAGCGAGTTGCAGCAACTGATGGATCCCGGTGGGGCGCGCAATGCCGTCGACTGCGCGCTGTGGGACCTCGAAGCGAAACAGGCCGGCAAGACGGTCTGGCAGATGCTCGGCTGGCAGCCACATGCAGTCACGACGGTTTACACGGTAGGCATCGACGAACCGGAAAACATGAAAAAAGATGCGGCAGCGCATGCCGATTTCCCGATCCTCAAGGTCAAAGTCGGCATCGGCGACCCCCTGGAGCAGATCGCTGCCATTCGCGAGGGTTCGCCCGACGCCGCGATCGTCATCGATGCCAACCAGGCCTGGACGGTCGAAGACCTCGATAAATACGCGGCAGGCCTGAAAGAACTGAACGTCGAAATGGTCGAGCAGCCGCTTGCCGCCGCGGATGACGAATCATTGCGGGAATACGAGTCGCTGATCCCGTTGTGCGCCGACGAATCCTGCGATACGCGCGCCGACCTCGACCGGCTCGCCGGGCTTTATGACATCGTCAACATCAAGCTCGACAAGACCGGCGGGCTCACGGAGGCGGTCGCGCTCGCCCTGCAGGCGGAATCCATGGGGTTCGGGCTGATGGTCGGCAACATGCTCGGCTCTTCACTCGCGATGGCACCGGCATTCGTCATCGCTCAGCGTTGCCGTTACGTCGACATCGACGGGCCACTACTGCAGGCCGAGGATTGCGAGCATCCGCTTGTCTATGAAAGGGGTAAAGTCGAGCCGTTCAGCCCACGCCTTTGGGGATAGGCATGACGATCAAAGACAGCTGGTTCCAGCGCTACCTGTTGCCAGGATTCATTTTCCAGTCGGTTATCATCGCCGGCGCTTATGGATCCGGCAAGGAGCTGGAGCAGTTCTTTCTCGGCTTGGGTCCCGTCGGCGGGCTGCTCGGCATGGCTGTCACGACCGTCATTTTCAGCATCGTGCTCATGGCTTCGTTCGAATTCGCCAGGCGATTCCGGCTCTTCGACTATCGCAGCTTCTTCAGGGCGCTGCTCGGTCGCGCCTGGTTTTTGTACGAAATCCTTTACGTACTGTTGATGATCCTCGTGATTTCCGTCGTCGGCGCCGCCGCCGGCGACATTTTGCGGGACACGTTCGGCTTGCCATCCTTCCTCGGCACTGCCGGTATCATGATCCTGATTGCGCTGCTCGTGTTTTACGGGACGCCGGCGGTGGAGCGGTTTCTCGCGCTGTGGTCTCTCATCCTTTATGCCACCTACTTCACGTTTCTGAGCTGGCACCTGGTACAGAACGGCGAACAGATCGTGAATAACCTGGGTGCCGTGGAATTGCGTTCTGGATGGTTGCAGAGTGGCGTCGCCTATTCCGGGTATAACCTTGCTGCAATACCGGCAATCCTGTTTTGCCTGCGCCATCTTCAACAACAGCGCGAAGCCCTTACCGCCGGATTTCTGGGCGGGCTCATCGCAATGTTGCCAGCCGCGCTCTTTTTCATCGCGATGATTGGCCAGTACGACGTGCTAGTCGCCGAGGAAACCGGGGGCAGGTTGCCGGTAACGATACTGATAAGTGCATTGAGCGGCGCTGATTTCTTTATTTATGTTTTTCCGATTGTGCTCTTTGGAACATTTGTCGAAACCGGTGCGGCGCTTATTCACGGAATGAACGAGCGCCTGGATCAGACGCTCGCGGAAAAGGGGATCCGCATGCCTTCCTGGATGCGGCCCGCTGTCGCGCTTACCGTATTATTCGTCGCGATCGTACTCGCTGACGCCGTGGGCATAACCGGGCTGGTTGCGCAGGGATATGGCACCATTACCTGGGGATTTCTGCTGGTTTACGTGTTGCCAATGCTGACCTATGGCGTCTGGTTATTGATGCGCCGTTCGTCAGAAAAATAACCGGGGCGCCTATGTTTGAATATTTTTTGAAAACAGGATTTCTTCCCGTCTCCCTGCTGTTGAGCGCAATGATCGTCGGCTGCGAAGCGCGTCAGGTAACAGTTGGCGCAACGCCGCCCGATTCGATCTATCACAACGGCAACGTGATCACCGGCGTCGACGGCGCCTACCGGGCGGAAGCGGTCGCAGTGCTCGATGGCAGGGTCGTAGGTATTGGATCGAACGCCGAAATCCTGTCGCTTGCGTCAGCAGAAAGCGAACTGATCGATCTCGGGGGCAACACGATGCTGCCCGGTCTTTTTGACAATCATGTGCACGCGGATGCAAGTCGCGTCCTGCTTATGGAATGGAAGGGCGGGCTCATCTCCAAGGTACCGGACTGGGTCAGGGAAGCCACGACGATTCCTGAATTGCAAAGCGCGTTGCGTAAGGAATCCGCGAGCCTTGGCGAAGACGAGTGGATCGTCGGCGCGCTCAGCCGAGAGGTGTGGCCGAATACGAATTTACCGACGCGAGCCGATCTTGACGGGGGCACGACATCGAATCCCGTGCTCCTCACCCGCGGGCCGCACACGACCGTCGTCAATTCAAGAGCACTCGAGCTGGCAGGAATAGACAGGACGACGACGTTTCCGGGTGGCGGTCACATCGGGCATGACGCGGACGGCGAACCTGACGGCCGGTTCTATGATTCAGCGCGGCGGCTGGTCAGCAGCGTGGCACCGGCGCGCGACGGTGGGGACATGAGCGACGACGAAGCGGTCGAAAAATTGCGGCAATTGCTGCTGCAGTTTGCGAGCACCGGCGTCACCAGCGTCAACGTTGCGGGCGTGCGGCCGAACAATCTGCGCCTGTTCCAGATTCTTTACGACCGCCATGGCGACGAGCTTCCCAGGGCGACCTTGCAGATCCGTATTCGGCCCGGATTCGATGCGTTCGATGATCTCGAGGAAAGTGTGCGCGTCGCCATCGCCGAGGTGGAAGGCCTCGGCTTCGTTAGCGGTTTCGGCAACGATCGATTGAGAATCGGCGCGATCAAGATGAGCATCGACGGCGGGCTCAGCGCACCGGCTTACTGGTCGCTCGAGGAATATGAGAATCGACCCGGTTATACCGGTGCAATTCGGATTCCCGCGGAGGCCTTCCACCCCGTCGCTCGTCGCGCACACGAACTGGGCTGGCAACTCGGTATTCACACGATGGGCGACGGCGCGGTCGAGATGGTCGTCGACGAACTGGAGAAAATTCTCGAAGAATTTCCGCGCGACGATCACCGGCATTACCTGCATCATGTCGCGGTCAAGCCTCCTGAAAGGACGATCCAAAAAATGGCGCGACTCGGCATCGGCGTCGCAAGCCAGCCGTCGTTCACGGTAGGCCTCGGCTCGTTCGCGGTCGAATCGCTGGCGGGAGTCCGCGAGGCGACGATGAACCCGACGAAGTCCCTGCAGGACGCCGGCGTCTGGTTGAGCTGGGGCTCGGACGGCGCGCCATACGGTCCGCGAGTGACTTTATGGACCGGCATCACGCGCAAGGGATGGGACGACAGGGTCTACGGCGCCGAGGAAGCGGTCAGCCGGGAGGAAGCGATTCGCCTGCATACCTGGGCGCCGGCCTACCAGACGTTCCTGGAAGACAAGCTCGGGACGATCGAGGAAGGCAAATACGCCGACTTTACCGTCGTCGGCGAAGACATCTTGACGATGGATGCCGACCGCATACGCTACCTGCCGATACTGCGCACGATTGTCGGCGGCCGCGAAATTTACTCCGCGAACTGATCCTGTCGACAGTTTTACCTGATCTGTTGATCCATGCGGACGATCGTCTGCAGCATGACGTTCGCCCCGTTCGTTATTTGCTCAGGGCTCGTGAATTCCGAGGGCGCGTGGCTGATGCCGCCCTTGCTCGGGACGAAGATCATGCCGATCGGTGCAATGTCTCTCAGGCTCTGTGCATCGTGTCCGGCGCCGCTCGGCATGTGCATCGCGCTCAGGCCCAAAGCGTCGGCGCTTTCCTGGACCATGTTCTTGATTCTCTCGTCGGTGATCGCGGCCGGCGATTCGTAGTACTGGTCGAAAACGATCCGCGTGTCCGTTTCCTCGGCTATCCTCAGTCCGGCCTGGCGCACGCGCTCGAACAGCGTGCCGACCTTGTCCATATCGAGGTCGCGGATCTCCAGGCTCAGGGCCGTCCGACCTGCAATGACATTCGGCACGTCGGGAAATGCCTTAACGCGGCCGACCGTGCCGACCTGGCGCCCGGGTTCCGCCGTAATTATTCTTCGCACCTCGGCGATCAGTAGTGCAGCGGCATACAGCGCGTCCTGGCGCTGATCCATGGGCGTCGTGCCCGCGTGGTTGGCGAAACCATCGACAGTGATGTTCCAGCGCCGGATGCCGACGATGCCCTGTACGACGCCGATCGAGGTGTTTCCGGCCTCCAGGAACGCCCCTTGCTCGATGTGCAATTCAATGTAACTCGAAATGTCGCCGGCTTGCCTGACGTTCTCGGATAATGCTTCCGGTTTGCCGCCGATAAATCGCAGGCCATCGCCGATGGTTTTCTCGCCGAGGCTTTTGAGCTCGAATTCCCGTTCCTCGACAGAGCCCATGTAGGAGCGACTCCCCGTCTTGCCGCCTTCTTCGTTCGACCAGACGACGATCTCGAGCGGGTGATCGAGTTGATAATCGTTCTCGTGCAGCGCGCGCGCCACTTCGATCGCCGACATCACGCCGACCACGCCGTCGTAGTGACCGCCATTCGGTACCGAATCGATATGAGAGCCGGAAACGATCGGTGCGAGACCCCCGACTTTGCCTTCGCGCCGGCCGACGAGGTTGCCGGCGACGTCGATGCGCGGCATCAGTCCGGCCTCCAGCATGAGCGACGAGAGGTAGGACAGGGCCACGCGATTTTCATCGCTAAACGCGACCCGCGTCGAACCGCCGGTCTCGCTCATGCCGAAAGTCTTCATATGTTCCATCGTCGCGTTAAGGCGCTCGCCGTTTACCCGAATATCGGCGGAAGTGCTTTCTGCTGCGCGGACCATCTCGCCATTGCTGAGTGCTACGAGGACAAACAGGGCTGCTATGCTAGGTTTCATGATTGAAGGATTCGATATTGATTCTTAGACTGCGCAAGACAGACTATGGCATTTCGATGCGAACGTCATTTAAACACATTTTTGCGTATCCGCTGATCATAGCAGGCATTTTGGCAGCCCTGGCCGTAACGCGGACTGTTCAGGATTAATGTGATATCGAAGCGAGTTCGCTATCATTCATGCGCGCCGAATAACAAGAATGGGGGAGTCAATGTGAGCGTATTCAATACCCGAGGCACGATGTGCCGGCTTCTTACGGCAGTGGCAATTATCGTATGTGGCCTGCCGATCCAGGCCCAGGACGAGGAGCCACAGATGATACCTGCGCCGGACCGCAATCCGGGTGAAGGTGAGGGTCCGTTCGCAAGGCTGATTATTCGCGGCGCCACACTGATCGACGGAACCGGCGCGCCACCGATCGGACCGGTCGATATTGTCATCGAGAACAATCGCATTGCCGAAGTCGAATCGGTTGGTTACCCGGGCCTCGAGATTGACGAGGAAGAGCGCCCCAAGGATGCGACACGGGAAATCGACGCGCACGGCTCCTGGGTCATGCCTGGAATCGTCGACATGCATACGCACACCGGCGGCAGCACCAAGGCGCCGGAGGCCGAATACAGTTACAAGCTGTGGATGGGGCACGGCATCACGACGGTGCGCGGCGTGCCGAGTGGCCGGATGGAATTCTCCCTGTCCGAAAAGGCGCGCAGCGCGCGCAATGAAATCGTCGCGCCACGGATCTTTTCCTATCACCGCATGGGATCGGGAGAGCAATACGAGGACGTGCAAATCCTGACACCGGACGAAGCGCGAAACTGGGTGCGATATGCGGCCAGACAGGGAACAGATGGGCTGAAGCTCGGCGCCTACCGGCCGGCAATCATGAAAGCGCTGATCGAGGAAGCGCAGGAGCAGGGTCTCGGCACGACGGCGCATCTGGGACAACTCGGCGTCGCGCAGATGAACATGCAGGACGCCGCACGCTTAGGGCTAGGGACTGCCACGCATTACTATGGCCTGTTCGAGGCGATGTACGAAGAGCACGACGTACAGCCGTGGCCTACCGACATGAATTACAACAATGAGCAGCACCGCTTCGGCCAGGTCGCGCGGCAATGGAAGCTGGTTGCTGGTCGTGGTTCGGAAAAATGGAACGCCTTGCTGGAGGAGTTCAGGTCGCTCGACTTCACGCTCGATCCGACATTCACGATTTATTCCGCGGGTCGCGATGTGATGCGCGCGCGCAATGCCGACTGGCACGACATTTACACCTTGCCGACTCAGTGGGACTTTTACACGCCTAATCGCGAAAGCCACGGCGCTTACTGGTTCGACTGGACGACGGCTGACGAGATCGCATGGAAAAATTTCTACCGGGTATGGATGCAGTTCGTCAACGACTATAAGAACAGGGGCGGTCGCGTCACCGTCGGGTCGGATTCCGGCTTTATCTACCAGCTATACGGCTTCGGCACCATACTCGAAATGGAAATGCTGCAGGAAGCCGGATTCCACCCGCTCGAAGTCATTCGTTCGGCGACGATGTACGGGGCGCAGGCGCTGCACAATCCGAAAGGCCAGGAGATACAGTTCGGTGTCATTCGTCCCGGCTTGCTCGCCGACCTCATCATCATCGACGAAAACCCGGTCGCCAACATGAAAGTGCTGTACGGCACCGGCGCGGTGCGGCTGAACGACGAGACCGGTCAGCCGGAGCGCGTGGGCGGCGTCAGGTACACGATCAAGGACGGCATCGTCTATGACGCCAAGCAGCTCCTGGCCGACGTCGCCGCCATGGTCGACAAGCAAAAGGCGGAACTCGGCGAGCTCAAGAAGTACTGAGCTCGCCGGTGTCTCTATTCGATCGTTGCCGAATGCAGCGCGTTGAATAACAGCTTGTAGGTTCCCCTCGGCTGGCCACGGAACTGTGGACGGAAGCCGAACAGGACGACCTCGCCTTCACCGTGCGGCACACGTGCCATCGCAGTCTTTGCCGCGATGTGTTCGGCGCCAGTCGCCCAGCCGCTCATCAGTACCTGTTCGGCATCCTCGGCATAATTGACGATGCTGTCATAGAGCGGTTCTGTCGGCATCGGGTTGAGCGGCCGGTGGCCCCGCACGACTTCCTGGCAGTGACGCTGGTTCAGAAGGTCGTCGACGCAGCCGGCCTGACCAAGAACGGCAAACGCCGCACCGTTGACGAAGTTCAACGCAACCTCGCCTTCCATTCCATAGCCCAGCGCATCGTTCGTATCGACGGTCGCGCGCAACAGTGAACCCGGAATCGAAAAATCCTGTCCTGATGCGCCGTCGACGATATTGCGAACCGGCAATCCGAACTGGCTGATGGCAAAGCTGCTCGCGTCGCCAAGCGTCACGACGGTGCCGCCGGACTGAACGAATTGCTGCAGCGCGTATGCGCCCTCGAGTCCGAGACCGCCCACGTACTCATCGGGCATCGTTCCGGGCGCATGCCCTGTAAGGATCTTGTCGACGCTGTTCTTGAAATACAGCCGCGCATCCGTATGTGGCAGGACGATCGCGTCGAATTGCGAGAGAGCGCCTGCGCGAATATCCCTGTCATGGAGCGTTACCGGATCGAAACCGTATTCCTCGAGCAGCCAGCGCGTCCAGCCTTCGTCCATGAAAGCGACATAGGACTTGTAGAGACCGACCCTGGGCTTCGACAGCGTGGACTTGCCGGCAGAAGGGTCCGAGCCGAGGCCGACGAAATCGACGCCGAGCGAGCGGGCCAGTTCCTCGACGCGTGCCGCGGTGTCGTCACCGGACGACTCGATGNNGCGCGAAACGGCCCGTTCGACCAGTGTACGGTCACACCGTCGCTAAGCAGGGCATTGACGGCCTTTACACTGGCATTCTGTGCATGGCTGAGCGCGTAACCGAAACGACCGCGACCGCTGACGGAGCCTGGATCGACCGTAATCGTACCCTCGAGACGGGTTGCGTCCACATCGATGTCCTCGCTGACCTTGTCAACGGTGACACCCATCTGCATCGGCAGGGTCCACCCGGCGATATCGTATGGCGGCTTGCTCTGGCCGCT
>JABAOE010007467.1_pt6 | contig 10843 bp, 11 predicted proteins | sample 7062141 | NCBI WGS metagenome assembly JABAOE01 (sample SAMN14538627, study PRJNA623070) | marine sediment metagenome | biome: marine biome [ENVO:00000428]; feature: marine pelagic biome [ENVO:01000023]; material: deep marine sediment [ENVO:00002113] | place: India: Gulf of Khambhat ...
CGACCTGGTGACGCGCACGTGTGCACCGGCGTTCTGTGTGATGACCGCAGACAAAGACGACCCCCGCTTCGACGAGTTCTACCGGGACGGCAACGAGGTGCGGATGTTCACAGCGCTGTTCGTCACGGACATGCCTTCGTACACCGGGCTCGGCTTCGAGGTCCGCGACGTCCACCGGGAGCCGGTCGAGAACGAGCGCTACACGAAGTTGTTCGTGTTCCGCGAGGAGGGGGAATCGAATGTGTACCCCTCGAAGGCACGGCACGGCGAGGACTTCATCTGGGGCGAGAACGAAGCCTTGTTCGAGCGTCTGACCGCGCTGCGCCGCTACGCCGAGACGGTCCTTCCAGAGATCGCCTCCGCGACGACGCGATGGCTCGTGCCGCCGGACGCTACGACGGAACGGGGCACAGCAGCCTGGACTCAGGCCGACGGTGCCTCACACCTCTTCGTCGCCAACTACGACCTGGAGGCTCCCGCCGGCTACTTCGGCATCCCCGGACTCGACCCGGAGTGCACCCTCCACCTCGAATTCTCCACCGCCGGGCCCGTCCCCGCCACAGCTCGACCGATTGCGTCCAACGGCTTCTTCCACCGAATCGAAAGGATGGGCCCGGCTGAGGGCCGGGTCTATCGGGTGGCCCCGGGCGCTTCGCCGGCGGCCGATTCGACCAGCTGAAGCGTGCGGTAGCGGATCTGTTCGGCAAGCGAGATCGACGTCGTGGTCCGATCGACACCCGGGATCCTGAGGATGCGCTCGACCACTTCCATGATCTGTGCGTTCGACGCGGCCGCGATACGCACCAGCAGGTCGCCCTGGCCGGCAACGGTGTGCACCTCGATCACTTCGGGAATCGACCGGAGCCGGTCGACGACCGCACCGAAGGTGCCCTGGACCACGTCGATGGTCGAAAACGCGGTCACATCGAACCCGATGGCCGCCAGGTCGATGTCGGGACCGAAGCCGAGGACCACGCCCTGATCGCGAAGGCGCGCCAGCCGTGCGTACACCGTGTTGCGAGCCACCCGGAGTCGTCGCGCGGTCTCGAGAATCGATGACCGGGGATGCTCCGCGAGGTCACGGAGAAGTCGCGAATCCAAGGCATCGATGCGATATCCAGACTGTGCAGCCATGTCCAGGAGTGCTTCTCCATTCTTGCGCAGTTTGTTCAGCATATCTGATCTTCATTGACAACACGACGACTATCACGCATTGTCAATAAGCAGACTGTGCCATAGGAACGGCGCGTGGGGCCGTATGGCGGAGGAGCAAGGAGACGAGCAGCCGCGTGCCGAGGTTCCGAGCAGATCTCGAGCGAATCCCGACCTACGACCCGGGCAAGCCGATCGATCAGGTCTCTCGCGAACTCGGCATCACAGAGGTCGTCAAACTGGCCTCCAACGAGTCCCCGCAGGGGCCATTCCCAGAAGTGGAAGAGGCCATCGCCTCCGCCGTAGCTGATGTGAACCGCTACCCCGAGACGACGGCGTACTACCTCGCCGAGGCCCTTGCCGAGCACCACGACGTCGCATTCGACGAGGTGTGGGTCGGCCCGGGCAGCACCTCGATCCTGGCGACGATCGCGCTGTCAACGCTCCCCGGTGGACGTTCTGCCGTGTTCGCCGACCCGTCGTTCGTCATGTACCCGATCGCCACTGCGATCGCGGGCGGCACACCCGTCCCGGTTCCCCTCGACGGTGAGTACCGGCACGACCCCGAGGCGATGGCGGCGGCGGTTCGAGAAGACACGGGCTCTACTACTGCAACCCGAACAATCCCACCGGCACCCACACCTCCGCCGACGCCGTCACCCGTTTGGTCGCAACGGTGCCCGTCGATGTCACCGTGGTGGTCGACGAGGCGTACTTCGAGTACGTCACCGCGCCCGATCACGCTACCGCCATCCCCCTCGCCCTCGATCGAGACAACGTCGTCGTGACGCGCACCTTCTCGAAGATCTACGGCCTGGCGGGGCTCCGCGTCGGCTATGCGATCGGCAACGCAAGGACGCTGCGGGATCTCTCCCGCCCTCAGGCACCCTTTGCGGTCACGTCCACCGCACAGGCCGCAGCCACCGAGGCCCTCCGCCACCAAGACCAGGTGGCGGCACGCGTCAAGGAGAACGCCCTCGGTCGCGATCAGCTCGCTGCAGGGCTGCGGGGGCGCGGGCTCCTCGCCATCGACAGCCAGACGAACTTCGTTCTGTTCCGCCCCGCCGGGGACGCCACCGCCCTCGGGAACGCACTCCTGCACACCGGCGTGATCGTGCGGCCGATGGGGCCCTGGATCCGCGTCAGCGTGGGGACCGAAGCGGAGAACGACCGATTTCTCTCAGCACTCGACGAGGTGACTTCATGACCGAGATGCTCCAGATCCTCGCACCCGACGGCTCACTCGTCGGACCGATGCCCGATCTCGAGGACAAGCAGCTCGTCGAGATGTACGACCTGATGGTGCGCAGCCGTGACTTCGACCGCCGCGCCACGGCCGCACAGCGACAGGGCCGCATCGGCACCTATCCGATGCTCGAGGGTCACGAGGCCATGCAGATCGGGTCCATCGTGGCGCTGCGCCCCACCGACTTCGTCTACCCCGGGTACCGCGAGCACGGCATGCAGATCGCCCGCGGCATGCCGCTCCACGTGATCTTGTCGTACTGGAGGGGAATGCCCACCGTGGACTGGGACGTCCACCGGTACCGCACCATGACCACCACAGTGCCCATCGCCTCGCAGCTCCCCCACGCCGTCGGCCATGCCTATGCGGCGCAACGGCGGGGGGAGGACACCGTCACTGCCACCTACTTCGGCGACGGTGGGACGTCGGAGACGGACTTCCACTCTGCCCTCAACTTCGCGGGTGTGTGGAAGACCCCCACCGTGTTCCTCTGCGCCAACAACCTGTATGCGATCTCCGTGCCGTTCTCCAAGCAGACGGCTGCACGCTCGATCGCCGACAAGGCTCCGGCCTACGGCATGCCGGGTGTGCGCGTGGACGGCATGGACGCCCTCGCCATGTACGCCGTCACGGCAGAGGCGGCGGAGCGGGCGAGGAGCGGCGAGGGCCCCACCCTCATCGAGGCGATGTGCTACCGCTTCGGCCCCCATGCCACGGCGGACGACGCCCGGCTCTACCGAGATGAGGCCGAGGAGGAGGACTGGCGAGCGCAAGACCCGGTGACGAGGTTCCGAGCCTTCCTGGAGGCACGCGGGCTGTGGGACGACGAGAGGGAGCGTGCCGTGCTGGCCGACGCCGGCACGGCCTTCGACGCCGCGCTGGCACGACTGGAGGACATGGGTGCCCCGGGGCGGGACGACATCATCCGTCATGCCTATCACCGGATCCCGCGCCCCCTGGTTCGCCAGCTGAACGCCCTCGAGCGCGGCGCCGGCGAAACGCCGACCGAGTTCTCCGCCGACGAGCTCGTCGCACTCGCGGACGAGCGGATCCCGGAAGGACCCACCGAGCGGTGGACGATGGCCGAGGCGATCAACGCCGCACTCCACGAGGCAATGGAGCGTGACGAGACGACGATCGTGCTCGGCGAGGACGTCGGTCTCGCCGGAGGCGTGTTCCGCATCACCGCCGGTCTCCAAGAGGCCTACGGGGAGGAGCGGGTCATCGACACTCCGTTGAACGAGTCGGGCATCGTCGGCACCGCCGTCGGCATGGCGATCTCGGGCGCCCGCCCGATCGCCGAGATCCAGTTCGACGGGTTCGTCTACGCCGGCTTCGACCAGATGATGAGCCACGTCGGCCGGATCCGGTTCCGCACCCGGGGCCACGCGACGCTGCCCCTCGTCATCCGCTGGCCGAACGGCGCCGGCATCGGCGCCCACGAGATGCATTGCGACAGCCCGGAAGCGCTGTTCGCCCACGCTCCAGGCCACACCGTCGTCGTGCCCTCGACGCCGTACGACGCCAAGGGGCTCCTCGCCGCGGCGATCCAGTCCGACGACCCGGTCTTGTTCCTCGAGCCGAAGGTGCTCTACCGCGCCGGCCGCGAGGACGTCCCCGTCGAGCACTACACGATCCCCCTCGGCACCGCTCGCACGCGGAGGGAGGGAGACGACCTCACCTTGGTGACGTACGGTGGCATGGTGCCCCAGGCGCTCGAGGCCGCGGAGCGAGCAGCGGCGAACGGGGCATCGGTCGAGGTCATCGATCTGAGGACGATCTTCCCCTGGGACGAAGCTGCGGTCGCCGCGTCCGTCGAGAAGACGGGACGGCTCCTCGTCGTCCAGGAGCCGCAACGAACCGCCGGCATCGGTGCCGAGATCGCGGCCCAGATCGGCGAGGTGTGCGGCTACTCGCTCGTCGCACCGGTCCGCCGGCTCAGTACCGCCGACGCGCCCTGGCCGCAGTACTTCATCGAGCGGCACGCGATCCTCACCGCCGACCACATCACCACGGCGATCGACGAGACGGTGATGTCATGACGGATGGAGGAGCGGAGCGACGCCGCCCGGCACCGCCGCTGCGGCACGGGTGCAGGAGGGCCGGCGGGTGGCATACGAGCTGAGGCTGCCGGACATCGGCGAGGGCCTCACCGAAGCCGAGGTGGTCTCGTGGCAGGTTGCCGAGGGCGACGTCGTCACGACGAATCAGCCCCTCGTCGAGGTCGAGACCGACAAGGCCGTCGTCGAGATTCCGTCGCCGCGCGCCGGCGTCGTGCTGCACCTCGGGGCCGCCGTCGGGGAGACGATCGCGGTCGGCCACCTCCTCGCCGTCATCGGTGAGCAAGGAGAGGCGTGGGCGTCCGACGCGGTCGTTCCTGAGGAGCCGCCGGATCCGGCCGTACCGGTGTCCCCCGCAGGCGCCCCTCCGGCGGCGCGGGCCGTGCCGCTCGTGCGCAAGCTCGCCCGCGACCTCGGTGTCGATCTCGCCGCGGTCACCGGGACGGGCGCCGCCGGTCAGATCACCCGCGAAGACGTCGAACGCGCCGCCGGGGCAGAGCCCGCCGCCGGGTCCCTGAGCAAGCTGCGGCGGACGATCGCGGAGCACATGGCGAGGTCGTGGGCCGAGATCCCCCACGTCACCGTCTGGGGCCCCGCCGACGCCACCAACCTCCTCGCCACCCACCGGCGAACGGGCCACCCCATCGATGCGCTGCTCGTTGCGGCGGTCCTCCCCGCCCTCGCCGATCACCCCGACTTCTCGGCGACCTTCGACGGGACGACGTTGCGCCGGACCTCGCAGCCGTCGATCGGCATCGCGGTCGACACCGAGGCCGGTCTCGTCGTCGCGGTGGTCCACGGCGCCGCAACCTACGACCGCGACACGCTGGCCGGTGAGGTCGAGCGGCTCATCGAAGGCGCGACACGGCGTAGCCTCGGCGCCGACGAGCTGCGGGGCCAGACGTTCACGATCACAAACGTAGGAGCGGTCGGAGGCGGCTACGGCACCCCGATCATCCCCCACGGGACCACCGCCATCCTCTCCGTCGGCAGGGCGCAGGACGAGGTCGTCGCTCGCGACGGCACGCCGGTGGTCGCACCCGTCGTCCCCCTCGCCCTCTCCTTCGACCATCGGGTCATCGATGGTGCCGCCGCGGCACGCTTTCTCAACCGCGTCACCGCCGAGATCGAGAACTTCGCCTAGGGACGTAGGGGTCTTCCCCCATAGGCGGGCGCTCGGACCCGGCGTACGTTCGCGACATGAACGACAGGCCGAGCCAGGCGAGCCGCCGCGATCGTGATCCCGCGCCCGACGTCGCGGCACGACTCCGCTCCTGGCACGAGGCCGGGCTCATCGACACCGGCCAGCTCACCGACATCCTCGAGTTCGAGCGCTCGGGACACACCGCCACCCTCACTGCGTCGCGGTACGGACGGCTGCTCACCATCATCGGCGCCCTGGGGGCCGTCCTGATCGGCGTCGGCGTGATCCTCTTCGTCGGATCGAACTGGCAAGGAATCCCGGGTGGGCTCAAGCTCGCCATGCTCATCGCCCTCGTAACGGCAGCATACGGAGCCGGCTGGGCGCTGCGATACAAGGCCGCTTATCCCCGTCTCGGAAGCTCCCTGATGCTCCTCGGCGCCTTCGCGTACGGAGCAGCCATCTTCCTCGTCGGCCAGGCGTATCACATGCCGCTCGACGACCCGAACCTCATGCTGCTGTGGCTCCTGCCCCTCCCACCGATCGCCTACCTCACCCGGTCCGGGGCAATGCTCCTGCTCGCCGTCGCTGTCGGCTACGGAGCGCTCGGATACCGGATCGCGACATGGGTGGACGTGGGGCGGACGCCGCTGGTCGTGCCGGCCGTGTACCTCGCGGTCGGTGCGGTGCTCCTCGCAGTGGGGTATGCGCACGAGCGAATACCACGACTCGAAGCCCTGGCGGGCCCATATCGAGTCGCCGGCGCCGCCACCAGCGCTGCGTTCCTGTTCGTCATGAGTTTCCGGGGGTGGTACGACTTCGGGTCGACCGGGTCGAACGCCGCCCTCCCCGCCTCGCTTCTCGTCGCTCTCGGTGCCGCGGTGCTGTCGTGCGCAGCCGCGCTCCTCACGGCGACGCGAACCGAGGCCAGCTCGGCGAGATCGGCGCTCGAGATCGGAGCCACCATCGTCCTCCTCGCAGTTGCCGCTCTCCTGGCGGCGTCGCCCGCCGCCCCATCCGTCGTCTACTTCGCGATCCTCAACCTCGCACTCGTCCTCTTCATCTCCTGGCTCATCGCAGTCGGCCTCCTCAGGGGCCGCGCCACGCCGGTGAACGTGGGTGTCGCCGTCTTCGCCGTGACGATCGTCGCCCGCTATCTGGAGATCGGGCTCGGGATGATGGGGACGTCGATGTCATTCCTCGTGACCGGCGCCGTTCTCACCCTGCTCGCCTATGTGCTGGAGCGAGGGCGGCGCGGCCTCGTGTCCACCCTCGAAGCCGGAAGGATCGGACATGTCGCGTAAGGCCCGATGGGGGTTCCTGGCGCTCGTCGCCTTCCAGATACTCGTACTCGTCGGCATCGCAGGGGCCGCAGAGCTTCGGCTGCGTAACGGCCGCGAAGTCGTCCTCCAGACGACGCCGGTCGACCCCCGCGACCCGTTCCGCGGCGACTATGTGACCCTCCGCTACGAGATCTCCACAATCCACGCTGGATTCGACCGCTACGAGGTCGGCGACACCGTCTTCGTTCGTCTCCTCAGAGAAGGCGCCGCATGGAGCGCCGCCGGCGCGAGCCCCGAGCTGCGCACCGGCGACGAGCCGACGATCAGAGGAACCGTGAGCGCGGTTCGCCGAGACACCGTCCTCGAGGTCGTCTACGGGATCGAGGCCTACTTCGTGCCGGAGGGCAGAGGATTCGAGATCGAGACGGCAGACGACGTCGACGTCGTCGTCGCAGTCGATGGGACGGGTCGTGCGGCCATCAAGCACCTCATCGTCGACGGAGACGTCTGGGTCCCATGACCCGCAGCGTGGCCGGCGGCTCATCGACACCCGGCCCCGGTACCGGTACCTCGGATCGCTGCGTCGCGGCCGACCAAACTTCACGGCCGACCCGGCTCAGACGAGCCTCGACTCGCGCTCGGCGGGGAGCTCACCGGCGAACGGCGGCGAAATGCGGCGAAACCACTCGGTGCCCCAGACCCGTTCCCAGACGTCGTCGGGCATCGCCAGGAACCAGGAGTCCTCGGTGATCTGGCTGGCGTGGGCGAGCATGGCGGCCCGCTTCGCCCCGAGGTGGGCGGACACGTCGATCGCCGTCGTGATCTCCGAGTCGGGGAGTCCGATCTCCTCCAGCCGGCCGTCCTCGTCCGCAGGACCGACGTCATCGCCGGCGGCGCGGGCCGCGGCGCGCAGCTCCCTCACCACGTCGCGGTTGATCGTCGCCTCGTAGACGCGGGCGGTGCCCGCCAGCCGTGCCGCCCGGTGGCCCACGCGGTGCACCTGGATGTGGTCGGGATGGCCGTACCCCCCGTGGTCGTCGTAGACGGTGAGGACGTCTGCGGCCTCGTCGTCGAGAACGCCGCGCAGACGCCCCGCCGCTTCGTCAACGTCGGCTTGCCAGAAGCACGACGGGTCGCCGTTCGCCGGCTCGCCCATCATCCCCGAGTCGCGATAGCCGAGGAAGACCACCCGGCTCACCCCGAGCACGGCGGCAGCGTCCTCGGTCTCTGCCCTTCGCAGTTGCCCGAGGTCTTGGCCGGCGGCAAGCACGCCATCGTCCACCTCACCCTCCTCGCCGGAGGTGGCGACGACAAGCACGACACGATGGCCACTCGCCGCGTTGAGGGCCATCGTCCCGCCGGTCGAGATCGCCTCGTCATCGGGGTGGGCGTGAAAGAAGACGAGCGTGGCCACGAGACCCTCCCGGCAACGGATCGGAGAACGGGCAGGCTACCCGGGGACCGCCGGGGCCCCAACGCACGGAGACCCGCCACGAGGGCGGGTCTCCCACGTTCGAACTCGCCGGTGTGGATCACCCTGACATCGGTTTACGTATGTCCGGCACCGGAATGCAAGTTCAATCGGCACTGTGTATATCGGCATTCCCGGCCCGAAGATCAAGCCCAAAACCGATGGGGGCGACGATGCGGTAGCGTGCCGGCCAGCCGACCGGGAGTGCCAGATGTTCGACCCGACCGCCTGGTTTTGGGGGCTCGGCGTCATCCTCGCCATCGCTCTGGCCACGTGGGTCATCAGCCTTCCGTTGCGCAACGCGAGCATCGTGGACTCGGTGTGGTCGCTGCTCTTCGTCGCCGCCGCGTTCACCTATGCCGCCACCACCGAGGCGCCGGGGGGAGGCCGGCGCTGGCTGATTCTCGTCCTCGTCACCGTCTGGGGACTCCGCCTCGCCGGCTACATCACGATCCGCAACCACGGCAAAGGCGAGGACAAGCGTTACCAGGCAATGCGGCGCAAGCAGGGCCCTGCCTTCCCGCTCAAGAGCGCGGCCACCGTGTTCGGGCTCCAGGGCCTGCTGGCGTGGGTGGTGTCGTTGCCGCTCCTCGGCGCCGTCAACGGGTCAGGGGGCATCAACGCCCTCGACATCGCCGGCGCTGCGCTGTGGGTCGTCGGGTTCGTCTTCGAGGCCGGTGGCGATCTCCAGCTGGCGAGGTTCAAGGCGGACCCGGCGAATGCGGGCAAGGTCATGGACAGCGGTCTCTGGCGCTATACCCGCCACCCCAACTACTTCGGGGACTTCACCCAGTGGTGGGCGTTCTACCTCATCGCCCTCGCCGGCGGGGCGTGGTGGGCGCTCCCCGGGCCGGTGGTGATGAGCTGGCTCCTGCTTCGCGTCTCCGGCGTGACGTTGCTCGAACGGGGCCTCGAAAAGACCCGGCCCCGCTACGCCGAGTACGTTGCGACGACCAACGCGTTCTTCCCCGGCCCCCGTAGGGAGGCGAGCTGACGGTCAGCACGAATCGGCGAGCGGCGACAGGAAGCGGTTGCGCGGCGCCGTGAGCAGCGGCTGCGGCAGCCGGCATCGCTCGACGGCGATGTCACGGGCCCCGAGCGCCGCGGCGATCCGATCCGCCTCGTCGCCGATCGCCGACCAGGTGGAGTCATCGAACTCGTCGAACGGGGCGACCTTGGCGGCGAGGGTGTCGAGCCCGTCGAGCTGCCACAGCCCGGCCGCAACCCCGTCGACGATGACAACCGACGTTGCGTTGCCGAGACGGTCGTAGACGTGGTCGCGGCGATCTTCGGGGACGATCCGAGCGCGGTCGACGTGGCCGATGAGCGCCGTGTCCCACACCGGCAGGAGCCGCACTCCCGCCGGCGGCTCGACGCTTCGCCGCCCGCCGATGGCCAGCATCGGCCCCCGAGCCGTGTCAACTTCGTCCGGCTCCGCCGATGCCATGGCGGCTCGCGCCGCGGCGACGGTGAGACCGGACCACCACCGGAAGTCGTCGACTGTGGCCGGGGCGTGCGCCTCCAGGTACCACCGGGCGAGCCGCACCCGGGCCGCCTCGCCGTCGAGGGGGGGCAGCGGCTCAGCGAGCCATTCCTCCCATCGGGCGTAGGTGAACCGGTTACTCCGCCAGCTCCCCTGAACTCTGGCGCGCACGATCCTGCCCTCGGCGGCCATGAGGGCGATGAGGTACTTCAAGTTGTCGGCGACGGCGCCAGTGGGGGCGAGAGCGCGGCGGATGTCTGCGGCGGAAAGATCACCCCCATCGAGCACCTCTTCGACCCGGCCGGCCCACCGGTCGACGGCGGCCGGGCCGAGCACCCCCCGCAAGGTGGCGACGAAGCCGCGCACGGCGAGCTCGCGCGTGGCGGCGACGACGACCGGCAGCATCGGCCTGGGGATCATGTACAAGGACGCCCGCATCGCCCGCACCCGTACGAGCTCGCGGGTCTCGTAGAGGGCGTGGTCGAGACCGGCACGCTCGAAACCACCGAGCCGGGCGACGAGTGACAGGTAGCACGTCGGAGCCATGCCATAGAGGCCGCCCGCCGCGCCGACGACGGAGGGGAGATCGTCGCCGCTGCGTTCGAAGCCCTGGCGCGCCCAGTAGGTCGCGCTGAGGTCGCCGCTCACCCGGGTCAGCGTAGAACCGACCCGGGTGGGCCGCCGCGGTGCCGTCAGCGCTGCTCGGCCGCTTTCCGCTCGAGCTTCGCCATCGCCAGCGACGCAACGATGACGATGAGGACGATGGAGGCGGCAAGGGCGAGAGCCAGGCCGGGGTTCGACGGCGAGGACCGCGCGATCACCCCCGAGGCAGTGTCGGCCGCCGGGGGCCCATCGGCGGCGGCCGGCCCGGCGGCGTCCGATCCACCGTCGACGGCCGCTCCGGGTCCGTCCCCCCCAGCGCCGCTCGAGGCGTCACCCGCCGACCTGGAGGCGGCGAGGACGACGATGGTTCCGGTCATCTCGGGATGGATCGTGCAGAAGTACTC
>JABAOE010013067.1_pt2 | contig 10841 bp, 10 predicted proteins | sample 7062141 | NCBI WGS metagenome assembly JABAOE01 (sample SAMN14538627, study PRJNA623070) | marine sediment metagenome | biome: marine biome [ENVO:00000428]; feature: marine pelagic biome [ENVO:01000023]; material: deep marine sediment [ENVO:00002113] | place: India: Gulf of Khambhat ...
GATACTGTGATTCGGAGAAAGATAGTCGACAGAGTTGACCTGCAAGGAATGATTGAGCTCCCAAAAGGTCAAAAGTATCCCGACCCCGCATTTTCCAAGGTGCCCGCTCTTGAGAGCTATACCAAGTCGGACATCGAGCGACGCCTCCTCTCGCTCTGGCGCTCGTTCAGGGGTGTCGGTTCACCTTTTATCCTACCACCGGGAACACCTCCAGAGCGGGTGAAGGTTCTCCAAACGGCATTTCGGAATGCTCTCCGTGACCCGTTGTTCCGTAAAGAGTGGAAAACGCTCACAGGTCAGGAAGCTACACCTCTGATGCCGGAGGAGCTGGAAAAGCTTGTGAAAAATCGCCCGCAGGATCGTGAGGCCATTAAGCTATTCAAAGTCCTCGCCGGTCCAGCACCGTTGCCGACACCGCCGAGGTAAAGTTTTCCTATTCGACACTAGTGGAACGTATAAACCTGGGAGCCGAGCTTAGGCATGGCCCTTTTGCATTAAGCATGCTCCTATGAAGACTCAACACTTGCTCGATGGACGCCATTGTCAGCGTTCATGTCTGATCACTCTGCAGCACCACGTGGACCCGTTCTAACTGAGTCACCTGGGTTAGAGTCGATACGGTATCAGCCGTAACCAACCACCCTCGGCAAGCAATTTGCTGTCTCTTATAGATAAGTTTATGGAGGCTCTCTTCAATCCCTGAGAAAAGCGGGGGAAGGGGACCGAAATGCCCACAAAAATAGATACTTAGGGCACTTATGGAGGCGGCATGAAACTATACCAATGGCTTGTCGTGGGGCTCAGCCTGCCCATTTTTGTTGGCTGCGCCAGTAATGTGAACCTGATTCAGTACCACCAGGGCATGGCCCGTTGGGACGACACCCCGGCTCAGCTGGAAGCCAGATACAAGGAAAACCTCGGGCTCTACACAGAAATTATCAATGCCACCTCGGCGCCCAATCTGGCTCCTTATCCAACCATGCAATCAAACCTGGATTCCATGAAACGGTACGCGGATCAGGCCAGAAGAGAGCTTCGGAATATTCATCGGGCCAAGAAAAACTTCCAGTCTTACGCCTATAGCCAGAGGACGGTAACTTCCAAGGAGGAGATCGCGTGGGCCGAATTCGAAAAGCAGCGCGCCGAATACGCGGCCTATCACGCGGCGATGAGCTCCCACGTGGGCGGCTTCAACCGGGCCTTAAAATCCTTTCACCGATCCATGAGAGTTCACGATATCAAAAAGACCAGCAACCAGGAATTGCGTGCACAGGTGGATGGCATGATGGAGAACTTCAATCGCGAGTCCAGGCGCATGGAAGAGTCTATGGCCGACAAGGTATCCCGAATGGCTTTCGGAAGGCTTCGGGGTGGCCCGGCGTTGAATCGGCGACGTCGCTATATATTAAGGGAAATGGACGATGTTTTGACTTCACTGCCTCCACTAAGGCTCAACATGTCCTTGCTTGACGAAAGCGCCAGTGTAGAGCTTTCCGGCCACAAACACTTCTGGACGGGTCCCGGTATGACTCGAACCCCCAGTGTTGTGGCCCGGGTTGCACGCACCTACAAAGAATTCAAAAAAGTCCAGATTCGTTTCGCGAAGCTGGAAGCGGAATTTGAAAAGCTCGGCAAACCGCACCCCCATGGCGTCCACCCAAAGACAAGCTCGCCGCCAGGCACGACGCGCGCAGGGTCGGCTCCACATAAATAAGTGGTCGGATCTAGCAACGACTGATTTGAAACGTTTCTTTGGATCAACCGTCAGCGTCCTAGTCGCCGGGAATCGTTCGCCGTAACCTTGGACGTCGTTGAGCCATCCATTTCCAGCTCAAAGGCAACTCCTCTCCAAAATTACCTGGAGGGTTTTTGCGTTGCCGGCGCAAAGACCCGTGATATATTGTCTCAAGTTATACTTGGGGGAAGGAGAGAAATATCATGGCCGCAACTCCAATCAATGTCGGAGAACAAATATATGAGGCGAAAGTTAAGTTCACGAATATGATTGAATTTGGCGTGAGCATGGAGGCCTTGGTGTCGGGAAAGACGCCGCCACCGCCAGAAGGCGCAAGGTTTGACGTGGCCTTTGAAGGATCAACTTCGGGGCCCGAACTCAAGGGCAAAATTTCGGGAGTTGATTATTTGAGTGTACGAGCAGACGGCCGTTTCGAGCTTCACATCCATGGGGTCATTTCTACCCAGGATGGGGCAAACATCTCTTTTTTCGCAGACGGCGTGGCTATACCACGGAAGGGGAGTCCCCTATTGGATCTTCGGGAGAATGTGACGATGCGCACGTCATCCCCGCTGTACTCTTGGGTCAATCTCCTACAGATCTGGGCCCAGGGGACCGTAGATGTTTCTCAACAAGAGGTGCATGTTAAGGGTTTTGTTGCCTAGTGATACCAGAGTCAAAATTGTGTTTCGTCTGAGGCTTTTATGATAAGCGCATTCGAGCGGGAGAACTAAAAGACGTTGTGGGATCGGTAAGGAATCACGAGACCTTCTCTGAACCTTGAGTGGGTAGCATGGCCCCCTCCCGACCCTGCTACCCATGGGGGATTGCGGTTATTAGGAGTTATTAGCCCATCCTGGGACCTATTTTGGGCTTCATGAGGAGAGATTTGAGGGCCTTGAGCTCGTCACCCGTGTTTTTCACTAATTTCAAAATCTCCGTATTTTTTGGGCCGCTTTGACCCTTGGCTGCCGCTTTTACCTCTTCGCGTTTCTTGAGCAGGTCATCCTTTTCATCAAGCTGGGTCTTTAGGGTCTCGATCTCGCTATGATGCTTGCTCTCTATCTGCTGTAGAGCGGCCTCTTTCATTAACAGGTACTCGGTTTTCTCCCTCAATTGGGCTTCCAACGATTCGATCTGAGCCTCTGCATTTGTTTTGAAATCCATCAACTCGGCCTGCCGTTCGGTCAGGATTCCTTTTTCCTCTTCCATCTGGAGCTCTAGATCAACTATCTTTGATTTCATTTCGTTCTCAGCTTGCTGATGCGCTTCGAGGGCCACGGACTGGGCTTGAGTCTGCTGGGCGACACCGGCAATGGCCTGTTCACGTTGGGCAAGAAGCTGCTCTTCCTGGCTAAGCTCATCACGAAGGTGATTCATTTCGTTCTGGAATTTACTTTCGACTTGCTGCAGGGCAGCCTCCCGCACCTTCAAGGTGTCCTCTTTTTCCCTGACTTGCGTTTCCAGGGCTTGTATCTGGATGGCCACTTCCTTCTTGAATTCGGTAGACTCGTTCTTTCGCTGTTCCAGCTCTTCCTCTTTGGCGCCGAGCTGCCATTCCAAGTCTGCGATTTTTTCTTTCAGTTGATTCTCCAACTGCTTTTCTGACTCAAGCAGCTGGTCATGAGCTTTGGCCTCTTTCTTAACTCCGGCCATGGCTTCTTCATTATTCTTGAGCAGAATTTCCTTCTGACTGAGTTGGTCCTGGGCCTGCTCGAACTCGATTTGAAAGGTCTCCGCCTGCTGTTGCAGCGCTTGCTGGCTTGCCTTGAGGGCTTCCTCTCTCTCACGAAGTTGCCCCTCAAGCGAAAATACCTGCTCCTCTACCGTCCGTTGTAGATGTGACAATTCCTGGTTTCGGGCCTCCAGCGCTTGATCTCTTTCTTTCAACGCAGCCTGCAAATCGGAGACTTTTGCCAGCAGTTCATCTTCCACCTGCTTTTCCGATTGCAGGGCTTGAGCCGTAGAGCTGGCTTCTTTGACAGCACCGGCCATGGCTTCCTCACGTTCCTTGAGGAGCGCTTCGCTTGTGCTGAGCTGATTTCGAAGCTGTTCGAATTCGCTTTTGAAGTTCTCGGCCTGGTCTTTGAGCGCCTGCTCACTTGATTTCAGTGCCTCTTCTCTATCTTGGAGTTGACTTTCGAAAGACTGAATCTGGCTCTCTACGCTCTGTTTCAATTCTGAAATTTCCTGCCCGCGGGTTTCCAACAATCCGGTTCGGTCTTTCAATTCGGACTGCAAGTCGGAAATCCTTGCCTGCAACTCGTTTTCGATTGCTTTTTCGGATTGGAGCAGTTCGGTATTGGCCTGGGACTCCTTTTCGGCCCGGGCGACGGCTTCCTCACGTTGCCTTAATAGCTCTTCTTTCTGGTTGAGCTCGTTTTGCATTTCGTGGACTTCGTTCTCGAATCTCTCCCCCTGCTGTAGCATTCCGGACTCTCTCGTCTTCAAGGCTTCCTCTTTCGCCCGGAGCTGAGCCTGCAGGGATTGGATCTGGGAATCCGTTTTCTTCTTGAGGCGGGTGAACTCCGCTTCCCGCTTCTGGAGGATGCCGTCCTTATCGTTAAGGGCGGTTTCAAGATGGCTGAGTTTATCCGTCAGCTCACCCTCCGCCTGCTTTTCGCTGGCAAGTGATTGAGTCTGATTCTTCGACTGGTCCTTCAGCTGGTTGATGATCTGTTCGCGCTCCTTAAGGAAGGCCTCCCGCTGAGCCAGCTGAATACGAAGCTCTTTGATCTCGCTCTGGAGTTTCTCCTCTTGCTCTGTTATGGCGACTTCCTGAGCTCGAATTTGCTCTTCCCGCTCCTGGAGCTGGTGTTTGAGAAACTCCATCTGTGGCTCAACGGCAGTCTTTAGCTCAGAGACCTCTTCGTTTCGAGCCGCCAGGTCTTTCTCTTCCGTCTTGAGTTGCTCTTCCAGTTCCGAGATTCTGGCCTTGAGCTGTTCTTCCGACTGGCGTTCGTTCTCCAATTCAAAGTTTTGATTGCTCATCTGGTCTTTGAAACCGGCGACCTTGCTCTCGAGTTCTTTGAAGCTGCTTTCCCTCTGTTCCAACTCAGATCGCAGCTGCTTTAACTCAGTTTGATATTTCTGCTCCAATTCTTGAATGGCTGATTCTTTTGACTTTAAAGCCTGTTCTTTCTCCTGGAGCTCAGTTTCTATGGATTGGATCTGGGATTGGGTTTTTACTTCAACTTCCGCAGCCTCCTTGTCGCTCTTTTTGATCTGAGGGCTTTCGGATCCAAGCTGGGACTCCAATTCTTCGATTCTAGCCCTGAGCTCGCTCTCTGATCGGGTCGCCGTTTCAGATATTTCGATGTAGGCTTTGAGAGACTCAATTTGAGACTCCAGTTTCATCATTAAACTGGAGACCTCAGTCTCGCGTTCCGCCAGCAGATCGCCCCTGGCGTCCAGCTGGGCCTGAAGTTCGGCAAGCTTGGCGCGCAGCTCGTTTTCCGTGAGACTATCTATGTCGATGATTTCAGACTCGAATGCAGAGTGATTCTCATTGCTTAGAGCACCGCTATCACGTCCATTGGCTTTTTTCTTACCCTTGCCATTACGCTTGGACGCTGTCTGTTTTTCCTCCTCGTGAGCTGCCTCCCGCTGCACCATAGAAACCTCCTCAAAAGATCAAAAACTTGGGGCCTTCTTAGAGCAACATGTATGCCCATAGGGGGCAGGTTTTAGAGATCGCGCTCCCCCTAGATAACCTCCGAACAATAAAAGATAAACTCAGCGAAGATGAAGACGGGAAAATCGTCGAAAAGTGAAGGATAGAAAAGTGAAGGGCTGGAAACGTATCAAATTGAGAGAAAAACCGAGGAAGATAAATTTATCAACATTTTTATATTTAATAATAGGAACTTAAAATCATATTATTCTAGGGATACATTGACTCTATAAGCTCGCTATTTTCAGCTCCCATTGAAATGAGCGCCGGTAGATCCAGACGGGCTTCTGCTTTTACCACTTCCAACATGCTGGCTTTGGTATCAGGGTGGCGCGGCACAAACAGCTGGCAGCAGTCCTGGTCGGGCAACGCCGAAATATCAAATGTGCCAATTCGCCTTGCCTGATCGATAATCTCTTGCTTGTCCATCCCCACGAGGGGACGCAATACGGGAAGGGTCGCGGCATTTTCGATGACGGCGAGATTCTGCAAGGTTTGTGAGGCCACCTGGGCGAGACTTTCTCCGGTCACCAGGGAAACAGCCTTTTCCTTCGCTGCAATCGCTTCGGCGATCCTCACCATCATTCTCCTGTACAGGACGACCCTGAGGGGACGAATCACAGAACCAACGATCTCTCGCTGAATCTCACCAAAGGGAACCAGGTAAAGCCGTGAAGAAAACTGATGCCCGGTAAGCAACTGAACCAACTGCTTCGCCTTCTCCTGGGAAGTCTTATCCAGATAGGGGCTGCTATGAAAATGGACAAAGATTAATCGGCAACCCCTCTGCATCATCCGGTAAGCGGCAACCGGGGAGTCGATACCACCGGAGATGAGGGCAACCACTCGACCACTTGCGCCCACAGGCAATCCTCCGGGCCCGGGAATCTTGCCCAGGCCGAAGAACGCATCCCGGGACAGAATCTCTATACCGATGGTGAGCTCGGCATTTTTGAGATCCACCCGGGCGCCTGAGCAGGTCTTTACCGCGCCGCCGATCTCCCGGTTGACTTCCGGAGAGGTGAGAGGAAAGGCCTTGTCGGCTCGCTTGGTTTGAATGCGGAACGAGTCGAACTGTTTCCCTTTGACGGCTTCAAGAATTCGGGACTTCAGGGACTCCAGGTCCGCCGGAGTTCGTTCCACAAATGAAAAATTCGCGACCCCGAAAACCCCCGCCAGACGCCGGCGCACTTCTTCATCCTCCACTTCACCCTTGAAGTCCATAAAGAGACGTCCCGGGAAAGTTTTGATCTCTTTCAACCCTAATCCCGACACGGACAACTTTAAATTTCGTTTGAGCAACGACACAAAATACGGACGATTTCCGCGCTTGAGGGCCACTTCATGGTAACGGATCACGGCGGAGTGCATGTGCTCAAGCTACCATAGCGAATCCCAATTTGCATCGTCACCCTATCATGCTAGGATTCCCCAGGAGGATAACCATGGACGAGTTCAAGAAGATTTCCGACGCCATTCACTTCTCTTCTGACAAGATGAAGAAGAACGGACTGTTCGAGACGGACCGCATCTTTTGCGACCTGTACTGCCTGGAACCCGGCCAGTCGCAGGCGGTGCACACCCACGAGGGTTCGGACAAGGTTTATTACGTTCTCCAGGGCAAAGGTGTTTTTCAAATTGGAGATCAAGAGAAAGAGGTTGCGGCGGAGGAAATCGTTCTGGCCTCATCGGGTCAAAAGCATGGAGTTAAGAATGCGGGGACGGACCGGCTGACGCTCCTGGTCTTCATGGCACCCAAACCGACCCACTAGGGAGAGTCGAACATGACCAGTGAAGAACGGGATGTTTTCAAAGCAAACGAAGCGTTTTACAGTGCTTTTGAAAGCCTCGATATCAAGGAGATGGAAAAGGTTTGGCTCAAAGAAAAGTATGTTCAATGCATTCACCCGGGATGGAAATCGTTGATGGGATGGGACGATGTCATCAACAGTTGGCGCCAGATTTTTGAAAACACGGGAGAAATGAAGTTTGTGCTGACGGATGTAAAGGTTCAGGTCCAGGACTCCTTGGCCTGGGTCACCCTCTATGAAAACATCAACAGCCGGGTTGGCAGGGAGACTTCCACGGGCGTGATCGTGACCACCAACATCTACGAGAAGCGACAGGACAAGTGGTACATCATTCACCACCACGGCGGCCCCACCATGGCTCCCCCGGAATCCGAGGACGAACGCACCTTTCACTAGCAGAGATATGCAATCCCTTGCAGGCAAGGTTTCTATCGTTACCGGAGCAAGTCAGGGCATCGGCCGGGCCATCGCGATGCACCTGGCCCGATCGGGCTCACGAGTGGTCTTGGCATCTCGCAACGAAGCCAAGCTGAACACTGTCAAAGAAGAGATTATCCAGGAAAAGGGAGAAGTCCGGGTGGTTCCCACGGATCTCACCCGGGATCAGGATATGGAAAGATTGGTGAAGGAGACCCAAGAGGTGTGGGGCTCCATCCATATTCTGATCAATAACGCAGGCCTGGGAAAGGTCGCACCGGTGGTGAAGGCCAAGGTTTCGGATTGGGACGAAACGTTTCGAGTGAACCTGCGGGCACCCATGGTTTTGAGCAAGCTGGTCCTACCAAAGATGATGGAGCAGCGGGATGGTGCCATCATCAACATATCATCCGTGTCAGGAAAATCCGGCCAGGCCAACGGCTCCGCTTATTCGGCATCCAAGTTTGGGCTCATGGGATTTACCCATTCCCTTTACGATGAGGTCAGGGAATACAGCATCAAAGTGGCGGCGATTTGCCCGGGATTCGTGGATACTCCGCTGATCCCGCCGATGAAGAGGATGGATCGAAGCAAGATGATTCGCCCTGAGGATATTGCCGATACGGTGCTATTTATTTTGACCTGTCCGCCCACGGCTTGTCCGGTAGAGATCCTGGTGAGGCCGCAACGTACACCTTACGTTTAAGCTCGGCTATTTGCTTTTGTTCCGTTTCAGCTTGGCTGGCTTGAGACCCGAAAAAGATTCATTGCTCACTTGACTCACGTCCGGAAGGTAGTTGAGGTACTTGACCTCAGCCCAGTCGCCGTCCACTTCAAGGGCGCTCAAGGTTCCGTTATCGACGCGAATGCGGCGGAACTCCTGCAGCGGAAGTTTCATGTAGTGACAGAGTACGGCCCGGATGAGGTCTCCATGGGAAACGAAGAGAAGACGGCCGCCCGGGTAATCGCGGATCCCACGACGAACGGCCCTCAGGCCCCGTCGTTGCACGTCGACGATGGTCTCACCCCCGGGGACGGCTGCCCTTAACGGGTTTCTAAGGAAGCGATGGTAAGCGTCGTCGTTGATCAGATCATCGAAGGTGTAGCCCTGCCACCGCCCGAAGGCGACTTCATTGAGCCCGGCGTGGATCTTTACCGACCGGTGACATTCCTTTCCGAGAATCCGCGCCGTCTCCACGGCTCGTCTCAAGGGACTCGAGTATATGGCGCGGATCTCCAGATCCGGCAGAACCTTTGCGATTCGTTTTCCCTGAGAAACCCCACGCCGGTTGAGGGGAATCTCCAGGCGTCCCATGACGCGTTTGTCCCGATTCCAGGCGGTTTCCCCATGTCGCATTAGAAAAATGGTTTCCATATACGTAGTCTTTTGAATATACCAAAATTCATCCGTCAAAAAGATAAAAAAAGGCCGATGGCAAGCATCGACCTTTTTCCGTTATCAATCTTTGCAGCGAGAAAACTACGCCGCGTGGGATTCCCGAAGATTACAGAACTCCTCGTAGTCGATGAGTTCGTGAATCGACGGCTTCTCACCGCAGACGGGGCAGTTGGGGTCCTTCTGGAGATTCAAGGTTGTGATCTCCATGGCCAGCGTATTGAAGCACAGGAGTTTTCCGACGAGTGAATCCCCTTTGCCCAGGATGAGCTTGATGGTCTCCAGGGCCTGGATGGTACCGATGAGACCCGGAAGAACACCCAGGACACCGGCCTCAGCGCAACTCGGTGCCATGCCCGGAGGAGGGGGCTCGGGATAGAGGCAACGGTAGCAGGGGCCCTTGCCCGGATAGAAGACGGAAGCCTGACCATCGAACTGAAAGATGCTTCCATGCACATTGGGCTTATTGGCCATAACGCAGGCATCATTGACGAGGTAGCGGGTTGGAAAATTATCGCAGCCGTCAACAATGATGTCGTAGTCTTTGATGATTTCCATCACATTTTCCGATGTCAATTTATCCTGATAGGTGATGATGCGGACGTCAGGGTTCAGGGCCTGCAGGGTCTGTTTTGCCGAATCGGTTTTTGGCTGCCCGATGCGGTCATTGGTATGAAGGATCTGCCTCTGCAGGTTGGAAAGATCCACGACATCCGGGTCGATGATCCCCATAGTTCCCACACCAGCGGCCGCCAGGTAATAAGCCGAGGGCGATCCGAGTCCACCGGCGCCCACCATCAGGACTTTTGCGTCGAGGAGCTTTGCCTGGCCTTCTTCGCCGACCTCCGGCAATAGAAAATGGCGGCTATAACGGGTCATTTGCTCCGGGGTAAACTGACGGTCCTGCACCGTGTCATACCCGGCAGCTTTCCACGCCGAATACCCACCGGACATGGAAATGACTTCCTGATATCCCATTTCCTTCATATCTTTTGCTGCCAGCAATGAACGGACGCCGCCAGCACAGTAGGCGATAATAGGGGTCGACTTTTCGGGGATGGCGCTTTCAACCCTCATCTCGAGAAAACCACGGGGGATGGATACGGATCCGTCTAGATGCCCCTCGCGGTACTCTTCCTTTTCACGCACGTCCAACAGCAGATACTTACCATTCTTTGATACGAGCTGCTGGACCTCGTCAACGGAAAGTTCTTTAATCTCCTTCCGCGCCTCACTCATGAGTTGATCAAAGGTCTTTGCCATACGGCCTCCTCGTAACCTACTGATATAACGAACCATTGCCAGAAATCAAGACTCTTAAGCTCTAAGATAGGTCCTATACCCCTCCAAGTCAAGATACCCGACATATTTAGTCAAAATACATTCTTATTTTGGCAGGCTCTTTAATTAACATTTTTCGCGGTCAAAAACCACCCAAAAAGAACACCGGATTGACCGGATAACTTTGCTCTGTGGGAAGGCCTAGTTAAGCCCGTAGAATCTTTTGGCATTGTCCGCGAATAGCTTGCGCTTCGCGGTGTCCGATACGTCCTCTCGCGCAGCCAGCTCCGGGATATCCGGCAGAAAATCTTTCCTGGAGCGTTCATGGGGATAATCGGAAGCGAAGAAAACATAGTCTTCGCCAAATAGCTTCAACACGTAGGGCAGGGTGCGTTCCTCTGACTCGATGGACACGTACACACAACCGCTTGAAATGTATTCGCTGGGCAACCGCTTCAAGTAAGGGGCCCATTTCTTTCCGCGCCGCTCGTAATCCTCGTCGAGGCGATCCATCATGAAAGGCACCCA
>JABAOE010003100.1_pt2 | contig 10839 bp, 9 predicted proteins | sample 7062141 | NCBI WGS metagenome assembly JABAOE01 (sample SAMN14538627, study PRJNA623070) | marine sediment metagenome | biome: marine biome [ENVO:00000428]; feature: marine pelagic biome [ENVO:01000023]; material: deep marine sediment [ENVO:00002113] | place: India: Gulf of Khambhat ...
GCGCAGCCGCTGACCGGCGCAGTCGCGGCATGCTCGGGTCTCTCCCTCCCACCAGTCGTTCCACCAGATTTCCTCGCCCGACTGTTCGGCATCGAACCCGGCCAGTTCCACGCCGGTCCCGTAACAGGTCGGACACCAACCTTGTTTCGAGTTGAACGAGAACAACCGCGGATCAAGATCCGGGAAACTGCGATTGCATTTCGGGCAGGCCGATTTGGTCGAGAACAAGACCTCCGTGCCGGGTCCCTTGACCGACACGATCCCTTTGCCATGGTCGAGGGCCAGGTCGAGCAACCCGCGCAACACCGGCTCGGTCTCGGTGTTCACCCTGCATTCGCCCACCGGCAGGTCGATCTGGTGGTCGCGGTAGCGGTCCAGGCGTGGCCAGCGCCGCGTCGGTTCCCGGACCCCGTCCACCCGCAAATGATCGTAGCCTTTCCGCGCCGCCCAGCGGGCCAGGTCGGTGTAGTAACCTTTGCGCTGGATCACCAGCGAGGCGTACACCGTGATGCGTTGATCGCGGAATTCCTCGCGGACCTGGGCCTGGATCGCCGCCGGGGTTTGGGGCCGAATCATCAGGTCGCATTTCGGACAGGATTGACGCCCGAGCTTCGCGTAGAGCAGCCGCAGGAAATGATAGATCTCCGTCACGGTCGCCACGGTGCTCTTGCGCCCGCCGCGACTGGTCCGTTGTTCGATCGCGACGGTTGGTGGAATGCCGTGTACCGCGTCCAGGTCCGGCCGGGTCGACGGCTGGACATACTGGCGGGCATAGGCGTTGAGCGATTCCAGGTATCGTCGTTGTCCCTCGGCAAAGAGAATGTCAAACGCCAGGGTGGATTTCCCGCTGCCGCTGATCCCGGTGATGACCGTGAACTTGTCGTGCGGCACCTGGACATCGATGTTGCGCAGATTGTGTTCGCGCGCGCCGCGGATGGCCAGGGTCCGGGGCGGGGCGGGGTGAGCCGGGCGGGATTGGGCGGGTCGCGACGGTTTCGGTTTCCGGCCGCGTAACGCGGCGCCGGTATGGCTCTGTTGGCAGCGGGCAACCTCCGCCGGCGGACCGGCACAGACCAGTTCACCGCCCTGGGCCCCGCCATCGGGGCCGAGATCGATGATCCAGTCAGCGGCGCGGATCACGTCGAGATGATGCTCGATAATTACCACCGAGTGGCCGCGCGCGAGCAGTTTGCGGAATGCGCCCAGCAACACTTCGACATCGGCAAAATGCAGCCCGGTCGTCGGTTCATCGAACAGAAACAACATGTTTGCTGCTGACCGCGCTCTCGCTTTTCGGCTGGCGGCTTCTGATTTCGCCAGGTGCCCGGCCAGTTTCAGGCGTTGGGATTCGCCGCCGCTCAGCGTGGGAACCGGTTGGCCGAGGGTGAGATATCCCAGGCCAACCTCCTGCAGCGGGGCCAGTCGATCGCGGATGGAAGAGTGTTCCCGGAAAACCGCGCAGGCATCATCAACGGTCAGGTCCAACACATCCGCCACCGAGCGCCGGCCCTGCCCGGGTGTTCCCGCCGGCAGGGTCACTTCCAGGACCTCGCGTCGATATCGTTTCCCGTCACAGTCCGGACAACGCAGGTAAACATCGCTGAGGAACTGCATCTCGACATGTTCAAACCCGCTGCCGTTACAACCCGGACAACGTCCGTTACCGGAATTGAAACTGAATGTCCCGGCAGTGTACCCGCGGGTTTTTGCCCGCGGCTGGGCGGCAAACAGCTTGCGGATTTCGTCAAACCCGCCCACGTAACTGGCCGGGTTCGAGCGGGTGGTCTTCCCGATCGGCGACTGGTCCACCATCACCACCGCGCCGATCTGTCCGTGGCCGGTGATTTGGCGGTATTTGCCCGGCGGTTCGCCCGGATGATGCTGGAGCTTGCGCAGTGCCCGGTACAGCGTGTCATGGACCAGGGTGGATTTGCCGCTGCCGCTGACGCCGGTCACGCAGACCAGGCGATTGAGCGGGAAGGTCACGTCGATCGTTTTCAGGTTGTGCTCGGCGGCACCCTTGATCGTCAGTTGCTGCACCGCTCGCCCGTTACGGGAACGCGCCGCGGCGTCGACCGGGGCGGGGATGTGGCGCAGGTATTGCGCGGTCAATGACCGGCGACATCGGCGGAGTGACGCTGGGGTGCCGTCGAACACGATCTCCCCACCGCGGCCGCCCGGTCCGGGACCGATATCGATGATGCGATCGGCCGCGCGGATGATGTCCGGGTCGTGTTCAACGACCAGCAACGTGTTGCAGGCGTCCCGCAACCGGTGCAACACCGCGATCAACCGATGCACATCGCGCGAGTGCAACCCGATACTCGGTTCATCCAGGACGAACAGGGTATTGACCAGGGAGGTGCCGAGGGCGGTGGTGAGGTTGATTCGTTGCACCTCGCCGCCGCTCAGGGTGCGCGACTGGCGATCGAGCGTCAGGTAGCCGAGCCCCACCTCGACCAGGTAGCGCAGCCGCGAACGGATCTCGTTAATCACCAGGTCGGTGGCGTCATCCAGCGGTGCCGGCAATTGCAGGCGCTCGAAATACGCCCGGCAGTCATCGATCGGCAGGCGCTGGATGTGATGGATGGTGGGGCCGCCCGGCAGTTTCCAGAGCGAGGCGGCCGGCTTCAGGCGCGTTCCGGCACAGGCTTCGCATTCGCGGTAGGCGCGATACTTCGACAGCAACACCCGGATGTGCATCCGGTAACTGCGACCTTCCAGCCAATCGAAGTACCGTTTCACGCCGTACCACTTGCCGTCTTCCCACCGGCCGGTGCCGTCAATCACCCAGCGTCGCTGGGCGGCGGTCAGTTGTTTCCAGGGCCGGTCAGTCGGGATGCCGTCTTGTCGCGCCATTCGCATCATGTCCGCCTGGCATTCCTGGCCGGTCTTGGTCCGCCAAGGTTTGACCGCACCGCCGGCCAAGGTCAGCCTCTCGTCCGGGATGACCAGGTCATAATCGATCTGCATCGTACGACCGAACCCGCGACAGGTTTCGCAGGCCCCGACCGGCGAGTTGAACGAGAACTGGCTCGGGGTCGGGTCGCGGTAATGAATGTCGCAGGCGGCACAATGCAGATCGGTTGAGAACCGGATGGGCGGCCGGTCGGGAGGGTGGACGGTGACACGGCCCTGGCCGGCCTTGAGGGCGGCCTCGAGGGACTCGACGAGGCGGGAACGGTTCCTGGCGGTGAACCTGACGCGATCCTGGACCACCTCGAGCCGGTCGCCGGTTTCCGCGTGGAATCGGCGATACCCTTGTTTCTCGAGCAGCGCCTTGACTTCCTGGCGGGTGAAGTTCTTCGGCACGTTCACCGGGAACGTGACCAGCAACAGCTCGTTTTCTGCCGGTAACTGGTCGCTGATCGTCTGTGCCCTGTCGCGGCGCACCGGCTGGCCGCAGGCCTGGCAATGCAACCGGGCCGCGCGGGCGAACAACAGTTTCAGGTGATCGTTCAGTTCCGTCATCGTGCCGACGGTGGAGCGGCTGGTCTTGACTGGGTTGGTCTGGTCGATCGCGATCGCGGGCGGGATACCATCCACCCGGTCCACCCGCGGCCGGTCCATCCGCTCGAGGAACTGGCGGGCGTAGGCCGAGAGCGTCTCGACGTAGCGCCGCTGGCCCTCGGCGTAGATGGTGTCGAACGCGAGCGATGACTTGCCGGATCCGCTCACGCCGGTCACGACAATCAGCTCGTTGAGCGGCAGGTTTAGATCAATCCCCTTGAGATTGTTTTGCCGCGCGCCGGCGATCGTGATGAAATCCCCCGCCATGGCCGGTAACTGTAGTGCAAGCGCCGCGATAGGCAAGCAACCGGTCGACTCGCTCACTGGTCCGAACGGGCGGGGACTTGACTTGGCGGGATAAACCGGCTGGAATCGGCGCGGATCCCTGACTGGTTTGTGCCGACTGCGCAACCGGGACCGCGAGAGATCGAGTATGCCAGCTACTTCCGAGCGCGATGTTTGGCTCAAAGGACCGGCGGCGCAATGTGACGTGGTGCCGCCAGCGTCCGGTCGTGCCTGGCACCTGGTGCTGCTGGGTCCACCCGGCGCCGGCAAGGGAACCCAGGCAGAACTGCTCACGCACCAGCTGGGTGCCTGTCATCTTTCGACCGGCGACGTGTTCCGCGCCGCCAAACGTTTGCCGGCGGAAGCGCGCAGCCCGGCCATCAAGGAGGCGCTGGCGTACATGGCGCGCGGTGAGTTGGTACCGGACGGCACGGTCCTGGACATGGTCGCCGAGCGGGTGGAATATCTGCGGTGCGAGAGCGGGTTCCTGCTGGATGGATTTCCGCGGACGGTACCGCAGGCCCAGGCGTTGCAGGCGTTGTTGGATGAGCAGGGACGGAAGCTGGACGGGGTGCTGAATTACGAACTGCCCCTGGAACAGATCATCGCGCGGCTGGGCGGGCGACGCACCTGCCAGCAGTGTCGCGCGGTCTATCACGTTGAAGCCCGGCCACCGCGGGTGGAAGATGTGTGTGACCGTTGTGGTGGCGGGCTGATTCGCCGCGAAGATGACCGCCCGGACGCAGTGCGGATCCGGATGCAGGCCTACCGCGAGAACACGGTTCCCGTGGCCGAGTTTTACGAGGAACTGGACCTCCTGATAACGGTGGCGGCGGGCGGAACGCCGGAAGAGACCCTGGCCCGCTCGCTGGAAGCGCTTCGGGGCGGGTCATGACGAGAAAATTCGGGTTGTAATCGCGTCCGGGGTGGGGTAGAAGGGACGGCGCATTGGCGAGGCCACCGGGTTGTTTGCCGTCGTGGCCTTGTTTTTTCATGAGCGAGTGGAACCCGTCGAGGTGAAGTGTCTGCTGAATTAAAGATTTTTGCCGGCAATGCGAACCGTGGATTGGCGCAGCGGATTGCCGACTATATGAAAGTGCCCCTGGGGGCGGCCACGGTGTCGTCGTTCCCGGACGACGAGACGTTTGTAAAGATCAACGAGAACATCCGCGGTCGGGACGTGTTCATCGTCCAGCCGACTTCCCCCCCGGCGAACCAGCACCTGATGGAGTTGCTGATCATGATCGACGCGGCGCGGCGGGCGAGTGCGCACCGGATCACGGCGGTGATCCCGTACTTCGGGTATGCCCGCCAGGACCGCAAGGACCAGCCGCGCGTCCCGATCACAGCCAAGCTCGTTGCCAACCTGATCGTGGCGGCGGGAGCGGACCGGGTGTTGACGATGGATCTGCACGCGCAGCAGCTGATGGGGTTTTTCGATATCCCGGTCGATCATCTCTACGCCGCGCCGGTGATCGTGCGCTATTTCCAGGAAAAAGACCTGCAGAACCTGGTCATGGTCTCGCCGGATATCGGCGGCGTAAAAGCCGTGCACGCCTACGCCAACATGTTCCACGCGCCGTTGGCGATCGTGGCCAAGAAACGAAAATCGGCTGACCAGGTGGAGATCCTGAGCGTAGTGGGCGATGTGGAAGGCCGCGACGCGATCTTGATCGATGACCTGACCGAGACGGCCGGGACGTTGACCAGCGCGGCCGCGGTGCTGAAAGAACACGGGGCGCGAAAAGTCTACGCGGCTGTCAGTCACGCGGTGTTGAACCCGGCCGGTTTGGAACGGTTGAAAGCCTCGCCGTTGGAAGAATTGGTCTCGACCGACACGGTCGAGCACATGGACTGCGGGGATTTCCGGCTGGTTGAGTTGACCGTGGCGCCGCTGCTGGGCGAAGCGATCCAGCGGATCCACGAATCGGAATCGGTGTCGTCGCTGTTTGACATCAACGGTGCGCGGCCGGAAAGTTGAAGATTTACGCGCCAGGACGAGGATGCGGGCTGGCGGGAGGAAAGATTTGAGAACAGGCGGCGATGAAGCCGCAAGGAGCAAACAATGGCAAACCAGATACAACTAAAAGCAAGCGTGCGAGACCAGACCGGCAAGCAACTGGTCAAACGGCTGCGCACTGCGGGCCAGATCCCGGCCGTTATTTACGGGTCCCAGATCGAACCGATCAATCTCGTGGTCGGGGCGAAAGAATTTGAGCTGGCGATGCGACATGCCAGCGGCGAGAACCTGCTGGTGGACCTGCATTTGGACCGGGCCGGCGAGCAGGGCAGCCGCCTGGCGCTGATCCAGGACGTGCAGCATCACCCGGTTTCGGACGAGGTGTTGCACATTGATTTCCACGAGGTCTCGGCGACCGAAACCCTGCGCACCGAGGTCACGGTGCGGGCGGTCGGCGAGCCGGTCGGTGTGCGGGTCGATGGCGGGATCCTGGAACATGTCTTACGCGAACTGAGCGTGGAATGTCTGCCAAAAGACCTGCCCGACGTCATTGCGGTCAACATCGAGCAGATGAACGTGGAGGACGTGTTGCATGTCAGCGACATTACCCCGCCCGCGGGCGTGAAGTTCCTCGACGAGCCGGACCAAACGGTCTTCATCGTGGCGGCGCCGATCACCGAGGAACAAGAAGCGGCGTTGGTCGAAGGCGCGGCGGCGGAAGGTGAGCCGGAGGTCATCGGTGAGAAACCGGCTGAGGGCGAGGAAGGTGCCGAGGCGGAGAAAGCCGGTGAAGGAAAAGCCAAGGCCAAGGAAGAGGAGACCAAATAACGCTACGGCCGGTCGCGCGCGGTGGCGGACGATGGTGCGATGGCGGGCGGACCAAAACTGGTGGTCGGGCTGGGCAACCCGGGTGCGGAATACGCCGAGACCCGCCACAACATCGGGTTTGCCGTCGTCGAGCGATTGGGCGCGCGGCATGATTGTTCTTTCAAGAAAAAGTGGCGGTTTGACGCCCTGGTGGGCGAGATCCGCTGGGCTGACGAACGGGTCACGCTGGCCAAGCCGCAGACCTACATGAACCGCAGCGGGCGCGCGGTAGTGGCGTTGATGCTCTGGCGCAAACTGTCGCCGGCCGACCTGTTGGTGGTGGTCGATGACGCGGATCTGCCGTTGGGCGAGATCCGGCTTCGGCCTGGTGGCGGCAGTGGTGGTCACAACGGATTGCGTTCGATCAGTCAGTCGCTCGGCGGCGACCAGGACTACCCGCGGTTGCGGGTGGGGATCGGCCGGCACGGCGGGCCAGACGCGGGCTTGAGCGACCACGTGCTGAGTCGGTTTGGCGCCGAGGAACGGGCAACCGCCGACGCCGCCACCGACCGGGCGGCCGAAGCACTGGAATGTTGCCTGGCAGAGGGATTGGCGGTTGCGATGAACCGCTACAACCGGCGGTCGACGGACAGCGGGGAGCGGGATGACCGGCCCGGCGCCGAGCGATCGAACTAAAAAGCGGTCAAGAAAGGAAGGAGTTCGGGATTTGAACAAGTACGAAGGATTATTTATTCTCGAAGCATCGGCGAAAGACGATGCCCTGAAAAAGACGATTAACAAGATCGAAGAAGCGATCAAGGGCACCGGCGGCAAGGTGCTCGAGGTGGAGAAACTGGACCAGCGACCGTTTGCCCGGCCGCGCGGCAACCAGCAGGGTGGTTACTATGTGAATCTCAGCTTCGATGCGCCGTCCACCGCGGTGCGCGAGCTGGACGCCCGGTTTCACCTGGAAAGCGATGTGATCCGCTGGCAGTTCACCACCCGCGCGTCAGCGCGGAAAGATGACAAGAAACGAAAACGCAAACCGACCCCGAACGCGACAGCAACGCCAGCCGCTGCGGGATAACCGCGGCCGCCAGGCGACGCATGAACAAGGACAATTCAACCGATGGCCTCGTATAACAAAGTAATGTTGATGGGAAACTTGACCCGGGATCCGGAAGTGCGCTATACGCCGAAAGGAACGGCCGTATGCACGCTGGGCCTGGCGGTCAACGAACGGTACACCGCCCAGAGCGGTGAGACGCGCGAAGAAACGGTATTCGTGGACGTCGATGTCTGGGGACGCCAGGCCGAGACAGCCGGGCAATATCTTTCCAAGGGCCGGCCGGTTTTCGTCGAGGGACGACTGCGGCTGGATCAGTGGGACGACAAGGATACCGGCCAGAAACGGAGCCGGCTGAAAGTGGTCGGCCAACGGGTCCAGTTTCTCGGTTCACCGCGGCAGGGGGCGGAGTTCCAGGACAGCGCGCCGGGTGGCGAGGCGCCGGGCCGAAGCCCGAAACCGGCTGCGGAACCGTCCGCGGAACCGGCCGACGACGACAACATCCCTTTTTGATGACGGACAAAGAATCGAACAGACGGAACCAAAGTTATGCCCAGGAGAAAACCAGAATCCAAACCACGTGACGGGGGTGGTCGTTCCCGTCGCGACATGATCTCGCGCAAGGAATGCAAGCTCTGCGTTGACTCGGTGGAGATCGATTACAAACAGGCGGAGTTGCTGAAGAAGTTCATGACCGAGCGGGGTAAAATCCTGCCCCGGCGCGTGTCCGGTAACTGCGCATTTCACCAGCGTGAACTGACCCGCGCAATCAAGCAGGCGCGGGTGATGTTGCTGGTGCGCTGAGGAGAATGACGATGAGCACCCAGGTGATTCTAGCCAGCGACGTCGAACCTCTCGGCCTGGAAGGAGATGTTGTCCAGGTCGCGGAGGGTTATGCGCGCAACTACCTCATCCCGCAGGGCCTGGCGATTGCGGCTACAGCCGCGAACCTTCGCCGCGTCGAGTCCCTGCGCCAGAAACGCGAAGCCGAACTGGCGGCCCGCCGCGCGGAAGCCGAGGCGTTGGCCAAGAAGATCGGCAAAACCCCGTGCCAGATTTCCGCGCCGGTCGGCTCGGATGGCAAGTTGTTCGGGTCGGTGACCGCGGTGGATATTGCGGCGGAACTCAAGCAAGCCGGCTGCGAGGTGGATCGCAAGAAGATTGTGTTGGCTCACCCGATCAAGGAGATCGGGGTGTACGAGTTGGAAGTCAAGCTGCATCCCGAGGTGGTCGGGACGATCAAGGTCAAGGTCACCTCCAGTGCGACTGACGCGCCAGCGGAGACCTCGGCGGCTGCGGCCGAAGAATAGAGGAGCCATGAACGGGGGTGGCATTGCCTGATTCACAAACCGCGTCGGCCCCCACGTCTGCGACAGCAACCGGCAACGGCGGGGCCGCGAGCCGGCGGCGGGGTCGGGACCGCGGTGCGGGCGGCGAGTCTGCGGCGGCCGGCCTGGCGATTGAACGAATCCTGCCAAACAGCCAGGAAGCCGAGATCGCGGTGCTCGGGGCGATGTTGCTCAGCCCGGACGAAGNNCCCCGACGAAGCCGGCGCCGAGGTGCGGAGCCGGCTGGACGAACACCATTTCTATTACGCGGCCCACCAGGTTATCTATCGCGAGATCGCCGTGATGCAGGATGCGTTGCAGGCGGTTGACCTGGTAACGCTGACCCAGCGGCTGGGGGACAAGAACCTGCTCGACGAAGTGGGCGGGGCCGCCTTTCTGTCCGACCTGATCAACAAGGTCCCCACCACCGCCAATGTCGAGCACTACATCGATATTGTCTGGGATAAGTTCCTGTTGCGGCAACTGATCGCGACCTCGGCGGATATCATCGGCCAGGCGTTCGAGCACCAGGACGATGTGCGGGCGTGGGTGGACGAGGTCGAGCAGCAGGTGTTCAACATCTCCGCCGAGAAAGCGACCACCAGCGCCCAGCCGGTCAAGAACCTGATCAAGGACGCGATGACCAGTATCGAGCGTCTCTACGACCAGCGAGGGGCGCTAACAGGGTTGCCGACCGGGTTTCGTGATCTTGACAAGCTGACGTCCGGTCTGCACCCGGCCAACATGATCGTGGTCGCCGCGCGGCCGTCGATGGGCAAGACGGCGCTGGCGATGAACGTGGCCGAGCATGTGGCGGTTGACAACCAGTTGCCGGTCGGGGTGTTCAGCCTCGAGATGTCATCCGAGGAACTGGTGAAGCGGTTGTTGTGTTGCCGGGCCAAGGTCAACCTGCGCGCCGTGCGCGACGGGTTCCTGGCCGAGAAAGATTTCCATCCCCTGACCACCGCCGCCAGCCAGTTGATGAAAGCCCCGTTGTACATCGATGACACGCCGGGCTTGACCATCCAGCAGGTCCGCGCCCGGGCGCGGCGGATGAAATCCCAGTACGACATCCGCTTGCTGGTGATTGATTACCTGCAGCTGATGCGGGCGCCCTCGCGGCGCGCCGATGTGAACCGGCAGGTCGAGATCGCGGACATTTCTTCCGGCGTCAAGGCGCTGGCGAAGGAACTGTCGATTCCGATCGTGGTCTTGAGCCAGTTGAACCGCCAGCCCGAGCAACGGGAAGGCGGGCGGCCGAAGTTGTCGGACCTGCGCGAGTCCGGCGCGATCGAGCAGGACGCCGACGTCGTGATGTTCATCTACCGCGACGAGTACTACAACCCNNTCCGGCGCGATCGAGCAGGACGCGGACGTGGTCGGGTTGCTGGTACGGTCCGAGGTCTACGAGGAAGACGCGGAAGACCGGGCGGCCAAGGAAGGCGAGGCGACCCTGATCATTGCCAAACAGCGCAACGGTCCGACCGGGGACGTGCTGTTGACGTTCCTGAAGGAATACACCAGTTTCGTCGATCGCGCGAAGGTAGACGCGGAGGATGTGCCGGTATTCGAGGAGGAACCGGCATGACGCGGGGGCGCGTTTCGCGCGTGATGGTTGGCGGGGCGCTGGTGATCGTGTTGGGGTTGGGCCTGGGCGTTGCCGAATCGGCGGCGCAGTTGCCGGGGATGCCCGCCGAGCCAGCGCTAGTTCGTGAGCTCGAGATCCGTCACGTGGGTCCCAAGACCGTGAGCGAGGCGGTGGTGCGGGCCAACATCCAGACGCGGGTGGGCGAGGCCCTGGCGCCGCGCAAGCTCGAACAGGACGTGCGGGACCTGGTGGACACCGGATACTTTCTCGATGTCCAGGTGTTGCAGGAGCCGGT
>JABAOE010004106.1_pt1 | contig 10839 bp, 7 predicted proteins | sample 7062141 | NCBI WGS metagenome assembly JABAOE01 (sample SAMN14538627, study PRJNA623070) | marine sediment metagenome | biome: marine biome [ENVO:00000428]; feature: marine pelagic biome [ENVO:01000023]; material: deep marine sediment [ENVO:00002113] | place: India: Gulf of Khambhat ...
TCGCCGTGGAAGATGTTGCCCTCGGTCAGGCCGAACTCCTGCTCGAGGTCCCACGGCGTGAGCACCTGGCGGTAGAGGATCGACTCCTTCAGGCCCGGGCAGTACTCGGCCAGCGTGTCGACGACCGCGTCGCCGAACGCCTCGCGCCGCTCGGGCCAGTGCTCCGGACCTTCCTTGATGTCGTACGGGGCGTACTGCACGAAGCAGGACATCACGTGCTTGCCGGGCGGGGCGACCGTCGGATCGACCAGCGACGGGATCACCACGTTGATGTAGGGCCGCCCGGAGAAGTCGCCGTACTTCGCCTCGTCGTAGGCGCGCTCCAGGTAGTCGATGCTCGGCGCGATCGCGATGTCGCCGTAGAGATGCGGCCCGTCGCCCGGGCGGCAGGAGAACTCGGGCAGGCGATCGAGCGCCAGGTTGACCTTGCCCGAGCTGCCGCGCAGCCGGTACCTGCGGATCTGGGCGGCGAACTCGTCCTCGAGATGTTCCTCGCCGACGAGCCGCAGGAAGGTCCGGTTGGGATCGACGCTCGAGATCACCGTGCTCGCGCGAACCGTGTCGCCGTTCTCCAGCACGACGCCGTTCGCCTTCCCGCCGTGGACGAGGACACGCTCGACGCCGGATTGCTCGAGGATCTCCGCGCCGTGTGCGCGCGCCGCGTTGGCGATCGCCAGGCTGATGCCGCCGGTGCCGCCTTTCGAGAAGCCCCACGCGCGGAACGCGCCGTCGATCTCGCCCATGTAGTGGTGCAGCAGGACGTAGGCCGTGCCGGGCGAGCGCACGCCGAGGAACGTGCCGATGATCCCGCTGACCGACATCGGCGCCTTGAGCACGTCCGACTCGAACCACAGGTCGAGGAAGTCGACCGCGCTCATCGTCAACAGCTTGAAGTTGAGCCAGCGCAGGTCGGTCGGGTCGTCCTTCATCGTGCGACCGAGTCGCAGCAGCTTGAGCAGCTCGCGCGGCGCCAGCGACGCCGGATCCGGCGCCGGTTCGTCGATGATGCGCTTGGCCAGCCAGCACAGCTTCGTCATCGCCAGGCTGAACTCGGGCAGCCGCTCGGAATCGTGGCGGCTGAAACGCGCGACCTCGCGCCGCGTTCTCTCGGGATCGCTCCAGCGGGTCAACGAGTCGCCGTTCGGTAACGGGAGGAACGACGCTTCCAGCGGGATGATCTCGAGTCCGTGACGCGCCAGCTCGAGCTCGCGAATGATGTGCGGGCGCATCAGGCTGACCACGTACGAGCAGACCGAGAAGGTGAAGCCGGGATAGAGCTCCTCGCTGACCGCCGCACCGCCGAGCACGTGCCGGCGCTCGAGCACCAGCACCTTGCGGCCGGCCTTCGCGAGGTAGGCCGCGGCGGTCAGGCCGTTGTGCCCGCCGCCGATCACGATCGCATCGTAGTGCGAGGAGTGCGGGTGTTCGCTCACGCCTTCTTCCTCGCCGGATCGAAGAACGGCGTCTTGACGACGGTTGCCCCGACGTTGCGCCGTTCGTACTCCACGGTGACCTCGACACGAACCCGTGTGCCCGGCGCGGCGTGCCCGGTTCGGACCGTGGCCAACGCCAGGTTCTTCTTGAGCAGGGGAGACCACGCACCGCTGGTGGCCTGGCCGATTTGCCGCCCGCGCGTATCGTACAGCGGCACCGCATCGCGCCAGGCCCCCGAGGTGACCTGCGGCGGGAGCCCGTACTCCGCGTGCAGCGCCTCGTATTCATCCCAGTCGTACTCGATCCCGACCAGCTCCCAGACCGCGCCGCGCGCGACCTCCTCACGCAGCGCCCGCTGGCCGACGAACGGCTCGCGGTCGAGGTTGACGGCCCACCCCAGCCCGATCTCGTAGGGCGACGATTTACGCGAATCGAGCATGCAGTGATGCGCGGGGAAGTAGTCGACCCCGCACAGCACGAAGCCCGCCTCGATACGCGTCACGTCCATCGCATCGAGCCCGGCGGGTTGGATCCGGTAGGGCCGTCCCGCGCCCATCACGCGATCCCAGACCTCGACCGCCCGGTCGCGCTCGACCCAGATCTCGTAGCCGAGGTCCCCGGTGTAGCCGGTCCGCGTGATCAGCACGGGGATGCCTCCGATGGCGCTCTCCCTGCCGCGAAAGAACCTCAGCTGTTCGATCTCCGGGCCGGCCGCCGCGACGAGAATCGCGCGGGCCAGCGGCCCCTGGAGCGCCAGCGCCCCGTACGCGTCGCTCGTGTCTTCGACGTTCACATCGAAGCCGTCGGAGTAACGCGCGAGCCAGCCGCAGAGCGGCCCGTTTCCCGTGAGCCGGTAGTGCTGCTCGCCGATCCGCGTGACCGTGCCGTCGTCGACGACCTTGCCGTCGTCGTCGCACCAGCACAGGTAGGTCACCCGACCGACCCGCAGCTTGCGCAGGTTGCGCACGGTGACCAGCGACAGCAGCGCGGCCGCATCGGGTCCGTAAAGATCCGCCTTGAACAGCGGCGAGACGTCGATCAGCCCGGCGGCGTGCCGCAGCGCGTAGTACTCGCGCTCGTGACAGGTGTCGTAAGAACGAACGGCGTAATACCCCGACCACTCCTTCCACAGCAAGCTGCCGCACAGCCCGGAGGTCCGTGGATGAAACGGTGTGGGGACCGGCATCGACCGGTTATTCCGAGGGCGCGGTCATCTTGAAGGGGTCGAGCCCCGCGTCCAGCTGTTCCTCGGTCAGGTCGGTCTTTTCTCGGGCGACCTCGCGCACCGTCCGTCCGCTGGCGGCGGCCTCGTGCGCGATCGCCGCGGAAAGGTCGTAGCCGATCATCGGTACCAGACCGGTAACGATGGCCAGGCCACGCTCGACCATCTCCGGCCCGCGTTCGGTGGCCTGCAACCCTTCGACGCACTGCTCGGCGAAGTTTCGGCTGGCGTTGCCCAGCGTCTCGATCGACTGGATCAGGTTATAGCCGGCCAGCGGCAGCATGGTGTTGAGCTCGAAGAAGCTCCACTCGCCCGCCTGCACGATCGCCTGGTCGTTGGCCAGCACCTGCGCGGCGACCATGATCAGCGACTCGGCGATGACCGGGTTCACCTTGCCGGGCATGATCGAGCTGCCGGGCTGCACCTCGGGCAACGCCAGCTCGCCCAAGCCGGTGCGCGGCCCCGAGGCGAGCAGCCGGATGTCGTTGGCGATCTTCATCAGGCTGACCGCGACCGTGCGCAGCGCCCCGGACGCGGCGACGGCACCGTCGAGCGTCGCCTGGGCCTGGAAGTGATTCTCGCTCTCGCGGATCGTGACCCCTGCGCGTTCGCTGACCGTCGCGCACACCCGTGCGGCGAACTCGGGGTGGGTGTTGAGGCCGGTGCCGACCGCGGTGCCGCCGAGCGCGACCTCGGAGAGCTCCTCCCTGGCCTGTTCGATGCGGCGGCGTCCGCGTTCGATCTGTCCGGCGTACCCCTTGAACACCTGTCCCAGCCGGATCGGAGTCGCGTCCTGCAGGTGCGTCCGGCCGGTCTTGATGACGTCCCAGAACTCCGTGCTCTTGTCGCGCAGCGCCCGCTCGAGTCGCTCGAGCCCCGGCACGAGGACCTCGTTGATCGCCAGCAAAGCCGACAGGTGCACCATGGTGGGGATCACGTCGTTGGACGACTGGCCCCGGTTGACGTGGTCGTTGGGGTGCACCACGTCTCGGGAGCCGCGCCCCGCGCCGAGGATCTCGGCCGCCCGGTTGGCGATCACCTCGTTGGCGTTCATGTTGGACGAGGTGCCCGAACCGGTCTGGAAGATGTCGACGACGAACTCGGCGTCGAGTTTCCCGTCGGCGACTTCCAGCGCGGCCTGCGTGATGGCCTCCGCCTGTTTGGCGTCGAGACGTCCGAGATCGGCGTTGGTCTTCGCCGCGGCCCACTTGATGAGGCCGAGCGCACGAATCATGCGTCGCGTCAGACGCAGGTCGCTGATCGGGAAGTTATCGCGGGCGCGCTGTGTCGAGGCGCCGTAGTAGGCCTCCTCCGGTACCTGCATCTCGCCCATGGAATCGCGTTCGGTTCGGGTCGCCCGGCTACCCATTTCCGTGCCCTCCAGCCCGAGGAGTGGGCCGCGAAAGGTCAGGATATCGCAGACCGGGGGGGCGCCGCGAGTGCGGGGCTTCCGCTATACTCCGCTGCCCCGGCACCTCTCGCCGGGCGGAGACGGTGTGAGCGAGACCAAGCATCTGGCCGGCTTCAAGGCCTACGACATCCGCGGCAAGGTGCCCTCCGAGCTCGACGCCGAGATGGCCGAGAAGATCGGCCGTGCGTTCGTGCAGTTCACCGGAGCGAAACGTGTCGCCGTCGGTCGCGACATCCGGCTTTCCAGCGCGGAGATCGCCGGCGCGGTAATCGCGGGTCTCAACGCGGCGGGCGCGGACGTCGTCGATCTCGGTCTCTGCGGGACCGAGCAGGTCTACTTCGCCACCTTCCACCTCGGGCTCGACGGCGGGATCATGGTGACGGCGAGCCACAACCCCGCCGACTACAACGGACTCAAGCTGGTGCGCGAGGGCGCCCGGCCGATCAGCGCGGACACGGGTCTCGCCGAGATCGAACGCAGGCTGATCGAAGACGATCTCGGGCCGGCGCCCGGCGGCGGGAAGACCGAGCTGGGCAACCTGGCGGCCGACTACGTCGAGCATTTGTTGAGCTACATCGACCGCGACGCGCTCCGGCCGCTCAAGGTCGTCGTCAACGCGGGCAACGGAGGCGCCGGGCAGGTGATCGATCTGCTCGAGCCGCACCTTCCCTTCGAGTTCATCAAGCTGCTCCACGAACCCGACGGGACGTTCCCCAACGGCGTTCCCAACCCGCTGTTGCCGGACAACCGGAAGATCACGGCCGACGCGGTGAAGGCGCACGGCGCCGACGTGGGGATCGCCTGGGACGGTGACTTCGACCGTTGCTTCCTGTTCGACGAAACCGGACAGTTCATCGAGGGCTACTACATCGTCGGGCTGCTGGCACAGAGCGTGCTCGAGCGCCATCCGGGGGCGAAGATCGTCCACGACCCGCGCCTGACCTGGAACACGATCGAGATCGTCGAGCCGGCGGGCGGCGTCCCGGTGCAGTGCAAGAGCGGTCACGCCTTCATCAAGGAGGTCATGCGCCGCGAGGACGCCGCGTACGGCGGCGAGATGTCGGCGCATCACTTCTTCCGCGAGTTCTCCTACTGCGACAGCGGGATGATCCCCTGGCTGCTGATCCTGGAACTGATCTCGAAGTCGGGGCGACCGTTGAGCGGATTGATCGGCGATCGCATCGAACGTTTTCCGGCGTCCGGCGAGATCAACCGGCATGTCGACGACGCGGACGCCGCACTGGCGTCGATCGAGCGGACCTACGCCCCGGACGCGCTGAAGGTGGACCACACCGACGGCGTCGGCATTGACTTTGAGGGCTGGAGGTTCAACCTTCGAAAGTCGAACACCGAGCCGTTGATCCGGCTCAACGTCGAGACGCGTGGCGACATCGAGTTGATGCGGCGCAGGACCGACGAAGTCCTGGCCCTGATGAAATGAGGCGAGCTTGGAACTCTCCGATCGGAACAAGCTTTTTGTCGGTCTGAAGCTCGATACCGGGCTGCGCCGACAACTCGAGGCGGTCAGCGGGCCGGACCGCAAGTACGTCTCGGGCGAGGACCCCGCCTTCCTGCGCATCGTCAGCTTCGGGGACGATCTCTACGTCGGGAAGGTGATCGAGGACCGCCTGACGACGGACCGGGTCGACGACGTGCGGCGCAACGTGCTCAGCATCCTGCACCGGCTGTGTCCCGAAACGCGGCTCCCGGAGACGTTGGAGATCCTCGCCTGCCTGGCCGAGCGCGACCACCAACCGGCGGACTGAAAGAGCGAAAAAGGTCGGATTTCAGGGACGGGGAATTGGTAGCGCTACGGGGATTCGAACCCCGGTTTGATGGCTGAGAACCACCCGTCCTAACCCCTAGACGATAGCGCCACCCTGAGCCGCCGGATTATAACGCATCCCCCTTGCCCGGCGCCCATCCAAATATATATTCACTAGGAATACATCTATGTAATATTGAAATTATGTAAATGCATTCGGGGAGAACGCTATCCATGCCTCGGGTCCTGCTCTGGCGCTGGCCGCTACTGGCCACCGTCCTGGTCGCCATCGTGCTCGAAGCGCCGACGATCGGCTGGGCCTTCGCGCTCACCTTCGCCGTGATGGCGCTCCAGCTCGGCCTGTACCTGTTCGAGCCCGATCGCCTCGAGCTGTGGCTCGAGCGGGGCTTCCTCTTCGGCCTGGACGCGGCCGCCGTCGCTCTGGCTTTGCTCGGTGCCGCCGCCGTCCCGCCCGCGGGGTTCCTGGCGCTCTTCTCCGTGATCTTCACCGCGATCGTCGTCGGTGACCTGCGCAAGGTCTTGCTCGCCTCCGGCGCCATCGCGGTGATCTACGTCGCCTGGGTCGGGGCCATCGCGCCGTCCTGGATCGTCCTGCCGTTGACGCTGGCCGCCGGGCTCTCGTTCGGCAAGCTTTCCGAGGCGCTGAGCGACCGGCAACGACCGTTCCGGTCCGCCAAGGCGACCGTCTCCGAGCAGTGGGCGTTGTTGAGCATCGCCGAGGCGATCGGCAGCAGCCTCGACATCAACCAGGTGATGCGACGCATCGTCAAGCGCGTCGGCGAGCTGATGGAAACCGACAGCTGCTCGATCCTGCTGTTCGACGGCAACGCGGGAGACTGTTTCGTCGTGGCCTCGAAGGGCCATCCGGATGTCGACATGCTGGCGGTCGATCTGGCGGCCTATCCCGAGGTGCAACGGGCGCTGGACACGCGCGAGCCCGTGGTGATCGACGACGTCGAGAGCGACCCGCTGGTCGCCGGGGTCCGCGACATCCTGCTGGAAAAGGGCTATCGCTCGCTGCTCGTCGTGCCGCTGCTGTTCGGCCGCGAGGTCATCGGCGCGCTGTTCGTGCGTGGCCGCGCCGAGCGTCCGTTCGCGCCGGACGAGCTGCGCTTCTGCGCCGTCGCCGCCGGTGCGTCGGCCAATGCGCTCAAGAACGCGATGCTCTATCGCGAGGTCAAGGAGGAGTCGGCCCGCCACCGCGAGACGGGTGAGAAGCTGCGCCGTGTGCTCGACGGATCGCCCGACGTGATCATCGCGTGCGACGAGTACAACCGCATCACCGAATTCAACCGCGGGGCGGAAACGTTGTTCCACAGGGTCCCCGAGCGCGCGCTCGGCCGGACGCTCGACGAAGTCCTCGGCGATGCCGTGGACAGCTTCGAAGGCGCGGCCAGCGACCCGGAAGCCGAGCCGCGCGACGTCGTGCTGCGGCTGAACGGCGAGGATCAGACGNNTCAGACGCACCTCAGCCTGACCGGTGCCTCGCTGCACTCACCCGAAGGCAAACCGGCCGGGTACGTCTGGATCGGCCGCGACGTGACCAAGCTGCGCCGCGTCGAGAAGAGCCTGGCCCAGGCGGAGCGGCTGTCGAGCCTCGGCGAGGTCGTGGCCGGCGTCGCGCACGAGCTGAACAACCCGCTGGCCGGAGTGATGGGCTACGCCGAGCTGCTACGCAACGGGAGTGCCGAGCCGGGCCAGCTGCGCGACCTCGAGCGCATCGTCGAATCCTCGCAACGCTGCCAGAAGATCGTGCTGAAGCTGCTCTCGTTCGCGCGGAAGCACGCGCCGGAGAAGAAATACCAGAGCCTCAACGAATGCCTCTCCAAGGTACTCGACCTCAAGTCCTACCACCTCAAGTCCTCGCAGATCGAGACCGTGCTCGAGCTGGACACGACGATGGCCAATACGTCGTTCGACTTCCATCAGATCGAGCAGGTGGTGCTGAACCTGCTCAACAACGCGGAGCACGCGATCCTGTCGACCCGCTCACCCGGGCGCGTCGTGCTGCGCAGCGGCAGCGACGCGGGGCTGGTCTGGTTCGAGGTCGAGGACAACGGGCCGGGAATCCCGCTGGCCGTACGCCACCGTGTGTTCGACCCGTTCTTCACGACCAAGGAGTACGGGCAGGGGACGGGGCTCGGTCTCTCGGTTTCGTTCGGCATCGTGCAGGAGCACGACGGACGGATCGAGCTGATGCACACCGGCGAGGAGGGCAGCTGTTTCCGCGTGACCCTGCCGCTCGTCGCCGAGGAAGACCACATCCGGGAAATCGCCGAGAACGAGGAGGCCGTCGAACAGGAGCCGCTGGACGGATGCCATGTCCTGGTGGCCGAGGACGAGCCGGGGCTGCTCGAGATCTACGACCGCGTGCTGCGCGCCGCAGGCGCGCGGGTGACGCTGGCGCGGGACGGCGAAGAAGCGTGGAGCCACATCGCCGAGGACGAGACGGACTACGACCTGATCATCACCGATCTACGGATGCCCAACCTCGACGGCCGGCAACTCTACGAGCGAACGGCGGAGGAGCGCCCCGATCTGCTGCGTCGGTTCGTGTTCACGACGGGCGACCTGGCACGTGAGGACACGCTCGAGTTCCTCGAGGGGCTGCCCAACCGGATTCTCTCCAAGCCGTTGCAGATGGAGACCGTGCGCCGCGTCCTGACGCAGGCGATCGTGGCGCGCTAGCTAACCGCCGGCGACCGCCGCGTAGCGCTTCTTCATCGCCGGGACGAGATAGTCGGACAGCGCCTGGGACAGCCCGTGTTTGGGGCTGAACCCCCAGTCCTTCTGCGCCAGCGTGTCGTCGACGTCCTCGGGCCAGCTGTCGACCAGCACCTGCCGCGCCGGGTCCGGATCGAAACCGATGTCGGCCTCCGGGTAATGCTTCAACACCTCGGAACGGATGTCGGAAGCCTTCGAGGCGAATCCACGCACGTTGTAAGCCCGTCGCGAGAGCCGGCCCGGATCGGCCAATGCGAGCCGGACCAGCGCGTCGATGCCGTCGGGCATCGTCATGAACGGCAGCTTCGCGTCACGCAGGACGAAACACTTGTACGAACGCCCCTGTGCCGCGGCGTGGATCATCTCCGGCGCGTAGTCCGTCGTGCCGGACGCCGGCAGGGTCTCCGCGCTGATCAGGCCCGGAAAACGGATCGATCTGAAGTCCGGCATCCCCGGTGTGCGCGTGAGGTGCGCGCCGAGCAACTCGCAGTACAGCTTGTTGCAGCCGTACACACCGCTCGGAACGGTCCACTCGGTCTCCTTGACCGCCCCGGCTTCCTGTTTGACCGTCGGGTTGGGCAGGCCGTACACCGCGATGCTGCTGGGGAACATGAAGCGCACCGGAGTCTGCTCGGGCGCGCGCCGGCACAGTTTCAGCAACTCGTACGTTCCATCGACGTTCACGCGGTGCGCCAGGTCCGGTTCGATCTCGGCCTTGCGCGACAGCACCGCCGCCAGGTGGAACACGTACGTCGGCGTGTGCCGGCCGATGAGATCGGCGAGCACGTCCGTTTCCAGGATGCTCGCCGTGACGGTCTCGACGCACTGCTCGCGGATCGATTCGTCGAGCTCGACGAGGTCCAGTGCGATCACCCCGACGCCTTGCTCACGCAACGCCGGGATCAGGAGATGCCCCATCTCGCCACCGGCGCCGGTGACCAAAGCGATCGGTTGCGACACGTTCCACCTCACCCGCTCTAGGCGGCGGCCAGTCTACCAAAGGCGGTCAGCCGCAGTCCAAGACCGCCGTGCCGTCGAGCTCGCCCGCCTTCAACCCCGCGAGCGCCTCGTTCGCCCGTTCGAGTGGGAAGACCTGTACCTTCGGCCGGATCCCCGCGGCGCAGGCCTCCTCGAGGAACGCCACGCCATCGGCGCGCGTGTTGGCCTCGACGCTCGTGAGGATCTTCTCGTGAAACAGATGCCGCTCGTAATCGAGTGCGGGGATCTCGCTCATGTGGATGCCGGCCAGCACGACACGGCCCCCGGGCCGAACGGCGCGCAACGCCGGCGGCACGACCGGCCCCGCCGGTGCGAACACGATGGCGGCATCGAGCGGCTCGCCCGGGTGGTCGTCCGCATGCCCGGCCCAAGCGGCGCCGATGCGTTTCGCTTCCTCCAGGTGCGCCTCGCCGCGCGAGAAAGCGAAGAACGGGTGGCCACGGTGTCGGGCGAGGCGCGCGACCATTGCGGCCGAGGACCCGAACCCGAACAAACCGACGCTCCCGCCCGGCGCTAGCGCGGCACGTTGCAGGGCGCGGTACCCGATGATGCCGGAGCAGAGCAGGGGCGCGGTCTCGAGCGCGGACCAGGCGTCGTCCAGTGCGTAGGCGTAGCTCTCGTCGACGACACAGGAGTCGGCGTACCCGCCGTCTGCGTGGCAGCCGGTGTACTCCGACCCGCGACACAGGTTCTCGGCGCCGCTCCGGCAGTCGTCGCAACGCCCGCAGGTGTGACGCAACCAGGCGATGCCGACGCGATCTCCGAGCTGAAATCGCCGCGCCTCGAACCCCGTCTGCTCCACCGTCCCGACGATCATGTGGCCCGGCACCACCGGAAGCTTTCCGGGATCGATGTCCCCCTCGATCAGGTGCAGGTCCGTGCGGCACACCGCGCACGCCTCCACGCGCACGCGGATCTCACGCGCGGAGGGTTCGGGCTCCGGGTAATCGACGAGGTCGAGGGAATCGGGCGCCAGTGGCCCCGGTTCGGTCAGCAACTGCGCGCGCATGGGCCGATTCTCACACACCGACCGGCCGCACCGCTTGCCGAACCGCGGGGCCGTTCCTATAATCGCGCCTCAGCACGGATGGGACGTCGTCCAATGGTAGGACATGCGGCTCTGGACCGTAGAATCGGGGTTCGAATCCCTGCTCCCCAGCCACCTCGTGGCCCCTACTCCCCTCAAGTTGGACCCGTTCGGCCTCTGCGCTACAATCCCGCCCCCCGACAATTCGGAGAGGTGGCCGAGTGGCTTAAGGCACA
>JABAOE010006638.1_pt3 | contig 10829 bp, 14 predicted proteins | sample 7062141 | NCBI WGS metagenome assembly JABAOE01 (sample SAMN14538627, study PRJNA623070) | marine sediment metagenome | biome: marine biome [ENVO:00000428]; feature: marine pelagic biome [ENVO:01000023]; material: deep marine sediment [ENVO:00002113] | place: India: Gulf of Khambhat ...
CGCGCTGAATCACCATTTCAATCGCAAAGACCACCGCAACCAGGACCAAAAATGCCACATACACCTCCAACTTCCGCATCGAAAACCCGGACGTTGCAACACGCGACAAGAATAGGCCCAGAACGAGGACGATGATCCCACCGAAAATCAATCCGACCTTTTTCCACGTCGTCTGCAGCAGCGAGGCACGCAAGGACCGTATGCCGTCGGTAATTTGCTGTGAGCGAAAGCCGAGTACGATCATGTAGATCGCCATGACCAAACCGATGATTACGAGAATGATATGCAGTGTTAGCACCGGAATGAACACATACTCGTACAGTGCCTGAGAGCCACCGAAACCTTCCTTACCCTCGACGGCCAACACTCCGAGCTGTCGGAATAAATAATACGCAATGAAAAAGGCCAGCATCGCGGTCATCCCCCCGAGCATGAGCCAGTGGTGGGCGTTGGCTTGGCGCTTCTTCGCCTGGAACCACCCGACGAGAAATAGGCCGGTAAAGAGGGTAGCCATCAACTGGCTTAAGTCTGCCCCGATCGTTGCATGCGTCCCGAAAAATCCCGCCTCCCCCAACCATTCCATTGTCACAACCTTGCTCGTCCTTATCTCTGGAGCCGCATCGCACAATGTCGTTCGCGCGTTCTGAGCGGGGGCTCATGCTTTAGAGGATTTGACACCTTGCACCACGGCCGATCGTTCCAATTCACCGGCAGAAGCAAACCCTGCCTTGCTCATCCAGTGCACCGCATCATCCGTCCTGTAACAGGCCCCCTCCTGGGTATTGACCAGAACGTGTACGGCGAACGCCGTGGTCCACGCTGGACCAGTACCGGTATCATCAAGAAACCGATCCTTGATGATCAACCGCCCACCCGGCGCTAGATGCGTCAACACCTTGCCAACCAGCGCCTCATTCCTTTCGGACGTCTGATAATGCAAGATATCCGACATCAACACGAGATCGTAAGGTCCGCCCAATGCATCGCGATTGAAATCCCCGGGAAGGAACGCAATCCGCGATTCCAGGCACGCTTCTTTCACAGTTTTTTCGGTCATACTCAGCGTGACAGGAAGATCAAAGACTGTCGCGGTCAGTTCCGGATAGACCCGACAAAACGCAATGGCGTTGGTTCCGGCACCACCGCCCAGATCCAACATGCGCACGCGCCCGCGCAACTGCAGCCGCTTGGCCAAATCAGGCCCACTTTGTTGACCGATGCGATGGAGCACTGCCAACACGTTGCGCCCCAATTCCGGGTCGGTGTCGAAGACATGCCGGTCAACCGACCGACGTCCCGTTCGAACCGTGTCCTCCAATTTCCCCCAGTTGTTCCATTCCGCGTCATGCAGTAGGAGCAAGTGGCCAACATATTGAGTCGAATGCCGAACGAGATACTTTTCCGCCACAGAGGAATTCTCATACAGCTCCCCGTCTTTCCTCAGTAATCTCAACGGCACGAGCGCGTTCAATAGAAGAGTGAGCGTTGGCTCATGGGCTCCAATGCGACACGCAATTTCCTGAACCGTCTTCGGCTTCCCATCCAGTACAGAAAATATGTCCAGTTTAACGGCCGTCAACAAGATTTTGGTTTCCCAGTAGTAGCCTAGCTGGAAAATCTCTGCGAGCGAGAGCTCTCGCGACACACCAACCCCTTACGCAATATGCTGAAAGTTTGGCATCTTACCTAGAGCGGAAACCGAAAGGCAAGGCGAGTTCTCGGAGACGGGGAACACAAACACAAAGGGCAGCGGAGCTTGCCGCTGCCCTTTGATACGCAGGGATTTATCGCCGCCCGATGGAGTACGTACCGTTTACTTCACTTCTGCTTTCAATTCAGCCGCTCCTCCATCTGGCACATCAACCTCAAATTCAAATCGCTTGGCCTTTCCCACAAAGGGATGCCAGACCACCACCTTGTGCTTGCCTGCTGGCACATCCTTGATCTCGAACGATCCATCTTCCTTCGCAACTGCATAGTGCGGGTTCGTCACTGGGAGGAAGAAGGATTGCATGAATTCGTGCTGGTCACACTGCAAACGGAGATATCCCGTCTTGGCTGCTTTACCTCTGAAGACAACCTTCTTGTTTAGCTTATCTCCCTTCTTTGCCAACCCAATGTTGAACCCCGTCGCAGCGCTGGTTCCCTTCACCAAAAAACTATGGGGATTATGGAGCACCCCTTGGGCAGATTTTGGGTCGTCTGGATCAGCGTCCGTGTTTTCGACAATGAAGGGCCCCTTCTGTACCACAACACCCGAGTAGGGGAGGAATTCACAGAACGCCGCGATCACTTCTGTCCCCTTGTATCCCTTCATCCAATCCTTATCCTCAATATCCGCCACTGCAACTACCGCGTTTTTCAATCCACCCCCCTTGCCTACTTCAACTTTCTTCAGGAACCGCTTATCCCCATCCATCAAGTCTTTGTTCGGATTTTTCATACAAAACTGAGGGTTGGGGAACTTGGCAAACGAAAACTCTTTCGCCTCGGCTTTTCCCGAATAGGTCACGTTGCCCGTGATCGTCCCGCCTCCTGCATACGAGGTGAGAGGCGCCGCGATGACCGCGACGGCTGCCACACCAAACATTACTGATAATAAGCTCTTCATTGGACTGCCTCCTTGTGATTAATCTCCGCCCTCTTTGCTAACACGCAGATCCCTTTTTCATCCACCTTGAGCCACCGACTCAGTATTAAAGGAATGTGGGAACGGCAGCTGGTGTCGCATCCACGATCGACGACTTGCCGGTGGGGCTGAGTTTCGACCGAATATGTATATAATACTACCGTACCCTGTCAATCTTAAACAAGGGGAGGGATGAGTAGCTATTTCTTCCATGTCCTGATAAGCTTATGAAAATAGGATAGTCTGCCTCAACCAAAGACGTCTCTATGAACCAAATCAGACAGCGAGAACCCCGTTCCACTCAAGCAAACGTCACCTTCAGGGAAACCGGGGGTAGTTTCGACAGCGGATGCGGCGGCGTATCTGGGTTCAATTCTAATCACATGCTGTCGCGACCTTTCCACACCTCGCTATCGCAATGACGTCCGCCGTGCTATCGCCCACAGGACCCCGACGTGCCTTTCCTCCATACATCACCATTCTGCTCTTTAGCCTCGTCACCGCGGGTGCCTTGATCGGAGTTCCCGCCTTCGGCTTCATCTATGGGTATACCTGGCTAGACTGGACAATGTTCGGGTTCCTGTACGTGGTCTCAGGATTGGGTATTACGGTTGGCTACCATCGCCTGATGGCGCACCGGAGCTTCACCTGTCCTAATTGGGTTAAGGCAGCGCTCTTGATTGCCGGCGGGTGGGCACTGCAGAACTCCGCACTGAAATGGGCAGCAGACCATATTCGCCACCATGCCGCGTGCGATGGGGAGGCAGATCCCTACAATGCCCAGCGAGGATTCTGGTATAGCCATTGTGGGTGGTTGTTTTACGGCAACCAACGGACCGATGAGAAATATGCGACCCGGTTACGGCAAGATCCTGTCGTGATGTGGCAACACCGCTATTACCTACCCATCTTACTCTCTGGCCTCGCGCTCACATTTGTCGTGGGATTTCTATACGGAGGCTGGATCAGCGGCCTAGGCTGTTTCATGCTCGCCGGAGTTGGACGGACATTTGCCGTTCTCAATTCAACTTTTTGCATCAACTCAATCTGTCATCTCTGGGGAAGCCAGCCCCACAGTCATACGGACTCCAGTCGGGATAGCTGGTGGGTGTCACTCCTAACGTTTGGGGAGGGTTACCACAATTACCACCACACCTATCAAAGCGACTACCGGAACGGTCCCCGCTGGTACAATTTCGATCCGTCGAAATGGTTCATTTTCACGCTCTCGCTGGTTGGCCTGGCTTCGTCGCTCCGCACTGTCCCTTCCTATGGACCGAAGGTTTCCAGTCTAGGGCCTTCATCTTAGTATTTCCTCCAGTTCACTGGCGGTAAACTCCAGAGCTCGTCACGAGTCGCAGCCCACAAAGAGTCTAGAACGCAGGCAAGATCCGGCGCCGTTCGTGTCAAAAGTTTCACCGCCACACCGGGCACAGCAGGTGTAGACACACCACCCAACACCTGTCCAGGACGTTCGTCCAGAATGAGACTAAGCCTCGCCTCTAGCCGATTCCACAGCTCCGACGGGAACGTATCGTTCACTATGTACAACGAGGCAACATAGTCCCACTCCTCCGCAAGACCGACACGTCCCAGATCGGTCGCTGGATCGAGCATATACCGCTCCAAGAGCTGACGGCCTGACGCCGTTGTGAGGCGAATTTCATTTTCGAGGCTGGCGAAGGCCCATCGTTCTCCTCTGGCGATTCGTCCCGACGTGAGAGCATCCCAGAATAAAATCGTCGCGCCAGACGCCAGTGTGATATCTACCGTTTGCCTGTATCGCGAGCCGCGAAATGGGATGGTGTGTTCCGGCAGCCATTCCAACACCGCGTCCGCACCAAGCGCAATCTTGACTTCCTGAACCGACGTGTCCCCCCGAGAACGATAGACACGATTCGCAGAGGGTGCGGAAACGAGAACATGCGCTCCCATCTCGACCCTCATGTCGATAAACAGATGATCCCCTCCGACTAACCCTCCAGACGGATTCACTAGAAGGGTGTATGCCGTTCCAGTCTCATCGAGGTAGATGGGTGGAAGTAGATGCCACGGGGTGGTGCAGTAAGACCGACTGAGAACAGTCCGGTGATCCTGCTTCTGGTACTGAAGCTCAAGCGTGCCGACGCGCCCGACAAAGTCGGTCGAGGCCTGTTTGGGAATGTTTTTCTTTCGTGACACAGGAACCGGAGACCGATCAAGTTCGTCGCGTCCGCTGAGGGATATGTTGTTCGACCCAATTCGCCACGGAATCGAGCCCTTCTCCGGATAAGAGATTGGTAAAGACGAACGGCAAGTCGCCCCGCATGCGACGAGTATCACGCTCCATCACAGACAAATCTGCTCGAACATGCGGAGCCAGATCCATCTTATTAATCACGAGGAAGTCTGATCGCGTGATCCCGGGCCCCCCTTTGCGTGGAATCTTGTCTCCTCCTGCCACATCGATCACATAGATCACATGGTCTACCAATTCCGGGCTGAAAGTCGCCGCCAGATTGTCCCCCCCGCTTTCTAGAAAGATCAACTCCACATCCGGATGCCGACGGAGCAAATCATCGATGGCTTCTTGGTTGTGCGACGCATCCTCCCGGATAGCAGTATGAGGGCAGCCACCGGTCTCCACACCGAGGATCCGGTCAACCGGTAACGCAGCGCGTTTTGTCAAGATTTCTGCGTCGATCTTGGTGAAAATATCGTTGGTCACAGCTGCCAAGCTGTGGCGATCGCGCAGTTTCTGGCACAGCGCTTCAACCAACGCGGTTTTGCCTGAGCCTACTGGTCCCCCAACACCAATAACCGGAATCCCTTTGGCCCGCGCGTGTGTCGGTTTTGCATCCTCGTGACGGTGCTGACGATTAAGATCGTGCATCTATGCGCAAAGAGCTTATAGCTTGTGGCGCACTGCCTACAGGCCAGTTCCTCTCTCCCCTCTTCCATACATGATGCGCCATCTACTCCTAGCTTCTAAACAATCTCCACTCCAGGCGACCATGGCGCATTGCATAAATGTCCTGAATCGGCGACCATGAATTGATCCGAGTGTTCGGACTGATTTCTCGACTTATCCGATCAATCAGCGGAAGCCAATCTCCGAGCAGACGTTGTCCTTCTCGCTGGCCTATGGGACACAGCCGCATCGCAGCCGAAACCATTCCCACAGCTGTCTGATAGAGAAACGCTGCGACAGTCTCTTGCGCGTTCCACCCGCTCGCCCCCAGCGTCAGCCCAAAGCTAACCGCCAAATGACCCGGTGTTTGGTCATCTTCGACAGCCTCAAGATAATCCTGCAATATCCTTTTGCTTCGGAGTTGATCCGCAGCGATTCTGATCACCTGCCGTCCCATCTGCCGACTGGCCTGGCGCGACTCACGGCCGAGCTTCGTGGAATCCAGCTTGTGATCGATGTCGACTGCTACATTGAGTCGTCCGGCTAATCCAGCCCGGTTCGCTACGTTCGCGGCAAGGGCCTCCCGCCGGCTGAGTCCTCCGCGAAGCAGATCCTCGACGTAGCGTGCTAGTTGGTCCGTATCCTTGACGGCACCACCCTGCACTGCCGCTTCCAATCCCGACGAACACGCATACCCACCCGAAGGGAAAAATGTGTCAGTAAACCGGAGACCTTCGAGTAATGCCCTCGTGTGCATGACACAATAAGAGGTTGGGGAGCCAGATTTCTTTGCCGGACCCCTCTTGCCCCTTCTCGCTAGAACAGAAAGTACCGCTGCGCCATCGGTAGGACGATGGCCGGTTCACACGTGAGCCGCACGCCGTCGGCTGTCACAATGTACGTTTCCGGGTCGATTTCTAGTTTCGGCAAATAATCGTTCAGTTTCAGATCCCGTTTCTTTACACTTCGGCAATTCTTCACTGCGGCCACGCGCTTCTGTAACCCAAGGGTCTTCGGAACTTCTCGATCCAACGCCGCTTGCGATAGGAACGTCAGACTCGTGCTGAGGAGCGCCCGCCCGAATGAACCGAACATCGGCCGGCTAATAATCGGCTCCGGCGTCGGGATTGACGCATTAGGATCACCCATTTGTGCCTGAGCGATAAACCCGCTCTTCAGCACCATTTCGGGTTTCACACCAAAGAACGCCGGTTTCCAGACTACCAGATCAGCGATTTTGCCAACTTCCACCGAACCGACTTCGTGAGAGATCCCATGCGCGAGGGCAGGATTGATCGTGTACTTGGCCACGTAACGCTTCGCTCGGAAGTTATCGTGCTGGGATGAATCCTTGCCAGTCTTCGGTGCGAGATGTCCGCGCTGGACCTTCATCTTATGGGCAGTCTGCCAGGTACGTGTGATCACTTCTCCAACTCGTCCCATCGCTTGGGAGTCCGAGGACATCATGCTGATCGCTCCTAAATCATGCAACACGTCCTCCGCCGCAATAGTTTCCCTTCTGATGCGCGACTCGGCAAAAGCCACATCTTCCGGCACGCGCTTGTTCAAGTGGTGGCAGACGATGAGCATGTCCAGATGCTCGTCCATGGTGTTCACGGTAAACGGCATCGTGGGATTGGTAGAAGACGGCAGCACGTTTGGTTCGCCGCAGACTTTCATGATATCCGGTGCATGGCCGCCACCCGCCCCTTCCGTGTGGAAGGTGTGGATAGTCCGCCCTTTGAACGCCTTGATCGTGTCTTCGACGAATCCCGCCTCGTTCAATGTATCGGTGTGAATGGCCACCTGCACGTCGTAACGNNGGTATCGATCGCAGCCGGTGTGGTTCCCCAGTCTTCATGCAGTTTCAACCCAATTGCACCGGCCTCGATCTGCTCATCTAGCCCCGCGGTCTGCGACGCATTACCTTTCCCCAGAAAACCCAGGTTGATTGGGATACCATCGGAAGCTTCCAGCATCCGGTGGATGTTCCAAGGACCTGGTGTGCAGGTCGTGGCATTGGTGCCGGTGGCTGGGCCGGTCCCTCCGCCGAGCATCGTCGTAATGCCCGAGGAGAGCGCATCCCAATACTGTTGCGGACAGATAAAATGAATATGCGCTTCCACGCCACCCGCCGTCACGATGCAGCCCTCCGCGGAGATAGCTTCCGTACAGGGCCCGATCTCCATTCCTTTCGTCACGTTCGGCATCAGATCGGAATTCCCGGCTTTGCCAATGCCGACGATGCGCCCATCTTTAATCCCGATATCCGCCTTGACGACACCCCAATGGTCGAGAATGACTGCGTTCGTGATGACCGTATCGAGCGCGCCGCTTGCGCTGCTCGCCCGTGGCGACTGGCCCATGCCATCCCGCAATACTTTCCCACCGCCAAACACCGCCTCATCTCCATACGACGTAAAATCATTTTCAATTTCGATCAACAACTCGGTATCAGCCAACCGGATTCGGTCACCCACCGTGGGTCCAAAGAGATCCGAATACTGTTTGCGTGAAATTTTCACTGTGCCCCTCCTTTGCCGGAGAATCCCAGTTCAGCCGCTCGTGCTAAGGCTTTGGACTTCACCTCTGGATCATCCAGTGACCCTCCGGTCAATCCGTTGATTCCATGCGCGACGCGTTTGCCCGCCAACGCCACGACCGTCACCCGCTTCTCTTCCCCCGGCTCGAACCGTACCGCTGTACCGGCTGGGATGGAAAGACGAAACCCGAAGGCCTGGTCGCGGTTGAACTGGAGCGCCCGATTCGCCTCAAAAAAATGANNCGACCTGAATGGGCCGGTCACCTGAGTTTACGACCACCAATTCCTTGGTTGCCCGACCGGCGTTTGCTTCAATGTCACCGGCCGCAAACTGAATTTGGCCCGGGACAACTGGGCGGGACAATTCCGCCTTGATCGCAACGGCCAAGGAGCTTCCCTTTCTCTGCGGGGCACTGCGGGTTTTCGCCGAGGTACGCTTGGTCTTCTTTGGCATATGTCCCCTCCTCCAACGCTATGAGATGAAAAGCTGGACCAAACCACGCGATTAGCGAATCGGGTCGTGCACTGTCACGAGCTTTGTGCCGTCAGGAAAGGTCCCTTCAACCTGAAACTCGTGAATCATTTCCGGCACGCCCGGCATGACATCCTTACGCGAGAGCAGCGTGGCCCCATAGCTCATGAGGTCAGAGACAGACTTGCCGTCGCGGATGCCTTCGAGGATGGCGGCAGTCAAATAGGCCACTGTTTCAGGATGATTAAGCTTAAGCCCCCGCTTCTTGCGGTCCGCGGCAAGTTGTCCGGCAGTATAGATCAAGAGTTTTTCCTGTTCTCTCGGAGTGAGATGCATGAGTCCTCCTCTCTTGGCTGGCCCGTCTTAGCTGAGCTGTTGCCGTGTGCCTTCTTCCAAAGGTGAATCCGACGTGGCGGGACTTCTTCCTACAACTCCCCCCAACAACTCCTGGGCGGGGAGAGGATGTTAGTTTGGATTTTCGCTATCTGTCAAGGTGCACCAGATGACGTTCTTCACAGCATATCGAAGAGGCAAGAGTTACTCGAATTTCCGTGAAGCCGCTCGGCAGGAAACGGATTCCCGTGGGAGATCGCTGTAGGGACAACCCGGCTAAGTCAGAGCGATTACACCCGACGGCACAACCCGAGTGGAACACCTCACACCGTCAAGTGTTGTTTCACCATCTCAGCGCTCAACTCATCGCTCTTGCCCTCGGCCATTACTTCCCCTTTGGCCATGACGACATACTTCTCGGCAAGCCTGGCTGCAAAATGCAACCCCTGCTCGACCAACAAGATCGCGAAACGACGCGCCTCCTTGAAGCCGATGATCACATCTTCGATATGGTCCACAATCGAGGGTTGAATTCCTTCTGTGGGTTCATCCAGGAGGAGTAACTTTGGGTTAGTTAACAACGCCCGCCCGATTGCGAGTTGTTGCTGCTCGCCACCGCTCAGAACGCCGCCGGGGCGGCCAAGGATGGGCTTGAGCTGTGGAAAGAGGTGATAGACTTCCTCAAAGGCCTCTTTTTCTGATACATCCCCCGTCTTGCCAAGTCGGTTCCAGTAGCCAAGCACGAGATTTTGGTACACGGTCAGATGGGGAATAATCTCTCGTCCCTGCGGCACATACGCAAGCCCTTGTTTTGCTCGAAGATCCGTTCGATACTGCGAGATATCCGTCCCGTCAAAAATAATCTTTCCCGACCGGACCGGCAACAGGCCCGTCAGGGTCTTCAAAGTCGTAGTTTTTCCCACCCCGTTTCGCCCCATTAGGCAAACCACCTGGCCTGGGTCAATCGTGAATGAGACATCCCGGAGGATATGACTTTCCCCGTAGTAGGCGTTGACGTGGTCCAACTTCAGCACTGATGGATGTGCTTCGTTCATTGCTCTCAACGTGGTAGTAGTATGCTACTAGTGCGCAACTTTGGCCCGTCCGAGATAGATTTCTCTGACATGATCATCCGCCTGGACCTTTTCGACGGGTCCTTCACAAATCACGGTTCCTTCGGCCAAGACTGTAACGATTCGCGCAATCTGCCGGACGAAATCCATATCATGCTCAATGACCACGATCGCATGCTTTTCCGAAAGCGACTCGAGCAATCGGCCGGTCTGCTCCGTCTCTTTGTCACTCATACCTGCCACCGGTTCATCGACCAGCAGCAGTGATGGGTCTTGTAGGATCACCATCCCGATTTCAAGCCACTGCTTCTGGCCATGAGACAAGCCGCCAGCCCGCGTATGGGCGTCCTCTTGCAAACCGATAGTTTCTAATGTCTCATCGATGCGTTCGCGTTCTGCTGGCGACAACCTCCCAACCAAGGTTGGGAACACTCCCCTACTGGCGCGTTTAACAGAAAGATCCAGGTTTTGCCAGACCGTGAGATTGCCATAGACTGATGGAGCTTGGAACTTTCGGCCGATTCCTAGTTTGGTGATGTCCTCCGCATTCTTGCCGAGCAGATTAATGTCTCTCCCGAACACCACTCGCCCGCCAGCCGGCTTTGTCTTGCCGCAAATCACATCCAGCAAGGTCGTCTTCCCGGCTCCATTGGGACCAATGACCACGCGAAGCTCATTGTACTGGACAGAGAAATTACAGTTGTTCAAAGCCTTGAATCCATCGTAGTCGACGACCACTCCCTCGCATTTGAGGATCGTGCCTTCGCTGGTCATGTTTTGACGGCCTCCGTTTGCGGTTTCCTCCCCGACCGGAAAAACCTGCTCTCGCTTAATTGCCGCATCATGCCGACAAGTCCATTTGGGAACAAGGCAATCACAATCACAAATAG
>JABAOE010002310.1_pt7 | contig 10823 bp, 14 predicted proteins | sample 7062141 | NCBI WGS metagenome assembly JABAOE01 (sample SAMN14538627, study PRJNA623070) | marine sediment metagenome | biome: marine biome [ENVO:00000428]; feature: marine pelagic biome [ENVO:01000023]; material: deep marine sediment [ENVO:00002113] | place: India: Gulf of Khambhat ...
CCGGCATGTCGCAAGGCGTAAACTGGTAAGCCTTCATTGTGAATGAGTTGTTTCTTTTTTTAACGCATCAGCACCCATTGCCTGAGAACGAGAATTTACAAGTGGAGGGATCTGGATGCTGCCTGGCCACCTTCTAGGCAATTAATATCGTATCGGGAATTGATTCGTTTGGGCATGTGCCCGCGCGAGTGAACCGCGGACCTGGGCAGCACACACGAATTTTTAGCAACTGTGCATCACGCAGCACAGTCTGGCAGATGTTTGCTGGTGTCGCGCTGACGATTGTCAAACACACAATAAAAATATTTGACGTGTTTGTCGAACAACGGCGTTCAGATGATGCCGCGCCGTTGATTTAGAGAACGGCGGCGACAATGCCTGCCTGCCTTGTTCTGTCATAAACCACTTCCCGAATGCTGCTCCAGGACGCTAACTCTTTGTATCCGATCCCATTATGCCGCAAACCGGTTTCCTTGACATTGTGTCAGCGGGACCCTCCGGCACCTTTAACGATTCAAGTGTCAGCAGATCCGGGCCGCGGTGAGCGCATTTGTCGAGTGCTCTGGCACTACGTTGGCTATACTGAAGAGCGCCCCGAGCGGTTGCTTGCGTTGGGCGTTATCGGAGTTTTGACTGAACGGGATGCTTACCAGAACACGCTGCCGAGGGAGGAAAAATGAGCCAACTGCAATCCAGTCCACTGTTTGACATTTCTCTGGCGCTGCATCCGCCACACGATCTCGGTGTAACCCCGCTCGGTACGCGTCGCATTGTCCCGGTTTCGGGTGGCATGTTCACTGGTGAGCGATTAAAGGGTGTTGTCCTTCCCAATGCAGGAGCCGACTGGATCCTGATGCGCCGCGATGGTTCTGTGCAACTCGATGTGCGCCTTACGCTCAAAACCGATGACGATGCGCTCATCTTCATGACATATCGCGGTATCCGTCACAGTTCTCCCGAGGTTGCACAGCAGCTTGCCCGGGGTGAAAAAGTCGATCCGGCTGCCTACTATTTCCGCACGTGCCCGGTATTCGAGACCAGTTATGAAAAGTACGAATGGCTTAACAATATCATCTGTGTCGCAGTGGGAGAACGTTTGGCGTCAGAGGTGAAATACAAAGTCTTTGAAATTTTGTAATCCATCTGTTGGCAGCTATTTTTTATGGCATATGACCTGTTGATAAGGAATGGCCTGGTTGTTGATGGTACCGGCAGGCCTGGCTACAAGGCCAATGTGGCCGTGACGGACGGCAAGATCGTGGAAGTTGGCGAGCCGAATGGAGCCGCGAAACAGACCGTTGATGCTGGTGACTGTGTCGTCTCACCTGGCTTTATTGATCCGCACACACATTATGATGCGCAAATCTGCTGGGACGGTGCAGTCACGCCGTCGTCGTGGCATGGTGTGACTTCTGTCGTGCTGGGTAATTGCGGAGTCGGCATCGCGCCTTGCAGGCTGGAGGCACAGGTAGTTGCCATGCACGACCTTGTCAACGTGGAAGCCATTCCGTTCGAGGCGCTCAGCGCCGGCATAACCTGGGACTGGGAAACCTTTCCGGAATATATGGATTCCGCCGCTCGGCGCAAACCTTCGATCAATCTTGCCTTTTTGGCACCCTTAACGCCGTTCCGTCATTTCGTGATGGGCGAAGAGTCGATGGAGCGATCCGCCACCCGGAACGAGACGTCAAAAATCGCTGCATTGATTGCGGAGGCGATAGACGCGGGCGCTTTCGGGTTTTCCAGCACCATTCTCAATCAGCACATGGGCTTCGGTGGCAAGCCGCTCGCTTGTCGGCTTGCAAGTGACGATGAGCTGAGATCTTACGCCGGCGTTCTAAAACGGAAGAAAAAGGGGGCAATTGAAATCGCGCTCACTCGCCAGATTGGAGTGCTCGAAAAAGATGAGTGCCAAACTTTAGAGCTGCTGCTCGATGCCAGTGGCCGGCCGGTGACGTTTATTGCGCTTTTCGACCGGGACGATATCTCCGAAGCGGTTCGTGACACGTTGAAACGCGCTGCGCCGATGATCGCCAAGGGTGCCCGTCCGCAGACTTCGCCGCTGCCGCTGACGCGTGAAATCGACATGCGAAATCCTTTTGCTTTTGCGTCATTCCCATCATGGAAGCGCGCGTTCACTGACAAGTCCAAAGAAGCGCAGAAGAAGGTTTATGCCGATCCCGATTTTCGAAACCAGTTTCGTGAGGAACTGAAAAACCCGGCAGGTTTCGGAGACTGGAGGCGAATCACCCTCCACGAAGTGCGCTCACCTCGCCTAAAGCGTTTCGAGGGCATGTCCGTAGCCGAGATCGCCAAGGTGAAAAGCAAAGATGCGGTCGATGTTTTTCTCGACCTCACTATCGCCGATGATTTGAACCTCGAGTACACGATGACATCATTCAACAATCGGGTAGATCGCATGGCGGAGTTGCTGAACAATCCGGCGATTTTGGTCGGGCTTGGTGATGGCGGTGCACATGTCGACATGCTGTGTGATTCTGGTTACCCGACCTATCTCCTTGGCACTTGGGTGCGCGATCGCGGTGTGCTCACGCTGGAAGAGGGCATTCGCAGGCTCACGTCCGACCCGGCTGATTTGTTCGGCATCGGTGACCGCGGTCGCTTGCAACCTGGTTTCGCTGCGGATATCACCATTTTCGATCCAAAAACCATCGGCTCGCCGAGCCGTGGTGAAAGACGGTTCGATTTACCTGGTGGCGGCAAGCGGATGGTCATGCCGTCAAAAGGTGTGCGGTATACGTTCGTGAATGGCGTGGCGACGTACGCGGACGGTGACCTGGTCAACGCTTCTGCGGGGAAAGTGTTGCGATCTTAAAAAGNNCATTAATCGTATATAGAAATTCTTTCTATAGCATTTCGAGCGATAAGAATTCGTTGTCTTTACCGGATTTCACGTTATAGTTTGTGCTAGCTGGTTCCGAAGTCAAAAGGAGGTCGGTTGCTTGTCCTTTCGGGCACCGGCATTTAGTGCCAATATTAATGATTCAACTAGGGGGATGAAAATGTCATTGAAATCGATTCTTTCTGCCGCTGCCGCAGTGGTTATGGGCTTAGCCATCACGGTTGGCGCACATGCTGACCATCACGCCAAGAGTAAGCGCGTATTGACTCTCGATCTCGCCAAGAAAATTGCGGATGGCTGCGAAGCGCATTTCGCGAAGCAGACCGACTGGCGCACCCTGAATATCGCGATTGTTGATGATGGCGGAAACCTTAAGCTGTTTCGGCGGATGGATAATTCCTTTCTCATCAGTATCGATATCGCGTTGTTGAAGGCGGGTACCTCGTCGGGCCTGCCATTCTCGAGCCGTTTGGTCGGCGAGATAGCTTATGGTAAGGATGGGCAGCCTGGCCGAGTCCCCGGACTCGCTGAGGTTCCCGGTCTTGCGGCGTTTCCTGGCGGTTTGCCGATCATTACCAGCGATGGTCAGCATATCGGCGGCATCGGTGTCAGTGGCGCGACGGGTGATCAAGACGAAGAGTGCGCACAGGCGGGCCTGGATGCAGTCAAAGGAATGCTTTAAGCGCGAGAGCTGAACTGCTGGTTGCCTGGCGCGAGGCAGCTACTGTTGTACGCCAGATCGATTTCCTTGTAATCACGAGGGAACTGAGGCTATACAAGACCTGTACCTAAAAGCTCAAAGGCAAGGCGGGTCGATCTGATGCTTGCATCAATCGACCTGCCAGCGAGATCGCACTTTTTTGCCTGTTCAATTCCACCACTGGAGTCTGCGATGAAATCAGGAATCGTACTGATTGCGTTGATATTTATTGGCAATTATGCGCTGGCCGCTGAATTTTCCCTGGTTTACCAGTCGGCAAGCAGCACATCACTCAGCAATCCGCATGATCTGAAACTGTCGCCGGATGGTAAATACTTGTTTGTATCCGACGTCGGTAATGACCGAGTCGTTTTGTTGGATCCGGACACTTTGTCATTTGTCAGCGCATTCGGTGATGATCACCAATCCGGCACCCATGATGTCGATTTCGATGCGCAGGGACGCGCCTATGTAGCCGACACGCATAACAACCGGGTGACCATCTATCGCATGGAAGGCACAAAGGCGACACTCGAGGGTGAGCTCGCGGGCCGCATGCGAGGACCCGAAGGTGTGCTGATCCATTCCAATGGGCGCGTCTATGTTGCGGGTGCTTGGTCGGGTAACGTGGTGGCCTATGAAAACGGGCGAGTGGTGAGTGAACTAGGTGGCCTTGCATCGCCCCATGACCTCGAGGAGGTTGCTGACGGCAATATCTGGTTATCCGACTCCAACAATCATCGAGTATTGCTGCTCTCGCCCGACCTGAAGATCTTGCGCGAGTTGAGTCGCGAAACCTATGACTTCAACGGCGTGCGTTATCTGGACTTACTCGAAGACGGGACCCTGGTTGCTGCTGACAAGAATAACCATCAAATAAAATTTATCGCGCCGAGTGGCAAACTACTCCTTGTGTTGGGAAGTGGCAGGCGGGAGGTAGGGCCGGACAAGTTTGCCACGCCTGAAGGTGTCGAGATCAGGGACGATACCATCTGGTTTTCTGATTCGGGTAACGACCGCGTCGTCAAATACGTGATTCAACGCTAATTGACTACTCTGTAATACCCGATGAAAGCTGTGAGGCCGAAAGGAGGTAAGCTCGTTTGGGTTTGCGAAGGAGAAACGAACGGGCCTCAGAGACACGAGGTGATGACGACAGACATGATCAACCGGCGTAAATTCCTTGCATCGATGTGCGCTGTGGGACTTGGTGGGCTTGCTCCGGGCCTTGCGCGCGCGCGCGAGCAGATGCCAAAACGGCGCATCCCCGGCACCAATGAGCACTTGCCGGTTATTGGCCTTGGATCGACCAAACCCGTAGCTCAGATTGCAGAACGGGGCAGTGCGCCGATCGCCAGTGTCTTGCGCGCGTTAGTCGGGAACGGGGGAAGTGTTGTCGATACCTGGCCTGGTAACCCGGCCAACGACCACGCGTTCGGGCAGGTGATCAACGAGCCGGGCTTGCGTGAGGCCCTCTTTATCGCGAGCAAGATTGATCGGACCGGAAAGCAGGCAGGCATCGAGCAGTTCCGTGAAATACAACGCCTCTATCAGCGTGACGTCCTGGACCTGATGCAGGTGTTCAGCCTCACCGACCTCGAAACCCAGTGGGAGAATCTCAAGGACTTAAAAATGTCGGGCAAGACGCGCTACATCGGCGTCACTGTGTCGACTGCGGCACTGTATGAACGGCTAGCAGGTTTCCTCAAGCGTGAGCAACCGGATTTCGTGCAAATCAATTATTCTATTACCGAGCGCAATGCCGAGGAACGCATGTTACCAATGTTGCGTGACGAGGGAGTCGGCGTCATCATCAATCGACCCTTTATGAACGGCGAATACTTCCGCAAGCTTGGCGCTCGTCCATTGCCGGATTGGGCATCCGAATTCGATTGTGCAAGTTGGGCACAATTCGCACTAAAGTACATCCTGCCGCATTCAGCGATTACATGCGTCTTGACTGAGACTAGCAATCCTAGCCACATGGCGGAGAATGCGCGCGCCGCGTTTGGGCGTATGCCGGATCAGGGGCAACGTGCGCGAATGCGCCTTGTCATCGACTCGGTTTGATAGTTGCGGCGACATCTATCTTGCCGCGAGCGGCACAAAAGTATCGCAGTCTTAATGCTTGGTTCTCAGCGTGGGAGAAATAAAATGAAAAACTGGATTTGGCGCTTTTTGGCGTTGATTTTGTTCGTGGGCATAGCCGTGTTCCCGCCACATCCGGCCCATGCCCAGCGACAATTGGTTCCTGGCAAAGAGTTGATTCAATGGGCACGAGCAGCACAGGAGTCGAACATATTCTCGGGATTTGTGCTCGGCGTTCACGACGCTTTCAATGAGATCATGTTCTGCACGTCACGCGAACATGAACGAGAACAGATTGAAACTGCCGTGACCAGTTTTTTGCATGCGCATTCAGACATGGCGTACAAATCGGCCGCCGACCTCGTGCGACAGGCGCTCAAGGAAACGTTCCCTTGTGGGCGATAAATGTGGCTGGAATGGTTTCTCGCTGTGCCTTTTTTTAAAAGCTACGCTTACAGCTGGATTGGATCAGACCCGCAGTGTTGGCAATGGCTCGCCTTGTGGTACGAACAGCAATGCCAGACCGTTGTTGCACCATCGTTCACCTCGCGGCGGTGGGCCATCGTCAAAAACGTGGCCCTGATGGCCACCACAACGCACACAGTGATATTCGGTGCGTGGCCAGACAAGCTTGAAATCCAGCTTCGTGCCAATGCGTCCTTCCAGGGGCTGGGTAAAACTAGGCCAGCCAGTTCCGCTTTCGTATTTGTGTTTGGAATCGAACAGCGGCAAATAGCAGGCGGCGCAAATGTACAAGCCCGCGCGCTTTTCCTGATTCAGTGCGCTGGAACCAGGAGGCTCGGTGTCTTCTTCGAACAAGACCGCGTAGCGGCTAGGTTCCAACAGTTTTTTCCACGCGGCTTTTGATTTTTCGAGAGCCGTAAACTGTATTTCAGCGGCGGCAACTTTCGTCTCGCGCGCTCTCAGGGCCTGCCAATGCATGAAAGGTAGTGCAGCGACTCCTGCCAATAGGGTTCGGCGGTCCATAACTCTCTCCTCGGCTTCAAGACAAATTTGACCCACGTGTTAGTCAAAAGTTGCTCATTTTTTAGCGCATTAGGTATGGGCGTATCGCGTTGTCTTGCGGAGTGTGATCGTCAGGATTTGAATGGACGATTACTGGCTCGTGGTATTGCGAAGCGGCCATGACGCTTGATCCCCCGAGCTGCAGAAAATTTGATCTCGGGCAGTCAGCATCATGATGCGAGCTGCTTATGGCAGCATTCCCGCTTATCTTGAATTGGCCGAACAGCACGGGCACTTTTGTGGTTGCGCGCTGCTGCCTCTACGCTCGGTCATCGTGCCCATGGACGTCACGGTACCAGGTCGATATATCTACCCGAATCGACGACCGCCGCTGTCTTTTATCAGGCGTTCTTTCGCGCCTGAAATGCGGATTACCTCTCGCGCCACTTGATCGAGCAACCCATGCTTGCATGTTGCTCGTCGGGACCTTTGCCGGTGGTCGCGATGAGGCGCATTGCCTCGAGCAGCTCGGCTGAACGGTGAGCTGAGTCGCCCATGCGCGCATCATCGAGGCGGCCTCGATACTGTAGTTTGCCTTTGTGGTCGAACCCAAAAAAATCAGGAGTGCAAACAGCTTCGTACGCGCGCGCGACCGATTGGTCTTCGTCAATCAGGTAGGGAAACGTGAATCCATGTTGGGTGGCGAAACGCTTCATGTTATCCGGGCTGTCGTCTGGCACGCGTTGATAGTCATTAGGCATGATGGCAACCACATTGATGCCTTCGCTTTGCAATACCCGGGAGTCAGAAACAAAACGGTCGACAACAGCTTTCACATAAGGGCAGTGATTGCAGATGAAAGCAATTAAAAGCCCGTTTTTACCGTACAAGTCTTTCAATGCATGCGATTTGCCATCAGGGTCGCACAACGTGAATGGCTGAGCCTGCCAGCCGGTCTCTACTTTCGGTGTGCTGAGAAGCATTCGCTCGGTTCCGACTCCGATGATGATAGCGCGATCATTTGATCTCGTGTCAGCGATCGGTACCGGCTTTTATTCGGGGCCTGTCACGATGCGCGTTTTAAAATCGGCGGGAGAAACGATCTCCAGTACTTCGAAATCTTCGGAACAATCGATTTCGCGGTGCTTGATGCCGGGCACTTGATGGATGCAGTCGCCTTTGCGAATGGTTTTGACACCCTGGCCTTCATACTCAAAGGTGGCCCAGCCGTTCAGCACCAGTACAAACTGAAAGTCACAGTCGTGGACGTGCCATTCCTGCACTTGGTCCCTTACCTTCTTGCCGTTACGGCGAATCAGATGCGCGATGTAATTGCCCTTGGTGCCATCTTTAATGCCCAAATCGCGATACTCGAAAATCTCCCGCAAGCCCTGCATCCACTCGGCATTTTCCGCCCGGTTGTGAACAAAGCTCCAGGATTGCTTGTTTTCCGCATTGACCTCACTCATGTAGGGCTCCTCCTGATGTGGGTGGCGTCTTTCTAGGATAGCACCTTGCCGTGATTGGATAGTAACGTCCCGGGGGACATTGGGTTTGGCCCGGTTTGATCGCGGTTTCGCTCCAGGTCTCTGATGCTGGAAAACTTGGACCGAGCACGGGCGCCCGGGGACTTGCGAATTAACCAAATGGAAAGTGAGAAAATATGCATGAACGTGAAATATCAGTCGTCCATGACCGAAACCTGGCAGTTTCCGACTCCGAGCCTTACTTATTTCGGAAACAAAAACGTTAACTGCACCCGGCCACCCCAGCCGTCGGGGCCATGGTCGGGCGCGTCGGCCCAATAGCGCGCGCCCACCCCGAGCTGGAAGATCTGCGACCCCATTTTCAGCATCTGTGAGATCGTGAAGTTCACGGGGACGGACCACTCTTCCGATTCCCAGTCGTAGGTCGACTCCAGGTTCACACCCAAAGTCGTCTTGGTCTTCGTAACGTAACTGACGAAGGGTTGAAGGAAGGTCGCGGAAACATCCGAACGGTGATCTTCTCCCGCGAAGGACTCGATATGATTGACCAGACCGCCGACGGTCCAGGGGCCTGCCTGCTTCAAGGCCACCGCGGTAGGACCGATGCCCCACTGTTCGGACCCCAGAAGGTCCTCGGAAGCGGTCGGCAGCAGGAAGACGAGACCAGCGCCCCAAATCCATCCGTTGTCGGTCGCCTCTTTTGGGGACAAGAAGAGACTTTGCACGATATCGCCGAGACCGGATTCACCAATGCCCTTCAGCGGCACGTCGTCCTGGTCGACCACGGGCAGGATGGTGCGCGAGATCAGGTTCCAGTCATCGTTGATCGAAAACGGCAGCACGGGCTGAATATTCAGTCGCAACATCGAACCGTCTTCACTCGGTCCAATATTTTCATCATAATTCAGCTGCAGCGGAACGCTGACCAGGGAAGAAATGGGATTCGCCAGCTTCTTGGCCAGTGCTTCGGCGTCATCTTGGGCAAAGCCCGTCGTTCCCTGAACGGCCAACGCCGCCATTGTGATCGCTGCCACTGTTGATTTCGTGAGCATGCTATTTTTCATTCTGTCTCCTTCTCTGTTTTTATTTAGCTAACTTTGTCTTACCTTGCTAGAGAGCCGACAACATTTTGATCGAGCGCCCTATGTCAACGTCGGGATCGCGCGAGATGATTTCCAGCATTGGCGGTGTTGTGATGCCGAGTGTCTTGAGCTTCGGCAGCACGCGCGCGAAGTCCACGTCGCCAAGGCCAACAGGATCATGTCGATAGACAGACTGATTGGTGTCCGAGATGTGAACGAGGCGAAGTCGGGAACACACGCGGTCAAAGCCTGCAACTAGATCTTCTGAAATAAAATGGGCATTGGCGAGGTCGTAACAAACGCCGATCGAGTCAGTGCCATAGCGGTCAAGCGACGCTATCAGGTTCGCGGCATCCGGCAGAAAGGCAAATGGCATATTCTCTATCCAGATTCCAACGCCATAACTGTCCGCCATCGGCAGCAGGGTGTCGAGGGCGGCAAAAAAATATGCTTCCATTTTCTCGAAAGACATCGGAAACAGCGGATTGGGTTTGCCGGGACCGACGATTAAACCTCGGGCGTTTAGTTCGGCTGACAACCGCAAGTACTCAGCGTTCAAGTTGATACTGTATGCGCGCATCTCGGGGGAAGCCGACGCAATGTTGATGTCCACGTTCGGGCTGTTCAGCGATACGAGCGTGGTACCGCTTTCGTCGATTTCTCGGCGTAAGTCGCGAATTGACTTTGAGCTATCTGTTATCCACAGATGTCCCGGATACAGCATTAGCTCAATTGATTTAACTCCGCGCCCAACGAGCGTACGCACGCAATCAACGGCTGACATCGATTGCGTATAGGAGTAGGTGTTGATTCCGAAGGTGTCGCCCCAGTGATTCATGGATTCTCGCCTCTCATTTCAGAATTGTCTGGCGTAGTAGCGGCCGGAAACTACACCAGCCCGGCAAAGCCGGATCGCGCCGGGTCAGACGGGCCAGCACTTGTACTCTGTGTGGCCTCGATTGTTGTTTGACGAAAAGCTGACTTTGGCCGCAATTTAGGAGTTTACTCGGAGAACAAAATGGCTGAACAACCTGCGCCGAGCCCCTTCGTTGGCGTGCTGAGAGCGATTTCAAAAATCGAGCCGCACGAGACCAGAGCCACTGGCGCATCGTTTCTGCTAGTGCTGATTCTCATGGCAGCGTATTACGTCTTGCGCCCGGTGCGTGACGCGATGGCGAGCGACTGGACCGATGCCGAGGTCAGCTTGTTGTGGACGATCAATTTCTTTTTCAGCTTCGCTGTTGTCGCGATCTATGGCGCGTGCGCCTCCCGGATGTCGGCCAAGCAGCTTGTTCCCGCAGTTTATGGCTTTTTCGCCGCGAGCTTTGTCGCATTCTTCGGTTTATCCCTGTTTGTCGAGGACGGTGTGCTGATCGACAAAGCATTTTACGTCTGGGTGAGCGTTTTCAGCCTTTTCCCGATTTCGGTGTTCTGGAGTTTCATGTCCGACCTGCACACGCGCGAACAATCGAAACGGCTTTTTGGCGTAATCACGACCGGTGCCAGTGTTGGCGCCATCATCGGCCCTTCGGTGCCCTTGTTCTTTTCCGGTTTGGGCTTCCATAACTTGATACTGGTAGCCAGTGCGTTGTTGATCGCTGTGCTGCCCATCATTTTTTATCTGCATGGCGTCAAAC
>JABAOE010008419.1_pt6 | contig 10823 bp, 18 predicted proteins | sample 7062141 | NCBI WGS metagenome assembly JABAOE01 (sample SAMN14538627, study PRJNA623070) | marine sediment metagenome | biome: marine biome [ENVO:00000428]; feature: marine pelagic biome [ENVO:01000023]; material: deep marine sediment [ENVO:00002113] | place: India: Gulf of Khambhat ...
AGGAGCTGCTGCGGCTGACCGGCGTGTACAAGAGGCTCCTCGACCGGCAGCTGCTCAGCGAGGCGATCGAGCGGGAGGAGGCGCTGCCGCCTGCTTCCTAGATTCTCTCCAAGATGAAATCGGGCGTGAGGCTCGCGGCCCACGAGGCAAGCAGGGTGAATTGGCCGCTGAGCAGCAGCAGTCCGACGACCACCAAGAGCCCCCCGCTGATGCGTTCCACCCAGACGATGTGTCGGCGCAGCCGCTTGAACGTCGAGAGAAACCAGGTGAGAGCCGCCGTGCTCAACAGGAAGGGGATCGCCAGCCCTGCCGAGTAGAGGGCTAGGAGCAGCACGCCCTCCCCCAGGGTCTGCCTCGTGGCCGCGAAAGTGAGGATTCCTCCCAGAATCGGTCCGATGCACGGGGTCCAACCCGCACCGAAGGTGACGCCTACCAGGTAAGAGCCGACGTAACCGACCGGCCGGCGCTCCAGGTGCACCCGGCGCTCGCGCTGCAGCCAACGAAGGGGTGTGATTCCCAGAAGATGGAGGCCGAAGAGGACGACGATCACCCCGCCGACTCGGGCGATCCAAATCTGGTACTCCCGCAGCAACTGACCCAGGAGCGTCGCCGAAGCCCCGAGGGCCATGAAGATGGAGCTGAATCCGACGACGAAGAGCACCGAGTGCACGAGAGCGGTCCGCCGGAGCTCGGCGTCACCGCTTTCGAGATCCTCCAAGCTGAGCCCGGTGACGAAGGACAGGTACGAGGGCACGAGCGGAAGAACACAGNNGCAACCCGGCGGCGAGCGCAGCGGTCAGGCCGATCCCGAGCGACTCCATCAGCCGAGATTAAGGACTGTTCGTGGAGGGAGCGGGCGAGCGCCGCTCAGGTCTGGCAGGAGGGACAGGTGCCGACGAGTTCGAGCCGGTAGCCCAGGACCTCGTAATCGGTTTGCGACGAGACCGTCTGCATCCAGTCGGCGGGCCTCGCCCGGTCCACGTCGCTGACCGTGCCGCAACTCCAGCAGCGGATATGATCGTGAGCGTCGGTCCGCCCGTCGTACCGCGCCGGGCCAGCGCCCAGCGTCAGTTTCGACGCGATCCCGCAGTTCACGAATGCTTCCAACGCTTTGTAAACCGTGGCGAGGCTGATGTCTGGAATCTCGGCCCGGACGCTCGTGAAGATCTCGTCCGCCGTGGGGTGGCTGGAAGAAGCATAGAGGTTGTCGTACACCGCCGCCCGCTGCGCCGTGAACCGGTGTCCTCCGGCTTCCAGCGCCTGCCGGAACCGCTGGTTTACCGCTTCGCTCGCTTCCTCTCGCATCTCGTCTCTCTGTCGCCTTCGTCCCGGGATCACCGGCGTTTGATACGCTTGGCGACAACGTAAGGATCCCGCATGGCGGGATCAAACCAGGAAAGGAAAGAGCCCGGACACCGAGGCCCGGGCTCGAAGGCGACGGATCGAGAGAATTCGGTTAGTTGGTCGTCAGCTCGGCCCAGCGGACGGCACTACCGCCGATGTCCACGTGTCTCGGCTCGCCCAGATCGCCGAGCCGGCGCTGCAGGCGGTGTACCATACGGGGCACCCGATCCGGCCGGGACGAGGCCGTGTTCCGTGATGATCTGACCCGATGTGCCGTTGGCCCTCACGCCGGGTGACAGGCAGGCGCTGTACAGCCGGCGGCGATCCCCATCGAAGCAGGTGAACAGGAAGAACTCGGCCGAGCCCTCCAGGGCGGCGAGCGGCGGGAACACCCAGAGCTCGGCGATCTCGGAAGGGGGGATCGTCCGACCCAACTCGCGGAGACGCAGGTCAACGCTTTGACCGGAAACGCTTCCGTCGTAGAAACCGTCCATCAGACCTCCTCACCGCAGTGAGAGCCAGCCGGCGCACGCGCACCGGTAGCCACAGAACGTCAGATGAACGGGACCGGTAAAAGATACTGGAAAACAGCGTTACGATTCAAGGGCCTTCGGGTCGGTCCGGCCGAAACCGCTCGCCCGCAGCGCGTCGCGGACGCTATTCAGCACGGCTTCCCGGGACGCCTCCACCGGGGTCTTCATGTGAACGCCGGCCGCCTTCTCGTGTCCGCCTCCCCCGTGCAGTCTCGCGATGGCAGCGACATCCGAGGGACCGTTCGACCGGAGCGAAACCTTCGTCGAGCGATCCGGCAGCTCGCGGAACAGCGCCGCGNNAGCTGCCGCGCGTGCTCGACGATCCCCTCCAGATCCGCGGAGGCCGCGCGGGAGCGCAGGAAGTCCTCCCGCTTGAGCGTGATCCAGGCAAGCGGAAGCTCCGGATCCCGTGCAAGGCTGGCCAGCGCGCGACGTGTGAGCTCGAGACGCTCGTCGGTCACCTGCCCGTAGAGCTGACGGTACATCTCCTGTGGATCGACGCCCAGCCTCAGCAGCTCGGCGCAGATCTCGTGAGTCCGGGCGTTCGTGTTCGCGAACCGGAAAGACCCCGTGTCCGTCGCGATCGCCACGTACAACGCTTCGGCCTCGGCGGTCGCGACGGGTTCGTCCGATTCGCTGATGATGTCGAAGACGAGCTCGCCGGTCGCGCAGGCCGTCGGATCGCAGAGCACCGAGTCTCCAATCGACTGCGGCGTCCGCGGGGGGTGATCGATGACCGCCACCCTTCGGCCGCGGACAGCCGGGTAGAGCTCGCCCAGTCTGGAGGGCTCGGCCGTATCCAGCACGACGAAGAGGTCCGCCTCCTCCAGCGCCTTCTGGCCCTCCGCTTCCCTTGGCGTATGCGGAGTCAGATCTCCGAGCAGAAACCTGAAGGTGTCCGGGAACCGGGTCGGGTTGACGATCGTGGCCGGCACGCCGCGGCGAGCCAGGTACAGGGCAAGGGCGATCTGGCTTCCGGCGCCGTCGCCATCCGCATTGATGTGGGTGGTCANNNGCCTCGAGCTCGGCGCGGAAAAGCTCCAGGTTGGAGGCCGGCTGGTCAGGAATCGGATAGATCCCTCTCCGGTGGCGGGGCCTGTTCAGCTCCGTCGGATCCCCAAAGGATCCGCATGTAGCAGTACGCGGTCAGGACCGTCACCGAGCCCATGCTGAGCAGCATGAAGAACCAGGCGAAGGGCGCGATCGAAGAACCTTCCATGGATCTCTCTCCTCAGGCTTCCGGAGACGGCTCGGCCGGTCGATCGTCCGGTCCGGCCGCCGCCACACCGCCGGAGACGGCCTTTTGTACCCACGCCTGATGGATCATGTAGAGACCGAGTGTCAACAAGCCCAAGATGACGATCCTGCTGAACCACCGGTAAACGATCGTGTCCGGATCATACGTGATCGGCGCATCCGGCACATCGCGCATCAGCAGAGTCGGCACGGCTTCCGTCACCAGCCACCAGCCGAGCAGAACGAAGAGGAAGAGCGGCGTGATCCACTTGATGATGAACTTGTAGATGAGCGGCACGCGTAGATCTGCCCCGAGATGCATCTCGCGCCAGCCTCGGTCGATGCCGAGCACGTAGGAGAACAGACAGATCTCGACCGTCGCGAACACGACGAGTCCGAAGGTGCCGGCNNGACCGCCAGGGCCATGACTTGCAGTACGGCCTGCTTGCGCGTGCGGCCGTACTCCTCCTGCAAAAACGCGATGGCCGGGCTCGAGAGTGCAACGCTGGAAGTGATGCCCGCGATGAACAACAAGAAAAACCAGAGGAACCCGGTCATCTGCCCCCATACCTGGGCGCCCGGAAGTCCCTGGAAGACCACTCCCATGGCTACGATCCCCAGATCGTACGTCCCTCCCTCGGCGATCGCCGTGGCCCCGGTGACTCCGAAGAACACGACCGCCGCAGGAATCGCGATCGTCCCTCCCAGCACGACCTCCGCGAACTCGTTCGTGGCGCCCGTCGAGAGGCCGGTCAGGGTGATGTCATCCTTCTCGGTGAGGTAGGACGAGTAACAGTGGATCGTGCCCATCCCCAACGACAGGGTAAAGAACATTTGGCCGGCCGCCGCCAGCCAGACCTTCGCATCGGACAGGCTGGTCCACTCGGGGTTCCAGATGAAGTTGAGCCCCTCCGCCGGCGTGCCCACGGCGGGCGGCAGCGTCAGGACGCGGATCATGAGGATGAACGCGAAGAGGAAGAGGATCGGCATCCCGATCAAAGCGNNGCGACCGCGATCCACCCCCCATGGCTCGACCCGTCGAAAATGTCCTGGTAGGAGTAGAGATACCGCGCCACCTGGTCGAACTCGCCGAGGCCGAAATAGCCGCCCGTGAGGCTGAAGAAGCTGAAGCCGAGCATCCACGAGACGACGTACGTGTAGTAGATGAAGACGATGAGCGGCATCACGATCCCGAGCACACCCAGGTACTTGGCCCACTTTCGCTTGCGGTCGCCCAGCTCGTCGAACATGCCGGGCACGGTGTTGTAGCCGCGGTTGCCGCCGAACCGACCGATCGTCCACTCCACCCACATGAGCGGAATGCCGAGGAGCAGGAAGGAGACGAAGTACGGGATCATGAACGTCCCGCCGCCGTTCTGTGCCGCCTGCACCGGGAAGCGGAGGAAGTTGCCGAGGCCGACCGCGTTTCCGGCCATGGCCAGAATGAGACCGATCCTCGTCGCCCAGCGCTCTTGTGTATGTGTCTGCAAAGTCACCCCAAATCCGGCCGGCAGCCCTTGAAACGGGAAGCGCTCACGCTATCCGTAGCCCGATCATGGTGTCAAGCAACTCTCGCAGCGGGTCAAAACGGCAGGCGTTTTCTCAATTTCGCCCACGTCGAGCCGAGATGAACCCAGTGGCCGGAAGGTGATCCCACGACTTCTCCGTCCTTTGCCGAGCGAACGAACTCGTCCGGGCCTTCGAACGGGTCGAGTCGGACCTGTCCCGCACCGATCTCTCCCAGCGTGTGCGCGTCGCTGCCCGCCCCGACCGGAAGGCCGTGCCGCTCGGCCCAATGTCTCGCCCGCTCGTTGCGAGCGTCGTCATGTACTCGCGCGTTGAACGCTTCCACCACGTCCACGCAGTCGATGACGCTCGAAAGGAACTCTTCGTCACTGCCGCGCCAACGATCGAACGGGTGAGGCAGATACACCACCCCTCCCTGCTCGTGGATCTCATCCGCGACACTGCGGAAGTCATTGCCGGGAGCGATGTGTCGAGCCAGGAACAGGCCGATGAGATCGAGGCCCTCGGCCGTCCGCACCTCTTCTCCGACGATGACCAGATCCGGCGCGAGCTGCTTGGCTTCGAAAGCACCCTGTATCTGATCGTGATCCGTGATGGCGATTCGGTCGAGACCGATCCGTCGAGCGGTGTTCACCACGTCCGCCGGATCGCTCAGACAGTCCTTCGANNCGACCAGCGGCCGGCTGTCCCGCTCCGTCTTCCGGCATCGACCTGCTCCGAGCTGAATCGACGGATGCGGTACCACGCTTGGCGGGCCGCCTCGTCCAGCTCCTCGAGCGAACCGTCGTTCTCGATGACGATGTCGGCGCGATCACGCTTCTCCTCGCCCGACAGCTGTGCATCGTTCAGTGCTCGGAACTCGCGAGCGGGCAATCCACGCTCTTCGAGCACGCGGCGCTCGCGCTCCGCCAGCGGAGCGTCCACGACAACGACCAGATCGCACAGGCGGGCCAAGCCCGTCTCGAAGAGCAGGGGGACCTCGATCACGACGACGCGGCAGCCGTCCGATCTGGCTGCCTCGAGGCGNNTCCGAGATCAATCGGCGCAGCGCAGCCCGGTCGATCGTGCCATCGGCCGCCAGCGCGCGGTCTCCCCAGGTCTCCCGGACCCGCTCCCAGGCCGGCCACCCGGGCTGGACGACCTCCCGCGCGAGGGCGTCGGTGTCGATTCGGCGACCCCCCCAGCGCTCGAAGCGTCGGCCCACGCTGCTTTTTCCGGCCCCGAGCGTGCCGGTAAGCCCGACGCGAATCACTTCCCGATCAGCGGCACGGGCTCGTGCTGAGCCGCACCGAGAGCCTCGAGGAAGTCGCGAACGATCGATCGAGCCAGCTCAGCCGTATCTTCCTCCGACAACCCCTGGAGATCGATCTGCCCGCCGGCGAGCAATCCGTGACCGCCGGCCGAGCCCCGATCTCCGACCACGCCCCTCACGAGCTCGCCCGCGTGAGCTACCGGATCGGAGCCGCGAACCGAGATCAGCAGACTGTTTCCGTAGGTTCCGAGCGCGACCGACCAGTCGACCCCTCGGGCGCGCAGCAGCAGATCGGCAAGCTCGGCCACCNNGCCGGCCGAGGCGACGATGACCCGTCCGTACAGAGCTGCCTCCTCCAAAGCCTGGTGGACCGATCTGAAATAGCTGGTAGGCAGTCGCGGGTGCCGAATGCGCGCGTAGGCGCTCGGGTCCGTTCTCGGATAGAGATAGAGGCTCGCGCTGATGTCGGCCGGGGACACCTCGCGACCGAGATCGGCCGTCTCCGATTGGACCCCATAGAACAACGCCGTGGCCAGCTGCTCATCGGGCTCGAGCCCCGCCGCCCGCAGATACTCCACGAGCATCGAACAGCTGGCGCCGTACTCGGGCCTGACGTCGGCAAACGGTGAAGCGGCCGTCTCGGCGCGCAGCGGATGGTGATCGATGACCACGCTCGCGATTCGGCCGGCGGGCAGCGAGTTGTTGCCGGCCCGCGGCTGGGTATCGACGAGCGCCACGGCGGTCTGCGAGCCGATCTCCGCGTCCCGGGTGAGGCTCGTGAACTCGGCTCCGATCTCATCGATCAGCGCCTTGTTCTCGGCTCGACCGACGATCCCGCCGAAGGCGAGCGAGCAGGAAAGGCCGGCGGAGCGTTTCAGGAGAAAGCTCAACGCGGCGGCCGACGCCAACNNGCCAACGCATCCGGATCCGGATTGTCGTGCGTCACGACCAGCAGGTCCTCGGCACCCTCGACCGCCTCCAGCAGCTCGGCGAAACGCTGCGCCTCCTGACCCGTGAGGGCCTCGGGTCGGCGCGGACCCTTGCCCCTGCCGTCCTGCCGGGCTTCCGAGGTCAATCCGAGCAGTCCCCGTGCGGATAGATGTGGCCGCAGTTCGGACAGCGTCCGCCGTGACACCCCATCAGTCGGGCCGGCAGCATCCAGCCGCAGCGAAGGCAGGGGCTCATCTCTTCGGGCGGCCGTGCGGCGTCGGCGCCCAATGAGTGCCGCTGGTCGGCCATGCCGGCCGCCGGTGGGGGCTCCTCTTCGGCCATCAGCCGCTCCAGCCGAACGCCCCCGTCAGAAACGGGTTGGAACCCGCTTCGCGATCGACGGTCGTATCGGGGCCGTGGCCGGAGTGCAGAATCGTTTCGCCGGGCAGCGTGAGAATCTGCTCGCGAATCGAGGTGAGTAGCGTCGCCGTATCCCCGCCCGGCAGGTCGGTCCGGCCGATCGAGCCGGCGAACACACAATCACCCACGAACGCCCGACCGGCAGTCGCGAGGACCACGCCGCCCGGCGAGTGGCCTGGCGCGTGGACTACGTCGAACTGAACCCCCGCCAGGGCGAGGGACTGGCCGTGGGAGAGCGTATCCGATGGCGGCGGCGGCGGATCCATCTGGAGGCCGAACGCCGCGGCTTGGGCCGAAGCGGCCTCGTACAGGGGAAGATCCGCCGGATGCAGGTACACCGGTAGGGAATGCGCCTTCACGAGCGGAGCGACGCCGGCGACGTGATCCACGTGACCGTGCGTGAGGAGAATGGCGGTCGGCTCTGCCCCCCACCCAGCGAGCGCCTCCTCTATGCGCGGTGACTCGAACCCCGGGTCGATGACCAGCGTCTCCGGCTGGTCCTCGTTACGGATCAGAAAGCAGTTGGCGAGAAACGGCCCCAGCTCGAGCCGTAGGACTTCCAGCGCTTGGGCCACGGCCTCCGGCCGAAGAGGGTTTTAAGCGGAGAAGGAGCTGCCGCAGCCGCAGCCGCCGGTCGCGTTCGGGTTCTCGAAGGTGAAGCCCGAGCCCTGGAAGCTCGTGTGGTAGTCGATGACGACGCCGCCCAGGTACTGGGCGCTGAACGGATCGACGAACAGCCGGACTCCGTGTTGATCGAACACGAAATCGTCGGCTCGTGGATCCTCTTCTATATCGAGGCCGTACTCGAAGCCGGAGCATCCACCCGGACGAACGCTGACGCGGAGGCCAGCCGACTCCAGGCTCAGCTCTTCCTGCTCCAGGAATTTGCGAACCTCCGTCGCCGCCAATTCCGTCAGCGAGACGTCTACGGCACTGGCTTCGGATGTCGTCGTTCCGCTCATATCTCTCGTTCCTATTTGGCTTTGCCGCCGGTGGCCCGTTGGCGCTGCAGTGCAAATCCTAGGCCGTCTCTTCGGCCGATGTCAACCATTCCGGGGCCCGAGCGCACCGCAAGACCCCGCGCGCGGAACCGATCTCTGTTATATAAGTGCGTCACGAGTTGGAAGTTCCTGAGCTACGAGATCATCGAAGAGAGGTCCGGTCAGCATGAACAGCGAAGGCGGTGTGGGGGATGCAGGCCCCGTATCGATCGGCGAGATCGACTTCGACGAAGCGGAGCATCATCAGCTGGCCATCGTGGGCACGGGTCCGGCCGGGCTTACCGCGGCGCTCTATTCTGCCCGGGCGAACCTGGCCCCCGTCGTGTTTCAGGGCCCGCAGCCCGGTGGCCAGCTCATCACGACGACCGACGTAGAGAACTATCCCGGCTTCCCGGATGGCGTCCTGGGTCCCGACATGATGATGAAGTTCGAGGAACAGGCCCGCCGCTTCGGGGCCGATCTGAGATACGGAACGGTAACGGGCGTCGACCTGAGCCGACGGCCGTTCCGACTTCTGGTCGATGACCGGACACCGTTGCTGGCCGACGCCTTGATCATCTCGACCGGTGCCTCGGCCAGGTACATGGGGCTGGAGAACGAGCAACGTCTGCTGGGCCACGGAGTGTCCTCCTGCGCAACCTGCGACGGCGCCTTCTTCAGGGATGTGGAAGTCGCCGTCGTGGGCGGCGGGGATTCGGCGATGGAAGAGGCCCTGTTTCTCACCCGCTTCGCTTCGCGGGTCCACGTGATCCATCGACGGGATGAGCTGCGCGCATCCAAGATCATGCAGGATCGTGCCTTCGCGAACGAGAAGATCGAGTTCGTCTGGGACAGCGTCGTCGAGGATGTGTTGGGCGAGCGTCAGGTAGAGAAGATCCGCATTCGGCACGTCAAGACCGATGAAGTAACGGAGCTTCCGGTCGAGGCGCTCTTCCTGGCGATCGGCCACACGCCGAACACGGAAGTTTTCCAGGGGCAGCTCGAGATGGATGACCTGGGCTACGTCCGAACCGCAGCCGACTCGACGTTTACGAGCGTGGAGGGAGTGTTCGCTTGCGGAGACGNNGACGCGATGGATCCGACCTACCGCCAGGCCGTCACGGCGGCCGGAACCGGCTGCATGGCGGCGATCGACGCGGAGCGCTGGCTGGCCGAGCAGACCGATCATGCCATCGCGTCGGCCGAGTCGGGATCGGCTCCGCGCGAGGCGGCCGCCCTCGATGCGGTGGACCAGGCGGGCTAACCGGGATCGGCTACCCGCTCTCGGATCGCCTCCAACCAGCGGAGCGGCACGCGCTGGGAACCGATCTCCCGGCCCGGCGACGGCCCATGCCAGTCCGATCCTCCGCTCGGTAGGAGATCCATCCGTCGACACAGGGCTCGCAACCGGGCCCTGACATCCTCTCGATTCTGGGGGTGGAGGACCTCCACCCCATCCAGTCCCTCTCTGCGCCAGCGAGCGATCTCCCGCTCGCCGTGCGTCTGGCCCGGGTGGGCCAGGATGGCCACTCCGCCCGCCGTGTGCACGATCTCGAAGACGGCGGCCGGTGGAGTCGGCTTCTTGGCGACGTAGGCGGGTCCGCCTCGCTTCAGGTACCTACGGAAGACCGTATCCGCATCGGGCACTAGGCCCTCGGCCACCAGCGCCCTGGCGACATGCGCGCGAGTCGGTGCCGCTTCGCCGCACTGCGTCTTGATCGCCCCGTAATCCAGTCGCACTCCGAGAGATCGGAGGCGGCTCACCATAGCGCGGGCACGCCGCACGCGATCGGTGCGAAGCTCGGAAAGAAACTCGAGAAGGCCGTCGTCGGTGCGGTTCATCCCGAACGCGAGAACATGCACCGAGCGATCCGGCTCATTGGCGGAAATTTCGGCCCCGGGCAGGAATGCCAGGTCCAGTCGGCGTGCCTCCTCGGCCGCTGCGTCCAAGCCCTCCACGGTATCGTGATCGGTCAGCGAGAGGCCCGCCACCCCTGACGCGGCGGCATGACGCACGACCTCTTCCGGGGATACGGTGCCGTCTGAGGCCGTCGAATGAAGATGAAGGTCGGCGAACGAAACCGGGATCGCTCCCGCCTAGTCGTAGCCCTGCGGGTATCCGAGGGACCGTGAGGCATCGAACAGCTCGGCGATCGCCGCATCGTCCAGCGCCTGTAGATCATCCGATCCGCCGATGCGCTCCTCGGGAACTTCGACCACTCGGTAGGGCCGCTGGTTTGTCGTCTCGCAGAAGAACAGCACCGTACGGAATCCCTCGCGCTCCGCACGCTCGCCGAGCCGGACGATCCACGTGTCTCCGTCTGCTTTGTGCTTGCGTGGCTGGCTCATCCCTCTCTCTCCACCAGGAGCGCGCCTACCAGGTCCGGCTCGAGCACCACCTCGTCGCCTTCGACGTCCAGCCGCAACGAATCCGCCGCCGTGGGATCGCTCTGCAGAATGATCCGCGAATTGGGACGAACGCCCAGATTCTCAAGCCTCGTCAGAAGGCCCGAATCCGTGTCGGCCACCTGACGCACCCGCGCGCTCTCCCCGGGTCGAAGATCGCCCAAACCCACCAGCGCGCGCTCTGAGACAGCTCCA
>JABAOE010013207.1_pt2 | contig 10822 bp, 12 predicted proteins | sample 7062141 | NCBI WGS metagenome assembly JABAOE01 (sample SAMN14538627, study PRJNA623070) | marine sediment metagenome | biome: marine biome [ENVO:00000428]; feature: marine pelagic biome [ENVO:01000023]; material: deep marine sediment [ENVO:00002113] | place: India: Gulf of Khambhat ...
GGGCACCTGCTCCGGCGCCGCGGCCTACTCCTCCGCCTTGTGTGACTTCGTCGTCCAGGTCAAAGACACCTCGCATCTCTTTCTCACCGGCCCGTCCGTGATAAAGGAGGTAACGGGAGAGGAAGTGTCGTTCGAGGACCTCGGCGGCGCGAAAGTACATAGCAGCAAATCCGGCGTCGTGCACCTGACCGCAACAGACGACAAGGATTGCCTCGACCAGGTCAAACGCCTGCTCACTTTCCTGCCGCAGAACAACCAGGAGAGACCTCCAGCGAGAGACACCGACGATTCTCCCGACCGGGAAGTAGCGGACCTTACCGGCATCGTACCCGTCAACACCTCCAAGATCTATGACATCAGGGACGTCATCAGGGCAATCGTCGACAAGGGCGATTTCATGGAAATCCACAAAGGCTTTGCCAGGAACATCGTCGTCGGCTTCGCTCGCCTCGATGGCAACGTCGCCGGCTTCGTCGCCAACAACCCGAAGTTTCTCGGTGGCTGCCTCGACCTCGACGCGGCAGACAAGGCGGCGCGGTTCATTCGCACCTGCGATGCCTTCAACATCCCGCTCGTGTCACTCGCCGATGTGCCGGGTTTCCGTCCGGGACTGCGACAGGAACATGCCGGTATCATCCGCCATGGCGCCAAGATGCTCTATGCCTGGACCGAAGCGAGCGTTCCCAAGATTGCCGTCATCATCCGCAAACTTTACGGCGGCTCGATCCCCGCGATGGGTGCGCACGAGATAGGTTTCGACCAGGTCTTCGCCTGGCCCGCCGCCGAAATGCAAATGCTCGGTGCGGCACCGGCCGTCAAGATCCTCTACCGGCGGGAACTCGAGGCTGCCGAGGATCGGGATGCCCTGTTCGAAGCAAAGATCCGCGAGTACCAGGACACCTACCTGACGCCATACCATGCGTCTTCGCGTTCGGTTATCGATGCCGTCATCGAACCAAAAGACACGCGCAGCGCGATCATCGCCGCACTGAAGATGCTCGATACCAAACGCGAACCTGACCGCGTCCCCCGCAAACACGGAAACATACCGCTCTGAATGTCATGGCTGCGCGATTACCGAAAACCGGAAGAGCGAAAAAAGCGGACACATTGGAAACGGCCAATGCGCACTGGCAGGACACTGTGCTCAAGGAACAGCTGGAACGATCACCGGAACTAAAGGATAACTTCACCACCGAAAGCGGCATCGCGGTCAACAGACTGTATACGCCGCTGGACCTCGAAAAGACGGATTACCTCGCCGAAATCGGGTTCCCCGGTGAATACCCATACACGCGTGGCGTGTATCCGACGATGTATCGCGGCCGACACTGGACCATGCGCATGTATGCGGGCTTCGGCACGGCCGAGGACACCAATGAACGCTTCTGCTATCTCCTGGACCAGGGCATGCGCGGACTGTCGATCGCGTTCGACCTGCCGACGCAACTCGGCTACGACTCTGACGACCCGCTGGCGGAGGGCAGTGTCGGCCGTGTCGGTGTTGCCGTCGATTCGCTCGCCGACATGGAAATCATCTTCAAGGGCATTCCACTCGATCGCGTCTCCACGTCGATGACGATCAACGCCCCGGCCACCATCCTGCTTGCCATGTATATCGCACTCGCCGGCAAACAGGGCGTCGCTGCCGAAAAACTGACGGGCACGACGCAGAACGACATCCTGAAAGAGTTCATCGCCAGGGGCACTTACATCTTCCCACCGGGACCGAGCATGAAACTCGGCATGGACGTGGTCGAGTATTGCGCGCAACACCTGCCTAAATGGAACACGATGAGCATCACCGGTTACCACATCCGCGAAGCCGGCGCCGATGCCGTGCAGGAACTGGCGTTCACGCTCGCCAACGCGATCGCCTATATCGAGGCGGCGCAGAGTCGCGGACTGGATGTGGACGAGTTCGCGTCGCGGCTCTCCTACAGCCTCGGCTGCCATCGCGACCTGTTCGAAGAAGTCGCCAAATTCCGCGCCGCGCGCAGGATCTTCGCGAAGATCATGAAGGAACGGTTCAAAGCGCAAGACCCGAAAAGCCAGCTGTTCCGCACCTTCAGCGGTTCCTGCGGTTCCACGCTGGTGACGCAGCAGCCGCTCAACAACACCGTGCGTATCACGATGCACGCACTCATGGGCATTCTCGGCGGCCACCAGGCGATCCACACCGCGAGCTGGGACGAAGGCTACGCGCTGCCGGCCGAGGACGCTTCCAAGCTGGCACTGCGCACGCAACAGATACTCGCTCACGAATCGGGGCTGTGTAACACGATCGATCCGCTCGCAGGCTCCTACTACGTCGAATCACTGACCAGCGAAATAGAGCATCGCGTCAACGAGTATTTGCAGAGAATCGACGAACTGGGCGGCATGCAGGTGGCGATCGAGTCCGGCTACATCGCCGAGGAGATACAGAAATCCAGTCTCAAGTTGCAGCAAGACATCGATTCCGGGGAAAGGACGATCGTCGGTGTCAACAAGTACATCGAGGACGAAAGCGATGTACCGCAAGACGATTACCTGCAGATCGACGAGGGCATCGACGAGCAACAGCAGCGCAAGCTGGCGAAGATCAGGGCGAAACGCGATGCCGACGCTGTCCAAAACGCACTGAAGAACCTCGGTGAAGCAATCGATCGCGACGACAACCTGATGCCGCCGATCATCGAATCCGTCAAGCACTACGCGACGATCGGCGAGATCTGCGGCGTCATGCGCGACAAGTGGGGAGAGTTCCGGGAGTCGACGAGCGCCTGACCGCAGAGGACGAATGGAGCATGGCGAAGAAGAAGACACGCATATTGATTTCAAAGCTCGGCCTCGACGGGCACGATCGCGGCGCCAAGCTTGTCGCGCATTACCTGAAAGAAGCCGGTATGGATGTCACCTATCTCGGGATCCGGCACACGGTGGACGAAGTCGTCGACCAGGCCATCGAGAGCAAGGTCGACTACCTGGGCTTGAGTTTTCTCGCCGGCGACCACATGACCCTGGTCAGGAAAGTCGCGAGCCAGCTCGAGGCCCGCAAAGCCGGCAATATCAAACTCATCGTCGGCGGCATCATCCTGAAAGAACACTTTCCCGAGCTTATGGCTCTCGGCGTGCAACACGTATTCCTGCCGGGCACTCCGCTGGCGGACATCGCCAACTACATCAAAACAGATTCAGCGAAACAGGCTGCATAGGAGAACGCGAGTGATTATTGACGCACATGTGCATTTGACGAGACCCGGTTACGTTAGGAAAAAATTTCTCTGCGGCAATTCACGAATGGCATCCTCGCTCTACAACCGCGTGCACGGCACCAATATCACGCCCGACGACTACATCGAGATGGTCAAGGAGCGGGTCGATCCCAGCGGTGAGAAACTCATCGCCGAGATGGACGATGCCGGCATCGACCAGAGCGTCATCTTCGGCGTCGACTGGGCTTACGGCGTCACCGGCGAACCGAAAGTCTCCAATCGCGAGCAAAACAAATATCTCGCCGAGTACGCGCAGGAATACCCGGGACGCTTCATTCCGCTGGCCGCTCTCGACCCGCGTCGCCCGGACGTCATCCAGCAAGCGACCGAGGCGATCGAGGAATGGGGTATGAAAGGCTTCAAGCTCATGCCCTCGGCCGGCTTTATGCCGAACGATCCGCTGTGCTTCCCGTTCTACGAGAAGTGTGCCGAGTGGGACGTACCGATCATGTTTCATAGCGGCGGCCTGGAGTTCAACTGGCAGTACAGCCAGCCGAACCTGATCGCTTCTGCGGCGGAAGAATTCCCGACGGTCAAGATGATCATGGCACATGCCGGACTCGAGTCATGGGAGCAGTGCCGGCTCGCCTGCGCGGCATTACCGAATGTCTACATGGACATCTCGATCCGGCAGTTCGACTACCAGATCAACAAACAGAAGTTCTACACCTGGCTGCGCGACATGATCGACTGGACCGGTCCGTGGAAGATTCTGTTTGCGACTGATGCGCCGTTGCCGACCTTCTACCTGCCGACCAAGGACTGGGTACAGGCGATCAGAGAACCCGACACCGATATCGAGTTCACGCGCGAGGAACGCGACATCATCCTGGGCAAAGCGGCGGAAGCTGTATTCGCATAGAGGTTCATATGCACCACAAGAGAATGTTGACGGAAGAGGCGTACCGCAAGGTCAAAGCGATGATCTTCGAGCAGAAGCTCGCCCCCGGCCAGAAACTGACCTACGGAAAACTCAGCAAGACGTTCAAGATGTCCCCGACACCGGTCATCAATGCCCTGCACCGCCTCGAGAACGAAGGCATGGTCGTGTCGGCACCGTTCAAGGGCTTTTACGTCAAGAGAATCGGCTTGCAGGAGGCCTGGGACTTTTTCGGTGTCAGGGAAGCGCTCGAAACCTACGCCGTCGAGCAGGCAATCGCGGTTGCGAGCCCGGCAGACATCGCGCTGCTCGAAGAAAAACTCGAGCAACACGCCTCCTACCGGCCCAGAGCTTATGACCGCAAGCGTTTCATGCTCGACGCCGAATTCCACATCCAGCTTGCGTCGATGAGCAGGAACCAGGTGCTCACGCAGCAACTGTCGACGATCTTCGAGCATTTCTACACTCGCTTCAAATTCGACCAGCTGCCGCTCGAACGGCTGGATCGATCGGCCGAGGAACACCGGGCCATCGTCGACAAGATCAAGAGAAAGGACACCAATGGCAGCCGAGATGCCATGCGTATCCATGTACAGAACGCCAGGAACCACATCATCCAGGCGGTGAGTGACGAACAGCCACCCTACGACGCCCCCATACAGTAAAGCGACGGAAGCCACCATGAACGCACGACTAGTCCAGCAAGATCCCTCGCAACATTGCCCGGGCGGTGTTCCCTCCGCCCATACGGACCAGTTCATCTACACGATGATGCCGCCGACAGAGAGCTGGCCGGTATTCGATTATTTCGAGAAACCGCTCTGCGATTACCCGGACTACATGAACGCGGCGGACATCCTGCTCGACACGGCGACCCGGAAAGAGTTCGCCGACAAGCCGATATTCCACTTCGACGGACAACGCTGGAGCTACAGGCAGCTGCTCGACACCGTGAACCGGATTGCACGGGTGCTGGTCGAGGACTACGGGCTGGTTCCCGGCAACCGCGTGCTCATGCGTTCCGGCAATAATCCGATGCTCGCCGCCTGCTGGCTTGCGGTGCTGAAGGCCGGCGGCATCTGCGTTACTACGATGCCGTTACTGAAACCCGATGAGCTGGTGTTCATCCTGAACCGCGTGCGCATTCGCTTCGCGCTTTGCGAGGAATCGCTTGCGGATGACCTGGAAACCGCGGCGGAGTCCGCGGAGGATCTCGAGCGGGTCGCCATATTCACGCCACTCGGCAATGCCAAGTCGCATATCGCCAATCTCGATCGCGATATCGAGCAAAAGACCGGCGGGTTTCGCGCAGTCAGGACCGCGGCCGATGACGCGGCACTGATCGCTTTTACTTCGGGAACGACCGGCAACCCGAAAGCCACCCTGCACTTTCACCGCGACGTCATCGCGGTCAGTGACTGTTATCCGCGCGTGCACACGGTGGAATCGGACGACATCATCTGCGGTTCCCCTTCCCTCGCATTTGCCTATGGCGTTGCCGTTTTCCTGATCTACCCGTTGCGTTTCGGTGCGACCGTCGTCATGGTGCCGCGTCCCACGCCGGACCGGATCCTCGAGGCCATTCAACGGCATCGCGTCAACAGCCTTTACGCAGTGCCGACGTCGTTTAGCCAGATGCTCGAAATAGTCGATCAATACGACATCAGCAGCCTGCACAAATGTGGCTCATCGGGCGAGAACCTGCAGATGCCGATCTGGGAAGCCTGGCGCGAACGGGCTGGCCAACGGCTCGTCAACGGTTACGGTTCGACCGAGTTCATGTGTACCGTCCTCTCCGATTCCCTGTCCGTCGACAGGGTCGGCTCCAGCGGCAAGGCCGTGCCCGGCTACACCGCCATGCTCGTCGATGCCGACGGCCAGGCGCTGCCGATCAATGCTAAAGGCCGGCTCGCTGTCCGCGGACCCACGGGGTGCAGATACCTCGACGACCTCGAACATCAACAGGCATTCGTCCAGGACGGCTGGAACGTAACCAGCGACGTATTCGTGCAGGACGGGGACGGCTATTTCTGGTTCGTCGACAGATCCGACGACATGATCATTTCTTCCGGCTACAACATTTCACCGCAGGAAGTGGAACGTGCAATGATCCTGCATCCATTGATCCGCGAATGTGCCGTCGTCGGTGTCGACGACGCAAACCGGGGTAAGCTGGTTCGCGCGTGCGTCGTTCTGCACGATACCGCACTCGCGACACCGGAGACCGTCATAAAGTTGCAGGAGTTCGTCAAACACCGTATCGCCCCGTACAAGTACCCGAGGGACGTGCGTTTCTACGACGAACTGCCTAAGACACAAACCGGAAAAATCCAGCGGCATCGCCTGCAAAACGACTGATACACCTTGAGAACACCATGTATGTCGGCGTAGATTACGCTGAGGGGGCAAAACAGTACGGTGCGATGCGCAGACCCATATCAATCGCGATGTTTCTTTCTGTCGTGTTGCACGTCGCATTGTTCATGGTCGCAGACTGGCTGCTTGGCGATGGTGACGAACCATCGATCTACCCCTCTTTGCCCGTTATCAGCATCCAGACTCTGGTCACCGAAAATGCCGGCTCCAGGAGCGAGATTTTCGAGGACCGCAAGGCGGTCAAAGTTGCTGACGCGCAGCAAAAAATTGCGGAATTAAAGAAAACGGCACTCAAAGGCAGCAGAGTCGAGCAAGAATTGCCTGCGAAAAGTGCCGCAGCCGCTGTGAACAGGCAGCCGGCGTCCGGTCTCGAGCGTGCCAGCGCCCATATCACCGAGATCGCTGCCAGCCGGGACGCTGCGGTCGCGAGCCCTGAAGTTGCAACGACGGAGCTGCAACAAGCACCGCTTGTAATGACAGGCGCAGCGCGAAATGAGCCTCCTGTCTATGCATTGGCCCGGGTTTCTCCCAGGCAGGAGACGATGCTGAAGCGAAAATTCAGGGAGTGGACGGAAAACTTCCACAACATGCCGGATATTGCCGACGGCCTGACATGGAAACACAAGGGCCAGGAATACCAGGCCGAGTTCACGCGCCTGACCGCCAGCGACGACATGGGAATCGAGCGGGTTGCAGTGGTGGTCAGCACGGAGGAGAAGGGCAAGCGGCTCTCGACCGAAATGCATATGAAGCGGCTGTCGTTTTCCAATTATGCGCAATTTATCAACAGATGGGACAGTGACGTTCAGATACATGATGACGAGCTCGACGGGCGGTTCCACTCCAATACCGAGATCAGCCTGGCATACAGCCGTAACACCAGGCCGCAGTTTCGAGGCGAGGTAACGACATCCGCGCGCAGGGTCAATTTCTCGCAGAGACGCGGGTACGCCAGTCGAGACCAGATTTTTCTCGGGGGATTACAGACGGGCGTAAAGGCCATTCGCTTACCGAAGCACTTTCTTCCTTTTCCGGATGACTCGGATCTGACCGATGAACAGGTTCATCGATTTCAGGAAGACGCGCGAATTACGTTTAACAGCGACGGGAGCTATGAATGGCAGACAATCGGATCGGCGGGTTCCGGCCGGCGGGAATCTCTTCTCGGAGAGTACTGTTTCCTGGTAGCCGACAAAGACGTCAATCTGTATGTAAAAGGATCGGTCAACGGAAAGGTGCTCATCTATTCACCCGAAAGAATTATCATCGAGGGTGATCTCGTCTACGCACAGGATCCGGCAGTGACGCCCGATGCGGACGATTATCTCGGGCTCGCATCGGACAAGTACGTCGAAGTGGCTCCGCCGGATGTCACCGGGCCGGGCGACTTGATTATCAATGCGGCCATCTACGCGAAAAGGCGCTTCACGGTCAAAGGCTTTCGCGTAAGGGGGAAGGCGTTACTGCATATATACGGCAGTTTGACTGCCGGAACCTTGTCCGCCACCGAACCCCGATACGCCACCAGGATCGAGTTCGATCAGCGATTGGAACAATTGCGGCCACCACGCTTTCCGATGACGGATCGATATGCGATCGAGTCCTGGAACAACAGCTGGACAGTCGAGCCGGACACGCTATTGCACTAGTTCCTGGCGGCGGCCGCTTACGAGTCACCGCTCTTCTGTTGCTGCGTGATTCTGCCGGAATCCGTCCGGGCGCGATTTGCCCGGCAGCGAACTCGCTCCGCGAACAGCGGAATATATCCATTAATAACAATAGCCTATATGAGGACCACGCTGCCCTGACGGCGATTCGCGCTGCCTCACTGGACAAGTAAAACCATGCTGACGAGAATGGCGGACAAAACCAGACCAAACCCATTCCATACGAGAGCCCAAAATCGTGAGATTAAACCGCCTTTCGCACGCGCTGCTGCTTCTTGTCGTGGCTTTTTCGCCGCTGACTCACGCTGATGTACTCGATGACATTCTCGAACGGGGAACAATCCGTTTCGGTGTCGCGGAATTTATTCCATGGACGATCAAGACCAGGTCCGGCGAGCTGATCGGTTTCGAGATCGACGTCGCCATGAAGATCGCCTCCGACATGAACGTGGAACCCGAGTTTAAAATCTACGAGTGGGAAAAGATCATTCCGGCGCTCCAGCAGGGCGAGATCGATGTCATTGCCGCGGGAATGGCAATAACACCGGGAAGGGCCTTGCAGGTGAATTTCAGTCAGCCAGTCGGAAATTCAGGCATCAGCCTCGCCACCAATACTGACAAGACCAAGAATGTCAGCCAGCTGAGACACCTCAATGACGAGCGTATCGTAATAACGGTCGTTGCCGACACGCTTGCGCACAGCGTTGCGCAGACATTCTTCGAAAAGGCGAAGATCAGGGCGTATCCCAGCAGTGACCTTGCCGAATATGACGTCCTCAACGACCGGGCACATGCATACCTCGCGACGCTTCCGGAAATCAATTTCCTGGCATTGAGAAATTCCGGCAAGGTCGACGTGCCGATTGCGGAACCCATCATGGCATCGAGCGAGGCGCTCGCCGTCAGGAAAGGGGAGCAGGAACTCCTGAATTTCCTGAACGCCTGGGTCGTGGCTCGACAGACAGATAAGTGGCTCGGCACGACTCGCGAATACTGGTTCAATACGATCGACTGGCTGCCAGGATCGAGCGACTGATGCCGCATATGCGCCTATTTGCGGTTTACAGGTTGGCGATCGCCGCTGCAATTTCTATGTTGATCGGCGCCCTGGCATCTGCCCAGGAGGCAGGCGAGACGCCGGCTGAAGAAGCTGTCCCGGAAATCGTGGAAATCGAGGAGATCTCGGATGACGCCGAAGTCGCGGATACCGGGGAGATCGAGGAAATCATCGTCGTCGCGCCAAGACCGGGTAGCCGCAGGCGGATCGACGATGAGTACGAAGATCCGGCGCGCACAAAACTCCTTAAAGAGTTTTACAGGATGAAAGAACTTGAAGAGGAATCCGAGTGGCGCAAACCTGACACATCGGAAAGTTCATCCCGGATCAAGTGGGGTTACGACCCGAGAGACGAATACCGGATGCGTCACGAAATGGACTTGCAGGATTTGTCATGGGAGAAGAAGAAGCCGGCAACACTCTTCAAAGTCGAGTTTTGATGCCAAGTGAATCTGCGCCTGGCGCACACCCTTAGGCGGAGAGACATCATGCACCTGATTCTTGGCAGCGAGCGTGCGCTTTATAACCATTACATCGTCGAGCTCCAACTTGACGCGCACGATTTCGAAATAAGCAAAGAACACGATGTGCCCGGAACCAAGAGGCATTCCGGTACTGGCACGGTTACGGTGACTTATAAGCCCTCAGGAGTGGTTCGCCAATACCGTGATGGCGTTATTCCGCCACCACACGTCGAATTCGAACGCGAACTCAAGGCGGGTCTATTCAAGACACGATAACGAGTTTGCTCCCGCCAAATCGCGTCTCAAAGTATCAACAGCGCAAACACCAAAAGCAAAGTTCCTGTAGCGGCAAGGCCGTAACAGACGAACATGACCAGTGTGTCGTTGCGGGAGCCTAGATCATGTGCGGTGATGCGCATGCGATGAGCGGCGTGCCAGATAACCAGAAATAACACGCCGAAAATTACGAGCTTGCTGAGCAGGTGTTGCGTCAATTCGATCAGACGTTCATAAGATAGTGCGTCGGCAGGCAACAGCCCGAGTGGCGCGGCAAAACAGGTAATCAGGATCAGCACCGGTACAAGGAATGCAGATACCGTGCCGCCGGCGGCGAACAGACCCCAGATGATCGGCTTCTTCGAAGCGGCCATATCTAGCTCCCTGCCAGCAGCCACAATGCCGCGCTGACTATGACAAAACCAAGCCAGTGTACAGCGATAATGATCGCACCGGGAACCGGCTTGCCATCGTATGTCAGTGGCATTGCTTTGGGCGTAACCTGAAACCAGCTATAGGTGTGATAGATGGCGAAAAACATCGCCAAGACGGCAAATACGAGTCCGGTGGTTCCTTCAGCGCTAGCGAGAAATTTCTCGTAGGCAGCCTGCCCCCGGGACAACTGAACAAGCCCCACGACCAGAATCAGCGCATAGATGCCGATAAACAACGCGCTGATCTCGCGCATCATGTATCGTACGTACCGCGGCTGTTCGAGCCACCAGCGCGTCTTCGACGGCTCGCGAATGTAGGGTCGCCGGCTCATTTGCCTTTCCAGGGCATCAGGAACTTCATGAAGTAATCTCCCGTGCTCGCAATCTTCGTCTGTTGAATGGCCGCGGCCG
>JABAOE010003126.1_pt1 | contig 10821 bp, 12 predicted proteins | sample 7062141 | NCBI WGS metagenome assembly JABAOE01 (sample SAMN14538627, study PRJNA623070) | marine sediment metagenome | biome: marine biome [ENVO:00000428]; feature: marine pelagic biome [ENVO:01000023]; material: deep marine sediment [ENVO:00002113] | place: India: Gulf of Khambhat ...
CTCTTTGCTTGGCCGTAGCCATGAGGGGCACGGCCCAAGCTGGAACACAACCCCGACAGGAACGATCAAGGAGGCGCTTGATGATCCCCAGAGTTGGCCAAGGTCGCTCAGTGATCGCAGGTGTCTATGTGCATATGTCCTTATGTGTAAATCTCATTCCCGAGACCTCCTTTTCAATATGTCAGAGGGGCGTAGTTGGGGGTGGTAGGGACGTAGGTGGGCGTAGGGATGGGTTCTAGCGGGGTAAGGCCGTCAGTAATACACGTATAAGGGTAGCGTGAGGGGTTAAGGAGCGTCGTGGATCAGCAAGGATACCTACCATTGAAGAAAGCCGCTGACTGGGCGGGGGTGTCACGGAAGACACTCAAACGGTGGATCCACGCTGGATTACCATGTTACCGAGCATGTGCAAGGGGTAAAGTGCTGATACGTCCTGTAGATATAGACCAATTTCTGACCAGAGAAGCCGTTCCACAGGTTGATCTGGAGCGAGTCGTAGACGAAGTGGTTGCAGATGTAATGAAAGGATTGTAAGGGTTCAACACTTGAAAGACATCACCATGGTGTTATATGCTTATATAACACATACCAAATATGAATATCCGTCAGATCCGTAAGAGCAAAGGTATCTCACTGCGACAATTAGAAAAGCTGTCTGGAGTCGGATTTGTGACAATTGCACGGCTAGAGGCAGGTCAGCTTGATCCCCGCCTCTCTACCGTACTGAAACTGTGCTCAGCATTGAAGGTGTCACTGCCAGAACTCGTGGGACCCGTAAATTCCAAACGGAGGCGATAATGGGTGTCAGAATACGAGAGCGCAATGGGGCCTGGTGGATCTTTATCAATCACCAGGGCCAGCGAAAAGCGAAACGAATTGGCAAAGGTGATGCTGGCAAGAAGGCCGCAAAGCAGGTTGCTGAAAAGATTCAGGCGCGTCTTGCTCTCGGGGAGTCTGCCCTACCCTCCACACCGCCCACTGTTATGCTGAAAGACTATGCCTTGAAATGGTTAGAACATATCCGGCAGGTTCGGAAACACACCACGCATGAAGACTATAAGAAACGACTAGACCAGTGGATACTTCCCGCCCTAGGTGAGTTTGACTTGCGCGATATTACCAGAGAGAAGGTTCGTACTTTCGCCACCGAACAACTTGCAGGGAAGCCCAAAGCGCTCTCCTCGAAGACGGTACAGAACAATATCCGTTGCCTCAGTAGTCTTCTAAGTCAAGCCGTTGAGGATGGTTTGATTCAAGTCAATGTCGCCTTGAAGCCTGGGAAGTTCCTGCCCAAGGTAACAACCCGTGGAAGTATCAATCCGTTCACTCGTCAGGAGGTCGCCAAATTACTAGAGACAGTAAAATGGAACATTCCCCGTTATCACGCATTGCTTCTCTGTGCCGTACGAACAGGAATGCGTTTAGGAGAACTATTGGCGCTTCAATGGGAAGACCTGGATTTTCACGGTCGACTCATCACTGTGCAACGTAATTACACACACGGCAAGCTAGGCACTCCTAAGAGTGGTGAAAGCCGTCGCATCGATATGTCTTCAGAACTCTGCCAAGCCTTACGAGACTTGCATACGGAGCGGCAACTCGAAGCCGTGGCCAATAAATGGAAGGAGCGTTCACCCTGGGTGTTCTGCAATGAGAAGGGTGACCTTCTTGATGGTGACAACCTGCGCCATCGGGTGTTTTATTACGCCCTCGACAAGGCTAACCTGCGAAAGATCCGCTTCCATGACCTGCGCCATACCTTTGCCTCACTGTTACTCCAACAAGGTGAGAGCCCCGTGTATGTGAAGGAACAGATGGGCCATTCATCCATCCAAGTGACCGTCGACATATACGGACATTTGATTCCTGGAGGGAATAAGACCGCTGTAGATCGACTCGATGAGCCAGCGGAAAAGGCAGGTTTTGAGATCGAATCCGCAACCCCCGCGCAACCTGTGGGAGTCGGCGGAGGAGAAGGTGATGCAGAAGTCCTTGATTTTGAATGGTGCGCCCGGCAGGACTTGAACCTGCGACCTACGGGTTCGAAGGACCATTCAATGCTGCAACAACAAACTATGTGCGGCAACTCGATACCACATCAAACACANNCATGTTATCTAAAGGCTTGTCAAGAGTACGGTCTAAGGCTGTAGGGAACCGTTCCAAGTGCTATAAACGGGCAAGAATTTCATCGGCGATCTGTTCGAGAGAACGCTCATCGGTCACAATGACATGGTCAGCCGCTGCCTGGTACTTGGGCATCCGTTCGGTTAGAACAACTTGGATCTCTTCAATGAAGGACCTAGTCCCCGTGAGTGAGGGACGTTGGGTGTCCCGAGCGATGCGTTTGGTGATCGTATCAACTGATGCCGTCAGCCAAAATAATGTCCCGTTTCTCTTCAGCGCTTCAACGTTTTGAGATCGAAGGATCGCCCCTCCACCAGTGTCGATCACCAGTTTGCATCGATCAGATATTTCCCGGCAAACTTGGGATTCAAGATCCCGAAAGTAGTCCCAGCCCTGTCGCTGGACAATCTCGGGGATGCCCTGTCCAGCTAGCTTCACAACCTCACCGTCGGTTGAAACCAAGGTTCGACCAAGACGCGCGGCTAGGATCTCCCCTATGGCACTTTTCCCTGTACCGCGATACCCAATGAGCACGACATTCATCGGAATCGAGACTCCAACACTTCGCGCATCACTTGGACAGGAGCGGATCGATTGGTCCAGAGTTCAAATTGGGCGGCAGCCTGATGGAGAAACATTTCAAGACCTGGAATTGTCTTGCACCCGACTTGCTTGGCCTCTTTGAGCAGTCGAGTCTCCAGAGGATTATAGACGATGTCCATCACAGCAAGATCGCTGTGAAGCGATGAAACAGGGACACAGGTCGCATCGCTCTTGGGGGCCATGCCAACAGGGGTGCAATGGATCAGCACCTGTGCTTCGGCAAGAGTCCGACCGAGAGTGCGCTCGTCAAGATGGAACTCCTCGACTACCAAGGAGGTCTTGGACCGAACGTCATGAGCCAACATGGCTCGCTCTCTGTCGTCGATTCCAAGCAGCCTCAGCTTCTCCACACCTGGCTGAGCCGCCAACGCAAACGCGATCGCTCGGGCCGCGCCACCGGAACCTAGCATTACGATGGATCGTCCTCTGAGCTCGACCCCTTCCCCTTTCAATGCGCGTAAGGCGCCCGTCGCGTCCGTATTGTACCCGATCAACTGGCTCTTGTCCGCCACGATAGTATTGATTGCGCCGATCCGATCCGCAGTCGCCTCCACGTGGTCAAGGAACGGCATGGCTAACACTTTGTGCGGGATAGTGACGCTGGCTCCACGAAAGTTTCCTAGCGCACGAAGCCCCATGATCGCTTCACCGATCGCTTCGACCTTCCATGCGAGGTACACGCAATTGAGGCCTACCTCTTTGAATGCGGCATTATGAATTGCCGGTGATAGCGAATGTTCGACGGGGTTGCCAATCACGCCGAAAAACTGAGTATGGGCATTGATTTCCATCAGGCGATAGGACGGGGTTGAACCTAGGGCAACAGCCGCACCTTACCAGGCTGTCATTCCCCCATCGATCGTAAACGTTCCTCCCGTTACCCAAGAGGCATCATCGGAGGCAAGATACAATACCATGGCAGCAACTTCTTCCGGTTTCCCTGGTCGACGAATCGGATAGTGAGAAAGGATTGGATCAAGCCGTTCCGGGTCCGCCATAAGTGGCGCCGCCATCGGCGTTGCAACTAACCCCGGATTCACAACGTTGCACCGGATGCCGTCTTTGGCGTAGTCAACGGCAACGGCACGGGTTAGCGCATCGAGCGCACCCTTGGACGCCGCATAAGCCGACAACTGGGGAATACCAACCAGACTCGCAATCGAAGAAATGTTTACGATTGATCCCCGACCACGCTTCAACATTTCAATCACCGCTGCACGGGTCATGCGGAACACACCAGTCACATTGACGTCCAGAACACGAGCCCACGTCTCATCATCCAACTCATGGATTCGACGACCGAAGTCGCCGACCCCCGCGTTGTTGACCAGGATATCGAGCGATCCGAATCGTCTGATCGCCTCACTCACGGCAATCCGCACATGTTGATCATCCGTGACGGATCCTGCGACGCCAACGCACATGCCGCTTTGCTGTCCGATCTCCTTCACAACACGATCCAACTCATCCTGGCGACGACCGGTAGTCACAACCGCCGCCCCTTCTCGGGCAAATGCCTTTGCAATCGCTTCCCCAATCCCTGCGTTGCCTCCCGTTACCAGAGCGACTTTTCCGGCCAATCGACTCATTGGTCTTGTTCCTCTTTGCTTTGATCAGACGTACCCTCATGCAATCCGTCATCGTCAGTCTCGTTACCGCTGAATAAGGTAGGGAACCCTGGTTCAACCTTCCGCGCCACAGTGATGAACCCCGAATGGGCAACCATACGGTGATCCGGTCTCACACTTCGACCTCGCACCGACCAAGTACGTAGCAGTGTTTCAAATGTCTCCACCATTCCAAACATAGTGGTCCGTTCAAGCGCCTCTACCGTATGCACAACTTGAGGTACCGTGGGCACGAAACTTAGATAGATTCCGCCCGACCGAAGGGCATGCACCGCCTGAGGCACGACCTGCCATGGTTCGGGAAGATCGAGCACCATGCGATCAAACAGCACTCCGTCGTCGGGTAACTCGATTCCCTCATAGGCATTCTTGTGCCTCGCAATCAAGTTCGGTACTTGTCCTAGATAACGATCGATGTTTGTCAGTGCAGTCCGTGCGAAGTCCTCCCGCGTTTCATACGTCACAACCAAGCCTCGTGGGCCGACCGCACGCAGCAATGCCATCGTCAGCGCGCCTGAACCAGTGCCAGCCTCGAAAACCCGAGATCCCGGATACACATCAGCCCACATCGGGATGAGGGCAAGATCCTTCGGATAAATCACCTGCGCGCCGCGCGGCATCTTAAGTATGTAGTCGCCAAAGGTCGGCTTGAGCGCCACCATCTTCTTGCCACCCGACAAGGTGACAATGGCTCCGTCCGGTTGATCGATCAACTCATCGTGGGCGATTTTCTGGCCGCTGAATTGGTATACGTCACCTGCCTTCAACGTCAAGGCATACTGACGCCCCTTCTTATCGACGAGATGAATGCGGTCCCCGCTGCAAAACCTAGCCATGACGCGCATTCTAGGAGGTTCGATCAATGGTTTGCAACCAAGTGCGATTCCTTGACAGGGTAGAAAGTGGATCGTAAGATTCACTCACTTTTTGCGTTGCCACGCTTCCCACACACGGAGCTGACCATGGGTGGTGCTATTCTCCGAATGCGAGCCCGCTCTGTTCACCCCCTCATATTGCTGGTCCTGGGACCAGCAGCCACCCTATGTCTTCTCCTGACAGTCGTTGACGCCCGGGCAGGTGAAATCGTCGTCGCAAGCTATGAAGGGGTAATCAATCCGGTTGCCGCAGAATATCTGAATGATGCCCTCGCTTTGGCCCAATCGTCCGGCGCACAGGCCCTGATTTTGAAGCTTGATACTCCCGGAGGATTGGATACCTCGATGCGGCTCATCGTGAAAGACATCACCAGCTCGCCACTTCCCGTAATAGTATTCGTCGCTCCGTCCGGAGGTCGTGCGGCCTCTGCAGGCGTATTTATCACTATGGCGGCGCACGTAGCCGCCATGGCACCTGGAACCAACATTGGGGCAGCCCATCCGGTTGCACTGGGCGGCGGTGAGATGGACAAGACGATGAAGGACAAGGTCGAAAATGATTCGGTTGCTTATATTAAGAGCATCGCGGAGCGACGCGGTAGGAACGTGTCATGGGCTGAAGATGCAGTCAGAAAAAGCGTGTCGGTCACCGAACAGGAGGCCTTGAAACTTAATATCATCGATTTGGTGGCAGAGAATATTCCAGCATTGCTGAAACAGTTGAACGAAAGAAAGATCTTGCTGTCTGATGGAACGGTCACGTTGGCAACTGAGACCACAACCTTGCGTGAGTTCCCGATGGGAACCCGTCTGGAATTGCTAAAGGCGTTGAGCGACCCCAACATCGCCTATCTATTGATGACCATAGGCACCATTGGCGTTCTCGCTGAGCTTTACAATCCCGGTGCTATTCTTCCCGGAATCGTGGGAGCCATCAGTTTAATACTTGCGTTTTATTCGTTGCAGTCGTTGCCGATTAACTATGCAGGTGTCTTGCTGCTAATTCTGGGGATTATCTTCTTTGTCCTTGAAGCTACGGTCACGAGTTACGGTCTCTTGGCAATCGGCGGTGTAGTGTCCATGATACTTGGATCACTCATGCTCATCAAATCAGACGCCGAGTTTTATCAAATCTCATGGTCAGTGATGATACCGGTCATCACGGCGACGGCTGCGGCAACGCTCTTAATCGTCGGCATGGGGATCCGCGCAATACGCAGCTCCCCCAAAACGGGGGTTGAAGGCATGATTGGAGCGATCGGCATAGCCAAGACCACCTTGAGCCCTGAGGGCAAGCTTGCTATTCACGGGGAATTGTGGGATGCGGTCAGCGACTCTCCAGTTGAACCAGGTAGAACCGCTAAAGTACTCCGTGTCGAGGGACTCACGCTTTACGTCACTCCGGTGACTGAAAAAGAGGCCTAATTATGTTGATTAGCCCAATTAGCCTTGTCGTCCTTCTCCTCATCATCGTATTTCTCGGATTTAAGGTACTACCGGAGTACGAACGTGCGGTGATTTTTCGTTGGGGCCGACTGGCTCGTGGTATTGTCGGCGGAAACGGGCCTGGTGTCATCATTATTCTCCCGTTGATCGATAGAATGGTGCGCGTCAGCCTTCGCACAGTAGCCATGGATGTGCCGCCTCAGGATGTCATTACGAAAGACAACGTCACCGTCAAAGTGAACGCCGTTATCTACTTCAGGGTTGTAGACCCCCAGCGGGCGATCGTGGAAGTTGAAGATTATCTCTATGCGACCTCGATGATGGCCCAGACCACCTTGCGCAGCGTTCTTGGCCAAAGCCAGCTCGACGATCTGTTGGCAAAGCGCGAGCAGATCAATGCAGATCTCCAGCGGATCATCGACCAACAGACCGAGCCTTGGGGCGTAAAAGTGACCGCCGTTGAAGTCAAGAATGTGGACCTGCCACAGGAAATGCAGCGGGCCATCGCGCGCCAGGCAGAAGCCGAACGAGAACGACGTGCAAAGGTTATACACGCTGAAGGAGAGTTCGAAGCCTCACAACGTCTCGCCGATGCAGCCGATGTGGTCAGCCGCAACCCTGCCGCTTTGCAGTTGCGCTATCTCCAAACGCTGGTGGAAATCGCAGCAGAAAAAAATTCCACCACCATATTTCCCATACCCATCGACACACTTGCGCCTTTCATTAAAAAGTTCCTAGACAAGTAGTGTGGCGATTTCGCCTGCAAGTCGATGCTTATCCTCCATAGTTGCCACACATTTGCCATAGAGACCACTCAGCTTTCTCATTAAATCACTCTAATTTTACTGCAATTTCCACACGATCATGGAATCGATTTCTCATCTTCAATCCAGCATCCATTTTGCTTACTAGAGATGTATGCGAAGGCGCGATCTTGACGAATCCTCCTGGCTNNAAATGAGGGTAAACTGACATATAACTAAAGGACAGAAGGTGATGCCATGAATAATGACGATCTTCGGTCGACCGACGAGGTCGAGGAAAATAATAGGTCCGCTGCTGAGGTGGACGCCGATGATCTGCAAGCCAGCGGTCTTCTGGAAGTCATTGGGCGCAACGAGAGCCGGAAACCTGTCTCGGAAGAGAAGACCGAGCCAGCGATGCGCACGAGCCATGGGGCCAGCCCCTTTTTATTGGAGTCGTTATACTTCCGCTCATTTGGGGAACGGCCGCTCTTGAGCCGTGAGGAAGAAATTGTGATCGCGAAACGTGTCGATCAAGGCACCAGACGAATCAGAGTGGCCCTCCGTCAAGCGGTGAAAACCCTCGCCCGTTCCAGACGGACATCGTTAACCCAGGAGTCCATCAAGACGTTACAAGCGATCAAACGGCTAAGCGGGCTTTCCGCAACAGTGCTGGACCACGCAGAGCAGGCTCTGCTCGGAGTGCTGAAGCCGTCGGATCGTGATACTAAACCGGCCGCCGCCACAGCGAGACTGCTGAAGACTTTGTTCGGTGAAGTCCGCGCCGCACGGATTATCCTGGAACAGGGCAAAGACGAGCTTGTCCGCTGCAACCTGCGGCTAGTGGTGGATGTTGCTAAGCACTACACGGGACGAGGATTGACTTTGCTCGACCTCGTGCAGGAACAGGAAGGCAACATCGGCCTGATGAAGGCCGCTGAGCGGTACCAGTATCGGAAAGGCTTCAAGTTCAGCACCTATGCGACCTGGTGGATCAGGCAGGGTATTACGCGCGCAATCGCTGATCAATCCCGCACAATTCGAATTCCGGTCCACCAGACTGAGGCATCTCACCGAATCCTTCGCGTAACCCGCCGCCTTGGACAGCAATTCGGACGGCCGGCACGGTTAGCGGAGATTGCTCATGTGCTCCGCATGAGACCAGAACGGCTTCATGAGACCGTGCAGGCATTCCAGGAGCCCGTGGCGATGGAAGCGCCGATCGGCGATGGAGATACACAGTTCGGCGATATGATTCCGGATCAGCAGGCGGTTTCTCCCGATGGACACGTGCACAGATCCGAAATGACCAAACAATTGGACCGGATTCTGAGTACCCTCACGCCGAGAGAGCAAACGGTGATTCGCCTCCGCTTTGGCATCGGCTATGATGAGGCCCGTACCTTGGAGCAAGTCGGCCAGAGCCTCTCAGTAACACGTGAGCGCATCCGCCAAATTGAAGCGAAGGCACTCAAGAAGCTAAAAAATCCTGAGGTAAAGGAACTTTTCGCTGCCATAAAATAAGCGATAGAGTCCCTGTGGGTTATTCAACCCCCGGAGCGGGACAAGCAAACGTCCCCTCCGGGGCCACGTCTTCCCCCTCACCCTCTGGTTATGCGAGAATGTTTGCCTCATTATGTGGAGTCACCAAACCAGCTCGAGAGAGGCAAAGTCATCGGTACAGAGAAGGCCCCATTTTATAAAAGCGGCTCCAATCCTCTCTCCGCTTCGAAGTAAGTCGGCGAACGGCTCGAATATCATCACCCCAGCAACTCACACTGTACCTCGTGAAAGCTGCTGCCCCAAGGCCGGAGTGATTTCGATCATTCCTGAGCCTATTTCCTACATGACTGGGTGGGAATTACAGTCTCGATACCACCAAGAGCGCATACTCGACCTCAGGCCAGACTCGGTACTCATCCTGGAACATCAGCCGGTCTACACGCTTGGGCGAAGCACCAGTGTATCGCACTGGGGAGGGAGTGAAGCCCGATTGCGAGCCAACGGAACAGAAGTACATCGCGTGAATCGCGGCGGGTCGGTGACCTACCATGGTCCTGGACAAGTCGTGCTGTACCCACTCCTCAGACTTACTCAGCATGCAAAAGGCCCCAAGCAGCTAGTCTGGATGCTGGAGCAGGTCGTGATTCAGCTACTCTATGACTGGCAAATCGACGGCTGTCGAATCGATGGGAAACCCGGTGTCTGGGTCATGACACCAGAACCGGCAAAAGTTGCTTCCATCGGTATCCGCGTCGAGCGGGGAATCACCTTGCATGGATGCGCACTCAATGTCGACATGGACCTCACTCCTTTCCAACTCATTCATCCTTGCGGATTTACCGACTCTCTCATGACATCCATGGCGACTATTCTCGGGAGAGCCCTCCCTGTCAACGTCGTCAAGTACGATATCGCGCGGATATTCGGCTCCATGTTTTCGTTGCGCTGCCCAAGCCCAATGAAAACCCTAGACAATCGCTTCACGTCTACCGTTGTAGAAACAACTCACCTCGGGACGTCCGTCAGGTAATTTATCGGAGGTGTATGCAGGAGCTCGATACCCATACTTTTCGTCTCGCAGTCGCACAATTCGACAAAGCCGCGAAGGCCATGAGCCTCGATACCAACCTCCGTGAACGCTTGAAGCTCCCCCAACGCTCGCTTGTTGTTAGCCTTCCGGTCCGCATGGACGACGGCCGAATAGAAGTCTTTACCGGTTATCGAGTGCAGCATGACTCGTCGCGCGGTCCATCCAAAGGAGGCATCCGCTACCATCCGGATGTGAGACTGGGAGAAGTTGCTGCGCTTGCTATGTGGATGACTTGGAAATGCGCCTTGGCCGGCTTACCCTATGGTGGCGCGAAGGGGGGGATTCAGGTCGATCCGAAGAAACTGTCCCGTGCTGAGCTAGAGCGCTTGACAAGACGATACGCCGCAGAAATCTTTCCTCTAATCGGTCCCGATAAAGACGTGCCAGCCCCGGATGTGGGAACCGATGCACAAGTCATGGCATGGATTATGGACACTTACAGCCAACAAGTCGGATTTGCCGTTCCGGGAGTCGTCACCGGCAAACCCCTCTCGCTAGGCGGGAGTCTCGGCCGTGAAGACGCGACGAGCCGCGGGGTTGTTTATGTCACGCTGGAAGCGCTCCGCCATCTGAAGTTATCCATTAAGGATGCATCAGTGGTGATTCAGGGATTCGGGAATGTTGGATCACACACTGCACGCATCATGGAGCAACAGGGGGCACGGGTCATTGCCGTCAGTGACGTAAGGGGAGGTATCTATAACGCGAAAGGTTTGGACATTCAAGACCTGCTTCGGCGTTACCGTGAATCCGGCCAATCTCTTCGCGAGATGAAGCTGGGAGACGCGATCACGAATGAGGAGTTG
>JABAOE010007492.1_pt1 | contig 10821 bp, 11 predicted proteins | sample 7062141 | NCBI WGS metagenome assembly JABAOE01 (sample SAMN14538627, study PRJNA623070) | marine sediment metagenome | biome: marine biome [ENVO:00000428]; feature: marine pelagic biome [ENVO:01000023]; material: deep marine sediment [ENVO:00002113] | place: India: Gulf of Khambhat ...
GAGGTCGTCTCCTACGCGCCGGTCCGGGACCGCTACAAGATCCTGATCATCGACGAGGCGCACATGCTCTCCAAGGCCGCGTTCAACGCGCTGCTGAAGACGCTCGAGGAGCCGCCGCCGCACGTCATGTTCGTGCTCGCCACCACCGACGCCCAGAAGATTCCCGTCACCATCCTGTCGCGCTGCCTGCGCTTCAACCTGCGCCGCTTGCTGCCGGACCAGATCGTGGGTTACCTGCAGAAGATCCTGGCCTCGGAATCGGTGTCGGCGGAGGAGGCGGCGGTGGAGCGCATCGCGCGCGCCGCCGACGGCAGCATGCGCGACGGCCTGAGCCTGCTGGACCAGGCGATCGCCTATGGTGGCGGCACCCTGAACGACGACGAGGTCGCGCAGATGCTGGGCAGCGTCGACCATGCGCACCTCACCGCGCTGATCGGCGCGGTGGCCGACGGCGACGCGCCGCGCATGCTCGAGACCGTGCGCGAGCTCTCGGCCCAGGCGCGCGACCTGGAGGCGGTGCTGAGCGGCATGGCCGAGGTGTTGCACCGGGTCGGCCTGCTGCAGTGCGCCCCCGGTTACCGCGACCCCGAGCGCACCGACTGGGAGGATATCGAGGCGCTGGCCGAGCGCCTGTCCGCGGAGGACGCGCAGCTGTATTACCAGATCGCGGTGCAGGGCGCGCAGGACCTGGGCCTGGCGCCGGACCCCCGCACCGGCCTGGAAATGACCCTGCTGCGCATGCTGGCCTTCCGGCCCGCGGAGGCCGGCCAGGCCGGCAGCGCGGGGCCGGTCCCTGCCGCCCGCCCGGCCAGCAAGCCGGCACGGCGCAAACCGCCCGCCGACGAGCCGGCCGCCGCCCGCGCGTCCCGCCCCGCAGCCGCGCCCAAGCCGCAGGCCGAACCCGCCCCGGCGCCCGAGCCGCAGGCGGAACCCGCCCCGCAGGCCGACGCGGCGCCCGCCGCCGGTAACGCCGGTTCGCAGGGCGACCTGCTGGCCGCACCGGAGGATGGCGGCGAATGGGAAGGCCTGGTGGCGCGCCTGGAATTGACCGGGCCGGTCAAGGAGCTGGCCCGCAACATCCAGCTGGAATCGACCCGCGGTGAGCGCTGGAAATTCCTGATCCCCGACGAGGTGCGCCACCTGGGGTCCAAGCCGGTGGTGCAGAAACTGGCCTCCGCGCTCTCCACCCAGCTGGGGCACCCGGTGCAGCTCGCCTTGCAGTCAACCAGCCGGCCAGTGCAAACCCCGGCGGTGGCCAGCGACCAGGCGAGCCGCCAGCAGCTGAGCGAGGCGGAGGTCGCCATCGACAAGGATCCGACGGTGCGGGCGTTGCGGGACCGGCTGGGCGCCGAGGTGGTGGACGATTCCGTCCAGCCGCTGCAGTGAGCCGCCGCCAGCAGAGGAGCACAGTGTGGTGAAAGGCAACCTGGCGGGCCTGATGCAACAGGCCCAGAAGATGCAGCAGGAGATGCAGCGCGCGCAGGAAGAGCTGGCGCGCATGGAAGTGACCGGCGAGTCCGGCGGCGGGATGGTCAAGGTGACCATGAACGGGCAGCACGCGGTGCGCAGCGTGCGCATCGACCCCGGCCTGGCCGACGACCTGGAGATGCTCGAGGACCTGCTGGCGGCCGCGGTCAACGATGCGGTGAACCGGGTGAGCCAGGCGGCCCAGGAGCACATGGCCGGCATGGCGCAGGGCATCCCGCTGCCGCCCGGCATGAAACTGCCCTTCTGAATGTCCGCCCGCCCGCTGCTCGAACAGCTGATCGACGCCCTGCGCTGCCTGCCCGGGGTGGGCCCGAAATCCGCACAGCGCATGGCTCTGCATCTGCTCGAGCGCGACCGGGAGCGCGGCCAGCACCTGGCCGCCACGCTGCAGCGGGCAGTGGAGGAGATCGGCCGCTGCGGGCAATGCCGGGACCTTACCGAGCACGAGCTGTGCGCCATCTGCGCCAACCCCGCGCGCGACCGCGAATTGCTGTGCGTGGTGGAATCCCCGGTGGACGTGCTGGCGCTGGAACAGGCCACCACCTACCGCGGCACCTACTTCGTGCTGCTGGGCCACCTCTCGCCGCTGGACGGCATCGGGCCCGCGGAGCTCGGCCTGGACGAACTCGCCGAGCGCCTGGCGAGCCACCCGCCGGCCGAGATGATCATCGCCACCAACGCCACCGTCGAGGGCGAGGCCACCGCCTATTACCTGCAGCGCATGGCCGAGCAGCACGGCATCCAGGTTTCAGTGCTCGCCCACGGCGTCCCGCTGGGCGGAGAGCTGGAATATACCGACCAGTCGACCCTGGCCCACGCGTTCGAGCGGCGCCAGGCGATGGCCGGCAAGCCGACCGGGCCCTGAAGGCCCGGGCCGGCCCCATCCTCATTGCTGCTGGCCGGCCTCGGCCGGGCCGCCCTGCAGGCGGATGTTGTCGCGGTTGCGGTCCACCGTGCGCAGGCCGATGCCCTTCACGTTGACCAGTTCGTCGATGTGCTTGAAGGCGCCGTTGGCCTCCCGGTAGGCGACGATGGCGCGCGCCTTGCTGAGCCCGACGCCGTTCAGCGCATCGGCGATTTCCTCCGCGCTGGCGGTGTTGACATCCACCGCCGCGGCGGCCCAGGTGCTGAGCGCCAGCAGGCCGGCGCCCAAAATTGCCTTGATCGATTTCATCTGCATCCCCCCTTGGGTTGTCGGTTTCGATTCGAATGCGTCCTTGGCCAGGACGGCACCAGCTTAGGACGGGCGGCGCGGCGCGGACATCGCCCCCTGGCGCTGGCGGGTGTAGGAATTCCCCGTGGCCGTACCGGGGGTGCGAAACGCTCTCAGGTTTTGAGAACCACGGCTGCTTCAATAGGCCTGCAGATAACCGAGGAGCATCGTCATGAGCAAGCGCATGGACCTGATCGGCAAGACCATCTCGGGCGTGGTCGCCGCCCGCCCCGCGGACGGTTCCCCGGCCCGGATCTGGATGCTGCAATTCACCGACGGCAGCCACGTGGAGTTCGTTTCGCCCGCCGCCCGGCGTGGCCTGGAGCGGCTCGCCGGCCCGGTGCGGGTGGCCCGGCCGGGGGAGGCCGGCAGCCCCCAACTGGCCCTCAACGTGGCGTGAAAATGTTATCCACAAAAACTGTGGATAACCCTGTGTGCAAAGCCGCCGCGCCTGAGGCGCGCCGTGGGCGGCTTGGGTTTGGTCAAATTTTGACCAGAGAAATTAAACGTATATAAAACAATATGTTGTGTTGATCGCTTGGCAGGCTCGGGGCGCGCGCGCGATGTAAAGATTTTGTCATGCGCACAATCAGCTATTTGTGTATAAACATTTCGGTCCGAGTCTAGAAAAAACCACTAAGCCCTTGATTCCGTGCAGCGCCCGCGAGCGCTTGCGGGGCGCCTCATGGCGCGGTGTCCCGCAGCGCCGCGCGCAGCATCCGGCGCTCCAGCCGGGCGCCCGGCGCCGCCACCCGGTGCAGGTCCATGCGGCGCAGGCAATCCGCCATCTCCGGCGCGTCACGCCCGGCCGGCCCCAGCGCCCGCGCCAGCCATTTCAGCTTGCCGGCGGGCCGGGCGGTGCCGCTGCGCAGCCGGCCCAGCGCGCGCAGCAGGCGTTCCTCGACGGCGGTGAAATCGCTGCCCAGCGGGAAGTCGCCGAGCACGCCCGTGGCCCGGTGCCCGGCCAGGGCCTCCCGCACCGTGGCGGGCAGGTTGCGCTCGCAGTGCGCGGGCAGTCGCCAGCCGGGGTCGAGCTTGCCGTGCCGGACGGCCTGCCGGCGCAGGCGCTCCTGGAAGCGGCTGTCGGTGATGCACAGCAGGCGCTGCACCACCTCCTCGTCGGTCGCGCCGCGCAGGTCGGCGGCGCCGTACTCGGTGATCACGATGTCGCGCAGGTGCCGGGGGATGGTGGCGTGCGGGTATTCCCACACGATGTTGGAGCGCACCCGCCCGGCGTGTTCACGGGTGCTGCGCAGCATCAGCAGCGAGCGGCCGCGGTCCAGGGCGTGGGCCATGGCGACGAAGTTGTACTGCCCGCCCACGCCGCTCACCACCTGGCCGTTGGCGAGCTGGTCGGAGACCGCCGCGCCCAGCAGGGTCACCTTCATGGTGGTGTTGATGCAGCGGGCGTTCAGGCGTTGCACGCGGTCCAGGGCCTCGCCGCGATACAGCTGGTTGATGCGGCTCACCCGGGTCATCCGGAAGGCCTCGCGCTCCGCGGCGTCCATGGCGTTCAGCGTGTCGTACATCCAGCGGGAGCCGAGGAAGAATGCCGCGTGCAGCAGCGCGCCGTCCGCCAGGCGCTCGCCGAGCGCCAGCAGCGCCAGGGCACGCCGGTTTTCCTCCCGCTCGAGGCGGTTCGGCACACTTTCGCCGTCGGGCGCGTGGATCGCCTCGCCGGCCAGCGTGGTGCCGGCACGCAGGATACCGAAGCGCAGCAGCCACTCGAGGTCCGCGGGCTGCAGGCGGTCCGGCAGGACGTCCGCCCGCCACAGCACCTCCAGCGTGTCCGGGCCGAGCGCCTCGCCGAGCTGGTTGGCGTTCAGCAGGCTCTGCAGGCCGACGTGGTCGTACACCCGCCGGCTCAGCACCCCGGCCTGGTAGAGGTGCAGGAAGCCGTCGGTGAACATCTCGCTGGCCGCGTACAGGCCCTTGCCGAAGGGTTCGGTGCCGCCGCAGGCCGCCACCAGCGCGGGCTCCACCCGCGCCCCGAAGCCGGCGGCTTCCAGGCAGCCGCGGTACAGCGCGTTGTCGCGGTGGCGCATGGCGGCGAAGAAACAGGCCGCGTCACCCAGCGAGCCGATGCCGATCTGCAGCGTGCCGCCGTCCCGGATCAGCGCGCTGGCGAATAGGCCGATCAGGTAATCGGCGTCGCTCACCGGCATGCGCGGCACCGCGAACAGCGGCTGCGGGCAGCCCTCCAGCACCATGTGGAAGAACGCTTCCGGCACCTCCGCATCGCCGCCCATGTAGGGCAGCGCCTCGTTGACCTGCGCGATCAGCAGCAAGGGCCGGCCGGCCATGCGCTCGGCCAGCTCCAGGGAGATGTCCGGGTTCGAGCTGAGGCTGAAGCAGCCGGGGCGGTCCGGATCCACGCCCACCATCTGCACCAGCACGTTCACCCCGCGGGCTTGCATGTCGCGGGCCACGTGGGTGTAGTTGGCGGACACGTAGTGCCGCTGCGCGTGCGCGTTGCCGAGGCGGCTGCCCGAGCGCAGGTAGAACTCGCTGATGGCGACGTTGGGCGGCACCGTGTCGTGGTCGAGATCGTCCAGGTAGGCGAGCCGCGGGTAGTCGCCGAACTGCCGCGCCAGGAATTCCTGCAGGAAGCGGCCCTGCAGCCCGCTGCCGGGCCGCGGCGGGTCGAGCGAGAGCGCGGTGAAGATGTCGAGCTGCAGCTCGGGGTGGTGCCGCGCGTGGCGGTAGAAGGCGTTCACCAGGTGGTTCGGTTTGCCCAGCGCCAGCGGCACCCCCAGCACCAGGTGCGGGCCCAGTTCGCGCAGGGCGAAATCCACGCAGGCCTGCGCATCCCGCACCCGCGGCGGGCCGGCCGGCAGCACGTGCGGGGCGGCGTTCACGGCGCGTCCCCCGTGGCCGTTCCCAGGCCGAGTTCCAGCGCCCAGGCCTCCAGCTGGTCGAGCACCCCGTGCGCGCGCGGGGCCGGGTGGCTCTCGCGGGCCCGGGCCAGCGCGGCGCGGAAGCCGGCGTAGCTCAGCTGGCGCTCGTCGGCGGGCTCCAGCAGCCGCTGCCGGCGTTGCCGGTGCCAGCGTTCCAGCTCGTCGGCGTCCAGGGTCTCGGGGTAGTTGCGCGCGCGGTAGCGGAACAGCAGCTCCGGCAGGCGCGGGTCATGGAACTGCCAGCGGTTGGTGCCCAGTTGCGCGGGCGGCAGGTGGCGCACCTCGGCCATCGCGGCCCGGTCCGCGTCCGGGAAAAAGCCGCCGCTGTAGAGCGCCAGGTCGGGGTCCGCGGGCGGCGCCGGCGGGGGCTGGGCGTAGACCTCCGTGACCTTCTCGCGCACCGCCTCGAGCTGGGCGCACAGCTGCCGGGCGTGCGCGCGGCAGCGCTCGGGGTCGAGCCCGATGCGCGCGGTGTCCACCCCGCGCAGGGTGGCGGCCGGCGCCAGCATCGGCACCGCGTTGCCCTTCACCGCCTTCAGCGCCAGGCGCTCGATGCCCTCGGGCAGGTCCGCGGCGGGCGTGAACAGGCGGTCGTGGAGGTCCTCGGGCGGCAGCTCCAGGAGCGGCGCCGGGTCCGCCATCAGGTCCACCACGATGACCCAGCCGGCGCGACCGGGGTAGGGGGCCAGCGGCAGCACCAGCGTGGTGCAGCCGCGCGCGGCGGCGATGCGGGAGGAGGTGTGCAGCACCGGCTCGGGCCGGGCCGGGTCCAGCAACTGCAGCACCTGCCGCTTGTCGCGCAGGCCCAGCGCCCACTCGAACAGGCGCGGCTGGCTGCGCCGCACCCGCCGGGCCAGGTCGAGCGTGGCGCGCACGTCGGCGAGGGCGTCGTGGGCCGCGCCGTGCTCGATGCCGTTGGCGGCGGCCAGGTCCTCCAGCCGAAAGCTCGGGGCGCCGTCCTCGTGGCACGGCCACTCGATGCCCTCCGGCCGCAGCGCGTAGCACATGCGCGCCAGGTTGATGAGGTCGAAGCGGCTGTTACCGTCGGCCCACTCGCGCCGGTAGGGATCCAGGAAATTGCGGTACAGCAGGTGGCGGGTGAACTCGTCGTCGAAGTGCAGGTTGTTGTAGCCGGCGCTGCAGGTTGCGGGCACCGTCATCTCGGCGTTGACCAGGGCGGCGAACTCGGTCTCGGGTACCCCCTCGCTGCGCGCGTGCTGCGGGGTGATGCCGGTGATCAGGCAGGCCTCCGGGTGCGGCAGCAGGTCGTCGGCCGGCGCGCAGTACCAGACCACCGGCTCCGCCACGGGTTCCAGCCCGGCGTCCGTGCGCAGGGCCGCGAACTGGGCCGGTCGGTCGGCGGCCGGGTCGGCGCCGAAGGTCTCGTAATCGTGCCAGAGGAAGGATGCCGGTGGCCGCATGGCTGCTCCCAGGTTGCCCGCACAGTGTAACCGCAGGCGTCAAGGCGGGTCCGGGAGGCAGGTCAAGCGCGCTCGATGTTGCGCGTCGAGGCGGATCACCAGGTCCGCCCATTCCTCGCAGTGGGCCTGCATGTGGCGGCCGATGCGCTCGAAGTGCGCGAGGAAGCCGCGCACCGCCTGCTCGCTGTCGAAGCCCTGGTGGCCGGTCGTGGCCGCGCGCTCCCGTTCCTGCTGCCAGCGCCACGCCACCACCGATGCCCAGCGGGGCGCCCGCAGGTACCAGCGGGCGGCCAGCCGCGGGCGCAGCGCCTCGTGGTAGGCGGCCAGGTAGCGGTTGACCTGCCGGCGCCAGCGCCCGTCGGGGTCCTGCTCGCGTTCCAGCGCGTTCAGCGGCGCCACCAGCTCGGCCGCCGGCTGCGGCGGTGCGCCCACCATCCAGCCCTCCAGCAGCACGATGGCCGGGGCGGCGGGGCCGGTCCAGGGGCGGGGTTCGGCCCGCCGGTCGTCGGCGGCCTTGTCGAAGCGGGGCAGGGCGAGACCGGCGGTGTCCCCGGTCAGCAGCCGCTCGAGGTGCTCCAGCAGCAGCGACAGGTCGTGGGTGCCCGGGACGCCGCGCACCGCGAACAGCGGGTGCAGGTTGCGGGCCATCTGCCGTCGCCGGGCGGCGTCGAGATAGTAGTGGTCCAGCGACAGCACCGCGGCCGGGGTGCCGGCTTCCGCCAGCGCCGCGGCCAGCATGCCGGCCAGGGTGGACTTGCCGGTGCCGGGCGGGCCGGCCACCCCCACCGCCGCGGGGCGGGCCGCGGGCAGCGCGGCCAGCAGCTCCGGAGTCAGCCCCGCCAGGCGCGAGCGCGCCTCGGGGGACAGGCGCGCATGGTCCGCTAACCAGGCGTGCGCCGCTGCGATACACTGTGCGCTCATGCGGTCATGGTAATCAAACCCTCGCGCCCACGGGAGCCCTCGGCCTGATGACGACACCCGATCACGACTGGCACGAACTGCTCGAGCTGATGCGCCTGGAGTCGCTGGAGGTCAACCTGTTCCGCGGCGCCAGCCGGGACATCGGCACGCCCCGGGTGTTCGGCGGGCAGGTGCTGGCGCAGGCGCTGCTGGCGGCCAGCCATACCGTCGAGGACCGCCTGGTGCACTCCCTGCATGCCTACTTCCTGCGCGCCGGCGACCCGGAGGCGCCGATCGTCTACGACGTCGACCGCAGCCGCGACGGCCGCAGCTTCACCGCGCGGCGGGTGGTGGCCATCCAGCACGGGCGCCCGATCTTCACGCTGGCGGCTTCCTTCCAGCTGGAGCAGCCCGGCGTGGAGCACCAGTTCGACATGCCCGAGGTGCCGGGGCCGGACGCGGTGCCGGCGCCGCCGGAGCCGAGCGCCGAGGCGCTGGCGCGCATGCCGCAGAAAGTGCGGCGCTGGCAGACGCGCTTCGGGCCGTTCGAGTTTCGCCCGGTGGCGCCCACCGACCCCACCCGGCCCGAGCCGCGCCCGCCGTTCAAGCAGATCTGGTTCCGCCTCGAGGGCGAGCTGGGCGACGACCAGGCAATGCACCGCACGCTGCTGGCGTACGCCTCGGATTTCCACCTGGTGGGCACCGCCACGTTGCCGCACGGGGTGTCCTGGGGCACGGGCAGCGTGCTGATGGCCAGCCTCGACCACGCCATGTGGTTTCACCGCCCGCTGCGGGTGGACGACTGGTTGCTGTACGATTGCGACAGCCCCAGCGCCAGCGGCAGCCGCGGGCTGGCGCGCGGGCTGATCTACGACCGCCAGGGCCGCCTGGTGGCCAGCGTGGCGCAGGAAGGCATGCTGCGCGTGCTGGAAAAACGCTGAGGACGGCCCCAGATCGGGGCAGGACGTGCCCGCGGGCACGCGGGAGGTAGGAAGGTGAGCGAGGCAATCGCGAGTTTCGGGGCCGGCTGTTTCTGGGGCGTGGAGGCGCGCTTCCGCCAGCAGCCCGGCGTGAGCGAAGCGACGTCGGGGTACATGGGCGGGCACCTGGAGCAGCCCAGCTACCGCGACGTGTGCACCGGCACCACCGGGCACGCCGAGGTGGTGCAGGTGCGCTACGACCCGCAGCAGGTCAGCTACGAGACCCTGCTGGAGCTGTTCTTCGACATGCACGACCCCACCCAGCTGAACCGCCAGGGGCCGGACGTCGGCACCCAGTACCGCTCGGTGATCTTCGTGCACGACGCCGGCCAGGAGGCGGCGGCGCGCGAGCTGCTGGAGCGGCTGTCCGCCGCCGGGCGGTGGCCGCGACCGATCGTCACGCAGGTGGAGCCGGCCGGCTCGTTCTGGCGCGCCGAGGAATACCACCAGCGCTACCTGGAGAAGAACGGGCTGGCTTTCTGCCATACCTGAGCGCGGCCCGGCACCGGTTTCGGCTTAGAATAGGGCGATGGCGTTGCGAGGCGGACACACACGGGCCGGGCGGCGGCTGCTCGCGGCGCTGGCGGCGGGCGCGCTGGCGCTGCCGGCGGCCGCGCAGATCTACAAGTACACCGACGCGGACGGCATCGTGCACTACACCAGCGTGCGCCCGGAGGGCGTGCGCGACTTCCGCACCTTCCGCTTCCCCTGCTACGCCTCCGACCCGGAGTGCGGCAAGCTGGACTGGGAGCAGGTACCGCTGAACCGGGCCGCGTTCGGCGACGAGATCCGGCGCGCGGCGGACCGCCACGCGGTGGACGAGTCGCTGATCCGGGCCATCATCCACGCGGAATCCGCCTACCGCCCGGATGCGCTGTCGCCGCGCGGCGCGCAGGGCCTCATGCAGCTGATGCCGGCCACCCAGGCCGAGCTGCGGGTGCGCGACCCGTGGGACCCGCTGAGCAACATCGAGGGCGGGGCGATGTACCTGGCGCGCATGCTGGACACCTTCGACGGCGACGTGACGCTGGCCACCGCCGCCTACAACGCCGGCCCGCAGTCGGTGCGCAGCCACGGCGGGGTGCCGCCGTACCCCGAGACCCGCGAGTACGTGCGCCGGGTCGAGATCCTGTACCGCCGCTACCGCAGCGCCGGCTTCTGAGGCTGTCCGCGCGGGCCGGTCCCGGCCCGTTCAGAACAGGAGCCGCGCCTCGCTGACGCTGTCCAGCGCGTTGAGGGCCGCCACCAGCTCGTCGCAGGGCTTCACCGTCCAGTCGCCCCCCAGCGCCAGGCGGGCCCGCGCGCGCTGGTTGCGGTAATCGATGAACACCGGCGCCTCGCCGTCGCGGTAGGGGGCGAAGGCCGCTTCCAGGTCGTCGCACAGGCCCTCGCTCGGGCCCTGCACCGCGATGCGCACGCCGCGCGCGAAGCGCGTCTTGGCCGCACCCAGCGACAGCACCTCCGACACCGTCATGCGGTAGCCGCCGGAGAAGTCGTCCCGGCTCACGCGGCCTTCCACCACCACCACCTCGTCCTTGCCCAGCAGCCCGGCGTACAGGCCGTAGGCCTCGTCGAACAGCGCCAGCTCGATGCTGCCGGTGTCGTCCTCGATGGCGACGAAGCGTCCGCGCTGGCTGCGCCGGCGCAGGTTGGTGACCAGCCCCGCCAGCACCATGCTCACGCCCTGTCGCTGGCGGGCCTCGCCGGCAGGCCTCGACCGGCAGGCGGTCGCCGACCGCGCCCAGGGTGCAGCTGGTGAAGCGCTCCAGGTCGGGGCGGTGCACGCGGATCGGGTGCCCGGTCAGGTACAGCCCCAGCGCCTCCTTCTCCGCCTTCAGCCGCATCAGCTCCGGCCATTGCGGCACCGCGCCCGCCTCGCGCTCCGGCGCGGCCGGCGCGCCCGGGTCGAGGGCGGCGAACAT
>JABAOE010003789.1_pt1 | contig 10818 bp, 10 predicted proteins | sample 7062141 | NCBI WGS metagenome assembly JABAOE01 (sample SAMN14538627, study PRJNA623070) | marine sediment metagenome | biome: marine biome [ENVO:00000428]; feature: marine pelagic biome [ENVO:01000023]; material: deep marine sediment [ENVO:00002113] | place: India: Gulf of Khambhat ...
GCCGACGGTGCAAGGCTCGAAGTAGAGGAATCAGCCGACGTTCGCGATCCAAATGCGCAAGACCTGTTGCTGCGAAAGATCGAGGTCGAGACATGACGGCAACCGGAGCACACCATATCGCACTACGGGAGACAGCGCCGGCAATATGTCGGGTCCGGTTGGAGCTGGAAGGTCTTGTTCAGGGTGTCGGCTTCCGTCCTTACGTCAATCGCTTGGCGCTGAGCTTGGGGCTAACGGGCTGGGTCGCCAATTCGGGCGACGGCGTGACCGTGGAAGTCGAGGGCGCCAGGCATACCATCGAGGCGTTTCGCCGGCGTTTACCATCAGACCTGCCACCCCTGGCGCGGCTAGATCGATCTCGGGAGACGGAGCTCGTCCGCTATGGATATACCTCATTCACCATTCGTCGCAGCATATGCGCCAACGAGCCGACCGCCCTCGTCCTGCCCGACATAGCCACCTGCGACGACTGCTTGCGCGAAATATTCGAGCCGACCGATCGGCGATACCGATACCCCTTCACCAACTGCACCAATTGCGGCCCCCGCTACAGTATTCTTGACGCGCTACCATATGACCGCTCGAACACGACGATGCGGCATTTCAGGATGTGCGCCGCATGTCGAGCGGAGTACGCCAATCCGCTTGACCGGCGCTTCCACGCACAACCGAACGCATGCCCGGAATGCGGCCCTCAGTTGGCACTGCTGGACCCGGCCGGCGTCAGGTTAGCGCACCGCCACATGGCGATTGTCGCCGCTGCCGATAGACTACGCGATGGCAAGGTCGTCGCGCTCAAGGGTCTGGGCGGGTTTCAGCTACTTGCCGATGCCCGCGACGCCGACGCAGTCACGGAATTGCGGCGGCGCAAGGGGCGCCCGGACAAGCCCTTTGCGATTATGGCCCCGTCTTTGGCGCTTGCCGAAGCCTTTTGCGAGATCTCGGACGTCGAGCGAGAGCTGTTGGCATCACCGGAAGCACCGATCGTGTTGTTGCGCCGCCGACCGCATCCCAGGGGCAGCGAAAGAGAACTCGCAGCGCAGATCGCGCCCAGCAACCCCCTGCTAGGCGTGATGTTGCCTTACACACCGCTGCATCACCTGTTGTTGCGAGAATTGGGCTTTCCCGTGGTCGCGACGAGCGGAAACCTTTCCGACGAGCCGATGGTGACCGAAGAGGATGAGGCGCTTGAACGGCTGAAGGGAATTGCCGATCTGTTTCTCACTCACGATCGTCCGATCGCCTCTGCCATCGACGACTCGGTCGTGCGCATCATGGCGGGCCGCAAGCTGACGCTTCGGCGCGCGCGTGGCTACGCCCCACTCCCGGTTGCGTTGCCGCGCCCTGCGCCGGCGCTGCTCGCGCTCGGCGGGCATCTCAAATCGGCCGCCGCCGCGACGTCCGGTTCGCGAGTGCTCGTTGGGCCGCACATTGGCGACCTTGACACCGCAGCCGCCAGACAGGCATACAACAAGGCCGCCGGGCATTTACGTGGGCTGCATGCGGTTCGCCCGACCGCTGTCGCCTGTGACCGCCACCCCGACTATTACACCAGCGATGTCGCCAGGCGATCGACCATGAAAGTCATACCGGTGCAACATCACCTCGCCCATATCGTTGCCTGCATAGCGGAGAACGGCGTCGAAGGGCCGGTGCTCGGCGTGGCGTGGGACGGCACGGGGTACGGCGACGACGGCACCATTTGGGGCGGCGAATTTCTTGTGATCGATGGAACGGCCGCGCGCCGGGTCGCGCACCTTCGCCCGTTTCCGCTTCCCGGCGGCGAAGCAGCAGTGAGCGAGCCGCGGCGGGCGGCGGTCGGGCTCTTCTATGAGATGTTCGGCCGCGCCGCACTGGCTAACGAACAACTGAAACCGATCCAGAGCTTCTCGGCCGGCGAACGGCGAGTGCTCGGCCAGATGCTGGACCGAAACCTCAATGCGCCGCGAACCACCAGTATCGGCCGCCTGTTCGACGCCGTTGCATCGTTGACCGGGCTCAAGCAACAGACCAGCTTCGAGGGGCAGGCGGCGATGGCGCTGGAGTTCGCCCTCGGCAGCGCGCGGCCGCGGACGCGTTACCGTATTCCTTTGCAGTCCCCCCGGGATGACGACATTGGCCCGATCGTCCTCGACTGGGGACCGATGATCCAGGATCTGCTAAGGCACATCGAGAATAATGTACCGATCGCGGAAATGGCTGCCGCTTTCCACAACGCGCTGATCGAGGCAATCGTAGCCGTCGCGCGGTACGCCGGCCAGATGCAGGTCGTTCTGACCGGTGGCTGCTTTCAGAATCGATTCCTGACCGAAGGCGCTGTCGTTGGGCTTCGTCGCGCCGGTTTCGAGCCTTACTGGCATCAAGATGTGCCGCCCAATGACGGCGGCCTTGCGCTAGGCCAAGCCGTCTGGGCGGCGCGCCTTCTCGACGCTGGGGTCGCCTAATGTGCCTTGCCGTGCCCGGACAAGTTCTCGAGATTGTCGGCGACGACCCGCTGACGCGCACCGGCAAGGTGGCCTTTTCGGGGATCGTGAAAGAAGCGAGTTTGGCGTTCGTGCCCGAGGCGGCGATCGGCGACTACGTGCTGGTCCATGCCGGCTTCGCCATCACTTTACTCAACGAGACCGAGGCGCGACGGTCGCTCGACGAACTGGCGGCGCTGGGCGCGATTGCCGCGTCGTCGGAGGCCCAAGAATGAAATTCGTCGACGAATACCGCGATGAGGCGAGAGCGCAGCGCTGCCTCGACGCCATCAAAGCGCTGGTGACGCGCCCCTGGACCGTCATGGAGATCTGCGGCGGCCAGACCCACGCCATCGTAAAATTTGGCATCGATCAATTGTTGCCGCCCGAGGTCAATCTGGTCCATGGCCCCGGCTGCCCGGTCTGCGTTACCCCTGTTGGAATAATCGACAAGGCGATCGAGATTGCTGCGCGTCCTGACATCATCTTCACCTCGTTTGGCGATATGGCGCGGGTGCCGGGTTCCAATAGAGACCTGCTGACCGCAAAGGCACGGGGGGCCGACCTTCGGCTGGTCTATTCGCCCCTCGACGCATTGGAGATTGCTCGGGCCAGCCCGGACAAGCAGGTGGTATTCTTGGCCGTCGGTTTCGAGACGACGGCCCCCGCCACCGCAATGGCCGCCTTTAAGGCGAAGCAGGAAAACGTGCGCAACTTCTCCATGTTGGTCGCGCACGTCCTCGTTCCGCCGGCCATGGAGGCCATCCTCGGTTCGCCGACTAACAGAATTCAAGGCTTTCTCGCCGCCGGACACGTTTGCACGGTGATGGGCTATCAGCAGTATTTGCCGATCGCCAAGAAATATAACGTTCCCATCGTCGTCACAGGGTTCGAGCCGCTGGACATATTGCAGGGTCTCGAGATGTGCCTGCGGCAACTCGAAGACGGCCGCGCGGAAGTGGAAAACCAGTACGCCCGCGCCGTCCAGGCGTCGGGAAATCCGGGCGCCCAGGCGATCATCCGGGACGTGTTTCAGATCGTCCCGCGCCACTGGCGTGGCGTTGGTAATATCCCGCAAAGCGGCCTTGGATTCGCCCCTGCCTATGCCGAGTTCGATGCTGAAAACCGGTTCGGTGTGGCCGGTGAAGGTCTCGACCCGAACCGTGAATGTATCAGCGGACAAATCCTGCAAGGCGTTGCCAAACCGGCCCAGTGCCCCGCCTTCGGCAAACAATGCACCCCAGAACATCCCTTGGGGGCGCCGATGGTATCGTCGGAGGGCGCTTGTGCCGCCTACTTCAAGCACCGCGGACGCGCGGAGGTCGCAAAGATGCATACGGGAGCCGAAACAGCACGATCATGACCCGCGACGACGATTTCGCCCCGAGCTGCCCGGTGCCGATCTCGGACTATCCGGAAATCGTGCTTGCCCATGGCGGCGGCGGTTTGCTGACACATCAACTGATCGAGCAGATTTTTCTGCCGGCGTTCGCCAACCCGATTCTGGGGTTGCGCCACGACGGCGCAGCCGTCGAAGTCGGTGGCGCCCGACTGGCATTCACGACGGACACCTATGTCGTTCGCCCCTGGTCTTTCCCCGGCGGCGACATCGGTGCGCTCGCCATCAACGGTACGGTCAACGACCTCGCCATGTGCGGTGCCCGGCCCCTTTACCTCAGCGCTGGGCTTATCCTGGAAGAAGGCTTTGGCATGAGCGACCTCCGGCGCGTGGTCTCGTCGATGAAAGACGCCGCAGCGCAGGCCGATGTGAAATTGGTAACCGGTGACACCAAGGTCGTCGATAAGGGCTGCGGCGACGGGATCTTCATCAACACCAGCGGCATTGGCATCATCGAGTGCGACTCGCCGATTGCACCCTCATCCGTCCGTCCCGGCGATGCCGTCATCCTCAGTGGCGATATCGGACGGCACGGCATGGCCGTGATGGCGGCACGCGAGGGCCTCGAGTTCGAAAGCCCGATCGAAAGCGACACCGCGTCGCTATGCGGACCTGCGCTATCCTTGATCGAGGCAGGCGTTGACGTCCACTGTCTGCGAGATCCGACGCGCGGTGGCCTGGCGACGTGCTTGGTGGAGATTGCCCAAGCGGCCGACGTCGCGGTGAATATTGATGAAATGGCCGTGCCGGTTTCCGAGGAAGTACGCGGCGCTTGCGAGATACTGGGGTTCGACCCCCTCTATGTGGCGAATGAGGGCCGGTTCATCGCCTTTGTACCCGCGGCGGAACAGGACCGCGCGCTCGATATTTTGCGTGTGAATGCACTCTGTCGAGACGCCTGCGCGATCGGAACCGCGACCGAAGGCGAATCCGCAATCGTCACGGCGACGACGTCGATCGGTGGGCAGCGCGTCCTCGACATGCTGAGCGGAGAACAGCTTCCAAGAATCTGTTGAGAGCCTGTGATGGCAGCAAGCCGGTGCATCACAAATGATGGCGGTAAGAACGCCCGGCCGCCACCACCCGAGCTTGTTCATGCGGCCTCATTGGTGCGCTGTGCGGCACGTCGGGATTGATAAATGTCAGCGCGCCAATATGTTTAAATGGATATTCAACAAGACGAGAAGTGCCTGGTTCCCTTCCAAGCTGGTCGCAATTTTTGCCGGTGTCGATCGGCGGATACACTGTCAGAAAGAAACGCTGGAGCGCTGTATGCCTCAGAACGTCTTTCAAGATGCCGTCTCACGGATAGACCGCTTCTCGCGTGACGCGGGGATCGATGAGGAGGTTATCGACCGGCTCAGGCGACCGCATGCTTTGTTGAGCGCATCTTTACCGGTCCGCATGGATGACGGGTCGACCAAGTACTTTCAGGGATATCGATGTAGGTACAGTGATGTCTTAGGGCCAACCAAAGGCGGCATTCGCTATCACCCTGGTGTGACGGCCGACGAGGTTCAAGCTTTAGCCCTATGGATGACTATTAAATGCGCGCTCGTGGGATTGCATTATGGCGGCGCAAAAGGGGGCGTCGTCGTTGATCCGAAGTCGCTATCGCGGCTCGAGGTAGAACGCTTATCTCGGGCCTATGTACGAGCCATGGCCGATTTCATTGGACCCGATACCGATATACCGGCACCCGATGTCTATACCAACGCGCGCATCATGGGTTGGATGGCAGACGAATATCAAACCATCAAACGCGTTAGCGCTCCGTCGATGATAACGGGCAAGCCAATACAATTGGGGGGAAGCCTGGGCCGGGAGGAGGCGACGGGACGGGGCGCTTACCTTGTCATTCGTGAATATGCGAAACGAGAAGAATGGGTGCCGCATAATACGCGCGTCGCGCTCCAAGGTTTCGGCAACGCCGGCTACCACGTCAGTCGCTTGCTTGCCCGAGACGGGTACAAAATCGTCGCCATAAGCGATTCAAAGGGCGGAATTTACGATGACGCTGGATTTGATGTGGAAGATATATTTGCAAAGAAACAGGCCACGCTCGGGCTTGGCGATATTTACTGTGATTGCAGTGTGTGCGATGTCGCCGGGCGGCCCATCACCAATGATGAGTTGCTTGCGCTCGATGTCGACCTGCTAATTCCGGCCGCTTTGCAACGAGTGATCAATCCCAGGAATGTCGATCAAGTCCGCGCCCGGTCAATCGCGGAGGTTGCCAACGGACCGGTTGAAGGGGGTGTCGACGACCAATTACGCCGCCACAAGATAACTGTCCTTCCGGATGTTCTAGTCAACGCAGGCGGCGTCATCGTTAGTTATTTCGAGTGGGTTCAAAACAGGCAAGGCTATTCGTGGACCCTCGACGAGGTGCGCGAACGATTGAAGCAGTTGATCGTAACCGCCTTTAACGATGTCTGGACGCTGCATTCCGGTGAGGGATTAACGCTTCGCGACGCCGCGTATGTCACTGCGTTGCGACGGATCGCCGAAGCGATCGAAGCACAGGGCAGTCGCGCGTATTTCAATCCTTCAAAGTAGCGCCAATTTGCCAGTCCGCTCGTGCCATTCCCGAGTGGACCGACTTAACATGACGGCGTCCCATTGAAACAGTCTCGGCATCGGCACTTTCCCTATCTAAAGAGTTCGCTCTACTTCGGGCGTTCACTCAGATTTACTCTCCCTCATGATTCCATAGTGATTTCATGGGATCGAGACATCGCTGCGCACGAAAAGACGAAGCAATCTAAGTCATTGCGTTAATTATATTTTTTCGTTACTTGGGCACGCAGCTAACGTTATCTACTTTTGCCAAGAAGGGCCTGCTGCCAAAAATACTGACATGGCGCCACCATGCCAACTGAAAGAGCGCAGCAACTCGATGGGGTCAAAAAGATCCCTTTTTGACCAGGGGCCCAACGGGTCCACCTTGTAGACAAACAGACTAAATCGTTGCGTTGAGTTTGCTGTGGTCCCGCCGCTTTTTCTATCTCTTTGGACATCTCCGTCACATAGATCCCGAGACAAGCCGTCAGCGAAACATCAATGGGACGTCATTTCCGGTCTTTCATTACACGCGCGATGGCCGCGGCGCCGTCCTGCGCCGCGCAGCGGCATCTATCAATGACCCGGAACAAAGCCTGTGGTCTGAACAGCAGCAGCACAAACAGCGTGATGCCAACGAAAGCGAGAGCACTGCCATAAAGGTACCAGTTCGTCGATGCCACGCCCATGAAAATCAGGCACGCCTTCCGCGACCCTGTGTATGCTATACTTAACTCGTCGAGTTTTTGAATAAGCACAGAAACGTGTGATGCAAAGAATACGCCCTGGATGAAATCGGTCGGAATTGCCAGTCCGCCAGGCCCGACCACAATGGCTAATTCTCTTTGCGAATTGATTCCTACCACTTGGCCACACGCATTGGCGACGGGTCCACCGCTATTGCCTGGGTTCGTCGGAGCGGAATGTTGAATGATGCGTATTTGCGGGCCATCTTTCGTCCAAGAGCCGACGATGGAGCGGCTTAGCGCACCTGAAGTAAAGCTGGTCTCCCGGCCAAGTCCCAGCCTGCCGCCCGCCGCTGGAAAACCTATGGCGTAAATGGGCATGCCCTTGGCCAATCCTGCAGTATCGACGTCGCTCAACGTCACAGCAGGCCCTCGCAGTCCTTCAACGTGGAGAATCGCTAAATCCTCGTTCGGGAAACCTTTGACTACAGTCGCAGCAAGCCGGTCGTCATCAGCAGCGGCGCCGCTGCGCACAACAAATATCTTCCAACCGGATTCAACGTGCGGCTTGATAATGTGGTAGTTGGTGGCGACGTGGCCGGCGTGACTTACCTGGAAGGCCGATCCTGATGCGGCACCGCCTGGTCCCATTACGAGGACCCGCACGATACTCGGCTCGAGAGCTCTCGCCACCTCGTGCGGTTCCACGGCAAACACGGGCGTGGCCATCAATGCCAAAGCAAGGCCAATCAAACCGCTGAAGTTGAGCTTCTGCATTCTCATTGCATCGCCAGACTGCTTTAAGGCGTCTTCTGACTAGGCCGTAAGGACGAATTGACTCACAAGGTTTGGTTACCGTAGGTCAGAACAGTTCTCTGAGCGAGCCGTTTTACAAGATCATCGCTTTCCATGTCTGCCAGTACCGCAAGACCGATATCGGCAAAGCGGCCTCCTCAACCATATCTCGTGGTTTTTGGGTCTAGCCACCCAGTGATAGAGATGCGGGTCGCCGAGGAATACATTAAATGAGCATGTCTTCTTTCAAGTAAAGAGCCTTAGATCAGTGAGCGGCCCTATGCTGAGGAAAGGCCTCGGCAGGATCGCGTCATGCGACCCGCCGAGGTCCACCAGAGTCAAAAACCGCGCTAGTAGGCCATTGTCACGTTTCGTCCGCCAGTCCCGCCCCGCGCGATTTCAGGTGACCGGGCGGAAAATCACGTATCCGCTCAGCAAGGCCAGAACGACCCAGCACAGCCAGTAAAGGTAATTCTCCCAAGAAGCGCGTCTGACATCGGCATCACGCTCGATGCGATGCTTGTCAAACATACCCCAACTATGCACCAGCAGGCCTATGATCATGATGGGAATGGCAAATCCCAGCAGCCATTCTTGAAGGATCAGCGCGATACCTCCACCCAAGACAGCGGCGCCGACTGTGGATAGTAGCTCTGCTCGCTTGAGCCGGCTCCGATTATTGGTCACTTAAGCCTCCGATTGAGCCACGTCGACTTGGTTACCCAATTCTGTAGTGAACTGCGGCAACGCTGCGGCACGCAATTATCACGGTCTAAACGATCAAGCATATACCGGCGAGTTCGTCTTCACCTTCCATTGTGCAGAAATTAATGTGCCTCACCCGAGACGATGTAGACAAAGCCTCCATAAAGCTCCTGCATCTGCGTATTTTGAAGGTGCCGCTCCACGGCTTCCCAAATATGGCGTTTCATGAGGTCCTTGGAGACACCAAAACTGCTCCCAAGGGCAATAAACAGCGGCGCAAATATACGTTGCCAGCCGCTTGGCATCTTGTAGTCGAGAACGACCCATCTGCGGCCGCGTGACAGCGCTTTCGCGCCGCGCTCGATCACTTTGTCGAAATCCGGCTCGTAGGTCAGCACGCCAATCGCGACGATGCCGCCGACGCCTTCCGGGAACTCGAAATCCGACACCGAGCCGCAAACCAGCTCCACGTTCTGCCATCCCCGGTCGCGCACCAGGGTTTGCGCCCGCTCAAGCATCCCCTCGGAGATATCGATCCCGATGATTCTGCCGTTCGGGCCAACCGCCCTTTGCAAAAGATCGAAGTTGAGGCCGGTGCCGCACCCCACCTCGACGACCGTGTCGCCGGGGCGGAGTTCCAAGGCCGCAACCGCCATGCGGCGCCATTTGCGGATCGGCATGCCTGCAAGGTAATAGCCCCAGACGGCAAGATCGTAAAAGCGCGCGTTCCGATCGTAGACATCCCTGACCGCGTCCCGCGTCAAAAAGCTCTGCTTTGCCATGCCGCCCCCTTCAACAAAAAATACGCACCTCACAAAAAATTTTTCCTAATTTAAGTATTCATTGGCTTGAGCAGCGGCTTCTGGGTTTTCAAGGACCAACTCCAGCGTCACACTTTGCAAGCCGTGAAGCGGCACCTCAACTCGAATATCCGCGAGCTATTCGCCGGGTTCGTTTATACGTCTCGGGTGCCACACCTTAGCCCGCGTTCGCGCTCAGTCGATACATGGTCCCGACAACGCTTGGGCCATACCTTCCGGGCGCAAAGGTTTGGGCAAGCCGTGCCTTGGCACGCCATCCCGTACAATAGCCCGGCGCAACGACGTGCGGATCAATGCGCTCCACCAAGTCGCGGACCGTCGGCTCAATACGTGGCTCCATCGCGCGCCCGGCAAGATGATATCCTCCGATAACGGCGTCGACGGGCATGTCCGGAAATGCGGCTTTCGCGCTCAGACAGGCATTGATGACACCGGCATGGGAGCAAGCCGAAAACACGGTTACGCCGCGTCCTTTGACGCAGGCGGCAATGAATCGCTCGTCCATGATCAGCGGATCGGCGACGCCTTGCTCACCACGAAAACTATAGTGCCCGACGAGGCCGGTTTCGTATTCCGTAAGGCGCTCGATGGGCCCGCTGGCATAGAATAGACCGTTGCAGAGCGCGTGCGGATCATCATGAGTAACAATCTCACCGCCGGCGCGTCTCATGTCTTCGAAACTGGGCTCCTTCGGAATCAAGAACATCGTGCCCGACGGAGCCAGCAAGCCTCGTTGATCCGGTCGATCCGGATGGAGGTCGACAACGGGCGGAGCCAATCCCGCCGCGGACCTAGCTTCGGCGATTTCGGCAATGACTTCAGGGAGAGCGCCACTGTGGTCGAAATGCCAGTGAGACAGAAATACGGTCTCAATTTTTGACAGATCCACATTGAGGCGCCGGGCGTTGTCGAGCCAGAGATCCGGGTACGGCCCCACATCGAAGAGCAAGACGCGTTCTTGACCGTCCCGGCGGCCGGTAATTAATACAGAGAGTCCGTGACATGCCGAACAAAGCTGGTCGAATGCTTCTTTGCACTCATGTCCTTCGAAGTATCGTGTCGGGGGCATACGTGCTGCAGCATGGACGACCTCGGGGATTTGCGGCACACCGGCGTCAACGCTTGAAAGGGTATCGGTCTCGTTGTCGATGATGACGAGGATCTCCAATTCATCAAGTTGGACAATACCCTCGGGAAGCAAACCCTCGACCATTCGAAATCTCCATTACGTCACAGGTCAGAAAATTCAGCGCACCAAATCCTCCTCTAAAACTACATGTTTCAAAGCGCCGCGAGAGGACGGGCCCTCTCGTTCATCACCTTCAGTCCAAGCTTGGTGCCCCTTCACGTTCAGCACGATCTCGTTCCCATGCCGGCAACAAATCTTC
>JABAOE010006549.1_pt3 | contig 10818 bp, 4 predicted proteins | sample 7062141 | NCBI WGS metagenome assembly JABAOE01 (sample SAMN14538627, study PRJNA623070) | marine sediment metagenome | biome: marine biome [ENVO:00000428]; feature: marine pelagic biome [ENVO:01000023]; material: deep marine sediment [ENVO:00002113] | place: India: Gulf of Khambhat ...
CGATCTTGCTTCGCTTTAAATTTGACAGCTGCAGTGATACGACGGTGGCTCAGTCACCAATGATATACCCGAAGGGGTCCATGAATTCTCCAAGTTGGGAAAAAGAAAAAGACAACTTACTCCATGTCATCGCCGTAACGGCGGCTTGTGCCGGATTGTATCAGGGAGTGAATATCGCCTCCGTAGCCGGCGCCGTCCTTTTCATCCAACGAGACATGGCGCTGTCGAGTTGGGCCGAGGAGCTCTTCATCAGCGCGATGTTGTTGGGTGCTACTTTTGGGGCGGCTGTTGCCGGCCCATTGAGTGATCGGTTTGGACGGCGGCACATGATGGTATGGGGGGCGGTCATCGGAGTCTTTGGGCCGGTTGGTTCAGCCGTCGCCACAACGGGTATCGAGCTGATCGCAGCTCGCGTCGTTATTGGCCTGGTGACGGGGATACTGTCCGTTACTATTCCGCTTTACGTTGCGGAGCTTTCACCGGCAAATCAACGAGGCCGCCTGGTGACCTACTTTACCGTGGGGATCTCTGTCGGTGCGGTGACGGCCTACTGGATCGACTACCTCCTGGCCCATGCGGAGGCTTGGCGCTGGATGCTAGGCGTGGGGGCATTGCCAAGTGTCGGTCTTGGGATTGCGTTGATGTTTATGCCCCGGAGTCCCCGTTGGCTCATCAGTCATGGGCATACAGACCTAGCGCGCCACGTTCTCATACGCACGAGTGAAGATCCGGAACGGGAAGTGGCAACCATTCAACAAAGCCTGGGTCAACTAGCCGGAGGTTGGCGTGAGCTTTTAAATACCGCCCTCAGACCTCTACTGCTGCTGGGTATGATGCTTGCTCTCTGCCGTGAGATCACAGGGGGCAATAGTTTACGGGTTTATTCGCCTATTATATTCAAAATGGCGGGAATTGAATCACCCGCAAAGGAAATACTCGCCGCTGTTGCCGTAGGGATGGTCACCCTACTCCTTGCTTTCGTCGCCATGCGATTTGTGGACTCGGCGGGTCGCCGGATCTTACTACTGACCGGTCTCGGTATCATGACCGGCAGTTTCGCCCTGCTAGGTCTTTCTTTCGCACTCGTGGGTGTGTTGTCCCAGGTTCAGATGGAATGGATGATCATTATATGCGTGGTATCTATCGGCGGGAGTTGGATGCTCGGATTGGGCGCTGTCATACGCCTTTTGATCGCGGAGATTTTTCCCCTCAAGGTCCGAGGCAAGGCCATGAGCGTCGCAACCGTGGTTCAGTGGTTTGGCTACTTCATCGCAACTCTACCCTTCCTCAACCTGGTTCACTGGCTCGGCCCGTCTGGAACGTTCTGGCTCTATGCGATCATCAGCGTTGGAGCGTGGGGTTACTGCTTCAAATACGCACCCGAAACCAATGGTCGAACTCTGGAAAGCATCGAACAGGAATTCCTGTCACGCAGGAACGATGTGGAAAACGCGCAAGTTACCGCACGTTGACAGATTCAAGGGCGAAATCATAAGTCGCTGAAATATAACATCCCAGCGACATACAATTCAATCAAACGTGTGGCTTAATTAACTGTCCGTGGAACCCGGGTCGCTTCAATTTGACCCGTTATTTGACCCCCTATTCTTATTCTTTCGATTCGGGAGCCTTTCCGTAAGTCTTCACGTAGTCATTTTTGTACTTCTCGTAATTGAACAGAAGATAATACGAATCAATCCCAAACATACTTCCAAGAACACTTGCTACCACGATCCAAAAAATCCAGTTTTCAACCAAGTAGAATTTGCTCAGTATATACAGACCCAACGGGACTGTCACGAGGAGTATGTAATAAAGAGAACAAATGAGGTGAAAAGATCTCCTAGACCACACAGGTACTATCTCCCGAAAAATATACTCCGGCCGCATTCATCCTCAAGGAACCCAGCATTAATTAGTGACCCAATTCCAATACCGACCTCAAAAGCTATGAAGTTTAGCGATGCATTTATTGCAGCTGAAGTCCCAGCTAGGATTGCCGTTGCCGGACGACTAAAAAATGCTGACGCGCCAAAAGCAGGAGCAACTCCTGTTGGTAAGCGTTGTAATCCTGACAAGATAAACTTTATTGGAGTTACTAAATTGAGTGCCCGTGCGGTCGCGCCAGAGGTTACTAGATTTCTAGCGAAAGCCAATGCTGCAGCCGCTGGAGCACCTAATAAATCCTTGGCCCCTCTGTTAGTTTCTACGAAATTGTCTCGAACACGTTCAAAAAAAGTTTTTTTCTGGCAAATGCAGAGACCAAGGGGATCCAACAAGTTGACTGGTTGATTAGCAACATACGTATACAAATTAAAATCACCACCTGCAAATCCCATCGGGTCTTGTTGTAAAAATCGGCCGATCGACGAATCAAGCGCTCGTGCCCTGTAATGATACAGTCCCGTCTCAGAATCCAGCTCCCTAGCTGTAAATGTATATGGCTGATCGAAGTTAGCATCTAGCTGGAATTCAATCTTGCCGAAAGAAGAGTAAGTATAGGATTGAACGATAGCCCCGAGATTATTAGTCAACTCAGTAATGCTTCCCAGACCATCCGCATGATAGAAGGATGATATGCCGGCTTTTTCGATAATTATTGGTTCATCAATATCTAAACCGTGGGTGTAACGGGCAGTAATGCTGTTGGAGCCATCAAGCTCTAGTAGAATATCTTCGTTGTCGTAAATATATTTCGTGACAACGCTGTCAACCTCTTTCTCGATTCTCCTGCCGAGTCCATCATACCTGTAATTGACGATGCTGCCGTCTTCGCGGACCACACGGATGAGCTTATTCTCTGCGTCGTACTCGTAGAGTGTGAAAGCCCCTGTCGAGATATTTGTTTTTTGAGTTAGGTTGCCGTTGTTGTCGTATGTGTAAGTAAAATCGGCATCATCCAGGAGCTGATTTGCACTATTGAAATTGGACAACCCATTCTGGTTGGAATCTGTTCGATTGCCAGCGGCATCGTAGGTGAAGGTCTCTAATGGATTGGAAGGAATCGGGTTCGTTGCATTCACCAGCCTGTTCAACGTGTCGTAGGTGTAGTTGGCTGTGCCGTTGTTGTCGGCCTTGGATTTTCTATTACCTACTTTGTCGTAGGTGTAGGTGAAGGAATTGATCGTCGTAGCTCCAAGCTGATGGACGAGGCTCGAGAGCTGCGAAGCAGCGTCGTAGCTATAGGTTGTCACTACACCGTTGTCGTGGGTCATTGAGGTGCGTCGGCCGAGGGCGTCGTAGGTGAATGTGGTTGTCAGGCCTTCGTTGTTGGTTATGGAAGTGAGTCGGTTCAACTCATCATAATTGTACGTGGTTAGCCCGGTTGGGTCAATCATCGATGTGCGGTTACCGTTCAAATCGTAGATGTAAATGGGATCTGGGTCGAAGTCGTCGTCTGCTTTGGCGGCGGCAAGAGCCAGATACCGATTCTCTTCGATTTTAGATTTTGGATTTTGGATTTTCGGTTGATAAGAGAAGAATCGGCGTTGAGGGCGGACCGTGTCATTAACGCTCGATTGCATTTCGGAGATAAGAAGTTCAAGGCCTAAGAGGCCAGTGGAGATAGCAGGACCAGTTTCGTTGGCTATGCCAACAGATTTAACCGGGAACACATTTAATGACGCGAACTGGATTGGGGATTCGATTGGAGCTTTAGCTCTTTCCATTATCGGTCCATGGGGATCGGATGGAAGCAACATTGCGATGACTTGCTGTAAATGGACGCTACCGGGTTGTCCGGGATTGCTACTCCCGCCACCTAGTGCCTGAATGTTGGCTTGATTAAAACCGGTAATATCACGATGGAAAATAGCGATTCTGCCGCCTCCACCGCCTGGAAAGATGGTTGAGCCGGTGCTACTCGTTCCGCCTCGCCCCCCGTTTGCCCTTATAATCCCAGTACCAACTAGCGAACCTACGTCAATTCTGATTCCACCACCACTACCCGCTCCAGCAAACCTCACTCCTGCTCCGCCATCGGCTAGGATAGAGCCCTCCAGTTGCATGGTCTCCGCAACTATTCGAACTAACCCACCACCATTCCCCGTTGGTCCACCACCGGTGGCACCGCCGCTGCCTACTTCGCCCGGGTCCGTAGCGAGACCGTAAACCGGATTTGGAGCTGCCCCTGCCCCCAGTCCACCATAGCTTCCAGCGCTACCCGCTGTACTTCCCCGAGCGAAACCAACAGTCATACCGTCTGAAACAAATGGATTTCCCGGCTGGCCGCCGCCGAGAAATCCCCGATTCGTGACGTCGATCCTGCTCGTCGCATCTACCGTCAGAGAGGTTGTGCTGACATCGACCTTAAACGATGTCGTTGCAGTCGTGGACGGATGGGTCAGTAGACTTGCAGCCGCAATACCAACGGAAGCCGCTATAACACGCCGAGCTGCCGCTACCTCACTGTTTGATGAAATTTCCAATATGCCACTAATGATCGCCTCATCATCTAATCTTACCCTTGCTCCGCGCCTTACCCTGAGGGTCGATAGTTCGAGACGACCCGAGCCATTTGCCTGGACCGGAGTCAACGGTCCAGTCGCGGAAAATTTATCGTTATCAAGAATTATTTCACCGGCTTCTCTCCCAGGCCCCTGAAGATAAATAGTACCCACGCCTCCACCGGAGGCGGAAGAGCCTCCAACACTCGAAATATTGGAAATATCGAACCCGCTCAGATCCTGGTAATAGACAGCGACCCTGCCTCCCCCACCACCGGGAAAGACGATTGCCCCCCCGATGCTTGTTCCGCCTCGGCCTCCGTCCGCGCTGATGGTTCCCGTTCCCGTCAGTGTTCCCGCATCGATCCTGATCCCACCTCCGCTTCCACCACTGGCATGCAATGCTCCAATTCCCCCATTGGCCGCAATGGATCCGTCAAGCTGCATGCTCTCTGCAACTATTCGAACTAGACCTCCGCCATTGCCAGCGGAACTCGCTGCTGTAGAACCTCCGCTACCTATTTCGTTGGGATTTCTGAAGTCCCCATACACAGGATTTGCAGTTCCGGCTCCGAATCCCCCATGGCTTCCACTGCCGCTTGTGCTGCCAAGAGCAAAATTCAACGTCATGCCGTTGTTGCCAAACGGGTTACCTGGTCGAGCACCTCCCAGAAAGCCACGGTCCGTCACGTCAATTTTGCTTGTATTGTCTATGGTGACAGTTGTTGCATTCACCTCTAACCTGAAAGAATTCAAAGCCGATGTGGACGGGTGGGTCATTGAACTTGAGTTACTGAGATTTATGGTCATCGCCGTTACTCGATTCGATGTAACCAGTTCGCTGGTGGAGGAGATCTCCAAAGTCCCACTTATATTGGTCTCCTCGTCTACGAAAACCCTAGACCCACGCGTTATTCGAAACGTTGAAAGTTCCAAGCTACCCGACCCAATGGCATTAACGGTTGTGAATGGACCACCGGCAGTAGTGACATTGTTGTCTACTATGAGTTCGCCGACTTCTCTTCCCGGTCCCTGCAAGTAAATCGTACCTGCGCCTCCAAAACTGCGGCTACCACCGCCAAACGCGGAAATGTTTCCGACGTTAAAGCCACTCAAATCCTGATAGAAAATAGCCACTCTTCCACCCCCGCCACCGGGAAACACGGGATTACCAGTGGTGGTCGTTCCACCCCGGCCACCATTCGCGCGTATGAATCCCGTACCAGCTAAGGTCCCGGCGTCAATCCTGATTCCTCCCCCACTGCCTCCGCCCGCGAATATGCTCCCATCCCCTCCATTGGCTACGATGGATCCATCTAGCTGGATCGTCTGAGCAACGATGCGCACTAACCCGCCGCCGTTGCCAGCCGCTCCTGCAGTGGTGGCGCCTCCACTACCAACATCATTGGGATCTCTAAAATCTCCGTAGATGGGATTTGGCAATCCACCAGCTCCCGATCCTCCATAGCTCCCACCGCTCCGGCTTGTACTTCCGAGGGCAAAGTTCAAAGTCATCCCTTCCTGCCCATGCGGGTTATTTGGCTGGTTGCCCCCCAGGAACCCCCGGGTATTCACATCGATCCTGCTGTTGGCATCGACAAAGAGAGTATTGGTAATGGTAATCTCCATCTTACCGACTTTGGTAGCTGTAGTTGGACTGTGATTGAGAACAGCGCCGTTGACCAGGACTAAATTTGCGAAGGTGTGAGAGCCATTCACTGTTAGTGTCCGGCCTTCCACTCGAATTGATTTTCCTTCAAACTCCTGGTTGTCTTCGTCTATCAGAGTGTTCTGATTAATGACTATAAATATACTGGATACTGCATCCTCAGTTGTTGTTGTGGAAGATACCAAGCGATTTGCGAGGTCGTACTGGTTGAATACCGTCGTCGCTGGATTCGACACTTGAGTTAGGTTTCCCACCGAGTCGTAGCTAAAAGTCGTAACTTGATTTCCCGCCTGGCTCATACTCGGAGGCAAAGTCTTTGAGACCAACCGGTTCAGGGCATCGTAATCAAAGGTAAGGGTCTGGCCATTGCGGTTCGTGGTCGACTGCAAGTTGCCATTGGAGTCATACGTGAAGGTCTCAGTTAAATTCAAAGGATTAGTGCTGGAGACCAAACGATCCATTGCGTCGTAGACAAAGGTCGTGCTCTGGTTTTTGGCGTCTGTGACCAGGGTCAAATTTCCCGCGTTGTCGTAGTCGTATTGGGTGACCTTTTGGGCGGGATCGAGTACCGAAACGAGCCGGTTCATGGAGTCATAGCTAAACTCCGTGACTCTGCCTTCAGCGTCGGTGGACTTGACCACGTTTCCTGCGTCATCGTATTCCAGAGTGGTAACGTTATTCAGGGGATCTGTTGTTGTCTCCAGATTGCCTTTGGCGTCGTAAGTAAAAGTCGTTGTATTTTCCTCGGGCTTTCCTACGGCCGAGGTCACGGTCAACAGCAAGCCACGACTATCGTAGGTCATGGCCGTTTTATTGCCTAGCGCATCTATGATTTCTTCAGGATTCCCGTTCGTGTCGTAGTTGATGGTGGTAGGGTTCCCTTTGGGGTCGATGATCGAGGTGACCTGATTAAACACCGATTCATAGGTAAATACAGTCGTTGCGCCTATCGGATCTCTCGATGTCAGGAGGTTTCCCCTGTCGTCATAAGTCATCTCCAATACGGCACCATTGGGGCGGGTTATTTTTGTGGGATTAGAGTTTTCGTCTCGCTCAATGGTCGTTACCTGACCCAACGCATCGGACTGCGAAAGAACCGCGCCAAAGGAGTTGGTATTCAGTCTTGTTGTATTGTTGTTTCCATCAGCGATGACATCCTGTACCGAAGCCAAAGGCACCGCCGGTGCCGGATTGGTTGGAGTACCGTTGCCAGACGTTGGATCGGGGAGAGCAGCCGTATCGCTCGGAATAAACCCTTTAACCGTACTGTCGGGGAACTTAACTGAACTGATTCTCCCTGCTTGACCATAAGTATATTCACTGACTCCCTGTCGAGGATTCATCTGTGTCGTGATCAGATGATTGGAATCGTAAGCATAGGAAGTAACTGTTCCATCTGGATCCGTGATCTTAACCAGATTTCCCTGGGGATCATGTTCGAACATAGTGATCCGGTTAGCGGGGCCGGTGATGGATTGTAATTTTCCCTGGGGACCATAAGAAAAAGTCGTGACAAGTCCAATAGGGTCAACCAATTGTGTCAAGCGGTCATCAGGATCATAGATAAACTGAGTCATGTTCCCATTGCGATCTGTGACGGCGGTTTTGAGACCTTGGGAATTGAAGCTAATTCGAGTCCCACCCTTCAGGGTGCGGCTTAATGTACCGTCCGGATTTCTTACGAGGGTGGAGAAATCTCCAGGGGGTGGAGAGAAATTCGTGAACGGAGGGGCTGCTTCCACCGGCGTGAAACTTAGCAAGGTCCCGTCCCCCGATGTCAGAAGAAGCGATCCATCTGAAATTTCCAGCAGTCTTTCCTCAACATCCATCCTCCAGCCTGCCCCGATAGGGCTGTCAATTTCATTTCGTACCAGCACGAAATCATCGATGAATACCGAGATCGCTGATGCAGTGTAGTTGCTTTTAAATTGCAGACGATAGGGATAGCGGCCCGTCGAATAAGCCGCCGCATCAAAGCTAAGGGCCTGACGTAGCCCTTGCGATTCAGCCTGATAAAAGACTTCGGTGCCCTGTTCGACTCCACCAACCTCTAAAGTGAGGGAAAAGTTAGGTGGTACGGTGGTATTGCTGGAAAGAACCGACTCCGTGGGAATAATTGGCTGGGGGAACGCGGCAAAACTACTGTAGTTTAATGTCACTGAGCGCGAAATTCCGAGACTCCGATATGAGACAATCCTATGATCAATCTGGTTGAATCCGTCTTTGGCGCACACGCTTGAGGTGGTTTGTATGTTGCATGATTTCCCATTGCCCAGACTTTTATTGTTTTTAGCGGTTCCACTTGTCGAAACATCAGCAGCCTGCGCGGTGGTAAAATGCCAGTCGTTTGCCCGAATGCCACCGGAAATTGTTTCAATGTTGCTTCCGTCAGCTGAAACCAGTCCAATACCCACGACTTCAAAGATTCCCAGATCAGCATTGAGGGACCAGATATTGACCTCGGTGACGGGTTCGAGATTGTCAATATTAGGGAAAGTGATTGGAACCGGGGTGGAAAATGTCACTCCCACAGGCTGTATGGTCACTACAAGCCCAGGGTCCAAAAACTCGGGTAGTTCCGCCGGCGTGAGATCCCTTGGAACCACTGAAATGGATAGCTCACCGGTAAAATTATTACCGTTCTCATCTTTTGCCGTGCCGGGAGGTACCGTAAGAGAAACTCCCAAATCCGAATTGGTCACCGTTGTAAAAAAATTGGGATTTACTGTGGTCAGACTGTTGACGGCGATACGCGGCAGGAAGAATGGACGGCTTATAATGTTATTGACACCTGCAATGAGATTGACCTCTTCACGAAAGCCTGCGTAGGGAGAGTTATCAGGTGCAAGGTTCGCAGTCGCGGTGGCAATGTCGAATACCTGGCTACCCGGAGGCGTATTGCTCAGGACAAAATTCCCCTGAGTGTCGGTGACGGCGGACACCCCGGTGCCTAAAAACGCCACGGTGGCACCCACGACCGGAGTGGTAATTCCGTTTTCAAAATCATTGGCGTCGAGTACCCTCCCACTGAATGCTGTTACACCGTTGGCTGGCGGTTGGGGTACCGAAATGGTGATAGTCTCAGACGTTTTCCCCGAATCATCAGATGCGGCAAACGTCATCACAAAAGAACCCACCTGCGATAGGTCTGGCGAGAAGTTAAATACCCCGGTAATGGCGTTGAAGCTCGCGTTCGCCGGGAGCGGAAGCGGGGTTACCGAAAATGTCAGCGGACCGGTTCCACCACTGGCGGTGACGGTAAAGCTCAACGTACTTCCTACGTTAACGGTCTTGTCACCGATGGGATCTAGGCCAGGTCCTGAGGAAACGGTGAACGACCAGATGGCTGTCGCAGAATTTGTCGCAAGATCTGCAACGGACACATTTACCGTGTGTTGGCCATCGGAAAAGTTTAATCCGTTCAAATTGTTTAAATTGTTCAAAGTAAAGCCGGAGGTTGAAACCACCGACTGGGAAGTTACGTCAACCCCATCGACTACGACTGTTGCCGATGCAACGTCCACTCCGGAACCGTTGTCATTGAAGTTGGCTGAAATTTCGGAAGGAATTTGGCTGAGGACTGAGCCGTTAGCAGGTGTCAGGTTGCTGACCACAGGAGGAGTGAAATCCACCGTGAAAGTCGAAGAGGCCGTGGCAACATTTCCTGCTACATCTGCGACGGAGACAAAAATCGTATGGGAGCCTTCAGGAAGCGGAACCGTTAAGGGAACCCTGAACCCGTCAGCCGTAATAGTGGTGGCAAAGGAATTGACACTGGAACCGTTCAACTGAATAAGGACACCAGACACGTCCACCCCCGAGAGGTTGTCAGAAAATCTGGCGCTGAGTGTGGGTGTCGAGTTCTTCTGAAAGGACCCGTTAGGGGGGAAAAGGTTGGTAATAAGAGGTGCGGTGTTGTCGTGAGTCAGGTTTAACTCAGTGGGCACGCTGGTGAGTCCAGCCCCTTCATGGGCAGTTGAAAATACTTTAACAAAATTGGCTGCGTTTAGATTTAAATTTAAAGGAAAGGAGAAGCTCCCATCCTCCGTCACGACGGTTTGCGGCTCGGTGGTGTCGTTGAGGAAGAGATCAACCCGGGAATTCGGGTTGGTTGTGCCGCTTACGACAAGTGGGTTCTGATTGGTAAAAACGGGTGACGTTATATAAGGAGCGGGCGGTGCCCGAAAGCGAATGACCCGTCCGCGTCCCCTTCCCTCTCCGTCCGCTATATATAGGTTACCGAAAGCATCAAAGGCCATGCCCCGCGGTTCTTTGAGCCGGGATGCGAAGTGGGTAACGGCACCCTCCAGATCTACTTTGCCGATGACGTCTCTTTTGTGTCGTCGCCCACGCTTGAGTCTCTCCCTCTCCCCGCTGGCATATAGGACCCCAAGAATATCCTGTACCAGGCCGATGGGTTCCTTGATCTCCTTTTCAGTGAATCGCGTAACCTCCCCCGCGCTCCCGTCCGTCTCGATGGGGACCTGAAATACGCCCTCGTGGTCATGCCCCCGTTTAAAGTGTAGGAACCAGAACTTGCCGAACTTGAACTTCCTTGTCTTATGCTCCTCGGCCACCGTGTAAACGGCATTTTCGCCCACCACGAGACCCTCTATGTCTTCAAATCCATCGGCGAATACCGAAAGCTCGCCATCCTTAAACCGTAAGATGACCTCTCCATCCGTCTTCCCGCCATCGTCGTCA
>JABAOE010026063.1_pt4 | contig 10811 bp, 11 predicted proteins | sample 7062141 | NCBI WGS metagenome assembly JABAOE01 (sample SAMN14538627, study PRJNA623070) | marine sediment metagenome | biome: marine biome [ENVO:00000428]; feature: marine pelagic biome [ENVO:01000023]; material: deep marine sediment [ENVO:00002113] | place: India: Gulf of Khambhat ...
TGGCAAACAGATCGCGCATCACTCCACCGGCCGTGCCTGTCATGACGCCCATAAGCACGGCGCCAAGCGTGCCCAGTTCAAAATCAATCGCCTTCGTCGTGCCGATCACCACGAAGGTGCCCAGCCCGACCGCATCGAAATAGAGCAGGGGCTTTGCAAACAGCTTGAAGCGGTTGCGATTGATAAAGACGACCAGGGATACGCTGATTGCTATGTAGATGTATGCTTCATCTTTTAAGGAAAATGGCGGGATGTCTCCGAGCAGCAGGTCGCGCAAGGTCCCACCGCCCACCGCTGTTACGGTGCCGAGGACCAGGACGCCGAAAAGATCCATGTGTTTACGTACTCCAACCCAGGCGCCGGAGGCGGCAAAGGCGGCCGTGCCCACAAGATCCAGAAGATAAATGATATTCATGGGTTCTCTCACTTCATAAAGAATAGCGTCTTGGTAAAGATGCACAACCAGGGATTAAAAAAACTGGTCACAGAAGTAGCCCCTTCAGGAAAAACCTTTGACATATTGATATGCGGATGGTTATTTACAATGCTACAGCTACGCGGCTGATATTGTCTTTGGAGTGGTGAAATGATCATCGGTTTTGCAGGTAAGGCGGCAACAGGGAAAACAACGGCAGCGCATCACATGGCCCCGCTGTTGGATAAGGCATGCAAGGTCATTCCAATGGCCATGGTGCTGCGTGATGAAGTCGAGGCCTTTTTGCGGGCGATTGGTGCCGATGATTCTGTGCCGCTGGTTTACGGTGACCAGGACGACAAGGTGCGGGTCTTCTATGTGAACGAGCAGCAAGCCCATGAACATTGCCCTGAATGGGCAGGCTTCATTGCCGATCACGAAGAAATCCAGGATCGTTCAGGCCAGACCGCCGTCACGGTCCGGCGCATTCTGCAATGGTGGGGTACGGAATACCGCCGGGCGCAGGATCCGGATTACTGGACCAAGGCGTGGAGCCGCAAAGTCGAGGCGCTGGACCTTGAGAACACCCATGTTCTGATCGACGATGTGCGATTCATGAACGAGCTGAATGCAATCAAGGCGCATGGCGGCCTGATCATCAAGATCGAACGGCCTGGTTTCGATGGGGCCAACAATCATGCCAGCGAGACGTCCCTGGACAGTTACGATGCCTGGGATGAAACGGTCCTCAATGACGGGACCCTCGAAGAGTTCAGAAAGAAAGTTGCAAAGCTGGCAGAAATGTTGATGAAATAAAGACGTTAAATATCCTGACGCAATGGCCATCGCAAGATGGCCATTTTTTGTTGGCCAAGATTGCGACCCGATGCAAAGAGCCTATACTTTCAATGTCCCTTGTCTTGGATCGGGAGTTGCGTCTTGTCCAATTTTTATTTTGGTCTCTTCTGGGTTTCTGTCTACCTTGCCCTGGTACTGTCGCCCCTGGTTGCCTTGCTGCTGGGTCGGGTGCCGGCCGGTAACGGCTTCTGGTGGGATTTCTCTTTAGCACTCGGTTTTGCCGGAACAGCGATGATGGGCACCCTGTTCCTGCAGACGGCTCGATTTCGCAGGGTCGCAGCCCCGTTTGGTATCGACATTGTTTACTATTTCCACCGCCAAAGTTCTCTGTTCGCCTTTGCTTTTATCCTCGTCCATCCCGTCATATTGCTAAGCCTGGAGCCTGGACTCTGGGATTCATTCCGGCTTTCACCTGGGAATTGGCCAGTGTGGGCAGGTGCCGGTTCACTGCTGGCCCTTATGCTGCTGCTGGGCAGCTCCTTGTGGCGGAAAACACTCCATATCCATTACGATTCCTGGCGGATTGCTCATGCAGTGCTGGCCTGCCTTGCTCTGGCGCTGGCGATTGTGCACATCCTTGGAGTTGGTTATTACGTCGATGCTCACTGGAAGAAAATGATTTGGGGTGGAATTACCGCCTCGTGGTTGCTGCTGCTCTTTTACATCAGGTTGATAAGGCCGGTCCTGCTGCTGCAACGGCCATATCGTGTAACAGGGGTTCGCCCCGAACGGGGAGAGACCTGGACCTTGCAACTGGCTCCGGATGGACATGCCGGATTCAATTTTCAGCCTGGCCAGTTTGCATGGCTGACTGTCTGGAGCTCTCCTTTTGCGCTCAAGGAACATCCTTTCTCGATTGCCTCTAGTGCGGAGAGGAGCGATTGCCTGGAGTTTTCCATCAAGGAGCTTGGAGATTTCACGGCCAGGATCAAAGACGTGCAAATTGGCCAGAGAGTCTATGTCGACGGTCCATATGGCTCCTTCAGCATAGATCGGGAGCCCGCACCGGGCTTTGTGTTTATCGCCGGCGGTATTGGCATCGCACCAATTATGGGGATGTTGCGCACGTTCGCCGATCGCTCCGACAACCGGCCTTGCCTGCTGATATATGCTTACAACAGCTGGGAGCGATTAACCTTTCGGGAAGAGTTGGAGAGTCTGCAAGACAGGATGGAACTGAACCTGGTCACGGTTTTGAAAGATCCTCCCGCCGGCTGGCAAGGGGAGGTCGGGTTGGTCAACAGGGGGGTGCTTGAAAGATGTTTGCCTGAGCAGCGGGCATCGCGAGAATATTTCATCTGTGGGCCGGTGGCAATGCTTGACCTCTCGGAGCGACTCCTGCATGAACTCGGGGTGCCGATGCACAGGATCCATTCGGAGTTGTTTGACCTGGTTTGACGATCGGAGGAATTAAATGAGGCAGCTGCTGGCAAAGATTTTGGCTCTTTTTACCGGCACCCTGGTGCTGGTCTTGTCGATCCTTTTTGCGCTTATGCAGAATGCTTGAGTCGCGCCGGGTTTTACTGCGCAAGCGCCATATGAATTCTCTCGGATTATATAGTTAGCGAAAAACAGCGCACGTGTTAGCGGATATTTTAGCAGTCAGGGGAAATGAAACGTTCATCAGTATCAGGCATCAATCTCTCTACAAGTAATCCGGTAGGGATGGCAAATGCAAGGGTGAGCACAGATCGCCCGAGTGAAAATGGCCAGCCGAGAAAACCGATTTCGAGTGGAATCATTGGCAATTTAACGGCGTAGGCAGCCAGCACGATAGTAACCACTGCCCAGCGAGCGCCTTGCTTGCGGACTGTCATGAGAAGAGGAAAGATGATGTACGGCGGGCCGATCAGCAAAGTGCCGCACAGCGCCGCAATCAGCAGGGCCCTGGGCCCGGCTTCTTTGCCAAGCAGGCGCGCCACGGCATCACGACTGATCCACACCTGCACAAGGCCCACCAGCCCCATGACTGAGACGATCAATAAGGCAACCGATACCAGCAAGCTGCTGCCGGATTGCAAGGCGCGAAGAGCCCTGTCCGGCACAGCCAGGCCCGCCCACAGGTAAAGCAGCAGTGCCAGGCTTACCAGCCATTGCGTGGCGAACCAGCGCAGCACGCTCATACCAGGCCCCCTATCAGCAGTCCGATCAGTAGCGCCGCAAAGAAGGTGATAACGTTGCGCCACAGGGCGAATCGCCATCCGAAAACGTGCGCCTCAACCGGCAGGGTGACTACCCCAACCGAGACCCATGAAACGATAAACGCCGCTGCCGCAGGAGGCCAGGCGCCGGTATCGATGAAGGAGCCGGCGATCGGAAAGGCCGCAACCGGAGGGCCAATTGCGATTGCTCCTACCAGCCCGCCGTTCAATAGTGACAGAAGGTGGTTGTCGGCGCCCAGCCAGGTCTGAATCAGCTGCGGCGGCACGAACTCCTGGAACAGCCCGATCAGGGAGAAAATAGCCAGTAGCAGGGGGCTCATTCTCCACAGGGTCTGGCGCGCCACGAGCAGGCTCTGTCGCCCTTTCTCGGGATTCTTGTGAAAGCAGATCAAGTAGAGGAGGGTGATCAGTATTAGATAGATGAGTCCGGTTGTAATCACATGCCATCTCAAATAAATCAGGTTAGTCAAACCATACAAGTTACAAACCAACAGAGTCAAGGTGTTGCAGGCCGCTGCTTGGTAAATTCCCGGCACGATGTGACAATGCTCTATGAGCCCATCCTTAAATGCTCTGTGGATTTATGAAAATAAAAAAGGCCCCTTCGAGTAAAGGGGCCTTTTTAGGTTGTTGAGCCTGTTCGCTACTCCCTGGCCTGCGGCAATATCATGTTGAGCAACACGCCAACGATGCCGGCAAGGCCAATGCCGCCGAGTTTGACCACGGCCAGGTCAAAGCTCATGCCGCCGATGCCAAAGACCAGGATGACTGCAACGATGGTCAGGTTGCGTGGCTGCATCAAGTCAGTGCCTGCTCTGACCAGCGTGTTGATGCCGATAACGGCGATCGCTCCAAAGAGAAGAACCATGATGCCGCCCATGACGGGGACTGGAATGGTATTCAGGAAACCACCGAGTTTGCCGATAAAGGCCAGCAGGATTGCTGCGATGGCTGCCCAAGTCATGACAAATGGGTTGAACGACCGGGTTAATGCGACGGCACCGGACACCTCTGAGTAGGTGGTGTTGGGTGGGCCGCCACAGAAAGCTGCAAGGCTGGTTGCGAGTCCATCGCCAAGCATGGTTTTGTCGATCCCCGGATCTTCAACGTAGTCCTTGCCGGTGATGCTGCCGATGGCGAGGACGTCTCCAAAGTGCTCGATGGCCGGTGCTATGGCGACCGGAACGATGAAGAGGATAGCCTCCAGATTCCAGACGGGTAATGTGAAGTCGGGGATGGCCAGCCACGGGGCTTCAACGACCTTCTGCAGGGAGATCAGCGTCGGTCCGGTCCAGTTTTGCAGGGTGCCGGGGTCAAAGGAGGCTTGTAGTGCAGTCGAGGTGCCCGTGACGTCAAGGATGATCGAGGCGATGTAGCCGGCTGAAATGCCGCAGAGAATAGGGATCAGCCTGAAGAGCCCTTTGCCGAGCAAGGAAACCAAAACCGTGACGACCAGGGCGATTCCGGCAATAATATAGGCTGTTGGCTGAGGTACCAGCCAGGCAGCGCCGTCACCGGTTCGACCGGAGGCCATGTGTACGGCAACGGGTGCCAGGACCAGGCCGATAACCATGATGACCGGACCGGTGACCACCGGGGGCAGGATACGGTGCAGAATGTCTGAGCCAAAAACACGGATGCCAAAACTGATGATCACATAGAGCAGGCCTGCCGCTGCCAGGCCACACATGGTCCCGGGGATGCCCCACTGTTGTACTCCATAGATGATCGGGGCAATGAACGCGAAACTCGAGGCAAGAAAGACCGGGACCCTGCCCCGGGTGACGACCTGGAACAAGAGTGTCCCTGCACCAGCTGTAAAGAGCGCGACGTTGGCGTTGAGTCCGGTCAGCAATGGGACCAGTACCAGCGCACCGAAGGCGACAAACAGCATCTGTGCGCCGACGACCATTTCCTTTGGGTTAAAGCTGAAGCGGTAGTCCTGCGATTGGTCAGACATTTAGAATCCTCCTGAAATTGTATGCCGGGTTTGGGGTAACCCCCGGGTGATTTTATTTTGTGCCAAAGATCTTGTCTCCGGCATCGCCGAGGCCCGGAAGGATGTATCCGACCTCGTTCAACCTGTCATCAATTGAGGCAACGTAGATGTCGACATCGGGGTGCTTCTCCTGAAGGGCAGCAATCCCTTCCGGAGCAGCGACCAGGAAGAGCCCCTTGATCTTTTTACAGCCGGACTCTTTGAGCATGTCGATGGTGGCGATCAGGCTGCCACCCGTTGCCAGCATAGGGTCGAGAATCATCGCGGTACGGTCTTCTATCTGGCTGGTGAATTTCTTGAAATAGGTGACAGGCTCAAGCGTCTCTTCGTTACGATAGAGGCCGACGACACTGACCCGGGCGCTGGGTATCAGGTCGAGAACGCCGTCCATCATGCCGAGGCCGGCACGTAATATCGGGACGACTGTTATTTTCTTGCCCTTGATGGTGTCGACTGAAACCGGTCCAGCCCAGCCTTCAATGGTCTCTTTTTCCATTTCCAGGTCGCTGGTAGCTTCGTATGTAAGCAGTCGGGCCACTTCGGAGGCGAGTTCTCTGAAGTCTTTGGTGCTGATGCCTTCTTTGCGCATCAGGCCCAGTTTGTGTCGAACCAAGGGGTGTTTGATCTCATGAATAGCCACGATTATCTCCTGATTGTTTAGAATAAAAAATCACAGTAAATTATCATGATCGTTTGTTGCCGGCAAGGAAATGACACCCAGAACAGAAGATTAAATTTCATCTTCGTCGATGGATTTCGGCTAGGCGATCTGCTATCGTGTCCGCATGTCCAGTGAACACTGTAAAGTTGATGAGTCGATGCCCCTGCTGGTCACCGCCGCAGTTATTTTTGATGGCGAAAGCGTGCTGATTACCAGGCGTCCGGAAGGCAAACGCCACGCCGGTTTCTGGGAGTTCCCCGGTGGCAAGGTGGATCCCGGTGAGAGCCCGGAAGTTGCTTTGAAGCGAGAATTGCTTGAAGAACTTGACGTTGAAATAAACGTCAATAAGGTTTTCGAGGTTGTTTATTATCGTTATGAATGGGGTGCGGTCCTGATCCTTGCTTATGTATGCCAACTCCTTTCGGGGCCTCTTCGCAACCTTGGCGTTGCCGAGCACAGATGGGTCGCCCCGACCGACCTGGAAAGCTTTTCAATCCTCCCTGCGGATAAGCCCATTATTGAACGTCTCGTAGCGACGGCCGCCAAGTGCGACTCTGTTTGAAATCATTTGCAGAATTATAGAACGCTATTTTTGAAAACCTTTGTGCCATCGTTTTGCTGTTTGTAAATATCCAGAATAAGCCATAAAAACACCAATTATACCTCGCCTTGCGCCCAATAAGTGGGATTTTATACACTCATTAATCGGGCTTTTTTTATTTAGTGTGTCGCAAACTGTTGACAATAATAAAACAGCGTATTATTTTGTTTGCAATTGTATTTCTAATGCTATTAGCGATTCCATAAGGAGTTACCCGTGTCCTCCAGAGATAAGGAATCTTATTCCATTCAAGCCGTTGAAAATGCTCTCGACGTTCTGGAAGCCCTCAGCGAAATTGACGATGATGTGCGCATCAGCCAGCTGAGTGAGAAGTTGGCAATGAACAAAACGAGTGTGTTCCGTCTGCTCGCTACTTTTGAGAATCGTGGCTACGTCGAACGCGAGGAGCAGTCCGGAAAGTACCGTCTTGGGTTGTCTGCCTATGAGATCGGGCAGAAGTTTTTGTCGCGAATGGGATTGTTGAGACACGCCCGCCCGGTCGTTGAAAGGCTGGCGCGAGGTTGCAATGAAGCGGTTTACATTGTCGTAAAAAGACGCAAGGAAGTTCTGTTCCTCGATATGGTTGATACGACTCAGAAAGTAAAGATCGTATCCCTTGTCGGCAAGCGCTATCCCCTTGAGACAACGGCGGCTGGCCAGGTTTTATTGGCATTCAACCAGCTCAAGGAAAAGTCCCCTGACGAGAAGGCCCAGGCACCTATGAAGCAGTTGGCCGCAGTGCGCAGCCATGGCTATGCACTCGACAACGGCGCTCTCGGTGAGGGCATCACAAGTGTTGCGGCCCCGCTTTTTGGTAGCGGCGGCAAACTGCATGGTGCAGTGTGTCTTGTCGGCCCGGAGTTCCGTTTGTCCGGTGAGCTGATACAGGACCAGATCCTCAACCCTCTTCTCGATACCTGCGGGATCATTTCTTCCAAGCTAGGTTGGCACTCTCCCTACATCCCCCGAAATCTTACCTGACTAAATTCATTCACAGTTGCTCGTGGGCGTGGCGCAGCAGATTGCTTTTTTTGAGATGCTGATTATGCTTCTTGCCAAAGGCATTGCCCGCTCGTGCGATTAATGATAATTTAGCCCCAGAATGTTAAGGCCGTTATCGATGATATTCTTCATTGCGATTGATTTATTATGCCGTTGATCAAACACCTGCAAGAGACAGAACCTTTCAACCAGCTTCCTGAATCGGCTTTTGAGGAATTGCGGGGAGCCGCAACCCAGAAAAAGTTCCCGGCCAATTTTGACATTTTTAAACAGAACGACCCTCCAACCGGCTATCTCTATGTCATCAAAGAGGGGCTTGTGACCATTACCCTGGTCTCGCCTGGTGGAATTGACATGGTTGTCGACTACCGCAAGGAGGGACAGCTCTTCGGCGGGACACCCGTTTTTACCGGCGAGCCATATGCCGGTGGGGCCCGAACCGTCAAACCGACGGTCTGCTATCTGATCCCCGCTGAGATTCTGCAGAAGCTGCAAAGCGAGCACCCCCAGTTGAGCCGCTTTTTTACCAGAAGTGTCCTGTCACGAGTGCGCAAGCTCTATTCAGAGATTGTCTCAGAGCATTCCGGGGCGGCCTTGATGCAGATGGAGGCCTATCCTTTTAAAAAGCGGCTTTCCGAAATCATGACTTCTCCCGTGGTGACCTGCACCCCTGATACTTCGGTCAATGTCGTTGCACGCCGCCTCACCGAGCATGGCATCAGCTTTCTGGTCGTGGTCAACGAGGATAACGAGCCTGTCGGAGTTATCGCTGGCAGTGACCTCGTGGCCAAGGTCCTTGCCCCGGAAAATGTCGATGCACGCACGTTGTTGGCAAGCGACGTCATGCGTACACGCCCTCCAACCATGACTCCGGATACCTACATGTATGAAGCCATGGCATTTATGACCAGTCATGGCCTCAACCATCTCCCTATCGTTGACCGTGGCCAACTGGTGGGAGTGGTCACTCCGCGTGACCTGATGCGTTACCGTTCGCAGAAGGCCCTGCTGTTGCTCGGCAACATCAGGGAAGAGCAAAGCCTGGGAGGCTTGGCTTCGATTCACCGTGAGATTGTTCGTGTCGCACGAGCGCTGCTTTCCGAGACGCGCAGTACTCCGGAAGTGATGGAGATCATTTCCCATATTCACCATGCGATTATCCGGCGCACATACCAGCTGTGTTTGGACGAAATGGCTGCGGAAGGTAAGCGAATACCTGATGTCAGGCACTGCTTCCTGGTGATGGGAAGTGCCGGTCGCCGCGAAATGTTGCTGCACCCCGATCAGGACAACGGCTTTATCTTTGAGGATTTCCCGGATTCCAGGCAGGATGAGGTCAATGCCTTTTTTGGTCCTTTCAGTGAAAAGCTCAATGCGGCCCTTGATATGGTCGGGTACCCGCTCTGTGATGGCGATGTCATGGCTCGCAATCCGCAGTGGCGAGGTCGACTCCAGGACTGGCAGGGGCGGCTCAATGACTGGCTGCTGGATCCTGAGCCGACCCATGTGCGCAACTCGTCCATCTTCTTTGATTTCTTTCCTTTAATTGGGGATGTCGAGCTTGCACACGATTTACGTAATATGGTGATTGAGGGAGTCGAAGCCCATCAGGGTTTCCTTTATCACATGATGACACTGGATTTGCGTTACAAGGTGCCGCTCGGACTGTTGGGGCGTTTTGCGGTGGAGAAGGAGGGGCACAATGCCGGCCTGCTCTCTGTCAAGTATGGCGGCTGTGTCTACATAGTCGATTGTGTCCGGATGTTTGCCCTGGAACGTGGAGTTCAGGCGATTTCCACGATGGAGCGTCTTCAGGCCCTGGTTTCACAAAATGTTTTCGCGGCGGAGACCGCTGAGCATATCCGGGCCGCTTTTGAAGCCCTTGTCTTTTTGCGGCTGCGTCACGAAATCAGTTTGATTGAATCCGGACGGACGCCGACCCATTTTCTCGACCCCAATGCATTGAGCAAAACCGAACAGGACCTGCTGAAGGAGTCCTTCCAGGCCGTGTCAAAACTACAGGATGCCACCAAACGGCATTTTTCTCGAGCGCCCTTTTAATTGTCCGTATTTTCAGATTCAGGAAAAGTTTATGTCGTTGCCGGATGCGGCAAGGGCATGGCCTTGCGTCTGCTGCTGATCCACACCCCGCCAAACACCAGACCGCATGCAATCCACTGCGGCAGGTTGAGCCTGTCGCCGAGGATCAACATGCCCAGCAAGACGCTGAAAACCGGAATCAGGTTGACGAATCCCGCGGCTTGACTGGCAGGTACGCGACTGACGCCGAAATTGTAGCAGGCGTATGCTCCGAAAGTGATGAAGGTGCCGAGGTAGAGGACGGCCAGGAATGGCGTCGGCGCCAATTGAGTCGGGAACCCGACATCCGGCAAGAGCAGAAAAGGAAAGAAAAAGATGCTGCCAAGAAATGCCTGGAAGGCTGTCAGGAAGAGCGGCGGATAATTATCGGAGAGATGTTTGAGCGCCACGGTATAGCCTGCGGCGCAGACCATGGCCAGGAACTCGCAAAAGTTGCCGAGCAGCGGGTTCGGTGCGTTGTCGCTCGTGTCGCTGGCCAGACTTAACCAGACTGCACCAATGATCGCAAGTACAAAGCCGGCAAGAGTTTGCCGGGAGATCTGTTCTTTTAAAAGACGCCAGGCCAGAATAGCCACCAGGAGAGGCAGCATGGCCGTGATCATCCCTGCCTGGGATGCACTGGTTAATTCCAGGGCCTTGGCCTCAAAGATAAAGTAGAGGCACGGTTCGCAGACTGCCATAATCACGAGATATTTAAGGTCTTGCCTGCGCCAGTTTATTTTGCGAAACGCCGGGATGAATAGTAAAAAACAGAGGCTGGCGATAAACATTCGGCCGAAGATGACCTGCATCGGGTGATAGCCACGAAAAGCAATTTTCAGAGCAACAAAGGAACTGGCCCAGAGGATCATTGCCAGCACCAGACTGGCGAAAGGCAGCATATGGCGGTTGTTGTTCGTCACAAATTCTCCTGTTTCATTTGGTCAATCCACATTATGAACTTGTCCAGGTCAGATTGGAAGGCACAGCATGCCTGATATTTGACGGGCACACTTTTAGATTTCTTGGCCTTC
>JABAOE010010450.1_pt1 | contig 10810 bp, 13 predicted proteins | sample 7062141 | NCBI WGS metagenome assembly JABAOE01 (sample SAMN14538627, study PRJNA623070) | marine sediment metagenome | biome: marine biome [ENVO:00000428]; feature: marine pelagic biome [ENVO:01000023]; material: deep marine sediment [ENVO:00002113] | place: India: Gulf of Khambhat ...
GCAGGTGTTGACGCAGGACGGCACCAGCCCTTGCGCGACCCGGTGCAGGCAGAAGTCGCACTTGTCGGCGGTTCCGGTCCTCGGATTGATGAAGCGGACGTCATAAGGACAGGCCTGCATGCAGTACTTGCAGCCGATGCAGATGTCGGGGTCGACGACGACGATGCCGTCTTCCTCGCGCTTCTACGTCGCACCCGTCGGACAGACATCGACGCATTGCGGCTCTGAGCATTGGTTGCAAAGCCGCGGCAGGAAGCTTCTTGAAACGTTCGGGTAGTTGCCTTTCTCGACAAATTCGACCCAGGACCTGTGTTTGCCGAGCGGCACTTCGAATTCCGTCTTACATGCAATCGTGCATGCCTCGCATCCGATACACTTTCGGACGTCGATCACCATGGCATATTGCGCCTGGTGTCCCGGCACGACGGCGGCTTTGGCGGCTTTCGGCGTTGCGGCCGCGGCTGTTGCGACCGCCGCCCCAAGTCCTGCCGCCTTCACCATGTCTCGCCGGGAGATATTTCGGTCTTGGTAGGTCATCGCACCTCGCTCCACCGAATCCGGTATTTTTCCAAAGAGCGCGTTGAAAGGCAGACAACGCGCAAGGACACGTCAGAATACGCCCGTTGTGGGTGACCGAAATCGCCGCGAACGACATTGATCTATGTCAAGGTGTGCGGTGCAACATCGAATATTGGTACCGACCAGCGATTCAGTTTCCTTGGCGAAGCTGAAGGCGAGGTCTTGTTGCGCGGCGCAAGATGCGATCGGCGTAAACGATGCTGTTTTCTTAGCTTTCGGGCGGATTTCCTTCAACGCCTTGGCGGACACGCCGTGGGCGCAGATTGCGGCCTGACGGCTGGCGCCGATTCGGGCGCTTACCTTATGGTCAGGAAGGCCGCGCCGACGGTGGGCGGTGGCCGGCGATCGTCGGCTTTCCAGTCCTGCTGACGACCTTTATCCGTCGAGCGTCCGCTGCACGACGAGGCGTTGGGAGGGACGGAAGCCGCATTCGGCGAGAAAAGCGGTGAGGCCGAAATTGTTCCAGTCGAGCTCGGTGCGCACGCGCTCCACGCGCAGTGTCGCCAGATTGGCGAGAAGCTGTGACATCAGGGCGGTGCCGACCCCCTCGCCGCGAAAACCAGGAGCAACGCCGATCGTGTCCATGACCGCTTCGGGTTCGGTGCGGCCAAACTCGCCGAAATCGACGCGGGCCATGATAAAGCCGACGACCATTGCGTCCCTCTCCGCCGCCAGCGAAACACGGATGCCGGATTCCGTCAGCGCCTCGCGCATCTTGTGCTCGTAATAGGTGCGGCGGTCGTGGCCGGTCGCCTTGCGGTCGATGGCGACCAGCGCGGCAAGGTCCCCATCCTTTAGGGAACGGATCGGTATGCGGTCGCGGGCAAGCGCACCCGGTTGGTCACCAGATTCGTCACTGTAATCGATCTCGGTGGATTGCTGCTCAGCGTCTTCCAAGACCGCCGGCTCCGGCAAGGCAACCGTAGTGTCGCGGTCAAGCACGATACGCGGCGCCAGGCGAAAGCCCGCGGCCTCGAAAAAGGCCAGCAGCGTGTGATTGGTCCACGGCGCCTGGCTGAGCAGCTCGCGAGCGCCCTTGTGGACCAGCACCTCCTCGACGGCGGCGAGCATGCGCCGGCCGGCGCCGCGGCCCCAATATTCGGGATCGACGCCAATCGCATCGAGTGCGCCACCGGGGCCGGTTCGTCCAAAGCCGCCTTCCAGCAGCCGCGCCAAGGCGAAGCCGGTCAGCCGGCCGCCGTCGCGCATGCCGACATAGACAAAATCATGCGGCGCGGCGAGCGCTGCGGCGAGCCGCTTTTGATAAAAGCCGCGACGCGTGGCGCCGGATAATTTGCGGTCGATCGCGATGACGGCTTCGAGATCGTCGGGCGTCAGCGGAGCAATTACGGCATCGCCTGACACAGATAGATTGCCAACCATCGGCAGCCCGCCCCTGTTCGTCGCTCAGTCTCTGTTGCCGTGGCGTCCGGTGAGCGCCATATCGGTCTCAAGGTCCAAAACATCCTCCAGCATCGGCAAAAGAGCCATCTCCTCCTTGTCGATATGGGCCGACAGACGCTCTACCAATTGCGCCGCGGCGGCCCGGAAAGCGCGCCAGCTTGCATCGGAAAAGCCACCGGCAAGGGCGCCGCGCGAGCCGCCGATGACATCTTCGGCGAGCGGCAGAATGATTTGGTGATCATCGCTCAGATGCGCACCGATTGCCGCCTCGTCATGCTCGGCAAGCAAGGGAAACAGCGCCTTTTCCTCAAAGTCGAAATGGTCCCTTATTTCGCCCTCAAGCGTATCGGCGGCATTTGCCAAGATTGCAGCGATCTCCGCTATCGTAACATCAGGCGGATTGTTGCCGGCGCCGGCAAGGAGGCCTTCAACATCCTTCAACACGGCACTCGCCGCCATATGCTCGTCATGCATGATCTGGTTGATGCGGTAGCGGAAAGCCATCTTGAGCCATTCCAATGTTTGACAAGCACGGCGTAGCGGCATAAATTACTATTGTGGTACCTTAATACGTTTATTAGTTCGCGACAAGCGTTTCATTGTCCGGGCTTCCGATTTCAGTCCGTCGCACACAACGATGCAGGGCAGTAGCACGGTCAAAGAGGCAAATATGCACCGATTTGCCTTTACGGGAATCGGATAGACTATAAAGCTGTGACAGGCGGCATCGCCCGTCGGAGACTGCGAACCGAGCCATCTTATCAAGCAAAGCTCCCCAGGATGGATGCAGGAACGAAAACGGACAAGAAGCCGGCGGCCTCGCCGCTCAAGGTTCGCCGTGCCCGGTCTGCAGACATCGACCAGGTGATTGCGCTCGATGAGCGTATAACCGGGCTGGCCAAGCCGGACTATTGGCGCGACGTCTTTGAGCGCTATGGCCAGCGGCGGCTTAAGGAGCGATTTTTCTTCGTCGCCGGGCCGGGCCGGCAGGACGACACCATTCTTGGTTATGTCGTTGGCGAGATCCGAGCCTGGGAATTCGGCTCGACGCCCTGCGGCTGGGTGTTTGCGTTGTCGGTCGATCCGGAAGCGCGCCTGCAGCATATCGGCGAGCGGCTGTTTGAGGCGATTTCGGAGGAGTTCCGCCGGGCCGGCGTCGACAAGCTGCGCACCATGGTGGCGCGCGACAATCCGCTTCATATGACGTTTTTCCGCAGTCAGGGGATGATGGCGGGTCCCTACATTCAGCTCGAAAAGTCAATCGAAGCCCGGACGTGGAGCAAAGCGGGATCATGAAGCTGCAGATTGCAAGCCGGCTGGCGATTTACGCCCTCCTCGATCTGGCCGCCCATCCCGAGCGCCAGGTTTCGGTTGCCGAAATCAGCGAGAAATACGGCATCTCCACCCATCACCTGGCGAAGGTCATGCACATGCTCGGCCGCTCCAATCTGGTGCGTGCGGTGCGCGGAGCCGGCGGCGGATACCAGTTCAGCGGCAATGCGAAGCGCACGACGCTTCTGGATATCGTTCAGCTGTTTGAGAACTTCGGCCAGGAAGACGCCGAGCAGTCCGGGATCGGCGGCGGCACGGAGACCGATCGCGCCCTGCGTCAGGTGCTCGACGAGGTCGATGACATTGCCCGCGCCACGCTCGGCTCCATCACGATTGCGACAATGCTCAAACTGATCGACAGTCATCGCGCCCAAGCCGCGCAGGAGAGGCAGCCGGAGGTGACGGCGCCGCATGCCTGAAGGCCGCGCCGATCCCTTCAGTCTTGCCGGACGACGGGCGATCGTGACCGGCGGTGTGCGCGGCATCGGGCGGGCGATCGCCACGCGGCTGGCGGCGGCCGGCGCCGAGGTTCATGTGTTCGATGTGGAGGATGCCGAAGACAATGCCGCCGCATTTGCCGTCCACAGGGTCAACATTACCGATACGGCCGCCGTCGGCGCGGCGGTCGCGGCGTTGCCGGGCGCGGCGGCGATCCTGGTCAACAATGCCGGGGTCACACGCGACCGCAGCCTGATGAAAATGAGCGATGCCGAATGGGCCGATGTCATTAACGTCAACCTGACCGGCGCCTTCAACATGATGCGCGCCGTCGCGCCGGGCATGGCGGCGGCGGGTGGCGGTCGGATCGTCAATGTCACGTCGATCAACGGTCTGCGCGGCAAATTCGGCCAGGCCAATTACGCCGCCTCCAAGGCCGGCCTGATCGGCCTTACCAAGACGGCGGCGCGCGAGTTCGGGGCCAAGGCGATCACCGTCAATGCGGTGGCGCCGGGCATGGTGCTCACCGACATGGCGCTCGCCCTGCCGGAAGCGTTTCGCGAGACGGCGCTTGGCGAAGCGGCGCTCGACCGGCTGGCGGAGCCCGACGACATCGCCGCGGCGGTGCAGTTTCTGGCGTCCGACGCGGCGCGGATGATCACCGGCCAGATTTTACAGGTGGATGCCGGACAATATATCTGAGGCGCACCGGTGGCGGCCCGTGCGGACCGGCTGTTGCGGCCGCGGCGCCGTCAGATGCCCAGATAGGCGCTCTTGACGGCCTCGTTCTCAAGCAGCGCCGCGCCGCTGTCGGATAGTGAAATGCGGCCGGTCTCAATCACATAGCCGCGCTTGGCAACGGACAGCGCGGCAAAGGCATTCTGCTCCACCAAAAGGATCGTCACGCCGGCATCGCGCAGCGTTTCGATGGCGTCAAACACTTCGGCGACCAGCGCCGGGGCCAGCCCCATGCTCGGTTCGTCGAGCAGCAGCAGCCGTGGCCGCGCCATCAGGGCCCGGGAAATCGCCAGCATCTGCTGCTGGCCGCCCGACAGGGTGCCGGCGGTCTGGCTGCGTCGCTGCTTGAGGTCGGGAAACATGGAAAATGCCCGGTCCATATCCTCCGCGATCTCGGCGCGCGAGCGCGTATAGCCGCCGAGCAGAAGATTGTCGGTGACGGAGAGCGGGCCGAACACCTGCCGGTGCTCCGGAGCCTGGGCGATTCCCAGGCGAACGCGTCGCTCCGGCGCCAGCCGGGTGATGTCTTGACCGGCGAACCGGATGGTGCCACCGCTGGCCGGCTGCACGCCCGAGATGCAGCGCAGCAGCGTCGTCTTGCCGGCGCCATTGGCGCCAACCAGTGCCACCAGCTCGCCCTGATCAACGGTCAGCGAAACGCCGTGCAGCGCCCGGATGCGCCCGTAATTGCAGTCGAGTTCGTCGATCTCAAGCAGCATCGGTCGCGCCGGCAAAGCCGGTCCCGAGATAGGCGCGCACGACGTCCGGATTGCGGCTGATCTCCTCAGCGCTTCCCTCCGCCAGCCAGGCGCCGCGATCAAGCACCAGGATGCGGTCGCTAATACCCATGACGAGCCGCATATCGTGCTCTACCAGAACGACGGTGACGCCGGCTTCGGCGATGGAGCGGATGAGTTCGTCGATTTCCGCGGTTTCCGCGATATTGAGCCCGGCCGCCGGCTCATCAAGCAGCAGCAGCTTCGGCCCGGTGGCCAGGGCGCGGGCAATCTCAAGCCGCTTGAGCGCGCCATAAGGCAGCGACGCCGCGTCGGCGTCAAGATAGGCGCCAAGACCGACCCTCTCCATCAGCCGGGCCGCCTGGTCGCGCGACCGGGCGTCGCCGCGGCGAACGGCCGGCAGGCGCAGCAATGCGGAGGCAAAGCCGGTTTCGGCGGTGCGGTCGGCGCCCACCATGACATTTTCAAGCGCCGTCATGTTGAAGAAGATCTGCAGATTCTGAAACGTCCGCGTCAGGCCCTGCGCGGCGAGCGCGGAAGGCCGGCGGCCGCTGATTTCCTCACCATGCAGCAGAACGCGTCCGTCATCGGGCCGATAGACGCCGGTAATCAGATTGAAAACCGTCGTCTTGCCGGCGCCGTTCGGCCCGATTATGGAGAAGATCTGCCCCGCCTTAACCGAAAACGACAGTTCGGAGACGGCGCGCAAGCCGCCGAAATTCTTGCTCAGTCCGGTGACGACGAGGGCGCTCATGACCGGCGCCGGCGGAGCAATTCGACGAGGCGCGGCAACAGCCCCTTGGGCAGAAAGATCATGACGCCCATCATGACGGCGCCGAGCATCAGTGTCTCGTAGTCCTGAAACACGGTGAGAAACTGCGGCAGGACGGTCAGGATGGCGGCGCCGAGAATGCTGCCGAAGATCGACGCCATGCCGCCCAGCACGACCATGGTGACAAAGGCGATGGAGTGGAAGAACTCCGCCTCAGAAGGCGTGATAAAGCCGCTGTAATGGGCAAACAAACTGCCGCCGACACTGGCCAGCACCGCCGATATGACGAAGACCAGCGTCTTGAAGCGCTCCGTCCTGACGCCGATCACCTCAGCGGCGACCTCCGATCCGTGGATCGACCGCAAGGCGCGTCCGACCGGCGATTCGATCAGGTTGAGCGCCAGCCAGGTGGTGACGAGAAGCGTGCCGCCGACAATCCAGTACCAGGTGCGCTCGCCATAAGCGGTCCATCCCAGCACCTCAAAGGCCGGCACCGGCATGCCGTCGGGGCCGCCGGTGAAGCCGACCTCCTGGTTAAGGACGATGGAGATAATAACGCCCATACCCAGCGTTCCCATGGCCAGGTAATGGCCCTTGAGCTTCAGGATCGGGCGCGCAACCAGGAAGGCAAGAATGCCGACGCCGGCGGCGCCGGCGACAAGCGCGGCAAGCGACGGCCAGCCATAGCTGCTTGTCAGAATCGCGGAGGCATAGGCGCCGAGTCCGAAAAATCCGGCATGGCCGAGACTGATCTGGCCGGCATAGCCGATCAGCAGGTTGAGGCCGACACAGACGATCGCGTTGACGCCGACCAGGATCGCCACATTGAAATAGAAATTGTTGGGCAGCACGCTGGGCAGCAGCGCGACGACGATTGCCAGCGCCAGCAGGCCGCCGGTCCGTGGAGCCAACAGCGCCTTCACACCCGCTCACTCTCACGCCGGCCGAACAGGCCGCTCGGCCTGACGAGCAACACCGCCAGGATGATCAGAAAGGCGACGGCGTCCTTGTAGGCCGACGAGATGTAGCCGGCCGTCATCGCCTCGGCGATACCAACGACAAGGCCGCCGGCCACGGCGCCCATGGGATTGCCGAGACCGCCGACGATCGCGGCGCTGAAGCCCTTGAGGCCGAGCATGATGCCGACACCGGCATAGGTCAGCGTGATCGGCGCAATCAGAATGCCGGCGATGGCGCCGATGCCGGCGGCAAGGGCAAAGCTCAACAGCAGCATCCAGCGGGTGCTTATGCCGACGAGCTGCGCGGCGAGCGGGTTGAAGGCGGTTGCCAGCATGGCTTTGCCGATGCGGGCATGAACGAAAAAAAGCTGCAGAGCGACGACGATGACCACCGTGCCGCCGACAACCCACAGGCTTTGCGGCAGCAGCGCCGCGCCGCCGATATTGATCGGCTCGCTGCCGCTGAACGGCGGCATGTTGTGCAGGTTGCGGTCCCAGACCACCATTGCAGCGCCTCGCAGGAAGATCGAGGCGCCGATAGTGATGATGATGATCGATACGACCGGCGCGCCGCGCGCCGGCTCGACGGCAAATTTGCCCAGCGCAAGTCCGATGACCACGGCAAGAAGCACGGCCAGCGCAATGGCCAGCGGCATCGGCGCGCCGGCGGCCATCAGGAACACCGTCGCCATGCCGCCGATCATGACGAACTCGCCTTGCGCGAAATTGATCACCTGGCTGGCATTGTAGACGATGGAGAAGCCGAGCCCGACAAGCGCATAGGTGGCGCCGACGGTAATGCCGGAAATCAGAAACTGCAGGAACTGCGCGGACACCAATCCCCTCGTCGTTCAGATGCCTGCGGCCGGACGGCGGGCGCCCCGTTCGCCCGGCCGAAAGGTCAGTGCAAACGGGGCGCGCCGGTGCCTGGGTGAAACGGCCGGTCGCTTCCTATTGCAGAAGCCGCCAGCCGCCGTCCTTGACCTCCACCATCACGAATGAATCGCGATCGAGGCCGAGATGATCTTCCGGCGACATGGTGAAAATGCCGTCGACCCCAACGAAGTCCTTGGTTTTCTCGATTTCGGAGCGCACCGCTTCCTTGTCCAGCGAGCCGGCCCGCTCGATCGCCCCGGCAGCGATGAACAGGGCGTCATAGGCGTGGCCGCCAAAGGTCGAGATCGGCTCGTTGTAGCGCCCCTCATAGGCGGCCTTGTAGGCCTGGCCGACGGCTTTCTGGGGATGGGAGGCGGGCAGCGAATCAACGACAAGCAGGGCCGCCGCCGGCAACCGGACGCCTTCGGCAGCGCCGTCGGCGCCTTCGATAAAGCGGACGGAGGCGGAGCCGTGGGTCTGGTAGTGCGGGATGGTCATGCCGAGCTGTTTGTAGTTCTTGGCAACGATGCTGGTCGGCGCGCCGAAGCCGCAATAAAGAAAGGCCTGCACGCCCGGCGTATTCTTGATCTTGGTCAGTTGCGGCGTCATGTCGGTGTCGCCGGAGCCATGGGTCTCATCGGCCAGGATCTCAATGCCCTCGCTGGCGGCAAGCGATCTTGCGTTGCCGCTGCACGATTTGTCGAAGCCGCCGCTGCCGGCCAGAAGTCCGATCTTGGTCAGGCCGCGCGACTTCATGTCGGTGAATATTTTCTGCACGGCGAGACGATCGGTATGCGGCGTCTTGAAGACCCATTTCTTGACCGGATCGATGATGACGCTGGCACCGGCCAGGGAAATGAACGGCAGGCCTGCCCGCTCCACCTCGTTGATCACCGCCATGGTATTGCCGGTGGTGGTGCCGCCGATGATCAGATCGACCTTGTCCTGGTCGATCAGGCGCTTGACGAAAGTCAGCGCGTCCTTGGCCTTGGTGCCGTCATCGTAGACCGTCAACTGGACCGGCCGGCCGAGCAGGCCGCCTTCGGCATTGATCTTCTCCACATAAAGCTCGAGCGTCTTTTTCTCAGGATCGCCGAGAAATGCGGCGCCGCCCGTGGCGCTGAGGAAGGCGCCAAGCTTGACCGGTTCCTGGGCCTGGGCGCCGGCGGCAATCGTCACCGCCGCCAGGGCACCGACCGTCCAACCGAGCGCTGTCTGAAGGTCCCAAATCCTCATTGTCCTGCTCCTTTCCGGGCGCCGGCCGTAGCGGCGGCCGCGTCACTCCCTGTTTGCATGGCCCCAAGGACCTGCCCGGTCGCCTCTTGCGGGCCGCGGCGCAGGTCCGGCTTGTCGATAAATATGCATTAAGGTACCATGATACGGAATATCTCACAAGCGCGATCGGCCGGTTGACCATAGCCGCGAAAAACGGGAGGCTCATCAACCATGAAGACAACCCTGCAGCCCGGCGTAACGCTTACCCGGCGCGTCGCTGTCGACCGCGACCGGACGATCGATTTCATGGGCGAGGACTGTCGGGTCTATGCCACGCCGTCCCTTGTCCGCGACATCGAACATGCCTGTCGCGACCTGATCCTGGAACATGCCGACGCCGGGGAGGATTCCGTCGGCACGTCCGTTTCGCTGGACCACACCGCTGCGACGCTATTGGGGATGTGGGCGGACATCACCGTGACGGTCACCGCCGTCAACGGCCGCCGCGTGCGCTTTGAAGTCAGCGGCAGTGATCCGCTTGAGCCGATCTGCAAGGGCGAGCATGAGCGGTTCGTCGTCGACGTCGCCAAGACAGCGGAACGCCTGAAAGGAAAATCCGCCAAAGTGGCGACCGGGGCACCGTAGGACATGCCCCGATGAATGCGCAAAGCGGCGATTCAACGCGTTCTGTCTCAAGTTACTGCTACCAATGCGTGGCCGGCCCCGACCTGCTCACCGTCAAGATCAAGGACGGCGTCGCCACTGAAGTGCAGCCCAATGCGGCGGCGGCGGAGGTGCATCCGGCCGGCGGCAAGATTTGCGTCAAGGCCTACGGGCTGATCCAGAAAACCTACAATCCGCATCGCGTGCTGACGCCGATGAAGCGCACCAATGCGCGCAAGGGACGTGGCGAGGATCCCGGTTTTGTGCCCATTTCATGGGATGAGGCGCTGGATCTGGTCGCCGCGCGGCTCAAAGACATCCGCGCCACCGGGCTGACCGATGAATCTGGCTATCCGCGCCTTGCCGCCAGTTTCGGCGGTGGCGGCACGCCGACCGCCTATATGGGAACGCTGCCCGCCCTGCTGGCCGCCTGGGGGCCGGTCGACATGAGCTTCGGCTCCGGCCAGGGCGTCAAATGCTACCATTCAGAGCACCTTTACGGCGAGCTGTGGCACCGCGCCTTTACCGTGTCGCCGGACACACCACTGGCGGAATATATCGTCTCCTTCGGCGCCAACGTGGAAGCCTCGGGCGGCGTGTGCGGCGTCAAGCGCCATGCCGATGCGCGGGCGCGCGGCATCAAGCGCGTGCAGATTGAGCCGCATCTGTCGATCACCGGCGCCTGTTCGGCCGAATGGGTGCCGATCAAGCCGAAGACCGATCCGGCCTTCATGTTCGCCATGCTGCATGTGCTGCTACACGAGACGGCGCGCGAGCGGCTCGACCTGCCGTTTCTGCGCCAGCGCACTTCGTCGCCCTATCTTGTCGCGCCGAACGGCTTTTTCCTGCGCGACCCGGAAAGCCGCAAGCCGCTGGTGTGGGATTTGAAATCGGGCAGCGCCGTTGTCTACGACACGGCCGATGTCGAGCCGGCGCTTGAGGGCGATTTCACGGTGAGCGGCCTTGAGATGGGGGCCGACGATGATGACTGGCATCACACGGATGTGACCTGCCGGCCGGCTTTCGCCCATCTGGTCGATCATGTGAAGACATCGACACCGGAATGGGCGGCCGCCATCTGCGACGTCAAGGCGGAG
>JABAOE010031365.1_pt1 | contig 10810 bp, 11 predicted proteins | sample 7062141 | NCBI WGS metagenome assembly JABAOE01 (sample SAMN14538627, study PRJNA623070) | marine sediment metagenome | biome: marine biome [ENVO:00000428]; feature: marine pelagic biome [ENVO:01000023]; material: deep marine sediment [ENVO:00002113] | place: India: Gulf of Khambhat ...
TACTCGAACAGCTCGCGCTGGCGCCGGGCGCGACCGAAGATGCGATCGCGCTCCTGCAAGCTCGGCAGCTCCCGGGTCAGAGACACCATCTGACGGGCGCGGCCCGGGACCTCGACGTCGGGTGCCTCGTACTCGATCTCCAGCACCCCCTGCCCGGCTAACTCGCGCGCCACCCGTCCCCACGGCCCCGAGCCCAGCTCCTTGCGCACGGTGCTCAGCTTGACCGGACCTTTGTGGCGGCCGACGTGCTCGATCAGCCGGCGCTCCGGGGCGCGCATCTCGGCGCTGCCGGCCGACCCGCGGACGCTCAGACGTTCGGCCGATTCCGCCGTGAGGCGCGCCGGCAGCGCGGCGCGGAAGGCGAGGCCCAGCGGAGCGACGTAGTAGCGGGCGACCCAACGGCAGACCTCGAGCAGCTCGGCGTCGAGGACCGGCTCGGCGTCGGGCACATCGAGGATCTCCCGCACCCGCGACGGCAGGCGGCCGGGCTCGCTCACCACCTCGTCCACCCAGCCGGTCAGCTCGCGGCGGCCGAAGGGGACGACGACCCGACAGCCGGGATCGATGTCGGCCTCCAGGCTCTCGGGTATCCGATAGATGAACGTTCGGTCCAGGGGACGGGGGACGGCGACCCGCGCGTAGCGGCTCATGGCCTACCGCGGGCGAGCGCTCTCGACCGCCGCGGCGGCGTCGTCGAGAAGGGTGATGGCCGGGCCGCTCGCCTCGCTCAGGGCGGCCCGGAAGCGGCCGAGCGCCGCCGCCCGATCGCCCTCTCCCGACTCCAGCGCCGCGGCCGCCGCCGCCAGGCCGGGACAGTCGCCCGCGCTCAACCATCCAAGCTCGCAGGCGCGTTCCACCAGGTCGCCCAGGCGCCGGGCGAGCTTGCGGGGATCGTCGGTCGTCACGCGTTCCGGCCCGATGGTGTGGCCGCGGGCGCCGTTGTCGAGAAAGCGTCGCTCGGACTCACAGCCCCGCGGAAGGCCCAGGGCCGCCTGAACCCGATACTCGACGATGCCGGGGCGTGTCTCGGCCCGGGCGGCGATCACGAAACCGGCGCGCTCGGCCCCGGGGCTCACGTCGTCGCTGGACGGGCCCAGACCGTTCGTCCAGCGTACCCAGCGGTCGCCATCGATCAGGTCCACGCCCCAGCCATCCGGTTTGGAGGTGCGTTCGCTCTCACGCCCGGCCCGGATCGCGAGCGCCCCGGCGGCCGCCGGGCTCGAGGCCGCCACGGACAGCCGATACTGGTAGATCCCCTCGCGCTCCCAGCGCGCCTCGAGGCTCGCCTCGACCGCGTCGCCCTCCGGGGCGCGCCGCTCACAGGCGGGCACGCCCAGGTCGAGACGCTGGTCGTCGCCGGGCACATAGACGTGGAGGCGGCCGGGGGCGGTGGGGTCGCCCAGCGTGCCCACCGACCCGGCCGGCAGCTCGGGCGGCGTGATCAGGTAGAAATCGTCCACCTTGCCGCCGTCACGCAGGTCGTAGACGGCGCCGGTTCCCACGGCCACCGCCGCCGGCGTGCGGCGGCCGCGACGCGGCGCCCGGCGCTCGATGTCGATGAGGGCCAGGAAGCGGCCGTCCAGCGCCAGCCGGGCGTTCGCCTGGCGATACCCCGCCAGGTCGAGAGGCGGCCCCAGCTCGCCGGAGACGACGTCGACGACCTGGAAGCGATCGTGGCCGACGTCGAGCCGGATTAGGAGAAGATCGTTCCAGGCGTCGGCGACGGCGCCGGCCACGGGGCCGAGCCAGCGCTGATAGTCGAACGCGCGCTCGACACGGTCGCTGCCCGTGTCGACCAGCACGGGTCGGCCATCGACGGCCACCGTCCACAGGTACGGCGGCGCGTGCGCGAAGCCGGCGGCGCGCTCGTCGGCCCAGAACTCGACCGTGTCGCCCAGCCAGAGCAACGAGGCGCCGTCGTAGATGTCGGTTGCGGGCGTGGCGCCGGAGCTGAACCAGTTCACGTACAGCTTCGAGGCGTCGGGCGCCGCCAGCGCCGAGACCGCGTAGGCCGGGCCCGAGCCGAGTCGTGGCGGCACCTCACGTATGACCCGACCGACCAGGTCGACCTCCAGCAGGTGGGCGGCGCCGCGGCCGTCCAGGCCGCTGAAGTAGATCCGCTGGTAGCGAGGCAACTCCAGGATCTGGCCGCTGAGGGCGGCGAGGGGGACCGGCAGGGAAAGTGGCGCGACCGGGGCCGGAGGGGCGAGGGCGTGGGGCGCGAAACGCTCGATACGCAACTCCGAGAAGGCACGCCCCGCCGCGATCTCCGGTTCGAGGCGGTAGAATCGGCCCGTCGCCGCGTCGTTGAACTGGGCGCCGGAATCGGCGGGCAGGATGAGCAGGGCCGCGAGGGCGGCCGGGGCCAACGCGAGCCGGGCGAGCCCGCTCACCGGCGGTCGACGCCGAGCCCCGGCGCGCCGCTCAGGTGGATGCGCCCGCGAGCGATGCTGAGGCCGGAGAACGGGTCCTCGGCCAAAAGTGCGGCGCCGTCCAGGTCGGCGAAATCGACGAGCGGCGCGAGCTGAGCGGCGGCGGCGATGCCGAGCGAGCTTTCCACCATGCAGCCGAGCATGATGAGGAGGCCGTGCGCGCGGGCCGTGTGAATCATGCGCAGCGCCTCGCTGATGCCGCCGCATTTGGCGAGCTTGATGTTGATGCCGTCGACCGCGCCCAGCAGGCGCGGGATGTCCGCGCCGGTCACGCACGACTCGTCGGCGATGATGGGCAGCGGCGAGTTCTCGCGGACGATGCGCAGGCCATCGATGTCGGCAGGGGCGACGGGCTGCTCGACGAACTCGAGATCGAAGCGGGACAGCCGCTCGATCTGGCGCAGCGCCTGCTTCGGGTGCCAGGCGGTGTTGGCGTCGACCCGGATCCGTTTGTCCGGCGCCTCCTCGCGGACGATCGACAAAACCTCTTCGTCGCGTTCCGTGCCGACCTTGACCTTGAGGATCGGATACTCGTCGGCCTCGCGGATGCGGGCCCGAAGCTGTTCGGGCTGGGCGATCCCAATGGTGAAGCTGGTCAGCGGCGCGTGGCTGGGGTCGAGCCCCAGCAGCGTGTGGACGGGCAGGCCGATCTGCTTGCCCTGCAGGTCGTAAAGCGCCGCGATGATCGCCGAGCGTGCCGCCGGTTGTCCTCGCAGGTCGGCCGCGACGGCCGCTTCGATCTCCTGAAGCGCGAAGGGGCTCTGCGTCGACTCGAGAATCGGCCGGTACGCCTCCAGCGCGGCGCAGACGATGTCCGGCGTGCCACCGTAGTAAGGTATCGGGTTCCCTTCGCCCCAACCGGTCCGGCCCTCCGCGTCGGCGAGGCGCACGCAAACGGCGTAGTCCTGCCGGTGCCGCGGCCGCGCGATGGTGAAGGCATGCTGGGTGCGAAGTGTCAGCACCTCGTAGTCGAACTTCATGGCGCCTCCCGGCCCGGATGCTGTCTAACCGCCTGCCCGCTCCTCCGGAAACAGGGACATCCTCACGAAGTCGTACGGCGGCCAGGGGCCCGTGATGTCGAACTGGAACTCGGGGTTTGCGGCGTCGAGCTCATCCGCGTACTCGACGAAGCTGACCCAGTCGGCACGGCTGACCAGGAACACGCCGGAGAGGATGCGCGAGCCGCTGGGCGGGAGTGTGAAGGCGGCCCGAGAGCGCCGACGCAGCGACGTGTAGAAGCCGTCGGCGCGCTCGTGTAGCTCGCCCTCGGTGATGTCGGGGCGGCGCCCGGAAGACAGGACGTGCAGCCGGATCTCGAAAGCGCCGTCCAGGAAGGAGAGGGCCTCGTCGAGCGCGATCTGCTGGTCCTCGAGGAAACCGGCGACCTGGTCCTTGCCCTTGAACACGATGCCGTAGGGCGCGGGCACGATCGTGCAGCGCCGCATCGCACGCTCGATCATNNCCGTACGGCGCGGGCACGACCGTGGCGCGCCGCATCGCACGCTCGATCATCGCGCTGTGCTCGCGGATGTGCTCCTTGTCCCAGGCGGGCAGTCGGTAGGGGACGACGTGAACCAGGGCCGCCAACCCCTGATGCTCGACCAGCTCATCCTCGGCGGCGACGGCCAGCTTGGCCAGCGCGCGTTCGTGGCCGCGGGCGCGCACCACGCCGCGCAGCAGGTAGCCCTGCTCGGCGGCGGGCGTCTCGGCGCCGGCGTCGCTGGCGGCTACAGATTGCTCGACTTCTGCCATTCGTCGTTCAGCAGCCGGTAGATCTCCGACTGCGGCTTGGGCGTGGTGACCTCGGGGCCGGCCGTGCCCATGTGGACGTTGATCTCCGAGCGGACGCCGAACTCGCCCGCCAGGTAGACGCCGGGCTCGATCGAGAAGCCGACGCCGGTGAGCAACCGGCGCTCGTCCTGAGTCTCGACGCCGTCGATGTTGGGGCCGAGGCCGTGGACGTCGAGGTCGATCGAGTGGCCGGTCCGGTGGTTGAAGCGGTTGCCGAAGCCCGCCTTCTCGATCGTGCCGCGGGCGGCCGCATCGACATCGCAGCCCCGTAGTGGCGTCTCGGGGCTGGCGGCGGTCCGCTCGATGTGACTCANNCCCAAACCTTCTGCAGCTTCGCGGGGATCTCGGTGCCCATGAAGCCCATCCACGTCTGGTCGGCGTAAACCGAGCCCGGCTCGCGCGCCCAGAGATCGATGAGCAGCACTTCGCCTTCGCGGATGGGCGCCGCGTCGCGGGGGGTGGGCTCGTAGTGGCCGTCGGCGGCGTTCGGCCCCACGGCGACGATCGTGTCGGGCTCGGTCAGGCCGGCCTCCTCGCTCATGCCGAGGATCGACTCTTTCAGACTCCACTCGCTCAACTGATGGCCCTCGCGCACGGCATCGGCGGCGAGCTTGAAGGCACGCGCCGCGATGTTGGCGAGCGCCTGGGCGGTCCGCCGGTGGCTCTCGAGCTCCTTCTGCGACCAGGCGGCGGCGAACAGCGTGGCGAGGTCGCTCGACTCCTCCAGGTGCACGCCGGCCCGCTTGATCAGATCGAGCACCCCGGCCGGGGTGCGATCGAGCTGCGGGATCTTGTCGGCCTCCGAGTATTCGACGGCGATCCGCTGCCCGGGGTTCAGCAGCTCGGCGAGCAGACGCTCCAGCTCCTGCCAGCGGAAGTAGGTGCGGACCGGGCCGGGCCAGTCGCCCCACGGGGCCCGCTCGAGCGAGTGGGCCAGCGCCACCGGCTTCCCTTCCACCGGGAGCAGCACGAAGTACCGGCGGGTGAGGGGCTCCGGCAGGCCGAGCACGCGGCCGGTGATCGGGTTGAAGGCGTGATAGTCGTAGAGCAGCCAGCCATCCAGGTCGCGTTCGCGCAGCGCCGCCTGCACGGCGCGCAGCCGTTCGGGCTCGATGTAAGCTCTCTGTGCCGTATGGGCCATCGTCGATCGCTTCGTCTATTCGTCGGTTCTTCCGTCGTGGCCGCGGTCGCTCGCTTGCCTCTCCCGCTCCGAAGTTGCGGCCGCGGCGTCGCCGCGCTCCTTGCGCCCCACGATCAGCGAGACGCCGATCGTCCGCTCGGATCCGAGCAACTTGCGGATCTCATACTCCCGGCTGACCGCGCCCTTGAGCCCGCGCCAGCCCCAGCGCTGCCAGGCGCGCTGGAGGATCGCCAGCTTGTCGGCCAGCGTGGACAGCTCGGCCAGGCGTGTGAATGTGCGGCCACGCACCAGGAAGGGAAAGGCCTGGTCCGACCAATCCTCGACCCGCAGATCGACGACGCCGGCCTCGCGCAGCGCCTGCTTCCACTCCACCAGCATCAGGGGCGGCGCGCCGATGTGCTGGAGCAGGATGCGGCGCTGCTCCTCGTCCACGTGGCCCGTCCAGATGAGCCCGATCAGTGCCACGCTTCCCGCCTCGCGCGTGACCCGGGCCAGCTCGGCTACGGCGCGGACCGGTTCGGCGGAGCTGGCGAGCCCCAGCTCGCCGATCGACAGATCGAAGACCTCGTCCTGAAAGGGCAGATCGTCGGCCGGCGCCGTTTGGAAGGTGGCGCGGCCGGAGAGCCCCGCATCCTTGACGCGCTTTTCCGCGACCTGAATCGCCGCGGCGTCGGGGTCGACCCCCGAGGCTTCCACCTCATAGCTCTCGGCGAAGAACTGGGCGNNCACGGGACATCGAGGACCGACAGCGGGCCCTCGGCCTCGGCCAGCCCGGTGAGCTTGGCGATCTGGCGGTAGAGGATCTGGTCGCCGGGAGAGAAGCCCTTGGAGCGGCTGAGCCGCAAGAGATCGATCATCGAGGGTCCGCGCTCGGCAACTCCGGGATCGAGGGCCAGCGGCGCGGATTCTCGATCTTCGCCTGGAGGCATGGGCGAAAGTATAGACGGGCGTTTTTGGGGGGTCAATCCGCGTCCAGCCCGGCCAGCGCCGCCACGTGCGCGACGCCGCACTCGGCCAGGTTGTCCAGGTCGTAGCCGCCCTCGAGCGCCGAGATCACCCGGTCCTCGCAGTGTGTCGCGGCGATCTCCAGCGCGCGTCGGGTCAGCTGCGCGAAGTCGTCGGGCGCGAGCGTGAGGCCGCCGAGCGGGTCGCCGAAGGCGGCGTCGAAGCCCGCCGAGATGAAGACGATGTCGGGCGTGAACTCGGAGAGCGCAAAGTCGAGGCCTTTGAGCAGCTCGGGCACGTAGTGCGAGGCGGGAAGGCCGGGCGGCACCGGCAGGTTGAGGTTGCGGCCGACGCCCGGCCCGTGGCCGCGCAGCGTCGGGGCGCCGGTCCCGGGATAGTGGGGCGACTGGTGCATCGAGACGTTGTAGACGTCCGGGTCCTCGTAGAAGATCGCCTCGGTCCCGTTCCCGTGGTGGACGTCCCAATCGATGATCAGTGCGCGCTTGAACCCCTTCTGCTGCGCGTAGCGAACACCGACCGCCACGTTGTTGAAGAAGCAGAAGCCCATCGCCCGGTCGGCGGTGGCGTGGTGGCCCGGCGGACGCGTGGCGCAGAACGCGTTCTTCGCTTCACCGGCCAGAACGGCGTCGACGCCGGTCAGCACCGTGCCCGCTGAAGCGACCGCCGCCGCCCAGGTGGCGGGTGAGACGACGGTGTCCGGATCGAGGTAGAGCAGCCGTCCGGCCTCGGCGGCGCGCGTCGCCGCCTCGTGGATCGCCTCGATGTAAGCCGTCGGGTGAACCAGAGCGAGCTCGGCCTCGTCGGCCCGGCGGCCCTCGCGGCGCGCCAGGCGCCCATCGCCGTTGGACACGAGCTTATCGAGCGCCGCGAGCAGCGCCTGAAGACGGGCCGGTCTTTCCGGGTGGCCCGGGCCCGTGTCGTGACGCGCGCAGTCGGGGTGCGAGATGATCAGAGTGTTTGGGTGCATGGCGAGGTGGCTCGGATCAGGGCGCGTGTCGGCTGCCGTTCACCCTCGCACCAGACGGCGGATCAGATCGGAGTGGCGTCGCCAGAAGTAGCTGGCCATGGCGAGCACCGCGATCACGTTGCCGAAGAGGAGGGCCGGCCAGTTCAGGATGCCGAGCGCCGGCTCGACGACGGCGAGCACGTACGTATAGTAGACGAACTCGAAAAAGACGACCAGGAAAAAGAAGCCGGGGATCAGCAACGGCGGCGTGCGCTCGAAGATGGCCATGGCCTGCGCGATCATCAGGCCAGCCCCCACGAAGGCGAGTCCGTGCACGACGGTGTAGCCCACGATCAGTAACGCCGCCGGCTGTGGAAACACGGCGTCCGCGGTGGCGCTCGCGCCCTGGAAGACCCGGGCTCCGAGGAGCGCCGGCGTCAGCAGCGGCCGCCCGGCCATCGCATCGGTGACGAGAAACCAGATCGCCAGCGTGATGGCCCCGACGATCCCTCCGATGACGCCTTCGCGGGCGACGGCCGGCAGGCTGAACTCCCAGGCCGAACGATCCCCCGAGATGGTTTCCACGGCGGCCTCCTTCAGGGGCGCAAACGCATCCGATCGCAATGAAAGACTAAGTGAAAGGCGGAGAGGTCGCCAGCTTTCGGGCCCGACTCAGCGCCCGCGCCGCGAGGGCGTGGGGGTGTGGTGGGGGTGGTGTTGCCGTCTCGGCTTCGGCTTATCGGAGGGCGGAGGCGGCTGCGGGAGCCGCGACTTTCGCTGCTTCGAGGGTGGAAGCGGCCGCCGCCGATATTTCCCCGGCGCCGCCGGGCCGGGCCGCGAGCGCCGGCACGCCGCCGGCGAGACTGTCGGTCGCGCACGGACGCGTATTCCCGGGGCGTTCATGAGACGTCGAGGGTGGGCATGCGCGCGCGCAGGTACTGCTCGCAATCGCGGATCGGGTAGAGCATGACGTGCCAGCGGGGATCGGGCAGGGCGAGGGGCGCGGTTTCGTCGAGCAGCCAGCGGCTGACCTCATCGGCCAACTCGAGGCTTTCCGTCTCGGCGCGCGCTTCGATTCGGGCGAGCCCCCAGTAGATGTCGTGTCCGGCGGCCGGGCGCAGACGCAAGTACCAGCTGAAGACCGAGCCGACGTCGGGGCGGAGCGGCTTGAAGACGGCGGAGCGCGCGGCGCCGGCCATGCCCAGAACGGCGGTCATCGCGTCCGGCGCCAGGAACTGAGTGCGGTGGCTCTTCACCAGGCCGATGGCGCGGCCCGATTTCAGCAGCGCCGGCTCGATCGCCAGGCGGCCGTCCACCAGCAGCCAGCCGTCTGAGGGGCCACTTTCGGCCCAGCGCCTGGCCAGCTTGCGTTCGATGCGGGCGCGGCGAAGCTTCACGGCGGCGCGGCCCTCCTCCGCCAGGCGGATCGGGTGAGGGAGTTCGCCCTCGGTCGAGCTGTCGATGAGGGCGCGTTCGGGAAGCCCGAGGTCGAGGAAGCGGACCGGATCGAGCAGTGCATGAGGGAACGCGAGCACCTCCTCTTCGATGACATCCCAGGTGAAGAAGTCGCGCTCGCGTCGCTGGCGGATCACGGCGGCGACGTAGCCGTGGATCAGCGGAACGATGCCGACATATCCGCCGATGCGCGTGTACTCGATGCCGTCGAGAAAGAAGGCGAAGCGGGATGAGGCCGGTGGCCCCACGTCTTCGATGAAGAAGCGGCCGTCGCCTTCGACGATCTCCGCCTCGCCGAACGCCGTGGGCTCGGGCGGGGGCTCCGGCTGAGGTCCGCCGCCGTGAACGGGGTGCCAATCGGCTCCCAGCTCGGGGCCCAGGTCGAGAAGCTGGCGCCAGAGCGCGACCCGGCCCGTCGGTTGATCGGTTCGGGGCGCCGCTCTAGTTTCGTTTCTCGCGTGGGTACGAGGAGTCACGAGTTGATGAATACACGTAAAGCGACGACACAACAACGGGGCGGGCGGCGACGCCGTGCCCGAGCAGCGGCGATGCTGGCGACGGCCCTGATGGCTCCGAACCTCGCCGGCTGCGACAACCTGAGTTGGGGCGGCGTGCAGGTGGAGGTGCGGGAGCCCGAGTTCGAGCGGCCGCCGTCGGCTGGGGTGGTGACGGACACGCTAGCGGAGCCCGAGCCGCTGGAGCTGCCCGCGGAGCCGGTTCTCTTTCACGTGCGCCGGCTCGATCGCGGTGGGCGGGCGACGATCGAGCCGGTGGCCGAGGTGGCGGCGTCCGGGCTGAAGCCGATCGGACCGCATCGGGCGGAACGAGCCGACGAGTTCGTCGCCGAGTTCAACCGCCGCTTCTTCGCTTTGGATGAGCCGTACGCGCTCTTTCGAGGGCCGACGCGCGTCGGCACCGTTTACGTGCGGTCGCCGGCCGTCAGCGGAAGCGGCGTGTGTGCCGTATTGCGGGCGCAGGGGCAGATCGAGCTGCGGCCGCCTGCCGATACGCTGAGCGAGTTTCACGCCTGGAGGCCCGGGCTGCGCGCGGGGTCGGACACGCTTGAAGTGTCCGAGCGGCGAGAAGAGATGCTGACGCTGGCGCAAGTTCTGGCCCGGCGCTCGGTGACCGAAGGCGGGGTCGCCGGCAGGTGGCGCTTCGCGAATCCGTCCGACTTTCGCGCGCTGCGGGTCGGGGCGGGGTCGCGCGGCTTCGCCGCCACCTTCATGGTCGACGACTCGCTCGGCGTCGGGCCGCCCGCGGACTCGGCGGGCGCCGTGTTCGTCTTGGCCGACTTCGCTCCCGCCGTGGGCTACTTCCCACTTCTGTTCCAGGCGTCCTGGTATGGCCCGGGCCAGAAGCGGGCGCTGCGCTGGATCGACGCGGTGGACGTGCTGGGCGGGCCGGAGCGCGAGTGGTTGCTGCGGGCCTACGGCGACGCGGGGACGTGGTACGAGCTGGCGGGACCGCAGGGCGAAAGCGGGGCCATCCTCTGGTCCAGCCGCCGCCCGGTTTGTGAGGCGCGCCAGCCGGGAGGCCGGGCGGCGCCGGGCTAGACGGTCGCGGCGGCCGGGTGCGAGTCGCAGGCGGGAAGACGGAATCGAGACTGGCGTTCAGCCACCCGCCCGGGTCAGCCTTGCGTCGAGGTCCACCGCATCCTCGGGTCCAATGCCCACCGGGTCTTGGATGTCAATCACTTCCAAGCCGCGGATAATAATCCTCAAGTTGTTGCCCGAAAGCTCGAACGTCGCCTGCAGCGGATCGCCGCCGCCTATGGTCACGGTCGCGCGGTTATCGCCCGTGATTCTGAAGGTGCCGTTGAGCGTGGTATCCGGCACCAACAGCAGATCGGTGGTCGTGAGCGTAAGCGTTTCATCCGGGCGGATGACAAGCGTCACGGTGCCGCCGCCGACGAGCAGGTCTATTCGAATCACGCCGCCGGTCGGAATGGCCTCGGCCCTCGTGGCGTTCCAGGTACCGGCGAGATCGGCGATGGTCACGCCGGTTCCGCCGTCTCCGTCGCCGTCATCGCCGCAGCCTGCGATCAGCGCCCCCACCACTAACATCGGCAGCGCCGAG
>JABAOE010018275.1_pt1 | contig 10809 bp, 8 predicted proteins | sample 7062141 | NCBI WGS metagenome assembly JABAOE01 (sample SAMN14538627, study PRJNA623070) | marine sediment metagenome | biome: marine biome [ENVO:00000428]; feature: marine pelagic biome [ENVO:01000023]; material: deep marine sediment [ENVO:00002113] | place: India: Gulf of Khambhat ...
GGACAGGCAATCCCCACCTTGGCCTTTGGGGTTCCGGGAGGCCGCAGCTGGGCATTTATCATCGTGGCGATGCTGGCCTACGGCATCGCACCGGGCCCCGAGATGTTGGGCCGGCACGCAGACATCACGATCATGATCGTGATCAGCCTGATCCTGGGGAACGCGATGCTGGCGTTGATTGGACTTTTGTGGTCCGGTCAGCTGGCAAAGATTTCCAAGATCCCCTATCCGATGATCGGAGCGGTGGTCTTACCTCTGGCGTTCTTATCGGCGTTTCAAGAGACGAGACATTGGAGCGCCATTTATATTGTTTTGGCCTTTGCCCCGCTGGGGCTCGCCATGAAACAGTTCGGCTGGCCCCGGCCGCCTTTGCTTCTGGGCTTCATCCTGGGTCCCATTATCGAATCGAATCTGCAGACGGCTCTGTCCGTGTACGGTGTGTTTGGGACGCTCACCAGGCCCATCGCCATTATTTTGGTGATTGTCGGGTTCATGACCGCTTTCGTCTTGACGCGGATGGGGGAAGGTGAAGTGCAGCGGGAAGCCCCTAGTAGAAGGACAATCAAGTTTAGCTGGCGCTGGAACTGGGAGAACCTGTTTCCGTTGGTCATTGCGGGCGTTGCCGGGCTATTCCTCTGGTGGTCCATGGACCTGTCCGCCAAAGCCCGCTTTGTCCCGGTCCTGGTGACCTTCAGCATCATTGTCTTGTGTTTGGTGCAGGCTGGAATTCAGTCCATGGGTTTTGAATCCGGAGAGATCATGGACATCGGAATGAGGAGTGCCCAGGTTGAGGGCGCCAGGAAAACCGCGCTCATTCTTGCGGGATTGATTGCGTTCCTGCTGCTATCTTCCGTTTTGATCGGGTTGAAGTACTCGGCCATCCTCTTTGCCGCGCTGAGCGCGGGAATCCTGGTTTCGGCAAAACGGCGTTGGGTCCCGGCGCTGATCGCCGGGGGAATTATCGCCGCCGTCACAGTTTTACTGTTCGACGGTCTGATGGCCGTGCTATGGCCAGAACCCTGGTTGGGGACCTGGCTCAGCAACCGTCTGATCGGTTAGAGTCAGGCGCGAAGCGAGACGGTGGGTCCCGGGAACCCTATCCGGCCTTGAGGTATTTCTGTCTGACCTGTTCCAGGGTTAATACCTCTGCCTGGAGAACGTTGCGGATGATCCTGAGGGCGCCTTCCTTGGCGCCCGGAGGCTCGTCCTCGCGGTGCACCATGGTGCAGTCCTCCACGACCACAACCCGGTAGCGGTATTGATGGGCGTCCGCCGAGGTCCAAAGGACGGTATTGTCGGTGGAAGCCCCCGCGATGATGACCATGTCACATCCCATGGTTCTGAGGGTATAGTCCAGATCGTTGTGGGAGAAACCGCTCAGATAGCGTTTGTAAATGGTGATGTCCTTGTCCACGGGTTGAAGCTCGGGAATGACCTCCAGCCCCTCACTGCCGGCCATCATCCGTGATCCCCCCCTGAGGTTATCCGTGGCCCGGCGCATGCTGTTTACGTGCACCACCTGAACGCCAGCTGCATAAGCGGCGTCTTTGAGCTTTTTGACCTGGGCCACCGTGTCGTAACCGAAGCTGCCCGGTTTCCAGCCGTATCCCTTTGCCATATCCAATATGATGACTGCGGGTTTTCGCGGTGCTGCATCAGCCATGTCGAATTTCCCCCGTTTGCTTAATGTTATGGATGGAACATGAAGTTAGGAGTGTTCCTGTACCGCGAGAGGGGCAAGGTGTCAATGGCTGCATCGGTTGAAAAATGCTCGCTAATCGGCTACTCTCCGCTGCTAAAGAGGTGGCAAAGCGCTCAGAACCGAAATACAAGAAAGCCGGATTCATTTGCCGGTAAACTATGAAGCCCAGGGATGAGGGCTATCATAACGAGGAGGGATATTTCATGGACGAAGGCGTAATGATTGGAACCGACATGAAGACCGCGGACACCCCCACGGAGGGTCTCACGGATTTCGTCACTCTAGACGGGTACAAAGAATGGCTGCAAAAGGAAGGGGTCAAAGTCTACGAGGATTTTTATGTCAAGAGCCTGAAGGATTTGGAACTCGGGCCCTGGGAAAGAAAGGGCGGCAAGGGCGCCGTGGTTCACATCAAAAACAAAAACATGCCCAATGACTGTCACGTGGTGGAAATCAAGCCCGGCGGCAAGTCCGAGCCGGAACATCATATGTACGAGCTTACCATCTATGTGATCTCTGGTAACGGGGCCACCACGATCTGGAACGAGGATAATCAGAAACAAACCTTTGAGTGGCATACCGGAAGTCTCTTCTGCATTCCCTTGAACGCTTGGTACCAGAACTTCAACGGCAGCGGCGACCAGCCGTTGCGTTACCTTGCGGTGACCAACGCCCCTCCGGTGATGCGCCTTTACCGGGACCTGGACTTTATATTCAACTGCGACTTCAAATTTCGCTCCCGATACGCTGGAGAAGACGATTATTTCAGCGGCAACGGCAAGCTCTACAAGAAGCGGATCTGGGAATCCAACTTTATCGCCAACGCTCCGGACATGCCCCTTTACGGATACAAGGAGCGCGGCGCCGGGGGGATCAACGCCCATCTGGAAATGGGGTCCAACAACATGAAGAACCACATCTCCGAGTTTCCCATTGGGACTTACAAGAAGGCCCACCGTCATGGACCGGGAGCGCATCTGATTCTTTTGAGCGGCACCGGCGGGTACTCCCTGGTGTGGACCAAGGAAGATCGCTCGGACATGGTGAAATGCGATTGGCAGTACGGGTCCATGGTAGTGGTGCCGGCGGATAGCTGCTTCCATCAGCACTTCAACACCGGGACCAATCGGGCCCGCTACCTGGCCATGCGGCCGGGCAACATGGGCATCTCCTCACCGGGCGGTGCCGGAGCGCCGGGAAGTTATACCAGCATCAAAGAGGGCGGCTGGCAGATCGAATACGAGGACGAGGACCGGGAAATCCACGACATCTTCGAGAAGGAACTCAAGGACCATGGCGCCCCGTGCAGGATGAAGGCCTTTATTCCCTATTGCACCGGCGAGATGGGACCCACAAAGGCGCGCGACACCTAGATCGAAATGGTGTGGGTTGCTCAAACTCTCCCGGATGGTATTGCAAATGAGAGGCAGCGGTCTCCACAGGCCGCTGCTTTTTTTTGCCGGTTTCTTGCGCCCGGGAATCACTCTTTAGCGGCTAAACTATGTTATAAGGAAAAGCCGACGATCTTACGGTAGGGAGGATACCACCATGACCATGGAAGGCATTATGGAAGGCACCGATATGAAAATCGCCGATATGCCCACCGAAGGGCTGAGCGATTTCAGTACGGAAGACGCCTACAAGGCGTGGCTGAAGGAAGAGGGGGTCAAAGTCTACGAGCACTTTTATTTCCCCAGCATATCGAGCATCGAACTGGGTCCCTGGGAGCGAAAAGGCGGGTCCGGAGCCGTGATTCATATCAAGAATCCCCTGCTGTACAACGATTGCCATGTCGTCGAGATCAAGCCCGGCGGCAGGTCGGAGCCGGAGCACCATATGTATGAGCTCACCATTTATGTTGTCTCCGGCCGCGGGGCCACCACCATCTGGCAGGATGAAAAGCACAAACAGACCTTCGAATGGCATGCGGGAAGCCTCTTTTGCATTCCTCTCAACTGTTGGTACCAGAACTTCAACGGCAGTGGCGACGAGCCTCTCCGTTATCTCGCGGTTACCAACGCTCCCCCTATGTTTCGCCTATTTCGAGATCCGGAGTTCATCTTCAACAGCGACTTTAAATTTCGGAGCCGGTACGCCGGAGAGGATGATTTCTTTAGCGGTAACGGAAAGCTCTTCAAGCGGCGCGTGTGGGAGTCCAATTTTATTGCCAACGCGCCGGACATGCCTCTATACGGATACAAGGAGAGAGGGGCCGGCGGCATCAATGCCCGTTTAGAGATGGCGGGAAACAACATGAAGAACCACATGTCGGAGTTTCCCATCGGGACGTATAAAAAGGCCCACCGCCATGGTCCCGGGGCTCATCTGGTATTGCTAAGCGGCACGGGAGGTTACTCTCTGGTCTGGACCAAGGAGGACCGCTCCGACATGGTGAAGTGCGACTGGCAGTTCGGATCCATGGTCATCGTTCCCAACGATAACTGTTTCCACCAGCACTTCAACACCGGGACCAATCGAGCCCGCTATCTGGCTCTGAAGAAGGGCAATCTGGGAACCATGGATCCGAGTTTCCGTGAGCGGGATGAGTCCAGCAACACGAGCATCAAATCAGGCGGTTGGCAGATCGAGTACGAGGATGAAGACCGCGAGATCCACGAGACTTTCGAAAAAGAGCTCAAGGGCCACGGTGCTACTTGCAGGATGAAAGCGTTTGTCCCCTGGTGCACGGGAGAGGTGGGTCCTACCCGGGAGAAAGATACGTAGTTCGTTCTTTCCAAACGGGCAAACATCCCGTCTGATATCCCCTATCGAATTCAGTGTCGTGGGTTCGCCATGTCGATTCATTGGCTAACCTGAATCCGGTCCAGCGTTTCCTAACCGAGACACCACCCGAAACCACATTGATCTCGCCTTGGCGGAGTTTGCAAATTTGACTCGATTTGAACTAGTAAGGAGAAGTTTATGGCGAGATTGAAGCTTACATTTTCATGCTCCAATCTTGACCGGGCCCGGCCGCTCATCGACGGTACAGTGGAGCCGGAAGGCATCGATTTAAACACCGTTGTACTCATGCCTCCGGAGCGACACGATCGCATGACCCGCAATCTGGATTTTGACGCCTGTGAGTACTCCATGGCCACCTATCTTCCCGCCCGGGAGCGCGGGTTGCCCATTACGGCAATACCGGTTTTTCCGCACCGGCAGTTCCGCCAGGAATCGATCTTTATCCACGAGCGAGCGGATCTGCAAAAACCCAAGGACCTGGAGGGAAAACGAATCGGAACCTCTCATTTTACGAACAGCACAGGAGTATGGGCGAGGGGCATTCTAAGCGAAGAATACGGTGTGGACTTCAGCAACTGTACCTGGGTGACGGAGCGTGAAGACGAGGTGCCGCGTTGGGAGCCGCCCCCGGGAGTCAAGGTGGAGCGCCAGCCAATCCTGGGAACTCTTCCACCGGCCTTTGAGAGGGGCGACTTCGACGTTTTGATTTATCCTCCGGTTCCCCTCGCAGTGCGCCAGGGAAAGCCCGGCTTCCGCCGTCTCTTTCCGGATTATCAAAACACGGAAATCGACTATTTCCGTCGAACAAAAATCTTCCCCATCATGCACTGCGTTGTAATCAAGAATGAGATTTTGGACCGATACCCCTGGGTGGCGCTGAGTTTGGCGAAAGCCTGGGCGGAAGCGCGAAAGATCGTTCATCAGCACCTTTCCCGCCAGCAGAGTCCGAGCTTGATCTGGCATCACCATCACTGGGCGGAGCAGCAGGAGGTATTTGGAGATTTCTGGGCCTACGGCCTGGAGCGGAATAGACACGTGCTGGAGAAAGAAATCGAGTACTGTCTGCAGCAGGGTATTTTGCGCAAGCGTGTCAGCGTGGACGAGCTCTTCTTCCCTTCGACTCTCGATTGGGAGGAAGAGGCGCGTTTGTAAGTGAAGCAAGGATTACAGGCTAACAGAGTTTGATCGCGAGGGGGGAGCCCTCATGGCAACGTCAACCAACGACAACCGCCTTCCTATCACTTTGGCCAGCGGTATCTATGACATCACCCAACCCCTGATCAACGGGTTGGTGGACGTAGAAGGCATCAAGTTGAATGTCTTATCGGATTTTATCAACGTGGATGCGATCTTCCGACGCATGCTCAAGCTGGAATTTGACGCGGCGGAAATGTCCACGGCGCATTATCTCGTGGCCCGGCAACGGGGTATTCCCATCGTGGCTGTTCCAGTCTTTTTGAATCGGTTGTTTATCCAATCCTTCATGTACAAAAACAAAAACTCGAACATCAAAGGTCCTGCGGATCTGATCGGAAAAAGGGTGGGGGTGCCGCAGCACCAGGCTACGCGGCCCATGTGGGTTCGGGGCGTGTTCGAGGACGTCTACGGCGTAAAGAGGACGGATGTGACCTGGGTCACGGATTTTCCGGAAAAAATGGACCTGGGAGTGGCGCCGGGGGTCAGAGTGGAGCGGGCACCGGAAGGCAAAACCAACGGAGACCTGCTGGCGGAGGGAGAATTGGCGGCCGCTATGTGTTGGCATCCGCCCCAGTACGATGACGTGGTGCCTCTATTTGACGATACGAAGGTCGAAGAGATTCGTTACTTTAAACAAACCGGTCTCTTTCCCATCATGCACACGGTAGTCGTAAAGCAGGAGATCATCGACAAGTATCCCTGGGTTGCCCGGTACGTTACCGAAGCCTATTCCAAGAGCAAAAACATGTGGTACCAATGGCGGAACCGATTTGCCGGCGGTTCCCTCACCCTGTGCAAGTACGACTTGAAAGAGCAAAACGCGCTTCTGGGAGTTGACCCGTTCCCCTTCGACGTGAAGAGCAACTTGAAGGTTGTGGAGACCACCGCACGCTATTCGGCGGCGGACCAATTTATTACTCCCATTAACAACGTGGGTAGCCTGTGGCTTCAAGACCTGGAGATCTAAGTGCATAGCGTTAGGCGTGTCCCTGAGGACTTCCGGATCAGGATCAGGTTGACTTAAAAAAAACCAAAAGCAAAGAGAAGCATCCATGACTGATGAATTTCGTGTAGGAATGGTAGGCCTCGGGGCAGCGGCGCGGATTGTGATTCCCGGATTGATTGCATGCGAGGGTACCAAACTGGTGGCGGTCTGCGATCTACGGGAAGAGGAGAGAAGGTTTTACAAAACGAGATTCGGGCTCGACACCTACTCCGACTATGAAGAGATGTGCCGCCAGGCGGACATTAACGTCGTCTATGTGGCTACGCCAAACGAGCTGCACGCCCAGCATGCCATCATCGCCGCCGAACACGGAAAACATGTCATCTGTGAGAAGCCCATGGCCATCACCCTCGATGAAGCCCACCGAATGATCGAGGCCGTGGAGCGTAACAACGTTCGCTACGTTCAAGGTCACAGCAAGATATTCCGACCCACCTTCCGCAAGATGGGGGAGATTATCGTCAGCGGGAGGCTGGGGCGAGTCATTCAAATTCACACATGGATGTATAACGACTGGATGATCCGACCCATGCTAGCGGGTGAGGTGGACGAGAAAAAGGGCGGTGGCGTAGTGTTTCGTCAGGGCCCCCATCACATGGACATCGCGCGTTACCTCGGCGGCGGGAAAATCCGGAGCCTCCGGGCTATGGTTGGACGTCATATGCCGATATTCGATATCGAGGGGAACTATTCGGCGTTTCTCGAATTCGAGGAGGGGGCCGCCGGTTTGCTGGGATTTAACGGCTATGGCTTTTTCGACGTCGCGGAAATGACCTGGGGGATTGGAGAGGGTGGAAGCGTCCACAGCGACGAGTTCCTCTATGGTCCGCGCGCAGGGACCCATGGGCCGGTGACTACCGCGGTGCGCTACTCTCACCCCATGTATTCCCTTGAGGCCATGGAACAGAGAATGCAGCCGGGTTCCCAAAAGGCCAGCCGCCAGGATTTTTTCGGTGTGACCATCGTGAGCTGTGAAAAGGGGGATATCCGCCAGTCCCCGGACGGCCTCTACGTTTACACCCAGGGTGGAAGGGAAGAAGTGGCCATCGAACCGGATATCAATATTCGAGGAGCCTCGGAGTTGAATGTGCTCCGGGCCAACCTCGAGCGCAACGAACCGATTTTTCCCGATGCCTATTGGGGACGGGCCAGTCTGGAGGCCTGTTTGGCCATGATTCAATCGTCCAGGGAGCGCAGGCAAATTGACCTCCGTTACCAGTCGCCGTCACCCCTTCTGCCGGCTCTCCAGAAGATGAACAATAATCGATAAGGGCGGAAAACCTATAGCTGGAGGAATCCATGGGTAATCTCTCAATTAAACTCTCGGTGATGCCGTCTTTATTGACGCGTCCGTTATTCGACGGTGAGGTGAAGGCTGAGGGACTGGAACTTGAAATCAAGGAACCAGCAAGCATCGACGATGTCACCCGGCGCACGCTCAATCTGGAATACGATGTAGGGGAGATGGCCATTGCGACTTTCGCCAAGGCACGGGAAGTAGGAATACCGCTCATCGGGTTGCCCCTGTTCACATCCGGCCGCCGTTTTTTGCAGGCGGGGTTTCAGGTGGCCCGGCGGGCGGGCATTCGCGATCTCTCCGACATGAAGGGTAAGACCGTGGGGACTCCACAGTACTGGATGTCATCGTGCATCTGGCAGCGGAAAATTCTATTGGACTTTTACGGTGTAGCAGCCAGGGACCTCAACTGGGTTACCTTCCAGCCGGAGCGCTTAAAAGAATTCGTTTTCCCAGACGGCGTAAACGTGAAGCGGGATGGCAGCGGACGAAAGCCCAGGGAGCTGGTGGAAGCGGGTGAGATCGATGCAATCCTGACCCCGGGAGGCGGGGCGGATGCTAAGCCGGGAGGTGACGAGCTCTTGACGGGCGCCTTTACGGACATGTTGGCCTCCCAGCGCAAGTATTTCCAATCGACGGGTATCTTTCCCATCATGCACATTACGGTCATGAAGCACGAGCTTGCCCGGGAGAAGCCATGGGTTGTGGAGAGTCTCTGCCGGGCCTATGCCGAGGCGAAGAAATTGGCTCAGTCAAGGGAAACCGTGCGGTCGTCGCCGTCTCCCAAGTCGGGCGAGACCACAGTCGAGATGAAAGAGGTCATGGGAGGGGAAGACCCCTGGCCGTACGGACTGAGCGGAAATCGAAAGGCCCTGGACGCCTTCGCTACGGCGGCCTCCGAGCAGCATTTGGTCAATCAAACCATCAAAGTTGAGGATCTCTTTGCGGCGAGTCTACCCGAATCCTTTCGTTAAGCTGGACAATCCTTGCTGGCAAGTCCCGAATTTAAAATTTTGTATCCCGACGACAAAAATAGTTGGAAGGATACGGTATGAAATCGCAACAAAGCTCCCCCAAGCTGATTTGGGTTCTTTGGCTACCGCCACTCGTTTTATTGGCCAATCTCGCGGTGCTGGGGCTAACAATTGCTTATAGCTCTCTCAATTTGAGGCCTTACACCCCGCCTCACGATCCATATCAACTGTACGCAGCGCGCCTGGCAGGGCTTTATCTCGTGGTTCTCCTTCCGGTGGCAGCCAGTGTAGTATACCTTTGGCCGGTCTTTATCTGGGCACGGAGGGCGGCAAAGCAGAGTGTCGGAGTTGAGGTCACTCGTCCTGAGACACCTGAAACCGTTCTCATTCGGGCGGGGAATTCGCCTGTTTCCCTTGCAGTCTTCTCACTGCTGAGTTGGGTTTTGCTGAATGTCCCGCTGTTGTTTCGCCTTCCGCAGGTCTTTGAGGTGATCACGGTTGGGATGTGGGCCCATTTCATCGTTCGACCCTTCCTTGCTGGACTCATTGCAGCGGCGGCTGTGTTTTTTATTGCTGATTTTGTTTGTCGAACCCGTGTCTGGCCCACCTTGTTTCAAAATTTCCAAATTCAGGGTAACCGAAGGCTGTGGAAAATTCGCGTGTTTCATCGATTGTTTCTCTTATGGCTTGCGATCAGTTTTCTCCCGCTTTGCGCTGTGGCCATGACCGCTTTCCTTCGCATGGATTTGTTGCCACCGGAAGCGGGCGTTCCAGCCCCTCGAGTCATGTGGGTCATAATCTTGATTGGAGCCACGGCGGCCCTGGGGGGTGCTGTCCTGGCGTGGCTTCTGTCGCGCTCCATTAGCCAACCCCTTCGCAGGCTGGAAGCGTTGATGGCGCGACTCCGAGAGAGGGATTTTTCTGTGCGGGAGCAGGTCGGCTCTACCGACGAAATCGCGACCCTGGCGGAGGGTTTTAACTTAATGACGGAACGGATCTCTGAAAGTTATGCGGCACTGGAAACAAGAAACCGGGAGTTGACAGAAGCCCTTAAGCGGGTGGCGTTTCTGGAGAGCGTCAAACGGGGATTGGATCGGTTCGTGCCGGAGGCGGTGCGAAAAGCCATCGAGGAGAATCCCGAAGAGCCCGCCCTTCGCAAGATCCAAAAAGATGTAACGGTGCTCTTTCTTGACATTGAGGGCTACACGAAGCTCAGCGAGGAGCTAGCCGGTGAGGAGTTGTCCAGTCTCATCGAGCGTTATTTTTCCCTCTTTCTACCGGACATCCAAGCCGAGGGGGGGGACATTAATGAAACCACGGGTGACGGCCTCATGATGATCTTTCAACGGATGAGCGGCGAGGGTCATGCGGTATCGGCTGTACGGACAGCCCTGGCCATTCATGAAAAAACCACGATTGCCAATCAGGAAGACCAGGGTTTGCATCCGCCCATTTTCGTAAATATCGGGATCAGTTCGGGTCACTGCGATGTGGGGTCCATCCGGCTGCACAGCATTGCGGGTGAGCGATGGACTTTTACTGCCACGGGACCGGTGACGAATCTCGCATCACGACTGGGCGACTATGCTGACCATGGCCAGATCCTGCTGAGTTCGGAGACGGCTCGAAGAGCCCACGGACACTTCAATCTACAGAGCTTAGGTGTCGTCACCCTGAAGAACGTCAGCAGGCCCCTCGAAGTCTGGGAGGTCCCCGTGGACAATCCCCCTGCGGGGAACACCGAACCGACGTAGCTGTTTTGGTTCAAGCACCAAAGCATTGGCAATCTCCTCATAGAAGGTTCGAAATCGTGGGGCAATTCCAATCGCTACCCGATCTCTGGGTGATTGCGGGACTGAACTGGATCAAACACATGTGAGACAAATTT
>JABAOE010002039.1_pt2 | contig 10806 bp, 13 predicted proteins | sample 7062141 | NCBI WGS metagenome assembly JABAOE01 (sample SAMN14538627, study PRJNA623070) | marine sediment metagenome | biome: marine biome [ENVO:00000428]; feature: marine pelagic biome [ENVO:01000023]; material: deep marine sediment [ENVO:00002113] | place: India: Gulf of Khambhat ...
GCCTGCCTTAATCACTATTCCGTCTTTTCGCGGCAGATCATTTAGGATGCCTTCGATTCTTCGCCAGTCGTCATGCACAAGCTCCACACCTAGGTACGGCGGTTCTTCGAGGTTGTTGATCCGAAAACCAATCATCGCGTGGGCGGCCTTCGGTTTCTCCTCCAAAACAACGTCGATATTCGGAAATCCTGCCATCGCCCTTTTGAGAGCGAGCTTTGTGGCCGCGTAATTATATCTATAGATGCGCTGATAGTCTTTTCCGCGGGGGTGTATGAATACCGATACAATGACCGCAAGCTCTTCTACCTGTTCTCTTGGTATCGTGCCTTCTGAAACAGCGTCGGCAACTGCTTTTGCAACAGCGCTTTGCGCTGGTCCGAATATTCGCTCTGCACCTTCAAGGTCCCGGAGCGTAACCTTGGGAACGATCAGGGTGGCAGGCTTCACTGGGAGATTAGGCCGCACAACAGCCATTATCGGCGTGTGGCCCATCCGGGGCTGGGCAAGGGATGTTGCGTATGCCTGCCCCACGGGTCCAGTCTTCAATCCCACAATGAGATCGATATGTGCTATCTCTGGCGCCTCTCCAACAAGGGCCTCTCCGATTGAGAATCCCTGGCTAGTCATAGTGGTCAATCTTGTATTCGTAGCCGCGGGCCCTGGCAAACTCAACAAGCTCGCTGTCTTTATGCCAGATCACAATGTGTATCCATCCCTTTCGCTCGTCAAGACCCATGATTTCACGAACGAAGGTCGGGAAGTCAGGCGGGACCACTTTTTTCCCGCGAAGCAGATAGTCAAGATAATCTTCTAGAAAACCAATTCGGCCTTCATCACCTTTGTCCTTCATCTTCACCTTTAGCTTCTTGTGAAAGACTGTGTCCTGTTGTTCATAAATTTCAGTGCTCAAATAAACCACCACCTATCCATCACGATACACTATTTAATCTTTTTCCATTACCGCGGATCATTTCATTTGGAAATCTTTTGCCTTTGTTAAGACTCCACTCCATTGTGCCTCAATTCGAAGGCTGATCGGAACTGGTGATGATCGGAGCAAGTTTGAGGCTACATTGTGCCGGATGGGTCCTTGTCAGAGTGTGCAGAGATGCTTTCGGTGAAGTTCAAGCCAACCCCGGCGCAAAACATCCGGGGCTCGTTAGACAATTTCCCTTCCTCCGAGGGTCCCCCTGGAGCAAAGGCTAAAGCCTGGCGATGAAACGTGGGAGTTAGTGAGAAGGAAACATAACGGGCCCTTTACCCTAATTTATTTTAATCTGGGGGTTAATTATCATCAGGAAAAATTATGTATCTCTATCTTGTGCGCCACGGGGAGCCTGTGAGCCCTGAATCGGATCCACGCCGGCCGCTATCAAAAAGAGGCATGCGCGATGTAATGAGGATGGGGGCTTTTTTAGAGGGAAGGGAAGGTGTGAGGATTGATCGGATTTTTCACAGCAGAAAACTAAGGGCCAAGGAAACGGCTCTTGCTCTGGCTGAAAATCTCAATCCAAGTGAAGGTGTTTTGGAGGCTGAGAATTTGTTGCCAATGGATGATCCATCGGTCTGGGCCTATCGAATCTCCGAGACCATCGATGACACGATGCTTGTTGGGCATCTCCCTTATATGGCAAGGCTCGCCTCGCTTCTGCTGTGTGAGGATGTGGAAGGAAGCATAGTTGATTTTCAGACCGCAGGGATAGTCTGCCTGCTAAGAGATGAATCAGGTGATTGGTCGCTTCAATGGGCATTAAACCCGGGTCTTATCGGATGAGATGAGGTTCAGGGATAAGGTGGCCGAAACAAAAATTTTTTAACCCCCTCCTATACAACCTTTCTATGGATTTTCTCAAAAGGCTCCTTGGAGGTGGGAAAGGCGGAAGGCGAGCAAAGGAGGAAGACGCATCTATTCAATTGAGTCTAACAGAACTTGAGAACCGGCTTGATGAGGTTTTGCGGGAATCAGAAGTAGAGGCGTTAAAAAAATCCGAGCCGAGTGTCAAATCGATTCTTGAGGAGAAGACCGTTGCACGCGGGATTGTTGAGAAAATAAGGGAGATTGATTTTGATGAGGATATTAAGGACCGGACTTACAAGCCAATACTCACCTCAAAGCCGGTTTATGTTAGAGGGATGCTTGAGGGATTGAAGGGCATCAAGGAAGCGCAGCCCGGAAACTTCGAGGAGCTTGCAACCTTTTACGAGCGGGTCACGAAATCCCTAAAGACGATTCAGAACGTGCAGCATAAGAAGGGCAGGTACATGAGCTTTGCTTTTCAGAGGGAGATGCTCAACCTGGGCACGCATTTGAACAGGATGATTAATGCCACAACAATGCTTGAAGAGAACATTTCCAAGGTTGAGGGCGTTTCCGGGGAGGTAGGGGGAATCAAGAAAAACATGGGGGTTTTGGAAGATGAGATTCGAAAGATGGAGCAGGGGTCAGAGCAGGCTGAAAAAAATAGCAGGAGGGCGCAGGAGCTCGCAGAAAAGATCGTCTCTTTGGAGCAGGAGTTACGGGAGTTTGAAGGCTCAAAAGCGAATGTAAAACATCTTGAGATGGAAGCAGAACTCGAAAAAACACAATCAGCTCTGCGGGAGCTTGAAGGAACGGTCCACAGTCTTGTAAGCCCTTTGAAAAGACCTTTCAGAAAATATGAAAAGCTCCTTGAGAGCAGGGGCGCCAAGACAGATAAAGAAATTTTGAAAAAAATAAGGGAATATCAGGATTCTCCGAAGCAGGCTTTTTCTGCTGAGGAGCAGTCCAACATCATTTTGCAGGTGATCCTTTCAGGTCTTAAAGACTCAATTCGTAACGGTGACTTGAAGCTTTCTGAGAGGGAAAGGAAGAAGACACTACACAGGATAGGGCGGCTTGACGGTGGGATGATTAAAGATTCGCTCAAAAAGATGGAGTCTCTTAAAGAGGGTGCTCAAAGGGTTCGGGACAGGCTTTCCCAATCAGACACAAAGGAGAGGATTTTGGAATTGACCTCGCGGCTTGAAGCCCTAAGGAAGGAGCAGACCGAATCCTTAAAAGAGAGCATGATAGAATCCACGCCAAAAATTGCGCTCGACGATTTTAAGCAGGAGATTGAAGGAAGTGCATCCCAGATTCTGGGTGGAAAAGTGACGCTTGTGATTCCGGAGTTAAAGACCTCTGATATCGAGGAAGATTTATAAGCATTCCGTGGCATCACTTTTCTATGCTCATTTTGATTTGTGGTCTGCCGGCAACTGGGAAGAGCACTGTTGCACGAAGACTAGCTAAAGCCCTTGGAGCCGAGGTTCTGCGCACCGATATAATTAGAAAGGGCCTGATAAAGAATCCGAAATATTCTGAGGAGGAGAAGGAGCAGGTCTATAGTGCTGTGTTTCTCATCGCTGACTACCTAATAAAAGCTGATGTAAATGTGATAATAGACGGCACATTTTATCGTGAAAGCCTCAGAAACCGGGCGAGAGAAATTGCGAAAAAACGTGGCAAAAGATTCTTTTTAATAGAAACTCGCTGCCCTGAGAAAACTGTTTTAAAGCGTCTTGAAGGCCGGAAGCGAAACCTTCGCAGCCCTTCTGACGCAGATGTGAATGTCTATTACAAGATCAAAGACCTTTTTGAAGAGATAAAAGGTGAGCACATTGAAATTGAGACTGGCTGGAACATTCGAGAAGCGGTTCGGGATGTTGTGAAGAAGATCAAAGCCTAGTNNAGCCTAGCCGCATATCGATGGGCAAGCTTGAAATAAGCAGATGTTTCTGCCTCAGCTTTTCTTTTCTCATTTTCTGTAACAGCAGGATCATTGAGCCTGAATCCGTTTACCTTGGCACGCACATAGGCCCTGTAACACTTATAGAAGTCCAAAAGCCGTAAAACCCCGGAATCACCGCTGTAGTCCAAATACGTTGCTACAAAATAATCTGAGAGGTCCCCTCGGTTTTGGAACTCAAGATCCATAGCTAGAAAGGCAACCTCCGAGGCGACGTCTGAGCAGGAAAACCCCTTGAAAAACTCGATTGCATCAAAGATGTAAATCCGGGAGTCGGGCAGGATGAAAATGTTACCGCTGTGCACATCACCGTGGCATTGGCGCACCCGGCCATCTGAAACCCGCTGATTGAAGAGTTCTTCGTTTTCCTCCATAAACTCTAAGACCACCTTTTCCAAAAAATCGAATTCTTCTGCATTGATTAGGCCGCCCCTATGAACCTTTGTCTGCTCGAAGTTCTGAATCCAGTTCTTTCGGATCTGCGAAAGCGAGCCGTATTCATCAATACCAGGTCCCGTTTCTGCGTTTCTATGATAGTCAGAGAGGAGATTTGCAATCCTATCAACATGCTTCTTAGTCACTGCAACCCGATCCAGAAGCCTTGTCATAATCGCATCATCGGGCATTCGCTTCATCTTCACTGCATATTCAACGACATCACCGGCTCCATCGATTTTTATCTTTCCATCGCCAGCCTTGTTTATTGGGACAACACCGATGTACATGTCACCGCAGAGCTCTCGGTTCACCCGAATCTCTTCTTCGCAATAGAACTTGCGCTTCTCAAGGGTTGTGAAGTCGAGGAAGCCAAAATCAACCGGCTTTTTCACCTTGTAGACAAAGCGGTCTGTGAGAAAGACATAGGAAATATGGGTTTGCACTACCTCTACTCTGCTTACTTTTTCATCATAGACTGCTGGGTTTTTCAGGGCCTCAACTACTTCATTCACAAAATCCGGCATAACAAAAAATCAGGCTGGAGACATATATTTTTATTCCTCAACTGCCTATGTTAAACAGAGTAAAATGAGAACAGGTACAGTGGATTTGCCGCTTCACGCTGGGAAAGCTCCGAGATGGCTTTTCAAGAGGATGGTGGGGCTTGCCGAGGGGATTGCGGATGCTGTTATCTTTGAGTACGGGCCGGATGAGTTTTTAAGGCGGCTTTCTGATCCTTATTGGTTTCAGGCGCTTTCCTGTGTCATTGGATTCGATTGGCACAGCTCGGGCACAACAACCACGACTTGTGGCGCCCTTAAAATGGCGATCAGGCCAGAGGAACACGGCATTGTAATAGCTGGGGGCAAGGGCAGGACCTCGAGAAAGACGGCAGCACATATAGATGAGGCTGCAGATGTGTTTTCACTATCATCGAAAACGGTGGATCGATTGAAATATTCCAGCAGGATCGCGGCCAAGGTGGACAACTCCTGCATACAGGACGGCTATCAGCTTTATCATCACTCTTTTTTCTTCAATGAAAAAAGGGGGTGGGCTGTGGTTCAACAGGGTATGGAGGACAGTTTTGCCCGCAGGTATCACTGGCTCTCCGAGTTGGTGAAAGATTTTGTAAATGAGCCAGAAAACGCGATTTGCTGTGATGAGAAGAAAAAGGAAGTTCTTAACACGGTTGCAGGGGAGAGCGAAAAAACGCGGAGCCTTTCTGTGGATCTGGTAAACGACGGTCCAGCTCATCTGAGGCGATACTTCAAACCGAGTGCACAAAAACACTTAGACGACTTTGCGGGAAAGAAACGCGCCGAATTTGGCATGCCCGCGCACCATCCGGTGCTCGGATTCGACCTAACAAAACAGGGCTGGGAGACACTTGAGAGAGCCTACGAGCTTCAGCCGAAGGACTACGAAGAACTCCTCGCGCTTCAGGGGATGGGCCCGAAATCCATCCGGGCGTTAGCACTCATCTCTGATCTTGTCTATGGCGCGGCTCCGAGCTGGAGGGATCCTGTGAAATACAGTTTTGCTCATGGCGGAAAAGACGGATTCCCTTATCCAGTGGACCGCGAAACCTATGACCGGAGCATCGAGATCTTGAAGAACGCAGTCGAGGATGCGAAGATTGAAAAGAAAGAAAAATATCAGGCGATTAAGAGGTTGGAGAGGTTCGTCTAGGATTTTCCATAAAGCTTTTTAAATTCGGAGACCGACCTTCACCGAGGTCATGGCGCGGATAATAAAATGATTGTGGAGGCGTGAAATTTTTAAAAATGTGGTGGGAGTATGGGTCAATCGGTTCTGGAAATCTCTCCACGTTTTTTTATCTTAATGGCGTAGGCGTCGTTTGTCCCTTCAAAGTATTTGAAGAAATCTTCTTTAGAAATCCCGCCTGAGTCATGGCTTTGTCCAAATATTAACATGAACAGGATTCTAAAAAAATTGTCTGGCACCTTTTCAGAACAGTTTGTCGCTGGTCCCTGATTTTTCGAGGAGGTCCCTTGTCTGCACTGTCGCATCAAGCATAACCTCCTCTTTGTCGAGTGTCATCAGCCTGTGATCGTTCATCAATATCTTGCCGTCAACGATGGTGTGTGAGACATCGCCTCCCCGCGTTGCATAAACTATATGTGAAATTGGATGTGAGAGCGGTGTGAGGTGGGGTGAGTTCAGATCGATGAGGATGATATCTGCCTTTTTCCCGACTTCGAGTGAGCCGATCTCTCCTTCGAGGCCAAGGGCGCGGGCGCCTCCAAGTGTTGCCATTTCAACGGCAGTTTCTGCCGGGACCGCCTGCGGATCATTTGATGTAACCTTGTGCAGAAGCGAAGCAATCTTCATGTCTTCAAACATATCCAGCGTATTGTTACTTGCCGCGCCATCCGTTCCCAGCCCCACGGTGATTCCTTTTTCCAGATACATAGGAACAGGCGCAACCCCTGCGGCAATCTTCATATTCGAAACTGGGTTGTGGGCCACGCTTACGCCTCGATTTTTCATAATCGCCATCTCGTCCTCTGAAACCCAGATGGAGTGAGCAGCTACGAATCGGTCGTTGAGAAGGCCGATTTCATCAAGGTATTCGAAGGGTCTTTTACCTTTGCTCTGCTTTAGATTCTCTACCTCATCCGATGTTTCGGAAACATGGATGTGGACGCCCGCATCATGTTTTTCTCCCAGATCCTTAACAGCTAGAAGCAGCTCTTCTGAACATGTGTAAGGTGAATGAGGTCCTAGAAAGGGCGTTACCCTATCTGAACTTTTGAACCGCTTGATCATCTCTTCTCCTTCGCGCAGGAGCTTGCCTCTCTGATCCGGGCCCAATGCGTCAAGAAGAGGTGTGGAAAGGGCTGCACGGATGCCGGATTTTTCAACACACTCTCCAATCGTTTCCATGTGCCAGTACATGTCTGAAAAACATGTGGTGCCGCTTCGTATCATCTCGGCGATTCCAAGATTGGAGCCGGCCCTAATATGGTCTTCGTTGAGGTTTGCTTCTATCGGCCAGATATGGTCCTGCAGCCATGTCATGAGCGCCATGTCATCGGCAACACCACGCAGAAGCGTCATTGGAAGATGGGTGTGACAGTTTACAAGCCCTGGCATGGCAAGCCTTCCACGGCCATCTATAACATGCTCAGCTTCACCCTCGATTTTCCCACCGATTTCAACAATTCTCCCATCATCGATTGCGATTGAACAGTCCTTAAGTACCCTTCCCTCCGGATTAACGGTTACAACGTTTGCGCCTTTGATCACTATATCCATGCCAAAAACTAGCAAAGCGGCGTATTAAAATTTGCGGTGTAGGACCTAGCCTCAAAATCTGTAACCTTGCCTCCGGCACTTGATCATGCCTTGAATGCAACTCCAAATTTTCGGAACCTCAACCTTTAAAAGCCACATGGGCCCATCTTATTTCAATGTCATTTTCTGTAATTCCAGCTGTCGACCTTAAAGGCGGGAAGTTGGTTCGGCTCGTTCAGGGCGATCCCAAGCACAAAACAGTTGAGCTTGAAAAACCGGTTGAGGTGGCCCATGGGTGGCAGGAAATGGGGGCTCGGAGGCTTCATCTAATCGATCTTGATGGTGCGCTTCAGGGGGTGCGCAGGAACGAAAAAATTGTTCGAGAGATTGTTTCGGCTCTAGACATTCCTGTTCAGTTTGGAGGCGGTATACGGTCCTATGAGGATGCAAGCAACCTGCTGGACCTAGGGATAGATAAGATAATTTTAGGAACGGTGGCCATGGAAAACACCCGGCTACTCGAAGGACTTGCGGAAAAATTTGGGCGGGACCGCCTGATAGTTGCTCTGGATTCAAAGGGTGGCAGGGTTGTCACAAAGGGGTGGGTAGAGGAGACAGGCAAAAGAGCTGTCGAAGTTGCAGGGCAGTTTGAAGAATTTGCTTCTGAGTTTTTATTCACAAATGTTGATGTGGAGGGGATGATAGAGGGCATCAATCTTGGAATAATAAAAGAAGTGGTAAATTCCACTAAAAGCGGCATAATCGCGTCAGGCGGGATATCCACGCTGGAGGACATTCAAGCCGTTAAAGCTGCAGGCGCATCGGCTGTTGTTATCGGAACAGCACTCTACAAAAGGAAGATTGATTTTAAAGAGGCGCTTGAATTTGAGGAGAAATAGACGGTGAAAGAACTTAAGTTGTATTCCGACGGCGGGGCGCGGGGCAACCCTGGAGATGCAGGATTGGGGATCGTAATTGCAAAATCAGATGGCACGATCCTCTATGAGACCAAGGAATACATCGGCGTGAAAACCAACAATCAGGCAGAGTACAGGGCGCTCATAAAAGGGCTTGAGATGGCGAGAGGTTACGGTGCTCGTAAGGTAAAATCCCATTTGGACAGCGAGCTTGTGGTAAAGCAGCTTAAGGGCGAATATAAAGTGAGAAACCTGGAGTTAAAACTGTTGTTTCAAAAGGTTCGGGCACTTGAACGGGAGTTTGACTCTGTCACATATATTCACATTCCTAGGGAGCATGACAAGATTCAAATAGCAGACCGCCTTGTAAATGAAGCAATAGATGAGAAGGTGAAAGGGTGAGGAATGCAACTGTTACTCGGAAGACGTCTGAAACCGACATCAAAGTGAAGCTGAATATCGATGGTAGCGGAAAATTCAGTGTTTCCACGGGGACGCAGTTTTTTGATCATATGCTGGAGAGCTTTGCACGGCACGGCGGATTTGACCTTGAAATCACGGCGACCGGCGACAACGAACATCACATCGTCGAAGATGTGGGGATTGCACTAGGGCAGGCGCTTAAAGAGGCAGTGGGTGACAAACGAGGCATTACTCGGTTCGGGCAGGCCGTGATACCTATGGACGAAGTGCTTATACTTACATCGGTCGACCTCGGAGGCAGAACCCACATATCTCTCGGAGTGAAATTTCGCAAGAAAAAGATCGAAGACCTTTCTTCTGAGATGATTGAGCACTTCGTTGAAAGCTTCGCATCCGAGGCTAGGATGAACCTGCACATCAAATTCCTCGACGGCCGAAACGACCACCACAAGGCAGAGGCCATCTTCAAAAGCCTGGCAATCGCGCTGAAGATGGCCCTTGCAAAAGACGCTAAGAAAGGGCTCCCCAGCACGAAAGGAGTGCTTTAACCACCGCACCTTAATCTATCTGCCTTTATGCATGTATCTATCAAAGATATCCTTCAGTCTGTAAATGAGCTCTGAGTCGTCCTTCACATGGATAAGATATCTGGGCACGCTCTTTATTGATTCCCCCTCCTGGGTCATGTACTCTGCCATGAAGGGTTCCCCCCAGACCGCGATGTCAGCCTCCTTTTGAGACCCTTCACCAGAATCGATAGCGATGAAGGCTATGTTTTCATCAATATCTGCCCAGATTGGGCTTGAGACCTTTTCTGCCCCGCGGCAACTACTTATTTTCAGGATTACTTCACTTTCCCAGATTTTTTTGTACTTAGTTTTTAGGATGGGTATTATCCGCGTTGTGCCTTTGTTTTCAATTGCAGGTTTAAACACATTATCAAAGACGACATCTGAGAGAAACATGTTTATGCATATGTTGAACCACCAGATTTCACCGTTGTTTTTGAGCGCCATTTCCTTAGTGTGCTCGAGGAGTTCATTCGGCTTAATAAGTGAGATTTCCCCTGCTTTGATCTTTGTGTCAATGCCGCTGATCTTATTGTGAATCGCGGCAACTTCCTCGTCGTGCTTTATCTCGCTTCGCATCTCGTGGAGCACGTGAAGTGCGAGCAGAAAGAGGATGAGCGGCAGGATATAGGTTTCAGGAAGCAGGTGAGCGGCATGAAGCACGAGTGCGAGAAAGCTTGCCACAATGACGGCGACGATGTCAAAATTCTCCTTTGCAAGCTCAAAAAAGCCCATAAAAATAATACGAAGAATCTAATTCAAATAGTTTTCTTAATGGGAATCGAGAACGAAAAGAGTTTATGATTACTTGTGGTATTTCACTCCTTTGATGATTGTGTAGGCTCGGTAGATTTGTTCGATTAGGAGGAGTCTTGAGAGCTGGCTTGTGAAGGTCATCTTCGATAGGCTGAGGCGCTTGTCTGCCTCTTCAATGATTGAGGGATTTAGACCATCGGGCCCTCCTATTATAAAGGCGATATTTTTTGTGAGTTTCTTTTCTTTTAGGAATTCGGCAAGATTGTGGGAAGAGAGATTTTCCCCTTTTTCGTCGAGGGCCACAATAGTCTCGCCGGGCCGTATGTAGTCGAGGGGGTTTTTCCCCTCCTTCAGCTCCAGCACCTCTAAACGTGTGAAGCCAGTGAGCCGCTTTCTATATTCATCGAAGCTTGCTCTGAGATTCGGGTCCTTTAACCTTCCCACTGCAATTATCCTTATCATCTCAGTTCTGGGTGGTTTCAAAAAGTATATTAATCCTTGGCAGGGTCAATTGGAATTGATGGCAGATAAAAGACCTGTAAAGGACAGCGGAAAGGAGCTCTTCTGGGCGGATCAGAAGGCAGAGGAGATCGTTTCACGGAAGCGGTACAGCTACATCGAAAAGGACATTCAGCCCTTTGACGAGTATGTGGTGAAGACCTCGGCCTCGATATC
>JABAOE010003170.1_pt4 | contig 10806 bp, 12 predicted proteins | sample 7062141 | NCBI WGS metagenome assembly JABAOE01 (sample SAMN14538627, study PRJNA623070) | marine sediment metagenome | biome: marine biome [ENVO:00000428]; feature: marine pelagic biome [ENVO:01000023]; material: deep marine sediment [ENVO:00002113] | place: India: Gulf of Khambhat ...
CCACCGGAGAGCTGCGCGGGAAAATGCTCCATCCTTGCCCCAAGTCCGACGAGCGCAAGCGCCTCTTCGGGCGGCAGAGGATGGTCGGTGATATCCGTGACAAGCGCGACGTTTTCGTAGGCCGTGAGGCTTGGCATCAGATTGTAGAACTGAAACACGAACCCCACATGCTTTCGGCGGTAGGTCGTGAGCCGCTGATCATTGAGCGATGTCAGTTCCATGTCTTTGAAATAGACATGGCCGCTCGTCGCGTGGTCGAGACCACCCATGATGTTGAGCAACGTCGACTTGCCGCTACCCGACGGGCCGAGCAGCACGATCACCTCTCCGGACCAGACTTCGAGGTCGACGCCGCGCAATGCGTGAACCTTCACCTCTCCCGACGTGTAAACCTTCGTAAGTTTGTGGGTGCTGAAAACTTTCTGTTTCATGTCGGGTCGATTGCTCTTCTTCGACGTGGTCAGTGAAGCCTGACCGGCGGGAGGGCGTGGTGGGGCTCCCTCGGTGCAAGGCGCCATCACACACCAGAATTTTCCGATGGCGACCCAAATTCCCCGAATATTTTTCGAACAGACTCTGCCACTAAGTCAGCGACATCTATGACGTTGCTTTCGTGCGGGACCGTGTTCGACGTCACGACCCGCGCCGCGCCGGCGGCCAGGAGCTCCCGATACGCCTCTTCCGCGAAAAGGCCGTGCACGGCGACACATACGGGTGCCCGCATACCGGCGTGGACGAGATTGCCGACAGTCTCGATCATGGTCCGGGCTGTCGAGACGATGTCGTCCACCAGAACCGGCGTGTGGCCCCGCCACCGATCGATCTCGGGAGCCGACACGTCCACATCGCGGTCGCCTCGTCGGGTTTTCTGCAATACGAGGTGCGGCGCACCGGCAACGCCGGCGACGGCCGACACCCATTGCTCGCTCTCCGCGTCCGGGCCGATGAGCAGGGGCCTTTGGACGGATTCCCGGATCCACGCGGCGATCAGCGGCGCCGCGTGCAACGCGACAGCCGGCACGGTATAGATCTCGGAAAGTGCGTGTCGGCGGTGGAGGTGCGGGTCGACCGTGACAAGCCAGTCGACCTGGCGAGACAGCACTTCGGCGAAACAGGTTGAGGTGACCGCTTCGCCGGGCCGGAAACGCCGGTCCTGGCGCATATAGGCGAGATAGGGGCTGATGAGCCCGACGGACGCGGCGCCGAGATCCCGGGCCGTGGCGGCGGCGAACAGGAGCGGCAGGAACTTCGCGTCCGGTCGGTCCAGGGAGCAGAGGATCGCGACCGGCCGTCCTGCCGGCGACGTCCCGTACCGCAGGTAGGTTTCGCCGTCGGGGAACTTGCGAATCTCCAGATGCGCAAGCTGCCCGCCGATTGCCTCGGCCAGCGGCTCTGCAAGGGGCTCATTCTCCCGCAACGTGACGAGTAGCGGCGGCATCATGCTTCCGCCAGGTCAATGATGTCTTCGTTGCCCACCACATAGCCCAGGCTGTAGGTCAGCTCACCCGGCGTCTCGGCATGGACCGTGTAGAGCGGCTCGCCCACGGCAACCGTGTCGCCTACCCGGACGTGAATTTCCACACCTGCCGCCTTGGCATCCGGCGCTCCGGCAAGCTTTGCGACCCTGGCCAGCCGACGGTTGTCGATCGCGGAGACGCGACCCTGCCGCCCCGCCACGACCGGGCGGCGATGTGGCGCTTTCGGCGGCGTTCGCATGCCGCCCTGGGCTTCGCAGATGCGCTGGAACTTGGCCCACGCCCGGCCGTCTTCCAGGGCCTGCGTCGCAGTTGCTTCGCCTGCGCCCTCTTCCGCCATGCCGGCCAGCTCCAACAGCATCCCAGCCAGGGCGACAGCGCGCATGCGAAGGTCTTCCGGCGCCTCAGGCGAGCCCTGCAGCACCGCGAGGACGTTCTCGGCCTCCAGGGCAGGCCCTATGCCGCGCCCGACGGGCTGACGTCCATCCGTCACCAGAACGCGCGCCTCGATTCCGAAGGTCCGTGCGACGCCTACGAGGCTCTGCGCCAATGCCGATGCGGCCGCGTCGCCACGCACCTTCGCCGTCGGGCCTACGGGCAGGTCGAGAACGAGGTGGGTGGCGCCGGCAGCGATCTTCTTCGACAGCACGGAGGCCACGAGCTGACCTTCGCTGTCCAGATCGAGCGCACGCTCGACGCGGATCAGCGTATCGTCGGCGGGGCTCAGGCGCACCGCGCCACCCCAGATCACGCAGCCCCCTTCTAGCTCGACGACCTTCCTCATGGCGCAGATGTCGAGATCGACCGGGGCCATGGTCTCCATGGCATCCGCCGTTCCCGCCGGCGACGTGATCGCCCGGGACGAGGTTTTCGGCATCGTGAGGCCGCAGGCGGATGCGATGGCCACGACGATGGGCGTCGTGCGGTTTCCCGGGAGGCCGCCGACGCAGTGCTTGTCAACGATGGGCGTGGTGTCCCAGTGCAGCCGTTCGCCGGCATCCGTCATCGCTCTCGTCAGCGCGACCGTTTCATCATGGTCGAGGGGCCGCGCCGAGCAGGCGGTGATAAACGATGACAGATGGATGTCGGAGTACCGGCCGGCGACGATGTCGGTGACGATCTCCTCGAGTGCCGTCGCGTCGAGCGGCCGGCCATAGACCTTGCCGCGAACCTTGCTCAGCGAATCGAGCGGGCGAGGGTGGCTCACGGCAACCGTCTCGCCGTCGGCAAGCCCCAAGCGCCGCCACGCCGATTCTGACAGCCCGGCTTCCTCGTGCAGCAGCAAATCTCCGCTGACGTGGTACAGGGTTGCGATGATCGATCGGTCCCCGTGCACCAGCCGAACCCGTGCTTGGGCCGCGAACCCTTCGGAGCGGCAGATGGGGCAGTCGTCGCGCATGAACACGACCGCCTCGTACTGCGTATCGATTCCGAGACGCCGTGCCCGCAGCGTATTCCCGGACGATTTTGAAGCGAAGGCGTGTTGTGTTGGATTCGTCGTCATGTCAGCTCGGTTTCGTCGCGGTAGTCCGGCACTGTGCACGGCCAGCCGAGCTCTTCCTCGATCCGGTGGCGCAGGGCATCTGCAGCTTCAGGCTCGCCATGCGTAATAAAGGTCATCCGCGGCGGCTCCCTCAGGTCGCCAAGCCACGCCATGATCTCGTCGGCGTCCGCATGCGCAGACAGCATTTGCAGGTTAGCGACCTCGGCACGCACCGGCACGTACTGGCCGTGAATCTTCACGCGCTCGGCACCCCTGGTTATTGCAGCGCCACGTGTTCCTCCCGCCTGGAATCCAGCAAACAGAATGGTGTTCCGGCGGTCCGGCGCAAAATGCTTGAGGTGGTGGAGGACCCGGCCGCCGGTCGCCATGCCGCTCGCCGAGATGATGATCTTGGGCATGGGATCCCGGTCGAGCGACTTGGAGTCTTCCGGTTCGCGCACATAACGCGCCACGCTACAGGCCTTCCGGCACTGTTCCGCCGTCAGCCTGTGCTCTCCGAGGTGATCGCAGAACACCTCGCTGGCATTGATTGCCATGGGACTGTCGAGAAACACTGGTACGTCCGGAATGCGTTTCACGGCCTTGAGACGCTGAAGATGGAAGAGCAGCGATTGTGCACGACCGACGGCGAAGGCGGGGACAAGCACCGTCCCGCCCCGAGCCGCCGTTCGGTTGATCACCTTGGCAAGGACTTCCTCCGTATCCAGCCGTTCATGACGCCGGTTGCCGTACGTGGACTCGACAACCAGATAGTCGGCGTAGCGCACCGGCGTGGGATCGACCATCGTCGCGCTACCGGGACGGCCCAGGTCGCCGGAAAAGACGATGGTTCGACCTCCACAAGTCACTTCAACAATAGCCGCCCCGAGAATGTGACCGGCCGGCAGAAATTGGGCCGATAGCCCCTTCGCGAATTTGCGCTCCTCCTGAAACGGGACCGGCGCGAAGCGTTCGAGGCACGCTTCGGCGTCTTCTTTCGTGTAGAGGGGAAGCGCCGGGTGGTGCTTCGAGAAGCCGTGCCGGTTTGCGTATTCGGCATCTTTCTCCTGCAAGTATCCGCTGTCGGGAAGCAGGATCGCACAGAGATCGCGTGTCGGCTCGGTGCAGACGATCGGTCCGGAAAAGCCTTTCCGTACCAGGAGGGGCAGATAGCCCGAATGGTCGAGATGGGCATGGGTGAGCACGACCGCAGCGACGCGCCTCGGATCGGCGGGGAAGAGCCTCCAGTTGCGGAGGCGAAGCTGCTTGAACCCCTGAAAGAGCCCGCAATCGATCAATATACGGGTGCCGTCGAATTCGAGCAGGTACTTCGAACCTGTGACGGTGCCGACTCCGCCGAGGAAGCTCAATCGGGCGCTCATGCTTCGACAGCTCTCCCGAATGCGCCGCGGCGGGTCACTGCACCTGCCGGAACAGGCCGGGGTAGCGGTTGAAGGCGAGCTTTTGCACCAGCGAACCGTCGACCGTGATAATTTCGGCGGTGATGCTGCCGTCCTCGGCCGTCGCGATCTCGCCGAGCTTGAGGCGCGGGTTGCCGTGCCAGGCGAGGTGCGTTTCCAGGAAGGCGCGGACACGCTGGGGCGTCATCTCTTTCCCGGCCTTGGGCATTCCGTAGAGCAGCCCATGGTTTCCCGCCATCGACATGGAGGAAGCGGGGCCCATGCCGGCCATCATCGGCATCGTCGGGCACATCGTTGCATCCCCCATCATTGCACCCGGCATCATCGCGCCAGGCTGTCCGGCGTTGCCCTGCTGCATCATCATGCTGCGCATCATCCGCATCATGTCGGGGCTCATCATGCCCATCATGCCGGAACCGCCCTGACCCATGCCGGCCGTCGGGCTCTCTCCTGCACCGGGGGCCTGCACCTCGGGAGCCGTCTGTGTTTCGCCGGGATGGTGCGCGTCGTGTTCCTGATCGGTCGCCTGGGCGTGTGCCACTGTCGCCGTGGCGGCAAGCAGCAGGCCTGCGAAGAGGACGGTGCATAGCGATGTCGCTCTCATGGTTCGTTCTCCCTCTGGAAATGTGATTTCAGGCGGAATTTCGGCGTCATCCGGCATGTGCCCCCGACTTGAAAGGCAGGTGCGGGATGAATGCCGGGACGCGCCTGGCGTAGGCGCGGTACGCGTCCCCGAACGCTGCTTCGACTTCGCGCTCCTCGCGCCGGGCGAGGCGCCAGTACATGACCAGCAGGATCGGCAGCATCAGTCCGGTCACGAGCGTCGGCCATTGCAGGAAGAACCCGATCATGATGAGGGCGAAGCCGACGTACTGGGGGTGGCGGATCCAGGCATAGGGGCCGGTTGTCGCCAGCTTTCCTTCCCGCTGCGCGTCATGAAGGACGCGCCAGGCCTTGGCGATTAGGATGAACCCGCCCCCGATGAACACGAAGCTCAGCAGATGCAACGGGCTCCAGTGCGGGTCCATCGACCAGCCGAACAGGGCCGGCCATATATGGCCGGCATCGTGCGACAGCGGATCGAGCGCAGGGAACCGGTTGCCGAGCCAGCCGGCGAGCAGGTAGAGCGTCAGCGGAAACCCGTACATCTCCGCGAACAATGCAACGATGAAGGCGGAGAACGCGCCCAGGGAACGCCAGTCGCGCGCCGTCTGCGGCTTGAAGAAGCTGAACGCGAACAGAATGAAGATCGCCGCGTTGATGACGACCAGGAACCACAGGCCGTAGGCGGGCACGTCACCGTTCATCGCGACCTCCGCCCGATCCATGGTGTCCGCCGTGACCGCGGTGCATGAAGAAGTGCATGCCCACGCAAATGAGAAGCGGCAACAGGAGGGGGAGGGCACCGAGAATATGGGCGCGGTGCTCCAGCCAGATCAGCACGCCGGCGATCGCCAGGAAGACGCAAAGCACAAAGCCGGCGGGCGTGTTCCAGAACGAGCGCCTCGGGCCTTCGTTCTCCGGCGTCGAATGATCGTGGGTCATGGCTTGTGCACCTCCAGCCGCGTACGTTTGAGCAGCAGCGAATTGCCGATGACGGATAGGGAGCTCGTCGTCATGGCGATGACCCCGACCATTGGGTGTAGGAGACCGAGGGCGGCGATCGGTATGGCAGCCACGTTGTAGAACCACGCCCAGAACAGGTTCTCGAGGATTTTGCGGAAGGTCGCCTTCGACAGGCGGATCGCCTCCACCCCCTTGGTCAGCTCGCCGCTGACGAGTGTCACGTCGGCCGCCTCGATAGCGACGTCGGCGCCGGCACCGATGGCGATGCCGACATTGGCCTGCTTCAGCGCCGGCGCGTCGTTGATGCCGTCGCCGACCATGGCGATCTTCTGGCCGTACCTGTCCTGAAGGCGCCGGATCTCGTCGACCTTACCTTCGGGCAGCACGCCAGCCAGCACCTCGTCGATCCCAACCTGTGCCGCCACGTATCTGGCCGTACGCTCGTTATCGCCGGTGATCATGGCGGTACGGATGCCGAGGTCGTGCAGTGCCGCGATGGCGGCCTTCGAGTCCGCCTTGACGGTGTCGGCGACGGCGACGATGCCCGCCGCCTGATTCTCGATGGCGACCAGCATCGCCGTCTTGCCCTCGGTTTCGAGACGCGTCAGCGCCTCATCCAGCGCGCCGAGCTCGATGCCTGCCTCGTTCAGGAGCCGGCGGCTGCCCACGCGGACGAATCGGCCGTCTACGCGGCCCTCGACGCCGCGCGCCGTGATCGCCTTGAAGCCCTCGACGGCAGGCACGTCGAGGCCACGACCCTTCGCGCCGGATACGATCGCCTGACCGAGCGGGTGCTCGGAGCCGGCTTCGACCGATGCGGCCGCGCGCAGTACCGCGCTTTCGTCGAACCCCTCGGCCGCGATCACGTCGGTCAGGGAGGGGCGGCCCTCGGTGATCGTCCCGGTCTTGTCGAGAACGACGACCTTGATGTCCTTGAGCGTCTGGATCGCCTCGCCGGAGCGGATCAGGACGCCGCGCTCCGCCCCCAGGCCGGAGCCGACCATGATCGCCGTCGGCGTCGCGAGACCAAGTGCGCAGGGGCAGGCAATGACGAGCACTGCAATGGCGGACAGGGTGGCAACCAAAAGCGGCGTCAGGGACGGATCGACCCAGGGCAGGAAGGCGACGCCCCAGTCCAGGATCGGACGCAGCCCGTCCGCGAACAGCAGCCACATCACGAAACTCGCCACGCTGATCATGATCACTGCCGGCACGAACCGAGCCGTCACGCGGTCGGCGAACTCCTGGATCGGCACCTTGGAGCCCTGCGCCTGCTCGACGAGTCTGATGACCTGCGACAGGAATGTGTCCGCGCCCACCTTGGTAGCCCGGACCTTGAGCATGCCCTCCTTGTTGATGGTTGCGCCGATGACGGGATCTCCGGGGCCCTTCTCGACCGGCACGGATTCGCCGGTGGCAATCGACTCGTCGAGATGGCTGTTGCCCTCGACGATCTCCCCGTCCGTCGGCACCTTGGCGCCGGGACGGACCACCATGACATCGCCCACCTGCAGCTCGGCGACCGCCACCTCCACCTCCTGGCCGTCGCGCAGAACCGCGGCGGTCTTCGCACCCATCGTAATCAGCCGCTTGATCGCCTGCGAGGCGCGGCCCTTTGCGCGCGTCTCAAGGTATCGCCCGAGCAAGTGAAAGGTCATGATGGTGGTCGCCATTTCGATGAACGAGGTCATCGGATAGACGAAGCCGACCAGCCCAATCAGGTAGGGCGGCAGGCTGCCCAGCGAGATCAGCACGTCCATGTTGGCCGTGCGGTTGGTCAGCGAGCGCCAGGCCGAGCGGTGGGTCGCAAAGCCGCCGTAGGTGAACACGACGGGGAAAGCCAGCGCCGCGACGATGGCCAGATATCCCGGAACCGGTGCCCAGAACATATGGACCGCCATCAGCACCATGATCAGCATCGTAGGAATCGCTGCGATCCATAGCCGCTTCCATGCCTGGGCGAGGTAGCGTTCCTCGGCCTCTTCACCGGCAGAGGGTGCCGCTGCCCTTGCCGCAACCGCTTCGATGGCGGCGACATCGTACCCCGCGCGCTCGACTGCACCGCGGATTGCATTGGCGTTTGCCCGCATGGGATCGAAGCGGACGGTCACGCGATGGTTGGCGATGTTGGTGCCGACTTCGGTGATGCCGGGGAGCCGCCGAATCGACTCCGATACGATCCCCGCACAGTGATCGCTGCCCATGCCCGGCACGGTCAGGCGAATCTCCCTGGCAGCCTCGGGACCCTCGGCGGCGATACGGTCGACGTCGTAGCCGGCCTGCTCGACGGCCGTCCGCAGGCCGTCTGGATCGACGCGTGCGGGATCGAAATGCACGTCCACGCGGTGGGCCGCGATATTGGTGCGCACGTCGGTTACGCCCGCCACGCGCCTGAGCGAGGTGGAAACGAGTCCAGCGCAATGGTCGCTCCCCATACCCGGAACGATGAGCGTCGCCGCCCGATCGGCGGTAGCCGCGGGTGACTCGGACCGCTGTACCTCGTTCATGGCCTTTTCCTCGAGAAGGGTTCCTGTCGCCGCTCGATCGCCAGAACCCAGACCACCACGAGCGGACAGGCGATCAGGAACACGAAGGCGACGGCTGTCCAGATTGACAATCCGAACTGCCAAAGGATTACAACTGCGGCCACGAGGCCCACGAGCGGGCATATCCAGAGCAGGCGATCTCGTAGCGTTGTCGGTGGTTCGGAAGCCGTTGACACCGGGATCTGCTGGCGGTTCCTCGACATGATCAGACGCTCCTCAGTAATCCGCCGCGTGAAGCGAAGAAATTGTGGAGGGGTACGAACACGAGGGCGACATTCCAGCCATAGGCGAACGCCCAGGCGAGCCCGATCGCGAAGCTCGGCCAGATAATCCACGTAAAGCCCGGCAGCAGCATCGGCAGCAGCCGATGCATGGACTCTGCCGACACAATCAACCCGAAGAGTACGCACAGGACGTAGGTAATTACGAAGAAGACACCGAGGCTCATCCCGAGGGGAACGACGGCAATACGCTGGACCCTGTTCATCGTGACCGTCCCATCCAAGTAGTGGGCTGTGCATTCGCCGCCGGACGGGACCTCACGCGGCCATCGGACGACGACTACGCCAGCCTCGAAAATTTGAACTAACAAGGCGCGTAGTGCCTTGATCTGGATCAAGGACCGCCGAGGACCGCTCACCTATCGTCAACAGCACCCACCGACGCTGGAGAGTTCTCAGATGCTGACGCGCCAGTTCCTCTCTGTGAAAGAAGTGGCCGAGCTCCTGAAAGTCGGCGAGACGGCCGTCCGATCCTGGATCAGGAATGCGGACCTACGGGCCGTGAATGTTGGCCGGGAATGGCGCATCGCCCCCGGGGATCTGGAAGCTTATCTGCAGAGGCACGCCAACCGCCCACCCGACGATGGCGAGGCGCAGAATGACGTGCCGGATGATCCCGGGTCGGTCGCCGAGGAGGGGAATTAGCAGTGGACCGCAGCAGCCGTCCAAGACGCCATCCAATGAACCTCGAGGACTTGTCCATGGGAAATCCAAACATAGCCGTATCCTGCGAACCGCGCCGCGCCGCTCGCGAGGGTGACCCCGCACGAGACCTCCGTCTGCTTGGCGCCCGGTGCCGCCTGCCCGACTCGTTTGAGGTTCGTCGCAAACCGACGAAAACATGCACTTCCAGGCGTGTTTTTGCCGCCGCGCGATTTCTGTGGCTTCTTGTGACGTTTGCCATTGCCTCCGGATTTGCGGCGGCAAGCGCTGCCGAAACCGAGAAGCCGCAACAAGCGAAGGCGTCCGGCATCGTCGACTGGGCGACGGTTCCCGTTCGCGCGGTGACGCTCTTCTACCCGGGCCAGTCGAGCTTTCAATGGCTGCGCGGTCCCGGTCATGCCGCCGGCCGGGCGGCCGTCGCCGATGGCGCACCATGCAGCGCATGCCATGCCGGGCAGGAAGCCGCGCTCGGAGAGCGTATTGTCGCCGGTGGCACGTTAGAACCCGATCCGATTGCCGGGAAGCCCGGCGCCATCGAGCTCCGCGTCCAGGCGGCGTACGACCAGGAGCGGCTCTATTTGCGGTTCCAGTGGTCAACCCGGCAAGAGCGCCCTGGACAGGTGCATGACTTCCTGCGCTACGATGGACAGCGCTGGAAGCCTTTCGGAGGGCCGCGCTCGAAGCCCGAGGTGCGCTCGGGCGCCATGCCGCCGCTTTACGAAGACCGCCTGGGCATCACCCTCGACGACGGCAGGGTCCCTTCCTTCGCCGCCCAAGGCTGCTGGCTGTCCTGCCATGACGGCATGCGTGACATGCAACGGCAGCCGTCCGCGGAACGCGTAAGGGCACATGGCCTCCTGGGTCGGCTGCTGGGCCGGGACGATGTCCGCAAGTACCTGCCGGAAAGCCGAAGCGACGAGGCCGCCTCGTGGGATCGCACCAAGTCGGCGGAAGATATCGCGCGGCTGAAGGCGGCGGGAGCATTTCTCGATCTGATGCAGTGGCGCGCCTACCGGAGCAACCCGGTTGGCATGGCAGACGACGGCTACGTTCTGGAGTACCGGCTGTTCGATGACGGTGTCGGCTCGTTCGCCTCGAACCTCGATCGGGAAACGACCGCCCCGCGCTACATGTTCGACAGGGCGCGCACCGGTTACCGGGCGCTCGATCTCGAGCAGATCGTGGGCCGCTCCGAATCCTTCGCGCTTATCCGCGAGGAGAACGCCGTGCCGTACGAACCGGAGGCCGACTGGCGGGCCGGCGACATACTGCCGAGCCGGGTGCTGACGCGGGACGGAACCCGTGGATCGGCCGCGGACAACCTGGACGTCGTAGGGAGCTGGGAACAGGGGACCTGGACCGTCGTCTGGG
>JABAOE010006486.1_pt5 | contig 10806 bp, 10 predicted proteins | sample 7062141 | NCBI WGS metagenome assembly JABAOE01 (sample SAMN14538627, study PRJNA623070) | marine sediment metagenome | biome: marine biome [ENVO:00000428]; feature: marine pelagic biome [ENVO:01000023]; material: deep marine sediment [ENVO:00002113] | place: India: Gulf of Khambhat ...
AATGACCACGAGATGCATAAGAGGGAATATCCCCGTCTTGCGAAAATAATCCATTTCCACTCTCTTGTAATCCGGAAACAGCCTCCCCACGTTCGGTGAGCCGGCTAAAAAACAAGATGGCATCCTAGGTGACATGAGGGCATCAATCTCCCCGCTTTCAATCATTGTGTTTAGGGTTTGATCTCCAGGGATGGATTCCAGTCGAACGTTCTTAGGAGGATCGAAATCAACCCGGTCCTTGCGTCCGGGCTGTTCTTCCCCGCCCTGAAACCACTGGATCTCTTCCGGGGCGACGCCATATTCGTGTTGCAGCAGGCCACGGAGCCAGACAGATGCTGTCATGGTGTACTCTGGGACCCCCACCCTTTTTCCTCGCAGATCCTCCGGACGTTCGATTCCGGCATGGGTATTGATGAAAAAACAACGGTGCCTAAAGGTCCGTGACGGGAAGACGGGGATGGCCATAAAGCGGTGACGCCCCTGTGCCGCAGCCACCAGGAAGGCTCCAAGCGACAACTCCGACACATCAAATTCCTCAAACCGGAGCATGCGCCAAAAGATCTCTTCCACGGGCAGGGCCAGATAGGTAAGATCGATTCCCTCCGGCTTTACGGTGCCATCACGTAGCGGCCGAGTGCGATCGTAGTCTTCACACGCCAAAGTAAGTTTTAGCTCGTTCATGGGTCGAGGTAACTGGGACCAACGCTTCAGGGCAATTTGATTTCGGATTGTAGCTGCGCTGAAAACTTAACAACCAGGCAAAATAATTGTCAAGAAGCCAACTTCAGGCACCATGTGCCGTCGCGAGCCCAGCGATCTGTAGTCCTTTCGCCTTGTCGACGGCGCGTAACGGTTGAAAGTTTTGAGCCCCTTCTTTAAAGTGGGACCGGATCCCTGCTTAGGGTTGCGAACTTATTACCCAAAATCCGGTTTAGCGATAGGAGTCTACCAAATGCCTAACGAGCAAAAGTCTCTGGACCGCTTCCTTACCCACCTTGGCTCCTCGGCGCTGCTGCTCGAGTTGAGTTGGGACGAGTGGCTAGATGTTTCGGCACCCTATCCGGAAGTGAAGTTTTCTACAGATGACGTTACGGTTCGATTCCACAGGAACGGTTACCCATGGGACATGCATGGCACGCTTTACACCCCGGAAAAGGAAATTGATTCATCTAAAGCTTTTGTCATGTTCCACGGAGGGGCCGGCAGTGAAAAGATCATGGATCTCACACCGGACGGGCGGCCCGGTCTCGCAAGGGTGATCGCGTCGCAGGGATTTAAAACGTTAAATCTGACTTACCCGGGCCACTACCCTCCCGGTGGGGTTTGGCGGACGCCGGCTCCTGACCGCATGCCCATCTATTTATTGGATCAGGAACTATCCTTAGAAGAAACCCTCGACAGAAATCTCAAGTGTACTTTTAATACGATCCTACAGGGTGCTGGATTGCTGGTGGACAGCCACCTGTCGGGTCGAAAGGTCATCGCCTTCGGTCATTCCACCGGTGGTCCCATGGCGGCCCATCTAACGCGCTTCACGAAAAATACAAACGTGGTTGGGATTGTTGGCTTCGGTAGCGGCGGACCGGACGGTTGGCGTAAGGAGTGGCGTGAGAGGACTAAAGCCGAGCCCTATCATGAAGTTCCCGTGGAAAAGGTTTCCCGGCGCTCGCCTCAGAGTTTTAGAGAAGCAAAGTACGAGGATCCCGAAGATCTGACTCCCTGGGGCGGTGCCGAAGAGTACATTAGCCTGGTCTGCAATCTTCGATCGCAAATGAAGACCAGCCTCTGTGACAACCAGCATAATGGTGCCGTAGGGATTCTTGAAGAGTATGCAAAGAGAACCGGATTGCCCCGGGAAGAGTACTTCGACCATCTCCAGGAACCGGATCCCAATTGGCTAAAGACCATTCGAGTGCTGCTCTTGGTTGGCGAAAACGACAAAGGACATTGGATCCGGGGGGATCGCCTTGAAGACAAGCGCGAGATGTTCATGGGTCGCAAATACGCCGCATCAACCTCCGGAGCCCACGTGGTATTGCTTCCTCGCTACGGTCACGTAGGATACGCGGAGCTCTACAACGAAAAAATTGCTTACCTATGGCTCTGGGCACTGAAATCAGGGTATTTGGAACAGTAGCAATTGGAGAAAGATTGCTCTCGCAAATTCGCAAAGTAGGCTAAGTATAAAACAATTACAAATTCGAGTCTCGAAACCCGAATTTCGAAACGAAAAGGGAAAATAAAAANNTTTGAAATTGTTTCGTATTTCGATATTCGGATTTAATTCGGTGGCGCCTTGGCGAGAGAATCTTAGTTGGAGAGGTTGTCTGAAATTTTACACTCAGGCAGTTGAGTAGCCCGCTTTTTCAAACTCATCCCGTGGCATACGTTGCGGATGTTCAGGAAACTTTGAAGTCAGCTGGCCGCATGCGGCATAAATATCCCGCCCCATGGTCTTTCTGACCAGTGCATGAGCACCCAGTCGGATCAACTCATTTTTGAACCGAAACACCGTCTGTTGGCTGGGTCGAAAGAAGTCCGCTTCAGGATGCTCGTTAAAAGGAATGAGGTTGATCTTGTTAGGCACCGACCGGGTTAGTCGATAGAGTTCCCGGGCGTGCTCAACGGAATCGTTCACTCCCTTGAGCAAAACGTATTCAAAGGTCACCCGATTGCCTGTTTCCCGGGCATGACTCCGGCAGGCGTCGAAGAGCTGCTGGATCGGATGCTTCTTGTTGATGGGCATGATGGCGGAACGCACTTCATCGTTGGAACCGTTCAAGCTCACCGCCAAACGAGCCCCGGATTCGGTCACGAGGGGGATCAAGGGGACAAGACCGGATGTAGACACGGTGATCTTTTTCTTGGGGAATTTTATACCGAGGGCTTCTGTGAGCACCTGGATGGATGAAAAGACGGCTTCCGGGTTATCGAGAGGCTCACCCATACCCATAAAGACAATGTTGGTCACACGCTTGCCCGCCGGCAACCCTTCGGTTGCCCGGAGGAACTGGCCAACAATCTGACTCACTGATAATCGCTTGGAGAGAAGTCTCTTGCCGGTGTAGCAAAACTTGCAGGCTAGGTTGCATCCAACCTCGGAGGACAAACAAAGGGTCAGGCGCTCGTCCGCCGGTATCAACACCGCTTCTACCGTTTGCCCGTCTCCTACGTCCAACAATAGCTTTGTCGTGCCGTCTCGGCTCTCGACTCGCTCCACGACTCCCGGCAAATTGAAGTGGAAGATCTTTTCCAACTCCAAACGAAAAACCTTCGAGAGGTTGGACATCTCCCCAAAATTCTCGATTCCCTTTTGATAGACCCATTGATAGAGCTGCTGGGCGCGGAACTTTTCCTTTCCAAGGCCCGTGAGGCTCTCTCGCAACTGTTCAAGGGTCAGATCGTAAAAATTAACCGTAGACACGGAAGCTCTTTCAATTTGCCTTAAATTACAGCAATTTATGCCACATCGAAACCTTCCTGGCAACCCCGCAGCCGTTGCCTGCATGCGTTATCTCCCCGCTCCATTAAATCGGGTGATTATTCTCTCTGGAATGGCTCATGGACCGGCACATTCTCCTTGAATGGCTTACCAATGAATGGCAATTGTCAATGTCAAAGTAAAATTCCGGGGGCTTGGCTAGAATCTAGGAGGAATCATGAATGGGCAATTGGACCTGAGGACCTGCATCGACAAGTTACGTGACTTGGGCGAGTTCGAAACGATAGAAGGCGCGGATTGGAATCTTGAAATCGGCGCCATCACCGAGCTCAAAGGAGAAGAAAAAGGACCCGCGCTGCTTTTCGATAAGATTAAGGGTTACCCCCAAGGCTATCGCATCCTGACGAATCTCTTTTGCACCCATAAACGGTCCGCCCTTACCCTCGGGCTGCCAATCGAGCTTCGTGGCGTGGAATTGTTAAACGCGTGGCGTCAGAAATTTTTGACCTTCGAACCATTGCCTACAACAACGGTCGACGGGGGGCCACTCTTTGAAAATAACATGGATGGAGACGAGGTGGATCTCACCGCATTTCCCGCTCCTATCTGGCATGAGGGAGACGGCGGTAGGTATCTCGGCACCGGTTGCGGGGTTATCACCCGAGACCCGGAGTCCCGCCATGTGAACATCGGCACCTATCGATGCATGATCCAGGGCAAGAATACCATCAGCGTGAAGATGAACAAGGGAAAGCATGGGCGAATCGCCATGGAAAAGTACCATGCTGCGGGCAGACCATGCCCCCTGGCCATTACCATTGGCCAGGCACCGAGCATTTTCCTCGCGTCCCAGCTTCCCCTTCCGCCTGGTGTGGGAGAATACGAGTTCGCCGGATGGCTCCAGAACCAGAGCATTGAGGTTAATCCGGGACCCGTGACCGGGATTCCCCTTCCCGCCAGAGCCGAAATTGTCCTGGAGGGAGAGGTCGCTCCATTGGAGCAAACGGATTTACCCGGAGAAGGGCCCTTCGGTGAGTGGCATGGCTACTACTCCGCCGCACATGCCGGAGAAGTGCCGTTGATGGTGGTGAAAAGGGTTTATTTCAGAAACGATCCCATCATTCTTGGTGCTCCACCATTAAAGCCACCCAATCAGTACGTGGTTGTTCCGGTGGGAGCAGCGACCTTGTGGGATCAACTGGAGCGAGCGGGAATCCCCGACGTCAAAGGGGTGTGGGGCTTTGTCTACGGAGCACAACCCGGACCCTTCACCGTCATCGCCATCAAACAACGCTACGCGGGCCATTCGAAACAAACGGCACTGGCGGCCTGTGGTGCCAGGGCGGGAGCCTACGGCGGTAAATTTCTAGTCATTGTCGATGACGACGTGGACATCAGTAACCCCCACGACGTCATCTGGGCCATGGCCACACGTTGTAATGTCCGTGAGGGAGTCGATCTGGTGAAAAACGTATGGACTTCGCCTGCCGAACCCGCCGTCCCCCCTCAATCCCATTCCGCACGGGGTGCTACCATGGACCGTGTAATCATCGATGCCTGCCGACCCTATCAGTGGGTTAAAGATTTCCCGCAAGTAAACATCTTCTCTGACGAGTACCGGCAGACGATTAGACAGAAGTGGAAAATTGCGGGAAAGGAATCGAACTGATTCAGTTTTGATCCCGGAGCAAAGATATTTCGCGCAAAGACGCAAAGCCGACCAAGTTGGCAGGGAAAAAAGAATTATTCTTCTTTGCGGTCTTTGCTCCCTTGGCGTCTTGGCGCGATAATCTCTATCCTTGTCTCAGAATCTTTTTCGCCTCAGCAAATATTTCATGAAACATTTCTTGGGTGAGTTTGCCGGTAAAGGTATTTTGCTGACTGGGATGGAAAGAGGCCATGAGGGTAAGGTTGTCATCTAGTTGAGCTCTTGCACCGTGACCAAACTTTGGACGGGGCTTGGGGATCGTGGCGCCGATTTTGGTATGAGCCTTGAGGAACGAATCAAAGGCGATCTTTCCCAAAGCGATAACGACTTTTACGCGTTTCAAGAGCCGCAGCTCCAGTTCCAGGTAGGGCTGGCAGCGGTCAAATTCCTTGCGGTCGGGTTTATTGTCCGGTGGCGCGCACCGCACCGCGGCAGTGACATAACAGTCCTTGAGTTGAAGTCCATCCTTTAAATGATCCGAGTTGGGTTGATTGGCAAACCCGTACTTGTGCAAAGCGCCATAAAGCCAGTCTCCGCTACGGTCACCGGTGAAGACTCTGCCTGTTCGATTCCCCCCATGAGCAGCAGGTGCTAGCCCGATTAAAAGTAGCCTAGCTCCGGAATCACCAAATCCCATAATCGGTTTTGCCCAGTATTGCTCGCCGCGGTACCGGCGCGGCGGATCCTGGGATACCTGCTCCCGCCAGCGCACCAAACGGGGGCATTTTCGACACTCGGTGATGCGTTTATTCAGATCAGCGAAAGATTTCATTGCATTTCCACTGAATTTCTTGCTAGCACATAGGCATTGTCGATTTCCACGGGCAATCAACGTGCTGGGAAACTCTCTCAGCGGGAATGAACGAAAGGTCACGACATCAGAGATGATAATTTACCTGACATGGACAACTTAACACGTGCAAATCATTCTGTATTCTGCTAGAGTAAACCGAATTTTTTTTTGCAGGAAAGGATCGCATTGAGGAAAGCAAAGTCTAATTAAGGAACCTGCAGATCTTAAAGAAACACTTTGGATTTATTTCTGAAGCATATATAGAAGCAATATTTTTTATTGAAATCATCAACATACTCTTTACGGGATAAGGTCTAATGTTTAACCATGACATCATCGTTGTAGGCGGAGGGGGTGCTGGGCTCAGGGCCGCTATTGCCGCCGCAGAATCTTCAAAAAATTTGTCCATTGCCGTTGTTTCCAAGGTTTACCCGATGCGGAGCCATACGGTATCCGCCGAAGGTGGATCCGCCGCCGTGTTACGGCCTGACGACAGCCATGATCTCCATTGCAAGGACACGATTTTTGGCGCGGACTTTCTCGCTGATCAGGACGTCGTGGAAACCTTCGTCAACGAGGCACCCGGGGAATTGATTCAGCTGGAGCATTGGGGATGCCCCTGGAGCCGGGATCCGGACGGCAAGGTCAGTGCCAGGTCCTTTGGGGGCATGAGCATCGACCGCACTCTTTTCGCCGCGGATAAAACAGGCTTCCACATGCTTCATGCGCTGTTTCAAACCTCACTGAAGTACGAAAACATCGTGCGCTATGATGAATTTTTCCTGACGTCGTTGCTTTCCGACAGCGGTCAGGTCCGGGGCGTCACGGCACTCAATATCTATACGGGGGAACTGGAAGGGATCTCGGCCAACGCGGTAATTCTTTGCACCGGCGGTGCGGGCCGGATCTTCCCTTTCACCACCAACGCGGCCATCAAAACCGGCGACGGGATGGCCCTGGCCTACCGAGCCGGGGTGCCGCTAAAAGATATGGAGTTTGTGCAGTATCACCCCACGGGCCTGCCGGGCACGGGCATTCTGATTACGGAGGCATCCAGGGGCGAAGGTGGCTGGCTTAGAAACAAAGACGGCTACCGCTACCTGCAAGACTATGGATTGGGTCCTCCTACGGATACACCGACCCACCGGAAAATGGAGCTCGGCCCGCGGGATATCCTATCCCGGTGTCATATGCAGGAGCTGCAAAAGGGTCGTACCTTTGAAGGACCTTACGGCCACTATGTTCACCTGGACCTTCGTCATCTTGGGGAAGCAAAAATCAATCAGAAGCTCCCCTTCGTCAGGGAACTGGCGAGCAAGTACGTAGGGATCGACCCTGTGTATGAACCCATACCTGTACGCCCAGTGGTGCACTACATGATGGGCGGCATCCATACCGATGTTACCGGGAAGAGCCCCATAGACGGTCTCTACGCCGCAGGAGAGACGGCCTGCGTGTCCATCAATGGAGCAAACCGGTTAGGTTCCAACTCCCTGACCGAGTGTCTCGTATTCGGTGCCCGGGCGGGAAAATCAGCGGCCGAATATGTCACGGGCAAACCGTCCGCATCGACCAACACCCTTGAAGCCCTTACCCGTGACGAACACAAAAGGATCGACAATCAGTTTCTGAACAACAATAAGGGTACGGAGCGGATCGCCGATATTCGAAGTGAGATGCAAATGGCGATGGAGGAAGGAATCGGCATCTATCGTGACGAAGCCTCCATGAAAAAGACCTGTGAAAAACTTGCCGATCTCCGGGGCCGTTTTGCCAATATTAAGGTGGAGGATGCCAAAGGCGTATTCAACACCGAGCTTACCAGCGCCATGGAATTGGACTTCATGCTGGACATTGCGCGGGCGGTGGCCCATAGCGCCCTGGAGCGCAAGGAGTCCCGGGGCTCTCACACTCGAACGGACTATAGCAAGAGGGACGATGAACAGTATCTGAAACACACATTGGCTCACCGTACCGATGGAGAGCCCAAGATCGACTACCTGCCGGTCACGATTACTCGCTGGCAGCCCGAAGAACGAAAATACTAGGAACAGATTTTCGCGCCCTTCGAGGGCCTCAGGACCCCGAGGGAAATCGAGGGGCAAAGACGCAAAGAATGCCAAGGGGAAGAGAAAGGAAAATAATTTTCATTCCGGTGGAAGAGGAGAATTGATGAGCGACGAGAAGGTTACTCTAAAAGTTACTCGATATCGGCCCGGTCAGGATCTGGCCCCAACGGAGCAAAGCTACACCATCCCCTATCGAGAGGACTGGGTCGTCCTGGACGCTTTGAACTACATCAAAGACCAGGTGGACGGTACCCTCAGTTACCGTTGGTCGTGCCGGATGGGCGTATGCGGAAGTTGCGGGATGATGGTCAACAACGTTCCGAAGCTGACCTGTGCCGCCTTTCTCCGTGATTACTATCCGGGCGAAATCCACGTGGAGCCCCTGGCGAACTTTCCCATCATTCGTGACCTGGTCATCGATATGAGTGATTTCATGGCCAAGCTCAAGCGGGTCAAGCCCTGGATCATTCGGGAGACGGAAAAGCCCGTGTCCGAAGGGGAGTATTTGCAGTCACCGGAGCAATTGGAAGCGTATAAACAGTTCACGCAGTGTATCAACTGCATGCTCTGCTATGCGGCCTGTCCGGTCTATGGGCTGGAGCCCGAGTTTGTAGGGCCAGCGGCCATTGCCCTTGGATATCGCTACAACATGGACTCACGAGATCAGGGTAACAAGGAACGGGAGCAGGTTATTGGTGGCCACGATGGCGTGTGGCACTGCACCTTCGTGGGTGAATGCAGCGAGGTCTGCCCGAAGCACGTGGACCCCGCCGCCGCCATTCAGCGTTCTAAGGTCAATACCACCAAACAGTGGTTTTCCTCGTTACTCCTGCCCTGGGGGCAGCGCTGATCTTGATGGTTTCTTAGAAACTTTGCTGGAGGAAAGTTGAAAGATGACCCATTCGACTAAACTCAGGGTCATCTTGAGGAGACTCGAAAGATGAATAGCCCTGGGCCCGACAGATCGAAACTCTATTACCCCACGGTGCCGGCCACCTGGTGGTTGAAGAGAAAGAACTACTTCCTGTTTATGATCCGGGAGCTCACCAGCGTCTTTATTGCAATCTTCTTGATCGTTTTTCTGATTCAGATCTACCAGTTGACGGGTGGTCAGCAGTCCTATGTTGCTTTTGCAGAGCGGCTCGCCTCCCCTGGCTGGATCACCTTTCATATCATTGCTCTCGTTTTCGCGCTCTATCACACCATTACTTGGTTCCAATCCAGCGCCGTGGTACTGGAGCTGAAGGTCGGGAGCTCGGTGTTGCCCCGTTCGGTCGTCTTCGGGTTGCACCTCGGCGCCTGGATGGCGGTTTCCGCAGCTATCATGGTCTCATTTATCCTACTTCGGAGTTAAAAGTGAACGAGCACAAGACTTGTGAACCATTTTGGTGGGCTCTTTTCTCTGCTGGTGGTGTGGTCGCGGCCTTCGTCATACCGATCCACATCGTTCTCGCGGGCCTTGCTGTACCGCTTGGTTGGATTCCGGATAACGGCGCGCTGTTTCAGCACTGGTTGGTAAAGTTGTATCTCTTTGTCATTATCAGTCTGCCCCTTTATCACTGGGCTCACCGTTTTTATTTCACGCTTAAAGACATAGGACTCAAAGCCATTGATACACCCCTTGCCGTCCTGTGTTATGGAGGTGCTGTAGTCGGTACGTTTGTAACCGCTTGGGTATTGCTGCGCATATAGGAGGTAAAAATGGCTGAGAACGAAGAAAAATTGACTCAAGCCGACTTCGTAAAACGAGCAATCCAAAAGCTACGGAAGGATCCTTACAAGGGTATCCATTCAGTTTACTCGGGGTTCAACGAGGCTTTTCGCGGCTATTTCAACGAGGACCCGATCAAATGGACCAATCAGCTGGCTTCCGAAGGGGTAATCGAGACGCGCCCTGCACGCGGCGGGGTCATGCTTTATCTCCCAGGTGAAGCTCCAACCCGAAGCACCGGTCAGGACGTCCTCAAAAAAATGGGGCTTTAAGCTTTTCCCGCCCCTACCTCGCCGGCTCAGGATAAATGATAAACTCCAGGAGATTCCGGTCCGGATCACGCAGATAGACACTCTCCCCATCGGTACCCCCTGCCCTGCCACCGTTCCGGATTACGGGACCCGCCTCAATGGGAATGGCCAGCCGATCCAACAACGCCGTCAAAGACATCCGAGTTCCACTCCATACAAAGCAAAAATCGCCACAACCCGGCCTGGCGGCGGGACCTTTTAGAGTAAAATCCCTCGACTGCCATACCGCTGGTCCGTGAAAATTGATCTTGTGATCCCCGAAATGAACCGAAAAGCGGGAGTCGGAAACCCGCCTGACTTTGAACCCGAGCCGCTCGTAAAAAACGAGCATGTCGTCTACTCGCGCGATAGGAATTGCGACGTGATCAAAACCGACGATTGGCATGATTCTCCTTAAACCTCTATGACGGATTCATCGTTTCATAGCGGGCCAACCTATGAGCAACGCAACATCGCACACCCAGATCCCATACCCACTAAATAGGTTGCGAACTACTCACCGAGCCAACGATTCCTAACCACGCCGCCAAGTAATAGCACCACCGGGAAAAGAATCAAGCTACCCAAAAGCGATAGTACGGGCCACCATGCGCGGTCAGAGCCGCTCTCCATCATGAATCGGAGTTTGAGGGTCAGCAACGCGCAGAAGAAGAAACCCAAGACGATCACAGTGAGGTTAAACAGAGAGACTCTTCGGTTACCTTCAACGATGGGTGAGGTTCTGAAGAACAACCAAACTGAAACCAACAGTACGGGCACCAGCACCGCAAGG